>ERZ779874.119-NODE-119-length-89326-cov-5.564954_pt1 | contig 89326 bp, 70 predicted proteins | sample MGYA00511031_ERZ779874 | MGnify/ENA primary metagenome ERZ779874 (study PRJEB29588, sample SAMEA2156850) | human gut metagenome | biome: human gut; feature: human-associated habitat; material: faeces | place: Denmark | collected 2008/2010 ...
TAGCCGTATCGGAAGGTGCGGCTGGATCACCTCCTTTAAGAGTAAGTCCGATAATGGAATCGGGCAAAGCTTTCAACATAAGAACCTGCGTAGAGAGCGTAACGCAGTAAGGACAATACGCTTAGGCTTGTCAGAGAAGACAAACCTTTTGCGACTCTATTTTATTTCGTGCCGATATAGAGACGATCGTTTGCTAAGAAACGGTCGTTTTTTTATTTGTCCTTTTTCCGCATAACTCGGTTATTTGTCCTTTTAAATATAGTCATGCTCATGCAGTTGCGACTATGCGGTGTTGCAGATTGTGATTCTTTGCGGCAAATCGGCTGATGTCGTTTGCCGCAGTAAGTATAACTTTAAGTTGCAACAAAATAAAATAACCGTAAAATGCTTTGAGTTTTGATTCTGGTGATGGCGGAATCGGGCATCGAAGAGTAACGTTAACGTAACTCGTTTTAGCTGAATTTTTCGACTTTTTAGTGTGAAAGTCGAGCGCTCCTTTTACCGTGATTCTATTTAATTTTTTGTTATAATCTGCAAATACACTTGACTTGGATATGGCTTGAGCGTATAATGTAGTCGAAATTATGCGACATTCGCAGGAGGTATTTATGAAAAAGATTATGCTAATGATTGTCGCTGTCGTAATGACGATGTTTTGCGTCTTTTCGGTAGTAGGCTGTAATCAGGATCCGACACCCGGACCCGACGATGAAGAGCCGAATCCAAACGAAAGCCAGATACAATTTGCGCTTCGTACGGATTCAATAACGAACGAAGAATATTATGCGGCTGTAGGTGTAACCGACGAAGCTATTGTTAACTTAGTTATTCCCGAGACTTATCAGGGTAAAGAGGTCAGAGCGATAGAAGCGATACCGGAACAGGGCGGTTATGGATTTAACGGCAACAAAAACATCGTTTCGATTACAGTGCCTAAGACTATTAAGAATATCAAAGTAAGCGCTCTTAACGGACTTACAAGTCTTAAAACGGTCAATTGGAATGCGGAAGATGCCTATATTTCCATGGTGGGCGCTCCCACTAAGAACGATAGATTGTTCCAGGGTTCTAAAGTGGAAAAGTTAGTTATAGGTAAAGACGTAAAAGTTATGCCGGAGCTTTTCCCGAAAGATGTCTGGAGCCGCAGCTATATAGAAGAACTTGTAGTTCCCGATACGCTCGAAAGATTTGACGGTAGCGTTTGGTCTCGTAAAGTTATAAATGTCAAGGTAAGTAGCTTTGACAAGTGGGTAGATCTTTATACTGCTAAAGACGGCAGAGGAACGAGCGCATTTATAAACGATAAAATAAATCTTTACGTGGACGGAAAACTCGTAGAAGATTTGGTTATACCCGAATCTATAACCGAATTAAACGCTATGTTTTCGTACGTAGAGTCCATTAAGAGCGTAAAATTACATAAAAACGTTAAGGCACTTTATACGAGTTATGGCGACGTATATGCGTTGTGCGATATACCTAACTTGCAGAAAATCGAAGTAGAAAAGGGCAGCACGCACTATGCTGCAAAAGATAATATCTTGTACAATGCAGATTTTACCGAGATGGTTTTTGTGCCGTATTTGATAGAGGGCGAAGTAGTTGTTCCGGAAACCGTAACCGTAATTAAGGAGCAACAGTTTATTAACAGAACCAGGATGACGAAAATCGTTATCAATAACACCAAAAACGAGGCTGCGCAAGAAGGTTACAGTCAGAATGTATTCACCGGCTGCACGAGTTTGGAAACTATTATAATAGCAGACGGATTTACCGGATTTAGAGATTACACGTTTAAAGGCTGTCCCAATATCAAAACCGTAATCGTTCCGGCGTCTATGGTGTCGGTAGGCCGCTGCGTTCTCGAAGATAGTCCTAATGCAATAATTTATTCGTTGTCTACCGAAATGTCTTCTATAAAATACAGCAACTCTTATCACGATCCCGACGGAAAGTACCAGACAACGAAAAGAGCTTACTACAGCGAAACTTACAAAGAAGCTCTAAGCAATAAGCTTATGTATTGGCATTATGCCGAAGACGGAGTAACTCCGGTAGTATGGTGATAGAGACGATTCAAAAAATCAGATATATGTAAATTAGGTAAAAACTCCCGAGACATATTAGCTTGGGAGTTTTTTCTTAGGAGAATAGCCGAAAAGCGTTAGAGCTTTATATAATATGTGTTAAAAAACTATATACGTACACATGAAAATGGTTATATATGCTCAATAATAGTAATATGTTTAAATGCAATTTAAGGCAAATTAAAGCCTAGTTTGCCTTAATGGGTGGTATATAATTTGAGAGATATGTGGTTGTCTTAGTCTTTGGCATCGGATTCTCTACATAACCTCTTTCTTGCGTAACTTATGTTGGCAATATAATCGGTTGTTGGGTCTTTGCGTCTCTTGCGATTCGAGCTTGTAAAAACTCTTAGATAGATAAGCAATTCGTAAAAACATCGCATAAACTATATGTTTTCGCAGGTGCATACGTCACCTGATGCAAATACAAGTATTTAGCCTTTAAGAAGCGTTTTAAAGACCTATCCTAAGGTAAATCGTTTTGCGATAAAGCAAAATCAAGGAAACACAGTCCCACACAAGTTCGGCTTGTGTGGGACTAAAAAATGCTGCAACATCGGCTTCGAAAAAACATATAATTAAATATCGTTATGCACACTTGATTATGGCAGCAGACTAGCGAAAAACACATAAAGTGCAGCATGCGTCTACTCTGACAACACTAAAATTAAATAACGTATTGCTGTATTTGCGTTATTCTTTAAGAGAAGAGCCGGTCATTACTATTGCGACGGCACCTAATATCACTGCGTAACCGATAACGAATAAAATCGAAGTAAGTATGTTTCCACCGCTAAGGGAAAGACTTACCGCATTGTACATATTCGCAAAGGGCAACACTCCGCAAATGTCGGCAAATATGCCGCCTACCAGTTCCGGACTAAACCACATTCCCGACAACAGTGCGGTGCATTGCACTATTATGGAGGACACACCGCCCACAGATTTTTCGGTAAGCACGTTGCCGAGTATCAGCCCCGTAAAGATAAAAGGAAGAGAACAGAGCAGAGCTACGAAAAATGCGGGAATAATCGTAAGTGTAATTTTTAAACCGAACAAAGCGGCTATAACAAAACACAATACGGTTTGAATCATACATATCGGAAGCAGGGGAAGAGCGTACCCGAAAATATATTCGACGGGACGCAGCGGGGAAGCATGCAGCCTTTGTGCAAATGCGGAGGTTCTGTCTTTGCAAACCAGTATTGCGCAAAACATCGTCAAAAAAGATCCGCCGAAAACGATTATTCCGGGAGCGAACGATTGTATGGGAAATATCGATACGTCATCGATATTTGCGTCAATCGTCGCCATTAGTACAAGCAATACGGCGGGTAGACCGATGTTAAAAATAATACTTAAAGGATCTCTTATCAGCTCTAAAAAATTTCTTTTTGCAAATGCTATCGTTCTTTTCATGCAGACTCTCCCGAAAGTTTTATAAAGGCTTCTTCAAAGTTTTCTTTACCGCTTAATTTTATCAGTTCATCGGAGGTTCCGACTGCGACAAGTTTGCCGTCTCGCATTATTGCGATCTTGTCGCAGAGAGCTTCCGTTTCTTCCAGATAGTGGGTGGTAAGCACAACGGTCATTTCTTTTTTGAGCGATTTAATTATCGACCACAATTCTCGCCTTGACAGTATGTCCAGTCCCAATGTCGGTTCGTCCAAGAACAATACTTTAGGCTCGCTTATAAGCGCCATGGCGATGCTCAGTCGCCTGCAAAGACCTCCGCTGAGCGATTTTGCTTTATCTTTCGCTCTGTCGATAAGATCGAATTTTCGCATAAGATTTTCGGCTCGTGTTTTTGCGTCCTTGTTGTCAAAACCATATAACGTAGCCACAAAAACAAGATTTTCTTTTACGGTTAGGACGGGGGAAACCGCAGACTCCTGAGGCGAAATTCCGATTACCGACTTTAGTCCTTCGACATCCGAAAGAGCGTGGCCGTACACTGTAGCCGAACCTTTCGTCGGCTCAGCTACGCCCGACAGCATTTTTATCGTCGTTGTTTTGCCGGCTCCGTTAAGACCGAGCAAACCGAATATTTCGCCGTCATCGATCTTCAGCGAAAGTTCGTTGACCGCAATTCTGTTTTTGTAACATTTGGTAAGTCCGTTAATTTCTATCATCTTTTTTCATCTCTACGATTTTTTGCGCAAAAGCAAAATAATCATCGTATTTTGCAATTGCTATGCCTCGCTCGATATCGGCGAGAAGCAGTATGTTGTCTCCGGGTCTGATGCCGAACATATCTCGCATGTCCTTCGGTATAACTATTTGTCCTTTTTCCCCGACTTTGGCGCTGGCCATGCTTTTGCCTTCCGGGATTTTGAATCCGTCCATAAAACCTCCTTAAATAAGAAAAGTATAACAAGTATAACTTGTATAACGTGTTTTGTCAATATTTAGTGTGATAATTGTGTATATTATTTTTGATTTTTTTGGGCATTCGGAAAAATAAGGACAAAACTGACAAAAAAAATTTCAATTTTATTATTTTAAGAATTTGTATGTGAAATTTATTAAAACTAACAAATATCTACTAAAAAAACGGTGAACTCTCTTGACAAAAAGTCGGCAAAACTGTATAATTAAGTTGTGTATTCTATATTTAAGCTAAAATCGTTCATACTATAGACAAGAGTGCAACGGGACATCGCTTAAAGTGTCGTTTGTGTGAGGTCGAGCGGTTTGAAATGCGAAATATAGCCGACATGGGAACTTAATTCATGCGAGCATGAAAATAAAATAGGAGAAAAGAAAAATGGCAAGTAAAGTATTCGAAAAGTACTACTCGAAAGTAGCCAAGGAAGGCATTCTTAAGTCGCTGTTAGTGGGACTTATCGTGGGCTTTGCGGTTGCGTTCGTCGTAGCGTTCGTAACGTGGTTTACCGGATATTTTTGGATTTCGCTCTTGGCAGGCGCAGCTGTTACGGCAGTAACGACCTTGATAGTGTATAACAAAGCGTTCAAGCCTACTACTAAAGGCATAGCAAAGCGAATCGATATGTTGGGACTTCAGGAAAGATTGATAACCATGGAAGAGCTTAAAAACGACGAATCGTACATTGCAATGCGCCAGAGAGAGGACGCAATGGAGAAACTTCGTTTGGTCAACGAAAGCATGATCAGATTGAAGATATCCAAGGGACTCATAACCGCTGCGGCTATAGTTGTAGCGATCGGATTGTCCATGACTACGGTATCCGCATTGGCGGAGTTCGGCATAATCGGAGACGGCGGAAATGTGTTCGACCAGATAATCAAGCCGAAGCCGGGTGTAACGTACTCGGTAACCTACGGAGTGTACAACGACAACGGCGGCGAGATAGTCGGCGAAGTGGATCAGGTGGTGGCTGCGGGAGCGGACGCAACCATGGTAGTAGCGGTACCCGAAGAAGGCTGGGCGTTTGTGATGTGGTCGGACGGAAATACCAATCCGGTACGAACCGATCGTAAGATAAGCGAAGATTCGGAATACGAAGCGATATTCTTTGAGCTTAGCGACAAAAGCGGAAGCGGAGGCGACCAGGACGGCGACGAAGGGGAAGGAGATCCGGACGCACCGTCGGATCCGGACGCTCCTCCCAGCGAAGGAGATCACAAAGATAGTGATAAACCGCAGAAGCCCGGTGATGGCGCCGGCAGCGGTAAGGAGACCAACGATAATATAATTGACGGTAACACCAACTACGAAGACGCACTCGGCAGCGGCGGATACTATGAGGAGCAGATGAAGAGACTTGCCGAAAGCGGCGAACTCACGCCGGAGCTCAAAGATATCATCAACAGATATTTCGAGTCTATCGGTAAGGGCAACAATACGGAAGAACCGTAAAAACTCAAAATTTACAGTAGCAAATGCGACGTACGGTCGCAAAACAAAAAATAAAAACAAATTAAATCAAAATAAAATAAGAGAGGCAAAAAACAATTATGAGTATCAACGAGGAAAACATCCAGAAGTTCAGTGAACAGTGCAAAAACATATTCGCTCAGGTAGAGCGAGACGTCATCGGTATGAAAGACGTAGTAGAGGGAACTATCATCGCCATGATTTCCGGCGGTAACGTTCTTCTCGAAGGCGTACCCGGCGTAGGTAAAACCCGATTGGTAAGATCGCTCGGTCGAGTTTTCGATCTTCCTTTCTCCCGTATACAGTTCACTCCCGACCTTATGCCTGCCGACGTAACCGGTACTAACATCATAGTAAAAGGCGAAGACGGCAACTCTTCCTTCCAGTTCCAGCCCGGTCCTATTTTCAGCAACATCATACTTGCCGACGAAATTAACCGTGCTACCCCCAAGACTCAGTCCGCTCTTTTGGAAGCCATGCAGGAACATACCGTTACCGTAATGGGCGTATCCAGAAAGCTTAACGAGCCGTTCTTCGTACTTGCTACCCAGAACCCCATCGAACAAGACGGTACCTATCCTCTTCCCGAGGCTCAGATGGACCGATTCATGTTTAAACTTATCGTTAAAAACCCCAGCCTTGACGACCTTATGCGCATAGTAAACATGACGCAGAAGACCATGGCGGAAGTTGCAGACGCAGCTTGTAGCGGCGAACAGCTTCTCGAAATGAGAAAGACCGCTAACCAGATCCCCGTTGCCGAAGAAGTAATGAGATACGCAATGACTCTTTGTTCGGCTACTCATCCCGACAGCGAGTGCGCTACCGAAGCGGCGAAGAAGTATGTTCGTCTCGGAGCCAGCCCCCGAGCAGGTCAGGCTATGATCTCCGCAGCTAAGGTAAGAGCTTTGCTTAGAGGCAGATTCAACGTATCTTACGAAGATCTTAACGAGCTCGCTTACCCCGTACTCAGACATCGTATGAAGCTCAACTTCGAAGCAGTTGCCGAGAGAGTCGCAGCCGACGATATCATTACCATGATTATAAACGAAGTTTCTAAAAGAAATAAGATAGTTCCCGAAGGAAACGTTCTCGAGGAAGTTAAACCCGCAGAAGGCGATGCAAAGGCTAAGCGCGGAATTTTTGGGAGAAAATAATTAAATGGCAGTCTCTTACATAAACGATGAGTTTTTCAGTCGGTTAGAGACTCTGGCATTGAATCTCCGCAAAGATTTGGCGGGCTTTTTCGGCGGCAAGCACCTTGTCAAGACATACGGACAAACGGTGGAATTTGCAGATTACCGAGAGTACCAGCTGGGAGACGATATCAGAAGAATCGACTGGAATCTATATAGCCGTTTTGAGAAGTATTTCCTCAAGCTCTTTACTGACGAGCGACAGATGCACACCGAGATTTATCTCGACTGCTCTGCATCTATGGGAAAAATGGATCCGGTAAAAGGCGCATACGCAAAAGCGTTTGCGGCGGCACTCGGATACTTGTCCGTGCATAATATGGACAAAATTTCCCTTAAACTCGTTACCGAAAACGGAGTTCAGGACAATACCGGCGTAATAGTCGGCAAACGCGCTTTCTTTAGAGCTATAACGGAGCTGGAGAACGTTCAGTTCAGCGGTGATCCGGATATAGGTAAAGCGGTCAGCGGCAGCCCCGACACAGGTACGAACGACGGCTTAACTATAATAATTTCCGACTTTTTCTCGGAGGAAACCTGGAAAAAGGCGATCGATTTCCTTGCGTACAAGCGCAGACAGATATTGCTGGTTCAGGTAATGACGCCCGACGAGATAGACCCGGCGTACACCGGTAGAGTCAACCTTATCGACTCCGAATCGGTAGATATGTCCGACGTTAAAAACATGAAAATAAAAATTACTCGCAGCATGCAGCTCGCTTATGCCGAAGCTATGGCGGATCTCAAAGAAAACATCAGATCGTTCTGTGTTTCCAGAGGTGCCGATTACATAACCATAAGGACTGACATGCCTATCGAAAAGGCTATTTTCGGCGAGTTGCTAAAGGTAGGTATTATAGAATGAGTTGGTTAGCACCTTTAGGATTTTTAGGTTTGTTGGCGATTATAGCCCTTATCCTTATATATATAATCAAACCTAATTATCAGCAAAAATTCGTTTCCAGTACTTACGTATGGAAACTGAGTTTGAAGTATAGGAGAAAGAGGATACCTGTAAACAAACTCAGAAATATATTGATATTCATTTGTCAGGTTCTCGTAATTACGTCTTGCGCAATGATTTTGTCTCGTCCCGTTATTCCTAATGAGAAACCCGACGAGATTCCGCAGGCGATTTACGTTGTAGATGCGTCTGCCAGCATGCTTACTTGCGGAAACGGTTCTATCGATACCAATGGCGAATGCAGATTTCAGGAGGCTTTAAACGAGGTTCGCATTGACGGAATGGAGATTATGGCGAACAACGGTAAAGTTACCGTAATCATTGCAAGTGAAAACGCATACATACTGGCTCAGGACGTTACTCAGCAAAACATAAGTCAGTTTACCGGATTGATTGACGACTTGGGCAAGAAAGAAAATATCTACAATAACATCGCATTCGGCAGATCGGATGTAGAAGGCGCAATGAGCATTGTAGAAGAGCTTTTGTCCACGCGCGAAAACGCAACCGTGACTATGTATACCGATACCGAATATTCGTCCGGAGTCAAAGACGTTTATCCTGCGGACGGCGGCGCAAAGAAGACGGTAGACAAAGACGCAATCGTTGATATTAAACTTGTCAACAATTCGAGAAACGAACATAATATCGCTATTACCGAAGCAAGATCCATTCTTCAGGGAAACTTGTACAAATTCGAAGCTAACATCGTTTCGTACGGAACCGATCAGGTAGTTTTTGTAAACTGTATTTCTTACGGTGCCAATAAAAGCAGCGGCGTAAGTCAGACATATGCTTTTGACAAGCAGCAAGTAGAACTTACCGATAAAACTCCCGTGCTTGTAGAGTTCGACTCCAATGTGGGCGATGACGAAAACGGCATTTTCTCATACGAAAGAACCAGAATCTTTATCACCGACATCAACGGAAACACTCTTTCCGATGCTTATGCTTACGATGACGAATGGTGGTTTTATGACGGCGAGCATCCCGAAGTAAAAATTCAGTTTTCTGCAGACGAGGACGAACCGACCTTCCTTACCAGCGCAATCAACGCTCTCAGAACTCAACTTAAAAACAAATGGGATATTAGAATAAAGGAATATAAGTCGAAAGACGACGGAGAACCTCAGACGGAAGGTTTTGATATCTATTTGTGTACAGGCAAAAAAACGTTGAGTCAGCGACCGATAGACGGACACGTACTATTGTGGGCCCCCGATTCTAACGCCAAGCTGTCCACCATGTTCGATATTTCGATTAACGGAGAAATTCCGACATCGTCTTCGCCGCTCGAAATCGTTAATAACAATCATCCCATATTTAATAACGTTCGAGGCGAAAACTTCAGCATAAGCAAAGTATTGGATATATCTGTCGGCGGAAATTACGAAGTGCTTGCATATTGCGACGGAAATCCCGTGCTGTGGATAGACGATACGCAGGAGCAAAAAATAGTTGTTTGCGCATTGCCGTTCGATTTTGCGGATACTGCGGTATTGATCGATTTCCCCATACTTATTTACAACATTTTCAATTACTGCATGCCCACTACGCTTACTTCCGCTTATTACGATATCGGTCAAACCATTACCGTAAGAGCGAGAGGTAAAAACCTTTCGATTAAGGGTAGCTGGAGTGACGCTACCGTTGTGGAGAACAGTCAAAGCAAATCGCTGCAGTATAAGATAATAAGACCGGGTACTTATACCGTTTCTCAGACTCTTATGTCCGACGAAAGAAAGGATGAGTATTTTTACTGTCGCATAGACTCTTACGAAAGCGATATATTCAGAGTAGAAGATAGGCTTGAAGGCCCGACTGTAGAAAACGGTTTTGTGAGAGATGACTTGGATTTGTTGCTTTGGTTCGCAATAGCGCTTGTAGCATTGTTGTTCATAGAATGGTTGCTTCAGGCCAGAGAGAACTTTTAGGAGGTAGGATAAGGTTATGACACATTTAATTTTCAAAGCTTCTTATCCGTGGCTTCTTCTTATAATAATTCCTGCGCTTGCTCTTACGCTTATACCTTATTTCAGATTGGCTAAGAGATATCGTAGGACGAGAAACCGTATATGCTCCATGGTATTGCATATGCTTATTATGATAATGAGTATATCGTTGCTTGCCGGCGTTACGTTAGAATACGACGTGCCCAATAAAGATAACGAAATAGTTCTTTTGGTCGATATGTCGGACAGTAATCAGTCAAGGCAAAGTCAAAAAGACGATTTTGTAAAAGAAGTAATCAATCGCAGCACGCAGCTGTACAAAGTAGGAATTATAAAGTTCGGCTTCGATGCGAAAATAGTTTCACCGTTGGATAATGCGTCCGGCAAGTTTGCGGCTTATCAAACCGAGACTGAGATAGATACTTCCGCTTCGAATATAGCTAACGCCATAAATTTGGCAAAAGGTATGTTTACTAATCCAAAAGCCGGTAAAATGGTTATCATTACCGATGCAATGGAAACAGACGGAAGCGCATTCTCCGCAGTTAAGGCGGTGGCTGCAATGGGCCTCAAGGTTGACGTAGCTTACTATAACAACCAAATGCCCGATCACGAAGTGCAAATCGTAAACGTCGAATTCCCCGATACTAAAATAGCTCTCGGCACAGAGTTTGACGTAAATGTTGCTTATAAGAGTACCGTAGCCGGTAAATTCACGATAAAGATCACCGACACTAACAGAGAAGGCGTGCAGACGGTGACCGAAGTTAGGGACGTGAGCCTCGTTGCCGGCAATGAGGAAATTATATCAATAAAAATGGCTTACGAGCTTAACGGTTTGCACGAGTTCAGATTCGAAATCATAGCGGACGGAGAAGGTGCGAATGATTCCGAGATAAGAAACAATTGCTATGTTTCTTTTATAAATCACGAAGTATACGACAAAACTCTTATACTTTACAGCGGAGCTGAAAGCGCAACCGAAGGCACGGACATGAGAGCCCTTCTCGACGTAGAAGACGGTAAGGTCGACATTATGCAGATCGGCAGTAAGGCAGAAAACCACGATGAGGTTCCGTATACAGTAGACCAGCTTCGCGCTTACGATATGGTTATTTTGGTTAACGTTTCCAACGCTGACCTCAAAGCCGTGGCCGAGGCAAAAGGCGCAGATAATCTCGAGCAGTTTGCTCTTAATTTAAAAGAATATGTGTCCGTTTACGGCGGCGGTCTTCTTACCGTGGGCGGTAACGAAGGAACCGAAGTAGACAATCTCGGCAATCCTATCGCTCACGCATATAACAGAGAAGATATGTACGAGAGCGTTTATCAGGACATTCTTCCAGTAGAAGTAGTAGAGTACACGCCTCCTTTGGCAGTCGTAATTATCATAGATAGATCTGGCTCCATGTCCGGCGCAGCAATAGATGCGGCTAAGGAAGGCTCAAGATCTATCGTAGAAATCATGCATCAGCGTGACTACGTAGGTATTATGGCTCTTTCGGATAGCAGCACGGAAATTTTGCCCCTTACCCCTCGTGTTCGTAAGGATGAAATACTCGAAGCGATTGATTCTATCCAATCGGGCGGCGGTACGTCTTATACGCCTACTCTCAGAAGAGCAGGTAACTCGCTTATGGCTTGCGAAGTAGAAAGACGTCATATCGTACTCGTATCCGATGGCGCTCCGTCAGACAAGCTCGATGAATACGGCGCTGCAATTGATTATAACTTTAAGAGAGGCATTACCACGACTATCGTAAATATCGGCGACGGCAGCCATGCTGATATGGAAGAAGCAGCTCGCAGAGGTGGCGGACGTCACATCGTAGCCGATGCAGGTTCCATTGGCAGTTTGCCGGATAAGATGCGTGACGACGTAGCTTCGCCGAGCGTAATGCAAGTTTCGTACGAAGACTTTACTCCCACTATCGGAGACAGAAAGATATCGAGTTTGTTCGCAGGTATCGAGGTAGGTAAGTTCGAAGTTTTGCACGGCTATTACGGTACGTTAATTAAGACTAACGAGTCGGCTATAGTTCCCCTAAAGGGTGAGTTCGTCCCGATATATGCGCAGTGGAAACAGGGACTGGGTTTTGTCGGCAGCTTAATGGTTAACGTGGGCGCAGGCAGCTGGTCGGAAGATTTCTTTGCGGATGCAGCCGGCAGAACGTTTATCAACAACGTATTCAACACGCTGTGCCCTGCCGAAAACATAAGGGTAAAAGACTTTACCGTAAAGGTTCAGGAGGACAACTATTCGACTCAGGTTTCAATCGTGCAGATAGATAACCAGAAGTTCGAGAGCGCAGCCGAAGTTAAAGTTACCATAGCTTCGCCTTCGGAAAGCGGAATGCAGTTTGCTTCCGAGCAGTCGCAATCTTTGCCCGCAGATACTAAACTTTTGAAGTTCGACTTTGTACTTAAGCAATCCGGATTGCACCGAATCAAGGTGGAATTGTTTGACGCAAACGGAGGAGTGATAGTTTCTAACGAAAGATATCTTACTTATAAAGCTTTCTCGTATTCGGAGGAGTACGACGTCTTCCGCAGTGAAGAGGATGCCAAAGCATTGGCAACGAATATATCCGACTTTACGGGCGGCGGCGTTATTAAAGATAGCGAAGAAGTATTCAGAGATTTCGTTAAGTACAATCATCGTAAGTTCGATCCCAGAAAGTTGTTTATGATAATGTCGCTTATATTGTTCTTGCTTGACATTGCCGTTCGTAAGTTCAAATTTAAGTGGATTCACGAAATTATCAGAGATCGCAAACAGGAAATTTGAGGCTAACACGATTTTCCGTCCGCCGCAAAAAGCGGACGGAAAAAAGATAGTTTTTTGAACTCTTAAAACAGTATCCTAAGGAGGATAATATGAAAAAACTTCGTTTACTTGTAATCGTAGGTTTAATCGTATCTTGCGTTCTGTTTTCGACGGCTTGCACGGCGCAGCCGCTCGACACTCCCAAAAGGTTGTCGTTCGATGACGAAACTTATAGATTAAGTTGGGAAATGGTCGAGGCGGCAATGGCGTATAAGTTGGACGTTAACGGCGTTGAATACGAATCTACGAGAACATATTTCGATGCAGCTTCGGCTTTAAAACCCGGAGACTATACCGTCAAGATTATGGCGAAAACCGAACTTGAGGGTTACAGTCCTTCCGGTTGGTCTAAGCCCATTAACATAAGAATTTGGCCCGAAAACGGTTTGAAATATACCTTGATTAACGGCGGTACGGAGTATGCAATACAAAGAGCCGACTCGTTGTCTGCCTTTGGCGACTACGTTATAGATTCGACTTACAGAGGTAAACCTGTTACTCAGATCGGGGATATGGCTTTTGTCAAAGACAACGAGCTGACCAGCGTAACCATACCCGATTCGATAACTTATATCGGCGAAAAAGCATTTCAAGGATGTTCGGCGCTTAAGTCCGTAACGATGAGCGATAAGGTTACTTATATCGGTTCTTCGGCTTTCTATTTGTGCAAATCGTTGGAGTCGTTTAAAGTTCCTGCCGGAGTAACTTCCATAGGCACGAGTATGTTTAGCGGATGCTCAGCACTCAAGAGCGTGGATTTTTCCGCCGCAACGGTAACGTATTTAGGCGAAAACGCATTTCATAACACCGGGCTCGAGACCTTTATCGTACCCGATACCGTTGTAAGCGTAGGAGAGGGATTCCTTCGTAATAACAGAGAACTTAAGTCTGTTAAATTGGGTAACGGGTTGCAGGCATTGGCTAAGAGCTCGTTCTCCAATTGCATTAAACTTAATAGCGTAGACTTTGGTTCTTCCTTGGTTTCCATACTTGATTATGCGTTCTCCGGTTGCAAAGAGCTTGCGTCCATTAAATTGCCCGAGAGTATGAGAACAATAGGTGTAAGCGCATTTTCCGATTGTGAGGCACTCGCTTCGGTAGAACTCGGTAACGGCGTTAGCAGCGTAGGCAGCTCTGCGTTTAAAGAAACTAAAGTTGTTAAGGACGCTCCGGGCGGCATTATATACGTAGACCGTTGGGCTGTCGGATTTAAAGACAGCGAGAAAATCGTGCTTAGCGAGCAGACTCGACTTGAATTTGCCGAAGGTACGGTCGGCGTTGCGGATTCAGCGTTCTACTCGTGGTCGAAGAGCGCTAGCGGCGATTTGATTTTCCCGTACGACGTCATAGAAGAACTTCGTTTTAACAATGACGGCGAATTCAGACACATCGGAGCGTTATCGTTCGCTTATTTGCACAATCTTGTAAATCTTAACTTGTATTCCGGAATAAAGACTATAGGCGGTTCTGCATTTACCTCGTGTACTAATCTTACCACCGCACGTTTCGCAAATACGCTCGAATACATCGGTAATTACGCATTCTACGGTTGCACAAAGTTAGGTACCGGCTCCGTTCCCACAACCGGAACTTTTGCCGGCGAACCTGCCATTTCCGTGCCTGCGTCGGTAACGACTATAGGTATAAAGGCATTTGACGATACTCGTGCAACTATGTCTGTTTCCGGAATAAGATATGTAGGTAATAAAAATAACGCTTATCTTTGGGCTGTAGGCACTAAGCCTGCAAATGAAGGCGAACCGGTAATAATGCCCGATGGCATTATTTTGGAGGCAACTACCGTCGGTATCGCAAATAGCGCATTCTCCGGAGTAAAGGGAACCGAAAACATGTTTACCGGCGCCTATTCGCCCATACCGGTGGAACTTCCCGATACGCTTAAGTATATAGGTACTTCCGCATTTGCGTATTCGTCGGCAGGAACGGTAAAGTTCCCGACTAGTCCGCTGTTCGACAGTATTCCTAACTATTGCTTCTATAAATGCACTAATCTTAGTTCCGCAGTTATACCTCAGGGCATAAAGAACATAATGAAATCTTCGTTCTATTTCTGCGAAAGTCTTACGACTCTCGAGTTGCCCGATACGGTAGAATATATCGGAATGTATGCATTTTTCAGATGCAAAGCGCTTAGCTACGTAAGCTTTAGCGACAACATTCATACTATTGATTCAAGAGCCTTCTATCAGTGCGAAAAGCTTACTTCGGTAGACCTTCCGAGCAAGCTAACCACGATAGGCATGAGAGCGTTCTATATGTGCGAATCGCTCAGTAATATAGAGTTTGGCGATAATATCGAGACGATAGGCGACTATGCGTTCTCCGGATGCAAGGGCGTAGAAAGCGTCGTTCTTCCCGACAGCGTTAAGTCCATAGGTAATTACGCATTCTATAACTGTCTTAACAATGCCGAAATCGTACTCAACGACGGATTGGAAAGCATAGGTAAGTGGGCGTTCTGCAATAACGGCGCAGTTACGTCGGTCGTTATTCCGCAAAGCGTTACTTACGTAGGCGAGTACGCTTTCAGAAAGTGCGTTTCGCTTAAAAACATTCTCGTAAGAGGAAGTTTGGACGTTCTTTCCAGAAACGCATTCTATTACAGCAATGCGGTTACCGTTTATATCGAGGGTAACGCCGCAGGCGAAAACTGGCATCCGAGTTGGAATATCAGTTTCCGTCCCGTAGTTTACGGATGCGAATTCTCCGAGGATGGCAGATACGTTAAATCGATAACCGTTTCCACGATAGATAATCCCGACGCAATCGGGCCTATGACGAAAATCGAAATCGACGAAGACGGATTCGAAGTAGAAAAAACGGTATATAGAGCTAACTTCAGTGAGCCGATGAGAGCAGGTTATGTTTTCGGCGGCTATGCGACCGAAGAAAACGGAACTAAGGTTTACGATAAGTTGACCGACGTTCCCTCAGGCACAAAAGTCTACGTTGTGTGGACTATCTCTGACGGTTCGGAAAACAAATAATCGTTTTCCGAAATCGTACTAACGATTATCCCGGTTTTAACCGTGATGATAAATGCTTAAAAAGGATGGAAATAACATGAAAAAGTTTTCTAAAGTAGCAATACTTATTGTTGCTTTGGTAGCTTGCCTATCGTTTATGGCAGGATGCGATTCGATCGACGGTATTACTGTGGACGAATTGACTGCTCCGAGAACAAATTACGTTCAAGGACAGGATCTTGATTTAAGCGTTGGCGCTATCAAGGCGATATCCGGAGACAAAACTACTACTATTGCATTAAATGCAGAAGGAGTGGTTGTAGAAGGATATGACAAGAGTAAGCTCGGCGATCAAGAACTTACAGTAACTTACAAGGAAAAAGTCGCTAAGTACACCGTAACTGTCGTTCCCAGAATGCAGGTTACAGGTCAAGACGCTTATTACTTTGTAGGCGAAGAGCTTAACCTCAACAAGGGTATCGTAAAAATCGCAGCAGACAACGCTAAGACTTTTACCGAGTACAAACTTAGCGACAGTGCGATTAAGATCGAAGGATTCGATTCCTCGACCGCAGGCGAAAAGGACGTTACCGTAACTTGCACCGCAAACGGTAATACTTACAGCACGGTTGTTAAGGCAACCATTTTGGAAGTCAGCACCGTTACGTTGAAAGCGCCCAATAAGACCGCTTACAATTCGCATGACGGCGTTATCGATCTTAACGGCGGATATGTTACCGTAAAAGACAGCAACAACAGACTTTCTAAGGAATACTCTCTTACCAAAGATATGATCAGCGGATTCAATCTTAACGCAGCTACTTTGGAAAACAGAACTACTCCCCTTAGACAGGAAATTACCGTTACTTATAAGGGCAAAACTTGTAAGTATACCATTCAGATTACATACAGCGACGTTTCATTGATAAAACTCAGAGCAAAGGAATGCTCGGTTATCGATTGGAGCAGTGAGACTTTCCCTGACGTCGACGACGTACTCGGCGCAAACGCAAAGGAAGCAGTAGAACTTTACACCAAACTTTCTACCGCAGACAAAGCAAAAATCACCGAGCAGGAGCTTCTTAACATCGTTCGTCCGGCAGCAGTATACGGCGGAAATACTTATCTTGCAGAACTTGGAAAGTTTAAGGAAACCTTTATCGTAGACACCAGTGGACTTGTTCATTGGACAAATACCTCGAGAGAAGCTGTAAAGAGAGATTACGACATCTTAGCCGCTAAGGAATCTGTATTTAAGACAACCGGTGCTTTCGTCGATATGCTTAAGAGCGACACTAAGTTCTCTACTATGATAGTTTGGAACGGCGTTGACGTAGCTACTCTGCTTAGTAAAGTTTATAGCCCCAACGTAATTATCGATTTCATAGAGCCGCGTCTCAAGTATGCGCTTGACCTTTACGATATCGTAGCAAACATTCCCGACGATTGGACTGCCGCTTCGCTTTCGGAGCATGCAGATGCAATCGATGCGGCAAAGGACTTTATTACTTCTAATAAGTTTACCGCACTTACCGCAGAGAGTTTGTTTGCGTCGCTCCCCGGCAGAACGCTTATCGGAATGGCTTCGAAGTGGAGAACAAACGACGATATAGTAGATATCCTTTATAACTATTATTTCTATAACCTTATGAAGAGCGAGAATGCTCTCGAAAGACAGAAGGGTACCGAGGCTATCAATGCATTGCGTAACATTATTCTTCCCGGCGAAATGGAAGAACTTTGGGAAGCATGCTACTCTACCTTGTCGTCATTCATGCAGTTGACCTCCGCAAAGAGCATAGACGCTACTTCTTTCCTTGTATATTATGTAAATACAGATAAGCTTATCGATAAGCTTTCTAAGACCGAAGACGAGCTTCTTGCTTACTTGTATAACCTCAAGTATTCCGGCTTTATGGTGGATTCCGAAGGCAATGCTATGGACGCTTCGCTCGTTCAATTGCATGTATATTTTGCTAACGTAAACCAGGGAGTTCGTTTGAGCGAGACCACTGCCGTATATATCGGCGGTTACAGACTCAGATTCGGCACCATGCTCGGTAACGAAATTTTTGAAGAGTTTGTTGCAAAATATCTCGCAACCGTTCAGATGAGTACTACCGACGAAGGATACGGCGCAGCTGTAGAATCTATGTTCAATAGCTACATGGGACTCGAACCGCATATGCAGTATGTGTTCCTCACAATGCTCAGCCCGTTCTATCAGTACAATTTGATCGGCGACCTTTGGGACTTCTCTAACGGACATAAGAGCGCCTTTACTCTTATGATTTACAGACATTATCTTGCTCAGTTCGGCGAATCCGAGGACCTTCCTCAGTTGTTTGCAGAACTTGCAAAGGCAAGCGAATATTATGCTAAGAGATCGTATATGCCCGACACCCTTGAAAATCAGCAGACTTATACCGATTTGTTTAACGCAGCGGTAAATGCAGCTAAGAATATCGTAGAATATAACCTTAGCAGCGCAGATCTTGCTATATTCAATAATACTCTTAAGCCTATTTACGACAGATATGTTGCTTGCGCAAAGAAGATTAAGGATGTTCCCGCAACCGTAGATTTCGGCGATTACGCAGAAACATTTGCTACGCTCGATAAGATATTGGCTAATTTCGATACGATGATTTACCTCTTGTCAATAAGCAGCGGCAATAACGTATATTCGGTAATTTTGGCATCTTACGCTAAGGCTCTTCCGCTTGTTAACAGCATAAGAAAAGCTCCCGCTAATATCGTAGAGCTTTACCGCTATGAGAATCTCAGCAAGATTGTTCGTTACAGCGCATCTAGCGCAGGTATCGCAAAAATTGAGATCAGATGTACTTACGAGTTTGCTCTTGCATACTACTTCGATCAGGCGATGAGTTACCTTATCGGCAACAAGCTCAATAACGGCACTCTTGCTTATGATATTTTCGTAGGCGACGTTCAAAACTTCTATGCTATTGCGGCAGACACCATGGCTGCTCAGGCTATGAAACTTTACGACGCAGCGTTTTCAAAAGACGAGGATCTTTCCGCCAAGAAGTATACCGATATGGCTGCAACTAAGAATGCAATTAACGCATATCTTGCGCTTACTTCGGCAAACAGATATTACGCTATCAGACTGTTCGACAATAGATTCTATATGTTCTTCAACGGCGTAAAACTTGCTTATTCGGAAGCAGGTAACGAAGCTATATCAGGTGTAGCAGAAAAAATTATAGCTGCTGAGAATTATGCGCTTTTGGCTTTTGCTAATCCGGATACCAAGATTAATGTAAAACGTGATGACGGCACTACTGAGCAAATCACCGCAAAGCAGGCTTACGGCGAAGCAGTCGAAGCTCTCAAGGCCGCTTATACTGCGCTTTCCGCCGAAAACAAGACGGCATTCGACGCAGATAAGAGCCTCAAGGCTTGGTATGACGACATAAACGCAAAGTATTTGGAAGCTAAGGCAGAATGGGAAAAACCGCAGGAACCGCAGGCATAACATTTATAACTATCAAAAATGCGTTGCAACGACAGTTGCAGCGCATTTTTTTGTGCGATAGTTTTGCTGTTTGGATGTTATAAGGGGGAAATCAAAAATCGCTATGACTTTAATATTGAAAATGACAAAGCGATTATTACCGAAGTCTTTAAAGAACCGGATTGCACCAATGCCGTGGAAATTATGCCGATTAAAAATAAGTAGCACGGGTTTGTAGCCGTTTCGAAAAAAGCCTTTTGTATACATTCTAATTAAGCGACTTGAAGGCAACAATTATACGAAGATATTGCAAGACGACAAGTTTTATGGTTGATAACTTACTTTCAATTGTGATATTTTAGAATGACGCTTGACCTATCTGAAGCTCGCATGCTATAATTTAGTAAACTAGGGAAGGATGCGGATATGGAAAAAGTCGAATTCGACGGGGTAAGCGCTTCGATTATAAGGGGCGGGAGAGATTATATTTACACGGTAGACTTATCGAAACGTATAGCCGAGACGTATGAACTTTGCGTGTCTAAGCCTACGCTTATTATACTGGAGACCGATTGGGAAAGTAATCTGACGCCATGGCAAGCAAAGAAAGTATTTAAGAGAGGTAAGGATTTCGGCGGCAACGCTAAAGAATATTTAAGCAAGGTTTGCCGCTTTATAAGCAAGACAGAAGAAGGCAATGTGGTAAGACGAAGAATGATTGCAGGCTATTCTCTAAGCGGCTTATTCGCCGTGTGGACGGCTTACAATACCGATATGTTCAGCGCAGTGGCGTCGATAAGCGGGTCGCTCTGGTATGAGGGATTTGTCGAATACGCATCAAACCATAGTTTTTTGGCAAATCGAGCTTATTTTTCTGTTGGAGATAGGGAAAGTAAAACTGCTAACCCTATAATGTCGGATGTTGAACTGCGGACTAAAGAAATTTGCGACAAGCTTGCTAGTTACGGAATTAAAACTAAGTTTGAACTGACTGAGGGCGGGCATTTCGATAACGTTACTGCTCGAATTGCCAAAGCTATTGATTTTTTGACGGAGGAGATATGATTAAAATAGGAAGATACAGACATTTTAAGGGGAACGAGTACCTCGTCATCGGCGTTGCAAAACATTCTGAGACTCTGGAAGAGATGGTTGTATACAGGGCTCTGTACGGAGACGGAGGTTTGTGGGTTCGACCTTCGAGCATGTGGGATGAAACAATCGAGCGAGACGGCAAAAGATTTAAACGATTCGAATACATCGGGGAGTAGGCGATAAATATACGTTCGTCAGAGGTTTCTTATTTGATTTAATTGCCTAGGTTAAGAAGAAAAACGAGATAGAATACATTGGAATCGGAGATATGCAGGTACGACTTAAATGGCATTATTATGAACCGGCAAGTAAAATGTCACGAGCAGGAGAACCAATATCGAATATAGAAAATTACTTGACGTTATGTGAGCCTACAGAAAAAACATACTGAGCAAAGCCCGATAGACGCATCGAATACTTGGTAAATAGGTGAGTCCGAGGCGCAGATTCGTATACCCGAAATGACGAAAGTTTAATCAAGCAAGTTGTACGATAAAGAGAATAAAAACGGCATAGTTAATATTGTCGCAATGAGTGCGGTTACTTAGAAATGCGTTTTGCATACTTAGGATTGCTTTTAGAAAAAACTATTGCACGACAAAATAACGGCTATGCATATGGGTGTACTCAAAACTATGGTACAAAATTGATTATTCTACTTTTGAAAGGCGGAGTGCAAATGCAGTTAATTATTCGGTACAAGACAAAATCGCTAATCGTAACTTTTGCTTGCCTATTTAATAAATAACGAGTTGTAAAATGGCGTTATTATACCGAATGAAATTCGGGAACGAGCATTTTAAAGTGCACAAAAAATAAGTTTAGCGGTTGCATAATAGAGAGAAAATACTAAGAGCAAAGCAGCGAAACAGAATTTTTAATTGTTTAATCGTTAGATTATAAAAAAGAAAAGGCAGACGATATATCGTCTGCCTTTTAAACTTTGTAAAACCGATTGAATTTATCGATTATGCTTATTGCTTAGGTTCATAGCCTTTCTTGAGCTGATCTTTCATGCCGTTCCAAGCAGATTTAGCAGCGTCAATAGTAGTTGCGTAATCCACTTTGAACTTGTTTTCGAAAGCGGAAAGGGCTGCGTTGATGGATTCCTCCGACTTGTCGATAGAATCGTTTACGGCGAGACCGTACTCTTGCAGCTTGGCTACAACTGCGTCGCATGCTTTTTTAAGTTCTACCTTTGCGTCGTCAAGACTTTCGTTTGCTGCTTTGCCCGCTGCAAGCAAATCTTGCTCTGCCTTTTCGAGATTAGCCTTTGCCTTTTCGTACTTAGCCTGTTCTGCTTCGGGAGCTTCGCTGTTTTGTGCAAGATAGTTACGGAAGTTAAGATATGCGGTCTTTGCTTCTCTGAACGCAACGAGCGAAAGCTGATAGGGACTGGTGGGATTTACGAGCACGGTCTTTCTGATTGTTTCGATAGAATTGCATGCAAGGTCGTAAGCAGCGAGAGTTCCGCTTATAAGACCTGAGGTAATCGCATTTGCTTTGTTTTTTGCAGCTTCGAATCTCGCATGATTAAGAGCGTTGGCTTTTGCCTGATAGTAAGCGTTCTTAAGTTCCTGAGAGTACATTTCTGCAGTTTCCTTTCTGGACTCTGCGATAGCTTCGATCTTTTCCATATAGGTAAGAGTCTGAAGCTTAGCTGCATCGATGTACGGAGCGCACTCTGCAGCCAAAGCCGCAAGATACTCTTCGGTAAGCTTTTTGCCCTTAGCTACAGATGCCGAAATGTTTTCTTTAGAGAAAATCTTTTCGAGGTCTGCCTTGGCTTGATTGAAATAAGCTTCTGCGTTTTCGCCGGAGAAGGATATGGAAATCTCGTTTTCGCCGTCTTTAACTGATCCTTTCACCAAAAAGCCGGTTTCTTTGCAGACACTTACGTAAAGCGATAAAGCTTGCTCGCTTGTTTTGCCTACAAATGCCTGACCGTTTATTACGAGGTTACCTTCTTCGTTAAGCGCATTTACACTTATAACTTTATCGTTTGCATCCAGAATAAACTCAACTTCGGGATTGAGCGAAACGTTCATAACCTTAGACTCGTTGTTTCCGGAGCAAGCGGTAAAGGAAAAAGTAACAGCCATGAGGCAAATACCGCAAATAATTGCAATAATCTTTTTCATAAATAATATCTCCTTTTATGTTTTAGTAATTAAATTATAACTTAATAAAGATTTATTTGTAAAGCGAATTTTACAAAAAAACTCTGTAGCGTAACAATTTTTTTGCGACAAAGACTAACACAAATATAACTAACGATACGGTTAATGTCGGAGTGTAAAAACGGGTTAAACAATTACCACTTATTAAATACTCGCTCTGCAAATCCGACTTGTCCGTCTAATATGACGCTATGTTCTGTGGTTTTAAGAGTCCCGTAAAATTTGCCGAAAACCTGATGTTGATCGGATTTAAGCAAACCGAGAACGGATGTGCAATCTTTTCGGTCGAGTATGGGACGGAAGGTCAAATCGACGCTGCCGTCGTCCGATATTATTTTCCACTCGGAAAGGTAGTTGTATTTTTTATCGATCATGGGGATTTGAAAGACGACGTTGCCGACTTTATAGGCTTTTCCGTTCACAAAAATCATATTTTCGGTTGCTGCCGAAGTGTTGCCGAACCCGTAGCCGAGATTAAATCCCACGGTTAAGTCATTAGACTTACACGAAAGACTTGACCAGTACCAAGTGTTGGAGTATGTCCATACGCCTCTGCCCCAGTCAAGTACGCCGAAACCGTTTATCGGTTTCTTTTCGCCGTTGAGGGAGTAAAAGCCCTGCGCCTTTAGACAGTTTATCTTGCGATTATAATAAAAACAGCCTTTTTTGTCAAATGGAGTCGCTATAACCATGCTTTCGGGTTTGCCGCTAAGAAGAATTTTGCACTCAAACGTCTGTTTTTGCTTTCCCCATTTGTCGAATTTGCAAGTAAGGATACGATCTTCGTCTACGTCAAAGCTCATTTTGACTCGATTGCTTTCATATTTCGTTACGCCGGAATCCGATGAGGCAGGAAGTCCGAGTTTTCCTAACGAAAAAAACTTAATTTCGCTGTCGGTGGTAAATTCTTTAGTGACGAAGTCCATAAGCGACGCCGAAACCAGGCTCATATAACCGTTGTCGGCAATGGTAAGAGCAATGCCTATTTCGTCGTTGCCGATATAGTAATAGTCCCATTCCTTTATACGGAGTTTACCGTGGCATATAGCTTCACGGTTGTACCGTCTTACTTCGGAAACGGAATAACCGGCTTCGACGAGGTTGCCGTTTTTGTCGAGCAAATTTCCTTCGGACAAGATATGTTGATTCATTGTTTTCCTCCATTAGCTCGGATATTGAATTAAAGCGAAGACAGACGCAAAATTTGTCAAAAACGCCTTATATATGTAGTATAACACAAAAAACGCAAATTGTCACTCGTCGTCAAGCGGCAAAATCGGTTGCGAAAAAATAAATTTTGTGCTACAATAAGTATACACTAAGCATACGGATTTTAGGACGGGAAGGAGGTAACATGATGCTGGAAACGTTTGAAAGAGAACGGCGCAAAGAACTGAACAAAGAGTATTTGGATCTGTGCAAACAAAAAGACCGCAAAGGCTTGTTGATCGCCGAAGTGGAAGATGCGCTTGCTCGCGGCGCAGATATAGAAGCCGGCGGTTGTAAAGCTATGTACCTCGCCGTAAAAAATCATAATTTTTCGCTGATAAATTTGCTTATTCGAAAGGGGATACTCAAGTATCCGTTGGCAGCCGGCTATATAGCGTCCATGTGCGAATTCGGAGACTTCGAGACTTATCGCAAGCAGTTTTTCGAAGTTATAGACAAAGCTATGACAATAACCGGATTCAGTTTAGACTATTTCGTACCGTTCTTTAACATGGCACTCGTGCATGGCGATGCCGAAGACGCTAAAGCCGTTGCGGATAAGTATGGCGTAAGTTATAAGCAAGTTGCCGATTGTGTTTATGAGAGAATTATTTTCGAGATAATAGAGAACGACGCTACCGACAGCTTGACCTTTATCGAAAGCTATCGCAATTGGATAAATGAAAAGGTTTTGGGCGTCGCAGTTTCTGCCGGCAACCTTAAGGTTGCGGAATATATTTTGTCTAAAGAGAGCAGTCTTGTTCCGCCCGTATCGTCGGTGTGTGACGCCGTTTTTAACGGTTACAGAGAAGTTCTTAAGCTTTTTCCGGTACCGCTTACGCCTCAGGTTTTGCGTAACGCTTCGGTGTCGAAAGACAAGGGAATGACAGACTACATAAAAAGCCTTCCAAGATAACGAGAAAAAGATTATGCGGAATATCTGGAGTCGCTGAAGCCGATTTTAAGACAAATGTTGATTTCGAACGTTATAATGGGGCTAGACCGACATATTTAAAGAGGTGAAACGCTTTTTCCGCCGTCGCCCGATTGAAATATAGGTTTAATTTTAAATACATACTTTTTAAAATACAAACTCTCCGCTAATCTTATCCGATTAAGCGGAGAGTTTTTTAGGTTATTTTTTTACGAAAGTCATACAGCTTGCGCCGCTGTCGTCGCTGGTTACCGTAATGCCGTTGGCAATGCACTTACCGTCTTTACGGAATATGCAATCGGCGTTACAAGATACGGCGGTGTCAACCGAGTAATTCGCTTTACCTCCGTCCTGCGCAAATTCGCTCATACCGTCGTCGGGACAAAAAGTAAGACAGTCAGCATCTTTGTCGACTTGCACTTGCTTGGCGCAACAGCAATAACCCTTGTTGTGTTTGCAGCTTTTTTTGCCGCACTTCAAATCTTTCATAAGAAAAACCTCCTCAAAGGGTATTTTGTCCCATTACGAGAAAAGAATACTCAAAAAAATCGACGGATTTATTGACTGCAAAATAAAATTATGGTATAATCAAGAATGAAGTATTGGCGTAAGGCGGCATATTTAATGGGCGAATTTAAAAAAATTACATCAAACGTCAAAGAAAAATGGAACGCATATAAAGAAAAATGCGAACTTAAGCGACAGGAAAAGGCCAAGAAGGAAATTCTCGGCAGTAATAAGAAGCAAAAGACCGCAATTATGAACTCGCAGAATGCGGTAAGATTCGATCCTTCGTGCGAGAACGGTCTTACTTCGGAGCAAGTTTCGATGCGAATGCAGGACGGATTGAACAACGTCACTCCGAAAAAAGGCGAGAGAACTTATTTCGGCATAATTTGCGGTAACGTTTTTACATTTTTTAACGTTTTGACTTTTATCGTTGCGGGCGCTTTGATTTGGGCGGGCGCATCGCTTAGCCAACTTTTCTTTTTGGTAATAATAATTGCCAATATTCTTATAGGTATCATTCAGGAAGTCAGGTCTAAGCGCATAGTAGACAAATTAAAGTTGATAACCGCTCCCGTCGCAACCGTAATAAGGGACGGACAGAAGAGCGTTACGGCGGTTTCCGATCTTGTCCTCGACGATATAGTTCAACTGGAAACGGGTAAGCAGATATGCGCCGACTGCATAATAGCTGAAGGCGAATGCGAAGTTAACGAGTCCATAATTACCGGCGAAAGCGTTGCCGTACGCAAAGGCAAAGGCGACTTGTTGTATAGCGGCAGTTACATTTCTTCGGGCAGATGTTTTGCGAGAGTGGACAAAATAGGCTCAGAGAACTATGTGGAGACCTTGGCTGCCGGGGCAAAGAAGTATCAAAAACCGAAAAGCGAACTTAAAAACTCCATAATGCTTTTTATTAAAGTGGTTACGGTATTTATCATACCGCTTTCCATATTGATGATAGTGGGCAGTTTGGTTAGAAGCGATAATCCCTTCCCCATGGTGGAGGATGTACAGCGAACGATTATGAGTACGTCCGGAGCGATAATCGGCATGATTCCTGCCGGAATGTTTTTGCTCACTTCGCTTGCTTTGGCGATAGGCGTAATCAGACTGGCAAAAAAGAATGCGCTCGTTCAAGACTTGTACTGCATAGAGATGCTTGCGAGAGTAGACGTTTTGTGTCTGGACAAAACGGGTACGCTTACCGACGGAACGATGAAGGTAAGCGAAATGATTCCGCTTGTAGATAAAGAAATCCCCATGAACGATATAATCGGCTCGCTTATAAGCGCAACCGGCGACAATAATCAGACAGCAGTCGCACTTACTAATGCTTACGGTTCTGCCAATAAATACAAATTGGCGTCTGCATTGCCGTTTTCGTCTCAGCGGAAATTATCGGCAGCGTCTTTCCATGATCAAGGCACGTTTGCGTTAGGCGCTCCCGAGTTCGTTATCGCAGCCGGTAACGAAAAAATGGAAGACGTTGTAAACCAATATGCCTCTCTAGGATACAGAGTAGTCGTGTTGGCTCACAGTCTGAGAATGATGAACGGCGACGAGCTACCGCCCGATATGGAGCCTCTTTGCGTAATTGCCATAGAGGACCATATAAGAGAGGACGCAATAGACACGATAAATTGGTTTAAAGAAAACGACGTACAGATAAAGATAATAAGCGGAGATAATCCGCTTACCGTTTCCGAAGTAGCCAAGAGGGTGGGTGTTGCCGATGCCGATAAGTATATATCGTTAGAAGGCTTTTCTTCGCAAGAAGTTGTGGAGGCGGCTAACCAATATACCGTATTCGGAAGAGTTACGCCCGAACAAAAGTGTTTGCTTATCAGAGCGCAAAAGGCAAAGGGACATACCGTTGCGATGATGGGCGACGGTGTAAACGATATTTTGGCGATGAGAGAAGCCGATTGTTCGGTAGCCATAGCCGCAGGTAGCGAGGCCGCTCGTAACGTCAGCCACCTCGTTTTGTTGGACAGTAATTTTTCGTCAATGCCTAACGTCGTGGTAGAAGGCAGACGTGTCGTAAACAACATAACTAAGTCCTCTTCGTTATTTTTGATGAAGACTTTGATGTCTATAGTATTGTCTATAATATTTTTGTTGCTCGGCAAAGATTATCCGTTGCAGACCAATCATTTGCTGCTTTTGGAACTGTTCGTCATCGGATTGCCGTCATTCTTCCTTGCTCTGCAAACAAATACTCAACGTATACAAGGGCATTTCCTGTCTAACGTTATAAGCAGGGCGGTCCCCGGCGGATTTGCGCTTGTATTTAACGTAATGGCGATGTTTTTGTTCAGAGAGTTTTTGCAAAGCACTTACGGCGAAAACGCTCTCAGCGGCGAAGTATTTACTTCGTTGCTCGTTATTTGCATAGCGGTTACAGGTCTTATGGTGTTGTGCAAAATTTGCGAGCCGTTTAATGCTTATCGGGTGTTCCTGATAATTATAACGTCAACGCTGATGTTTATCAGCATGGTTGTTATCGACGACCTTGGAGTGGTTGCGCTTAATTTAAATAATGCTGTGCAGCTTGCCGGACTCCTATACGTTATAGTGCTTGTGCTTGTGACGTACTTTATTGTGACGCTCGTAATGCGGCTTCTTATGATAATAAAGGTTATGACCGAATAGATTTACTCGCCGTTTTCAAGCGGCGAGTATTTTTTACGATTTTTATCGGCTGTATCGATAGTGTACAAATGTTAGAAAATATTAATAAAAATACATTATTCGCTATAATGGTGTGTAATATTTGATTTGCTGCGTTTATTCGCCAAAAGCCTCAAATCATTTTAGCATAAAACCGCTTTGTATGTGGTATTTTGAGTGTTATACTGAAATCACAATAAAAATAAACAAAGAAAAGGGGTTTATTTGCAATGAAAACAAGAATTTTGGTTATTGACGACAATACCGAGTTTTTACAGTCGGTGGCTAAGGCGTTTGACGACGGGTTCGTTGTGGATACGGCGACAAACGGCGAAGAAGGACTTAAGAAGGCGGGCGGAGCGGATTGCATACTTTTGGATCTCGTTATGCCCATAATGGACGGATTTACGTTTTTGGACAACTTCGAAAAGGGCGAAACTAAGGTAATAGTCGTATCAGCATTAAGCCAGGATTCGTTCGTTGCTAAGGCGATGGAAAAAGGCGCCGATTATTATGTCGTTAAGCCCACTTCGGCAGAATGCATAAGGGCGAAAGTCGAAGAGGCTCTTACAAAAAAGGTGGTCAGGCGGCAAGTCAAAAATAAGACTTTGGAAGAACGCATCACTAACATTTTTATTTCGGTGGGAATTCCTCCGCATATTAAGGGGTATCAGTATCTAAGAGAGGCGATAAAGCTGTCCATTGAGGATCCGGATATAATAAACAGCATTACAAAGAAGTTGTATCCGTCGGTAGCCGAAAAATTCGCAACCAGTTCGTCTAAGGTTGAAAGAGCGATACGACACGCCATAGAAGTAGGTTGGAATCGAGGGAAAATCGAGAACATAAATTCGCTTTTCGGTGTAAGAGTGTACTCGCAAAACGAAAAACCGACAAACGGTGAGTTTATTGCGCTGGTAGCGGACAAGTTGCTTCTGGAGAGCGTATAAAATAATTTTATCTGTTTTACACAAAAAACCGATATAAAACGGTTTACTTATTTATTACGAAGTGATAAAATACCACAATTGATTTGCGGAGGTTACAAATGACAAATAATATAAAAAAGAAAAGAAACATTAGGCAGATATTTAAGGAGTATGCCGTTCTCTTGTTGGCCGGCTGCTTACAATCGCTCGGCGTATACGTGTTCGTGCAGCCTAATAGCTTTTCGCCCGGCGGATTTATGGGACTTGCTACCTTTGCAAATTATATCTGCGCTAAGCTGGAGTTGGGATTTTCCCTTAATACAGGTATTGCTTTCTTTATTATAAATATTCCGTTGCTTATAATAGCGGCGAGAAAATTTCGAAAAGACTTTTTGATAAAAACGGCAGTAACCATCGTACTCGACTCGTTATTGCTGGAAGTGTTGGAACTGATAAATTTCCCGATATTCGAGATACTTCCTCAGGACGGATACGCTTACATACTTGCGGCTGTTGCCGGCGGATGCTTATGCGGTGCATCGGTAGCGCTGTTGCTCAGAGTTGACGGCTGTAACGGCGGAACCGAAATAATAGGCGCCCTGCTTCAAAAGAAATTCCCGGCAACGAATATATCGTGGTTTATCTTTATTTTGGATTCTTCGGTAGTAGTGCTGTCCGCATTCTTCTACGATAAAACCAAGTATGCAAACTGGTTGCTTCCTACCATGCTTTCGATATGTAAAATGTTCTGTTCGTCCAAGATGGCAGAAATAATATTAAGAGGTTTTTCGGGAGCCATCAAATTTGAAATCGTTACGCCGCACGGGGAGGAGCTTGGCAGAGAAATTACCGAAACACTCCTTAGAGGAGTAACGGTTATACAGGCAAAGGGAGCGTATACGGGGCAGGACAAGCAAGTTTTGATTTGTATTATACGCAAAGGACAACTTGCGAGATTTAAGAAAATTCTTGCAAAGTATCCGGGTACTTTTGCTTATATGATGTCTACCTCTGAAGTATACGGTAACGGATTCTCTCGCCAGGCGGCTGAGGGCGAAAAAGAATCCGTGCTATAAAAATTACATATACGGTAAATAAAAAACACGACTGTCTGCAGAATCGGTCGTGTTTTTTTGCGCTTTAATATCGTTTTAGCTGTAACGCTTTGATTTTTTGGAAGACCTTACGGAAGCGACTTTGAGTCAGTCGTCGAAAAGTACGGTTTACATTTCGTTTGAGTGCGGAGGATATTTGGGTCGAGTACGGTTGATATTCACTTTGAGTTATGAGTGAAAACCTTTGTCTGTCGTTAGACGAAAAAACGGATTGACTTAGCTTAGCACGGCGCTAATTTATTCTCTGCGCCGCCGAAAGATTTTCAAGTAACAAAGACGATACGATTTTCCATACCATATACAGAGGTGTACTGTAGTGGCAGAAACGATAATAGGAATAATTGCGCCGTTTGCCGGAACCACACTCGGAGCCGCATCGACGCTGATGATGAAACGTAAGATAAGTAACTCTACAAACGAAATTTTTATTGCCGTAACTATGGGAATCATGCTTGCGGCAACAGTGAGTCTGATATCTTCGTGTGAAGATTTGCTGCCTTTAAGCGCAGGTTTTGTAATAGGCGTAGTCGTGATGGTTACGTTGGAGCTTCTTACAAAACTGAGCGGAGACAAAAGAATGATGCTTGCGATTACCGTGCATAATATCCCCGAAGGAATGGCGGTGGGGGCGGCATTTGCGGCTGCAACAACGAGCGGAGGATACGTTGCGGCATTATCTCTTGCGGTGGGCATAGCCGTTCAGAATATGCCCGAAGGTGCGGTCGTAGGTTTGATGTTCAGAGAAAAAGGTCGTTTTAACGCTTTTTTGAGAGGAACGGCTACGGGCGTAGTGGAACCTGTGTTTTCGGTACTGACATTGCTTTTCTCGGTTACGGTAACTGCCGCTTTACCATACTTGTTGGCGTTTTCGGCAGGAGCGATGATTTATGTTTGCATAAGGGAATTGGCGCCGAAGATAGAATCGGCAAAAGGCGCATTCGCAAGTTGCTTGGGGTTTATAATAATGCTTATTCTCGATATTGCATTGGGGTAATTTCTCATTGACCTTTACGTTTTAATGTGCTATACTTATGCGGGGTCGGTACGCTTAACGATGCGAACGACGTACAGAAATTCGCATTACCGGAGAGGCTGCGGCGAAGGGTTTTTATGAAAATAGCGGTAGTAACCAACGGATTTTATAAGACGCAAAAGACGGAAACAATCAAGGACATGATTGCAGCCGCCTTTTGTCGCAGAGGCGTAACTTTGACCGATTTGCGCAATGACGGTAAGCTTGTAAGCAATGGCTGTAAGTTCGATTTTGACGGTGCCGTATTTTGGGATAAGGATCTTTTGCTTGCAAAAAAGATGGAAGACGACGGCGTAAGATTGTTTAACGGAAGCGAAACTATACGAATATGCGACGATAAAGGACTTACTTTTTTGTCTGCGCTAAAACGTAACCTGCCTATGCCGGTAACGGTGGCTGCTCCGTTTACTTATGCGAATATCGGGTATACGAATACCGATTTTTTGGACGAGGTAACTTCAAAAATCGATTTTCCTATTATAGTAAAAGAGTCCAGCGGTTCGTTCGGGATGCAGGTGTATATGGCAAAAAACCACGACGAGCTATTGGGCATAGTGAGCAAGATAGGCGCAAAAAACATGATTTTTCAGCAATATATCGAATGCGGCAACACGGATTTGCGATTGCAGGTCGTGGGCGGAAAAGTCGTCGCAGCAGTTAAGCGTCGAAGTCTTAACGGCGACTTTAGAGCCAATGCCACTTTAGGCGGGATAATGGAAAAGTATTTGCCTACAAACGAAGAAATTTCCATTGCGGTGGAGGCAGCGAAAGCTGTAAATGCCGATTTCGCCGGAGTCGATATTCTTCCCGGAGACAAGCCGTATTTGTGCGAAGTAAATTCCAACGCACATTTCAAAAATCTTATGGACGCTACAGGGATAAACGCAGCCGATTTTATAGCAAACTGGGTATTGGAGAAGCTATGCGAGGGTTAATAGTTTACGACGAAGAAAGACTCAAAAAAAATTCGTTTTTCGCACAAAGTTTGCAATCTGCTTTTGTAAGTCGAGGCGTTGAAGCAGAAGTGGTTACAAAGCCGCAAAAAGCCGATTTTGCAGTAATGCGTACGGTGAACGCAGATTTTAATCGATATTTTGACGATAACGGTATACGTACGTTTAACAGCTCCGGAGTAGCCGGAATTTGTAACGATAAGTACGAGACGTATAGGTTTTTGCGCCATTCCGGCGTGCCGTGTGTGCCGACGTTTCTTTCGCCGAGCGGCCTAAAGTTTCCTTTCGTAGCTAAGAGCCGAGGCGGACATGGCGGAAGCGAAGTCTATCTCATCGCTTGTGAAAGCGAACTGAAACGGGTTGCCTCGATGCCCGACGTGATTTTTCAGCCCGTAACCGGCGAACGAGGCAAAGACATGCGAGTATACGTAATGGGCGGTAAGATTATAACGGCGATGCTCAGATACAGCGACAGCGATTTCAGAGCGAATTATTCTTTGGGCGGCAGTTTCTGCGAAAAGGAGCTCGGGGAACGAGAGCGAAACATGGCTTTAGACGTGGCGAGAGCATTGCAAGCGGATTTTGTAGGCGTGGACATGTTTTTTACCAAAGACGGTACGGTTGTAAACGAGGTGGAAGACGTAGTAGGTTGTCGAATGCTTTACGGAAAGACGGATATATATTCGACGTATGCCGATTACATATTGAAAACACTTGAAAAATAAAATCAAAAGTATTAAAATAGGAGTGAGATTATGGTTAAGCATATTGTGTTGTACAGATTGAAGGACGTCAGCGACGCAGATGAAATGATAAAACGTTTTTTATCCATGAGGGGCAAAATCGAGGTGCTTGACTCTCTCGTGGCCGGCAAGGATATAGTTCGCAGCGAACGGGCGTATGACGTTGCTTTGGTGTGTGACTTTAAAAGCAAAAAAGATTTGGAAGTTTACGCCGAACACCCGGTGCATTTGCCTGTAAAGAAATTCGTGCATTCGGTTATTGTCGAGGCACACTCGGTGGATTTCGAGTATTGATAAAATAATACGGAGGAAAGTATGGATATAAATAATTTACTTGTCGATTTGGAAAAGTCAAAAACACAGTTCCATGCGGTGAAGAACGCAGCGGAGATTTTGGAAAACAGCGGCTTTGCCCGTATCGACGAAAGCAAAAAATGGAAGATAGAAAGTGGCGGAAAATATTTTGTTACCCGTAACGATTCTGCGCTGATTGCATTTGTGGTTGGCAAAAGAGACGAGTGCAATATAGTTGCCGCTCATACCGACAGCCCGGTATTTAAGATAAAAGCAAATGCAGCTATGACTGTAGCCGGTTTTTGCGCTCTTAACGTCGAAAGTTACGGCGGCGGCATTTACGGCACATGGTACGATCGCAAACTGGGCATAGCAGGTCGATTGCTCGTAAAGGACGGTGACGGAATAAAACAGCGTTTGGTAGACGCCGACATTACGGTGGTTATTCCTTCTCTTGCCGTCCACATGAACAGAGGCGTCAACGAAGGGGTCGCAATCAATCCTCAACGAGATATGTGTCCTGTTATAGGCGAGGGCAAAATAACAATGGAAGAGTTGTTTAAAGATAAAGCCGAAGGGGAAATATTGGATTACGACTTGTTCCTTTACGTCAAAGAATCGCCGTATTTCTTCGGAGTAGACGATTGTCTTTTCGCAGCGTCGAGAATCGACGACCTCGAGGGCGTATACGGCGGCGTTTATGCGATAAAAGACGTTAAGGATTGTGAGCGTACGGCAGTGTTGGCTTTGTTTGACAACGAGGAAGTCGGCAGTGCAACCAAGCAAGGCGCAGGATCGACGTTCCTTAAAGACGTCATCGAGCGTATAAATATTTCGCTCGGCGGCGAAAGAGAAGATTACTATCGTGCGCTCAGCGATTCCATGATGGTATCTATGGATAATGCGCACGGAAAACACCCAAACAGACCAGAGCTTAACGATCCTACCAACGAAGTGCGTCTCGGCGGCGGCGTGGTAATTAAGCATCACGCAAATCAGAATTACACGACGGACGCAGTTTCGTCTGCCGTCATAAAAAATATTTTTGAGAAAAGCGGCGTAAAATATCAGGATTTCTTTATGAGAAGCGACATGCGTTGCGGCGGTACGCTCGGAGCTATTTCGTCGAGACAACTTTCCATAAAATCTGTAGATATAGGCTTGGCTCAATGGGGAATGCATTCGGCGGTGGAAACGGCGTCGTCGAAAGACTTCGAGCAACTCGTAAAAGGTCTTAACGCATTTTTCAACGTAAGCGATCTTGGACTCAAGAATTAAATAAACTATATCAGGAGTGATTTTATGAGCGAATGTACACACGATTGCAGCACTTGCAAAAGCGATTGCGGCAGCAGAGACATGAGAGAAAAAACCAACGAGCATAATCATATTAAAAGGGTTATAGGCGTAGTCAGCGGAAAAGGCGGAGTGGGAAAGTCCATGATCACCTCGCTTTTGGCAGTGGAAATGAAGCGAAGAGGCTTTAACAGCGCTATTATCGACGCAGACATTACCGGTCCGAGCATACCCAAGGCATTTGGCATAAAAGAAAAAGCGACCGGCGACGAGAGCTTTCTTATGCCGGCTGTAAGTAAGACGGGCATCCCCGTAATGAGCGTAAATTTGCTTTTGGAGGACGAAACGGATCCGGTGGTTTGGAGAGGACCCGTACTTGCAGGCGTTGTAAAACAGTTTTGGACGGACGTAGTGTACGGAGACGTAGACTTTATGTTTGTGGACATGCCTCCGGGAACGGGTGATGTGCCTCTTACGGTTTATCAGTCTCTTCCCATAGACGGAGTAGTGATAGTAACTTCGCCGCAAGAACTTGTCGGCATGATTGTCGGCAAAGCGGTGAAGATGGCGGCTCTTATGAAAATCCCCGTACTAGGCGTCGTGGAAAACTTCTCTTATGTAGAGTGCCCTAAGTGCGGAGAAAAAATCGAGGTGTTCGGCAAGAGTCATCTCGAAGAAATTGCGAACACCTATCACGTACCGATGCTCGCCCGTATGCCGATAGATCCAGAGCTTAGCAAGCTTGTGGACGACGGCAGAATAGAAGATAATAAAGTTACGGCTTTGACTGCAGCTGCGGACATATTGTCTTCTCTTGCGAAACTATGATAACCGATTTAACGAAAGGAAAACCATCGGCAAGGCTGGTTAACCTCGCCTTGCCGATGGTTTTGTCTATAATATTTCAGCAGTTATATAATATAGCCGATTCTGCTATAGTGGGCAGATTTGTGGGCGGAGAATCGTTGTATGCGATAAGCGCATCGTATTCGGTTACAATGATATTCCTTGCTGTTGCAACAGGTTCGTCGATAGGCATAACCGTCGTTGCCGGAAAATTTTTCGGGGCGAAGAAGTACATAGATCTCAAGACGAGCATAAATACCGCAGTGATAGGTATCCTTGTCGTGTCTGCGGTATTCGCACTGTCAGGCGCATTTTTGAGCGAGCCTATACTTAAGCTGCTGAAAACGCCCGCCGACATTATGAAAGAGGCAAAGGCGTATCTACAGATTTTCTTTTACGGACTACCGTTTATATACCTTTATAATGCGGTAAGCGGAGCGTTTGCGGCGATAGGCGACACTAAGACTACGTTGTATTTTTTGATATTTGCGTCACTGCTTAATATAGGGCTCGACCTCTTAGCCGTAATAGTGCTTAAGATGGGAGTGGAAGGCGCAGCTTATGCTACTCTGATAAGTCAGGCGTTATCTTCGGTTCCGGCGTTCTTCGTGCTGATTAAACGCTTGAAAGGTCTTAACTGCGAAAAAGCGCCGTTATACAGCTTTGCGCATCAACTTACGATAATCAAGATAGCGGTGCCCAGCATTATACAGCATTCTATAGTCTCACTAGGCAATTTGTTTATACAGGAAAGGGTAAATACTTTTGCTGCGGCAGATATTTCTATAGGTACGGCATATTCGGCGGCGATAAAGCTGAACACTTTTGCAATAAACACCTTTGCTGCGATAGGAAACGCCACGAGCAGTTTTACCGCCCAAAACCTTGGCGGAGGCGAAGTGGGTAGAGTAAGAAGCGGGTACAAGGCAGGAGTGTTGTCCGCAGTCGTAATGGCATTGCCTTTTACGCTATTCTATGTGGCGATGCCGTCTGTGTGCCTTAAATTATTTTTGGACAGTTCCACTACCGAAAACATACAAAACGTTATAACATACGGAAAACAGTTTTTGTATATAGTTTCACCGTTTTATGCGCTTATCGTGGTCAAAATAGTGACGGACGGAGTACTGAGGGGAGGCGAAAGAATGGCGGAGTTTATGGCTTCCACATTTTTGGATCTCATGCTCAGAGTGAGCTTTGCGTACGTGTTTACACTGGGGTTCGGCATGGATCAGACGGGCATCTGGTGGGCTTGGCCGGTTGGTTGGATTATTTCCATAATTGTTTCCGTGGCGTTTTACATAAGAGGCAAGTGGAAAAATATAGCTATGCAAAAAATATAACGATAAAAGGAGCGGTATCGATATGGCGGAAAATAACGTAAACGACGCTAACGCAGAAACTTTAACCGAACAAAAAAAAGCATGTTCGGCTAAAATCAAAGAGTATTTTAAAACATTGCCGAAAAGGTATTTTATTACCGCTTTTTCGGGAATGGCGCAAGGACTTTTCGTAACGCTTATAGCAGGAACCATACTTGCGATGATTGCGGATTGGATAGGCAATAATTATGTGGGCAATACGCTGAAGAACATTGCCGATATTGCAAAAACGCTTATGGGCGCAGGAATCGGAGTGGGGATAGCTCGTTCGCTCGGGAAAAGCAAGTTGCTTAGTTTTTCGGCGGCAGTGGCCGGTATGGTAGGAGCGTTTGCGGATAAGTTGATGCCCGGTGCGACGATGGCTCTTAAGCTCGGGCTTCCGGGCAATCCTATAGGTGCGTACGTCGTAACGATGCTTTGCGTGGAATTAGTCAGCTTATACGAGGGCAAAACCGGATTGGATATAATTTTGGTTCCGCTCGGGACTCTTTTTATTTCTTTTGCCGGAGTTTTTGTGTCGTATCCGTTTATTTTTGTAATCAATCAACTCGGACGGTTGATTGCGATCGCTACCGACGCTACGCCTTTTGTTATGGGTATTGTTATTGCCGTTATTATGGGCGTTTTGCTTACGATGCCTACGTCTTCGGCGGCAATATGGGTAGCCGTGGCATCACCGGTATTGGGGACATTTGCGGCAGGATCGCCCGAATATACTGCGATGCTGCTTGCCGGCGGAGCGGCGACTTGTGGTTGTGCCGCTCATATGATAGGTTATGCGGTGATGAGTTTTAGAGAAAACAAAGTCGGAGGACTTATAGCTCAAGGATTGGGAACGAGCATGTTGCAAATCCCAAACATCATGAGACATCCTCAGTCGCTGTTGCCGCCGATTATAGCTTCGGCAATAGTTGGACCCCTGTCAACCTGTGTATTTATGCTTAAGTGCGGAAGCTCCGGCGGCGGAATGGGTACGTCCGGCTTGGTAGGAGTATTCGATTTAATTAAAAATATCGGGGACGGCGGTGTGCTTTATTGTGTGGGAATAGCATTATGTATGTTTATAATTCCCGCTATCGTATGCTTTTTTTGCAGCGAATTTATGCGCAAAAAAGGTTGGCTTACTTCGGAATGTTTAAAGCTCGATCTTTAAGCATAATTTTTATCGAGGCAAATACCTAAGCAGCAGACATCCCACTGCCGAGCCTATAAACGAGGCTATCAGGGCAACGGGCAAGGCGTACCGAAGATTTTTTGTTTTGCTTTGCGACATGTATATTGCCGAAACGTAAAAAACCGTTTCGCTCGAACCGTATATGACGGACGCGCATCTTCCTACGAAAGTATCCGTGCCGCAAGTCGTATATATGTCATCCAGTATTGCGAGAGAGCCGGCGCCGCTTAAAGGACGGAGTAAAATAAGTTCGGTGCATTGCGTAGGAAAACCGAAGAATTCGAATACGGGTGCAATAAATTGCGACACGGCTTCCGAAACGCCGGTAGCTCTAAACAGTCTTACGCAAAGCATTATCGTCATAAGAAAGGGGAATACTTCCGTCATAAGATTTACGGCAGAGCGGCCACCGTCTATAAAGTGCGAATACGGATCTTTTTTCTTAAATAGCGATACTGTCAGAACTATTACAAATATTATCGGAACGACGTAGGAAGTCATTTTAATACCTTACCTAATATTTTTACGGCGAATACGCCTATAATCGTGCTAAGCACTGTTGCGACTATGCATGGAAGCAAAAAGTCGGCGGCAGCGCTCGATCCGTGAGCCGCACGCATGCTTATAACGGTAGTCGGTAGAATTTGCAGACTCGTTGCCGATATTACTATCATCATAATCACGTTCTGATTAGCTTTTTCCTTTTCGTCGCCTAGGAGCTTTATTGCCTTTATACCCATCGGGGTAGCGGCGTTGCCTAAGCCTAAGAGGTTTGCAGCCATATTGACGGAAATCACTTTCTGCGCTTGTTCGGAGCTGTTTTTGAACAAGCGGCGTATAAGCGGTCGCAAAAGTTTTGCTATGAGATCGGAGATGCCCGTTTTGTCGAGCAGCGTAAACAAACCGAGCCAAACTCCGTAAACGGCAACAAGTTCCATCGCTAAGTTTACCGAGTCGGTTGCCCCTTCGAGCATTGCCGTAACTGCTACGGACGGATCTTTTATTATTGCGGTTACCAAAGAGGCAAGCAGCATAATTAACCAAATTTTATTCATTTTAGCCTCCTTTATAAATGTATATGGCGAAAATAGATTAAAAAGAATTTACTTTTTTTGTAAGTAAGTATATAATCTTATTTAGAATCATCAGAGGTGTTTTTATGGAAAAGAAAAAGTTTTATATAACTACTCCGCTTTATTATCCCAGCGGAAAGTGGCATTTGGGACACAGCTATACTACGGTTTGTTGTGATACCATAGCGAGATACAAGCGACTTACCGGCTACGACGTGTTTTTTCTTACAGGCACCGATGAGCACGGACAGAAGATAGAGGACAGGGCAAAAGCAGCGGGAGTTACGCCGAAGCAGTTTGTCGATAGACTTGTCGCAGATATTAAGTCGCTTTGGAAGCTGCTCGATATTTCGTACGATAAGTTTATCCGTACTACCGACGATTATCACGTAAAAAGCGTGCAAAAGATATTTACCAGACTTTACGAGCAAGGCGACATATACAAATCCACATACAAGGGCAAGTATTGCGTTCCGTGCGAGGCATTCTGGACTCCGGCTCAGCTTGTAGACGGGAAATGCCCGGATTGCGGCAGAGAGGTTGTGGACGCAGAAGAAGAAAGTTACTTTTTTAGATTGACTAAATACAAAGACAGACTTTACGACCTTCTTAAAAACAGTGATTTTCTCGAGCCTAAGTTTAGAGTAAACGAGATGATTAACAACTTTATCGACGGACTAACCGATATAGCCGTTTCTCGTACGTCGGTAAATTGGGGTATTCCCGTGCCGTTCGATCCAAAGCACACAATTTACGTTTGGATTGACGCTCTTACCAACTATATCAACGCATTGGGGTATGGCGGCGATGAAAAGAATATGTCGTATTGGCCCGCCGACGTGCACATGGTCGGAAAGGAAATAGTAAGATTCCATTCGATTATATGGCCGGCTATCTTGATGGCTCTCGATTTGCCTCTTCCGAAGAAGGTTTACGGACACGGTTGGTTGCTTTTGGGCGGAGACAAAATGAGCAAGTCAAAAGGAAATGTCGCAGATCCGTATATGTTGTCTCGCAGATACGGCGTGGACGCATTGAGATACTTTTTGCTCAGGGAGATACCGTTCGGCAGCGACGGAACTTATACGGACGAAGCGCTTATAAAACGAATCAACTCCGATTTGGTTAACGACCTCGGCAATCTCGTAAAACGTACCGTTTCCATGGCTAACCAATACTTCGGCGGTAAAGTGGATAAGGTCGAAGGCGACGCAGAATACGTCGAAAAAGCCAACGGGTTACACGCTCTTGTCGAAGAATGTATCGGAAGGTATTCGTGTTCGGACGCATTGGAAAAGATTTTTGAGTTTGTGTCGTATTCCAACAAATATATAGATCTTACCAAGCCGTGGGTTCTTAATAAAGAAGGAGATTCGAAGCGGCTACAAACCGTTATATACGATCTGCTCGAAGGTATCCGCATTATAGCAAGCGAACTGCTTGCCTTTATTCCGACGAAAGCCGGTGAGATATTGGAAGATTTGGGTAGCGAAAAACCGCAGTCGTTAGAGGGTATTCGCTTCGGTCAAACGGAAACCTTTACGGTCGGAGAGGGTAGAGTCTTGTATATGAGGTTGGACTTAAATAAAGAATTGAAAGAGCTTTGCGAGGAGGAAAAACAAATGGGAGAGAATAAACAGCAAGAAAAAAAGGAAGAGACGGTTTGCGAAGAATGCGCTAAAAAAGAAATAACGATAGACCAATTTTTTGACACGCAGCTTTGCGTTGCCGAAGTAGTGGCATGCGAAAAGGTGGAAAAAGCAGATAAACTTCTCAAGCTTACGGTTAAGGTGGGAGAGCAGACTCGTACCGTAGTAAGCGGCATTGCGAAGAGCTACACACCCGAAGAAATGGTGGGTAAGCAAGTCGTCTTGGTAGCTAATCTTAAACCGGCAAAACTTCGCGGAATAGTAAGCGAAGGTATGGTTTTGTGTGCTACCGATGGGGACAAGGTAGTTCTCGTTTCGCCCGAACGCAAAGTAGAAAGCGGCAGTGAGGTTTGCTGAGTGATAGATTCGCATTGCCATCTTAACGACGAGCGTTACGACGATGATGTCGACAGGATTGTTTCCGATTTTGCCGCAGACGATTTGTATGCGGCTGTAGTGGTAGGGTATGACCTTCCGTCGTCCGTAAAAGCGGTAGAGATGGCGAAAAAGTACGAGCGCATTTATGCAACCGCAGGGGTGCATCCGTCTGATTGCGCAGGATTAAGCGATGATGAAGTTCAAAAGATTTTGACATTGTGCGCAAAAGACAAAACGGTGGCGTTCGGAGAAATAGGCTTGGATTATTTCTATGACGACGTGGACAGAGATACGCAAAAACGTGCGCTTAACAGGCAACTCGAGGCGGCAAAGCAGAGCGGCGTGCCGGTAATGTTTCATCTCAGGGACGCTTACGGCGATATGGACGAAATACTTAAGACTCATATCGGCGGACTGCATAACGGCGGAGTCATGCATTGTTTTTCCGGCTCGAAGGAAACTGCAAAAAAATACGTAGATATGGGGTTTTATATATCCTTTTCAGGGTCGATTACGTTTAAAAACGCCACGAGTTTTCCCGATATCATAAAAGCCGTACCGATTGACCGAATTATGATAGAGACCGATTGCCCGTATCTTACGCCCGTGCCACTAAGAGGCAGAACCAATTATCCTGCTTACGTAAAATACCAAGCAGCCAGAATAGCCGAAATCTTGGGTAAAACCGAAGAAGAGGTGCGGGAGATAACTCAGCGTAACACCATGACCGTTTACACAAAAATCAAATAACGTATACGTTTTGTAACAAAAAAAACGCCTTCCTTGCGATTAAGCGGGTGGGCGTTTTTCTTTATTATGGATTCTCGAATCGGCCTATTGTCGATTGTTTGCAACCGGTTGCTTTTATCGGTTGTTGCGCTGCCGGCAGTACAATGCGTAGCCTCCGTTTTTTGCTGCGTATGTTACGTTTTACGATTTTACATCAAAAAAGTGAGGACAAACGATATGTTACTTGCTTTCCGATTTTATTTCTTCGATAAGGGAGGATAAAGCCGTTTCAAACTTTACTCCGTACCAGTGTGTTGTGTCGGTAATTGTGTTTTCGATACAACGAACGGTGTAGTTAGCAGCGATTCGAGCAGCGTCGAAAGGATTTATGCCGTTAAGCAAAGCTCCCGTAAATGCAGACGCGTATACGTCGCCGGTGCCGTGGCAACCTCTGTTTATTCGTTTATGTTTATAATATCGTATCTTTCCGTCATAAACGACTACTCCGGTAAATGCCGGATCGTAGCTTACTCCGGTCAAAACTATGGTTTTTGCGCCGAGCGAGGCAAGTGCCGCACAAATTTCGGTTATATAACTTTCGTCGTAATTTTCGCAATACGGTATCCCTGTAAGCAGACATGCTTCCGTTATGTTGGGGACGAGGTAGTCAGCGTTTTCGCACAGAGATTTCATCTTTTGCACGAAATCGAGATCGAATCCCGGATAAAGTTTGCCGCAGTCTGCCATGGCGGGGTCGATAACGGTAATGCCGCCCGGACTGAGGGTTTCCTTTATAAAGTCTTTTACGTAGTCTATTTGTTTTGCGCTGCCGAGGTAACCTGTGTATATCGCATCAAAAGTAATGCCCTCGGAAATCCAATGCTTTTTTATAAGCGGCATGTCTTCCGTTAGGTCTCTGAAAGTATAATTTTTGAATCCGGAAGTGTGGGTGGATAATACCGCCGACGGCAAAATGCACGTTTCTACGCCGCAAGCCGAAAGAATAGGCAAAGCGACGGTAAGAGAACATTGTCCTACGCAGGATATGTCCTGAACGGTTAGTAATTTTTTATATTGCATATGTATCTCCGTAAGGCGAACGTAATGCGCCTATAGTCTAAAAATAATATATCACGACTTATCTGTGTGTGTCAAGTAAATAATAATTTGACATAAGCTGCCGCTAACGTACTTTGCGCAAATATGAGTTAAGAATGTCGAATGGATACCTATTTTTTTAATCGATAAAATAAATTACAATTATAAATGGAGTCTTGTATGTTGCTTTTTTCGTGCTTAAAGTCGATACGGTGCGGCAACGAAAACGCATTATAAAACTTATTGACAACAACAATTTTTTTTGGTAGAATGTATAGGAAGGAGGGCGAGTATCATGAAGGTTATTTTAACTCAAGATGTAAAAGCGCAGGGTAAGAAGGGCGACGTTATAGACGTAAGCGACGGATATGCTCGCAACTATTTGATTAAAAACGGTTTTGCAAAAGAAGCTACAAGCGTTAACCTTAACAGTTTAAAGATATCCAACGAGGCGGAAGCTCACAGAAAGGCGGTGGAAAAAGCGGAGGCGGTAAAACTTGCCGAAAAACTTAACGGTTCCACAGTTACGGTAAAGCTTAAAGTGTCGGAAACCGGCAAAATTTTCGGCGCACTCAACACTCAATCGATAGCAGACGCTTTGGCTAGTCAGGGAATATCGATAGACAAAAAGAAAATCGTGTTGCCCGAGCCCATCAAGACAGTCGGAAGTCATACTGTAATAATTAAGCCGTACGCCGAAGTTCAGGCTACACTGAAGGTAGTTGTCGTCGGAGAATAACCCATGCGTTTTCCCGATATATTCAGAAGGAAGAAAAAGAAAGCCGTCGACAGCGTTCCCGCATTGACAAAGAAAAACAAAGTGGCGTTGTGTTTGGGCGGCGGCGGAGCAAGAGGTTTTGCTCATATAGGCGCACTCAAAGCTTTCGAAGAGAACGGGATAGAGTTCGATTTGTGCGCCGGAACGAGCGCAGGCAGTCTTGTCGGCGCATTTTATTGCGCCGGAATTTCGCCCGATCAACTTGCGGCGTATTCGCACGAGATAAATCTTAAGGACGTTAAGCCGAACAGCATGTTTATACCATCCGATCCGCTTAATATCGGAGAGATTTTTACACGAAGAATGGGCAATATGTACATAGAAGACATGCTTAGACCGTTTTACTGCGTTTCCGTCGATCTCGTCAGCGGTAAGCAAATCATATTTGACAAAGGGCCGGTAAAAGAAGCGGTAAGCGCTTCTTGCTGCGTGCCATTAATCTTTAAACCGCTCGTAATAGGCGATATGCACCTTATAGACGGCGGCGTACTCAATAATATACCGGCATCGGTTTGCCGAATGTTCGGAGCGGATAAAGTCGTTACCGTGGACGTTAATCCCACGAGAGGCGGCGGAACAAACGAGTTGGGGACGATAGACGTGCTTAAGGGGATGTTTTCGATAATGAGCGCACACACTTCGGTGGACGGACTTCGACTTTCGGACGTCGTGATTTCGGTAGATACAGCCGAGTATTCGTCTGCGAAAAAAGACGGATACGAAGAAATGATGCGTAGAGGGTACGAAACGACGATGCAAAAAATAGAGGAGATAAAAGCGTTATTTATATGAAATCAAAGCGTTTATTAGCCGCTTTTTTGTTAGCGGTATCGATAATTGTTTCGGTTGCGTCGCTTTGCTCGACGCAATTTTCTTATGCCGAAGATTTTCCCGAACTCAGAGTTCACTTTTTGGATGTCGGGCAGGGAGATTGTTGCATCATTGAGTTTCCGGACGGCAAAAATATGATTATAGACGCCGGGGATAACAAAAGTTATGTTAAAAATAAAATTAAAACTTACGTAGACGACAATATTAAGAGAGTGAATGAAGGAAAAGTCGTGTTCGATTATGCTATTATGACGCATTCCGACAGCGACCATATAGGTTCGTTTGAAGTCGTTTACAATAACTATGACGTAAAAACGACATATCGTCCTAATCAAAAAGCGATAAACAAAAAGGACGATACATATGCCGATCCGGCGTCTTTGAGTACGGGCGACAGCGGGTTTTGGGGGAATAAAGTAGGTGAAAAAGATACTGCGACCTATCGAAACATGCTTAAGCTGGCGTACGAAAAAAGTGAAAACGTTGTCGTAACCAATCCGTACAGCGATACTCAAAATTGTATTAAGTACGACGGAGAAGATATTTATAAAAAATACGAGTTTAATTTTTATTCGCCGTTGAGTCCGTATTACTCGGATAACAACAACTATTCTTCGATAATCGTGCTTTCCTATCAAGGCAAGAATATCGTGCTTACCGGAGATGCAGAGAAGGAAAACGAAGAAGAATTCGTAAATGCGGCAACTCAAGGTATAGGCAGGTATGCGATTTTTAAAGATTTCGGCGCCGACGTAATAAAACTCGGTCATCACGGCAGTAAGACGAGTACGTCCGAAGCATATTTGAATATTGTCACTAAAAACAGCGACCGTAGTAAAGTTTTTGCGATAGTAAGCGCAGGAGCGGGTAATAAATACAATCATCCGCACCAAGAGACTCTCGACAGGTTAAAAAAGTTCGGTTTTTCGGAGGACAGAATTTTGTATACCGAAAAACCCGTTAAAGACGAAAACGGTAATGTCGTTAAAGATAAAGACGGCAACGTAGAGGCAACAAAACAGGACATAGTAATAACCGTAAAGAACGAGAACGGCAGTTACGTACTTAAGTACGGCGATGTTGCAGGAGGCTCTGCCTCGGGGAACGGATCGTCGAGCGCATCCAGCAATTCGATTGTAAGTATGGCGGTGGAATGGTTTAACAAACAAGATTCCGTTACCAAGATTACAGTGGTTATAGCTGTTATTCTCGTAATTTTGCTTATAATCATTGTTTTTGCAAGCCTGTCGAAGCGCAAACGTAAAAAAATAGTGAAAGCGATAAGCGGCAGTTCGAACAAATCGGGTTATTCCCAAAAAGGGAATAGGAGCAGTAAAAAATCGAACGGCGGCAAAAGTTCGAGCAAAAAACGAAAATAACAATATAGTAAGGAAGGATGATAATGCAGTCGAGTGAGGAAGAATTTCTCAAAAAGTATGATTTGACTAAATACGATCGCCCGTCGGTGACTGCGGATACGGTAGTTTTCAGTGGCGACAAAGTGTTAATGGTAAAGCGCAAAAACTTCCCCGATAAAGGGAAGTGGGCGCTCCCCGGCGGCTTTATGGAGAAGGGAGAGAGTGCAGAACAAACTGCGGCGAGAGAGCTAAAAGAAGAAACGGGGCTTATCGCAACAAATCTTAGACAACTATGCTTCGTGTCTACACCGCTGCGGGATCCGAGGGGCTGGATTACTACTGTAGTTTTTACCGCAAACGCAGAAGGAGAGCCTTTCGGCAGCGACGATGCCGAGTCTGCTTGCTTCTTGCCGTGCAGTCTCGACGGTAACGTGCTGAGCGTCGGCAACGTCAAAAGTAGGATAGACATGGTTATGAATGGCGAAGATGTGGATATAAATAATTCTATATGTGATAAAGAACTTGCGTTCGATCATGCCAAAATTCTCGCTTTTGCACTGAAAAGACGTTCGTCAAAATAAAATTTCATATAAAACAGTTGATTTTTAAGTTGCGATATGTTATATATAGTGATACTAATTAAAAAGGTAGGTTAAATAAAAACTTATATGGACCCTAGTAGTCGGTGTATAAGCGTTCTCATTTCGTCAGCGACAAACAAATATTGGATTATTCCCGTGCTTGTTGTGTTGCTGGCTTTTTCTGCGTACTTTTCCGCAACGGAAACCGCTCTCACTTCGTGTAATAAGATAAAACTTAAAAGCATCGAAGCCAACGACCCAAAGAGGTCGAAAAAAGCGACTAAAGTGCTAGCGTTGCTCGAAAAGTACGACAAAGTATTGACTTCGATACTTATAGGAAATAACATCGTAAACATTACGGCTTCTTCTATAGCGACCGTACTTTTCGTATCTGTGCTTACAGGCAAAGAAGACATCGCACCGCTTGTTTCCACTATAGTTATGACGTTAGTGGTTTTGCTTTTCGGCGAGGTAACGCCCAAGGCATACGCTAAAGAACGTGCGGAAAGTTTGGCGATGACGTTTTGCGGCACTATAAACTTCTTTTACATAGCGTTTTATCCTCTCGGTTGGTTACTTACGCTTGTAAAAAAAATATTTAAACCTGCGAACTCTTCGACATATACAGAGGATGAGTTGATAACAATGGTCGAAGAGGCTGAAAACGAAGGCGGTATAGATGCGCACGAATCGGAGCTTATACAGTCGGCGATAGAATTCAACGACGTGGAAGTTTACGACATTATGGTTCCGAGAGTAAAAGTCATTGCTATCGAAGACAATTATACGATGGACGAGATAGCCGATGTGTTCAAGCAAAACGGGTATTCGAGATTGCCGGTATATAAAGAAACCATAGATTCGGTAATAGGCGTGATTCACATCAAGGACTTTTACGAATTGTACAATAATGGCGGCAACGATATAAAGAATATTATACAGAGCAGCGTTTGCGTAACCGGAAATATGAAGGTTAGCGCAGCTCTCAGACTTTTGCAAAAGGCAAAAACGCATATGGCTATAGTCGTTGACGAGTTTGGTGGCACTGCCGGCATAATTACAATGGAAGACATTATAGAAGAGCTTGTAGGCGAAATCTACGACGAACATGACGAAATCGAAGAACTTATCAGACGTGACGGCGACGCTTACATTGCGAGCGGTACGGAGAATTTGTCGGAGTTGTTCGAAACGATGGGTAAGGAACCGAGCGACGAAGAACAGTTCGATTCCACAACGGTAGGCGGTTTTGCATCCGAACAGCTCGGTCGAATACCGATGCCCGGCGAAAGTTTTGTGTACAACGGACTTAAGTTTACGGTAATGAAAGCAGATGAGCGAAAGGTATCCGAAGTAAGGATAGAATTTGCGCCCGAGGAAGAAAAAGAAGACGAAGAAGTCGTCGAAGAATAAATTTCGTAATCTTTGAATACAGATAAATATAAACTACGCATCCGAGAGAAGCAATGCAGCGAATTTCGGATGCGTTTGTCTTTTTCGAGATATGAGAAACGCAAGAAATAGCTGAAGAAATAGCTGATAAAAACTCTAAAATAAATAATTTTTTCGAAAAAACTTTAAAATTACAATTTTTCTTACAAAAAACTGTTGATTTTTTCTTTTACTTAAGTTATAATTGTAGTGTCTTTAGGTATGCGTGTGTGCGCAAAACCGACAGACGTAATAAAAAATATGAATTGGAGAGGTGCGTTTTATGGAAGCCGTATTGATTATTTTCATGGTGCTGGCAAGTATTATCGGCATCGGCTCGACAGTTATCGTTACAATGACCGTCGTAAGAGAAAGCAAGGAGCGTAAGGCTGCAGCTAAAGCCGATTGCGACCACTGCGAGAAGATACCCGATTGCGATAGTTGCGATAAGGTAGTAAATTGCGACGAGTGTGACAAAATACCCGACTGCGACCACTGCGATAAGATACCCGATTGCGATAGTTGCGATAAGGTAGTAAATTGCGACGAGTGTGAATACAAGAAAGTAGTTGAAGAAGCGGTAAAGGCTTATGTCGGCAAAGAAAAGGCTTATGCTTGCGCAGAAACTACGGCGACTGAACGTTGCGTAGCAGAAGACGTTGCAACCGAACCTGACGCAGAAGAAGCGGAAGTCGTTAAAGCGACGGAATCACCCGAAGGCAACGTTGCGTTCTCGGCGACCAGAGAAACCATCGACGAAAGATATTTGGCTTTGCCCGGCGAATACAAAAATTATTACGATGAGATTGTTAAGCATGCGGCAAGCATCGAGAAGAGCAAGCGTTACAAGAACGCTCGTTACGAAGAGTACAAGGTCGGTAAAAACAGCCTTGTCAGAATGCTTATCAAGAGAGGACTTGTGGTTTGCGAATTCGTTATACCTAACTTCGATTTCCGTAACTACGTAAACGATAACAAGGTTGCTATCAAGCAAGCTCCCATTACGCTCAAAGTTGTAGACGAAGAAAAGCTTCAGATTGCAAAAGATACCATCAATATTGCAGTTAGAGCAATAGAGGAAGAAAAGGAGTACAAAAAAGAACAAGCTCGCCAAAAACGCAGAGAAAGAGCAAGACAGGCGGCTGCTGCGTCCGAGGAATCCGAGGAATAATTATTGTACATATTAGTCACGTTTCTGATTTAACGGTAAAGTCCGTAGCCGATAGGCTTCGGACTTTTTTCTTTCTAAGTGTTGTACTTAGTTTGACAATTCATCTCGTTCATTGTGTGCAGAGAAAGAAAACGAAAGCCGTAATTGACTTTACGTTATGACGCAAAACAATAAATATAGACGCATTTTAATAAGAAGAGTAAGTAAATGCAATAATATATATTGTGAAAACCCTCAAAAGCTACAAAATTTGCAAAAATTTCCTTGCATTTTATCCGTTAATAAGATATAATATGGATTAAGTTTTTTGATAGCGGAATTGTTTAATGAAAAGTAAATTAAAGAAAATTTTAATATTCGTTGCTTTTTTGGCAATTATCGCCGGACTGCTCTTATTCTTGTTTTCGGGCGAAAATGCAGAAATTCTCAAAAAGATAATTAACGGAGAAATCGACAGGGACGAATTTAACGGATTCGGTTATCGTGGGGTTATTGTTATAGTAATTCTTACGGTTTTTCAGGTTATTTTACCTTTTATGCCTGCGGAGCCCGTTCAAGTGCTTTCGGGGATGATTTACGGGGCATTGAATGGTTTTTTAATATGCTTGGGCGGCGTCATTCTAGGCAATTCCATTATCTATGCGCTTTACAAAATTTACGGGGACAAATTAGGTAAATACTTTCAAAAGAAGCTAGATATAGACTTCGAGAAGGCTCGTCATTCCAAACGAGTAGCCGCATTTGTGTTTATACTGTACTTTTTGCCGGCAATACCGTACGGCTTAATCTGTTTTTTTACCGCAACGCTTAAGACAAAATATCCTCGATATATGGCACTTACGACTTTCGGATCCATTCCGTCTATCATTATCGGGATAATGTTAGGAAGAATGACAATGGTAGCAAGTTGGGTGACGTCGCTGATTGTTTTCGTTTCCATAGTCGTTCTTATTGTAATAATGTACGTAAACCGCAAAAAGATTTTTGCGTACGTAAATAAGCGAGTGGCCATGGATAAGGAGTATTCGTCAAAAACGGTTGTAAGAAAAGGAAGCAACTTTTTTGTAAGAAGAGTAATCTGCGCAATTACGTTTTGGTGCAATTGCCGCATAAAAGTGCGCATAAACAAGGGCGTGAAAAAATTGGAAAAGCCGTCGCTCGTTTTGGTTACGCACGGTTCGTTCGTAGATTTCTTTTATGCCGCTGCCGTCACTAAAAAGGATAAGCCGCACTTTATTACAAACAGAATGTATTTTTATAAAAAAAGCTTGGGTAAATTTATTAAAGACGCAGGATGTATACCCAAAAGCATATTTACGCCCGACCTTGAAACGGTTAAAAACTGTTTTAGAGTAATAGGCTATAACGAAGTGCTTGTAATGATGCCGGAAGCGAGGTTAAGTACGGTAGGGCAATTTGAAGAGATACAGGACGTAACTTACAAATTTATTCAAAAACTTAATTTACCGGTATATGTGCTTAGAATCAACGGTAACTATTTTAAGTTACCGAAGTGGGCGAAGAAGATGCGAAGGGGCGGATTCGTGGAATGTAATTTAACCGAGCTGTTCAAGGCAGGCGAGGCGAATTCTATACCAATAGAAGAGCTTACGGAAAGAGTAAACGCAGCAATGTACTACGACGATTACGAGTGGTTGCAGGCTCATCCCAAAATCAGGTACAAAGGAAAACTCGCAGAGGGTTTGCATAACGTATTGTACAAATGCCCGGCGTGCGAAGGCGAGGACATGTCGTCAAAGGGCAAAAAGCTGAAGTGCAATTGTTGCGGAAGGGAATATACCCTTGATGACAGATATCGTTTCGATTGTGAGTTTCCTACAATAAAGGACTGGTATGCCTATGAAAAACGTTGTTTGCGCGAAGAGGTTTCCTTAAGTGCTTCCGTTACGCTTTTTCACTCGTGCAAAGACGGTAAAAGCATGCTCGAAAAGACCGGTTACGGACAATGTACATTGGATGCCGCCGGACTTACGTACGAGGGCATTGACGGAGAAAGAGAAATAGTAAAACAATTTCCGTTAAAGCAAATATATCGTATATTGTTCGGAGCCGGAGAGGACTTCGAATTGTATGAAGGCGATGAAATTTGGTATTTCGTACCCGAGGACGGAAGAGAGTGCGTTAAGTGGTATTTGTTCAGCCAGATTCTTAAGGAGAGAGAAGCTCAAGTCGAAAGTAAAACTAATGAAGAGTAGGTGATTATGGATTTTTCTAAATTTATAGTAAAGATTGCCGATACGCAGACAGAAAAAGAACAGACGTATAGGCTGAGATATAAGGAGATGTTGAGGGAATTTAATAACGAGCTTTCTGAGTCCGAAGGATTGGACAAATCGGAGTATGACGATTATGCAAAACTGCTTATAGTGAAGGACGTCGAAAAAGATGAAGTTATAGCGTCTTATCGTCTTACGGATCCCGCAGATCTGCCGAGCGGCATGAAACTCGTTTGCGAGTCGGAGTTTAATATAGATAAAATAAGAGCGACCGGCGACAAAATTTGCGAAGTAAGCAGAGCCATAGTACATAAAGACTACCGAGACGGAGCGGTAGTAATGCTGCTCGTAAAGGGCATGCTAAACTATGTAATCGACAACAAGTTTCGATTTATTTTAGGCGACGCAAGTTTTTTCGGTACGGACAAAAGTAAATACGTCAAAGAGTTATCTTTTTTGGCGCAAAGACACGGTATCGACGAAGCCCTGATGGTAACGTCATTGGACGACGAGCAAATAGAACAAATCGACACGAGCAATTATAACGAAAAAGAAATGTCGAGGATGTTGCCTCCGCTGCTGAGGACTTACCTTATGTTCGGTTCAAAAGTTTCGGATACGGCGTTTACCGATAACGAATTTAAAAGCGTGGACGTGTTCGTTTTGCTCGATACGCAAAATTATAACGAAGCGGCGGTCAGAAGATTTATAAGGTAATTTTATACAGGTTACAAAAACTCAATTACGAATGGATTTCATCTTTCTAATCGTTTATGCGGCGACAAAAGCCACTCGCAATATACTCGATATAACTTCGAGCGTTTGCTAGGCAGCAACAAAGCTGCAATGCGGTCGGGTTCTCATCGGCGAAAATGCTTCGATAATAGGTGTGGCGAATGGGATCACTAACATAATTATTGTAAAAAATGCGAAGGAAACGATTTAGACGATTCCCTTCGCATTTTACTTATTACGTCGTATTATATACCTGTTATGTCAGATGTTAATCTTCGATTATAACTTCCTTTATTACAACCGGAGTTGTGGGGACATCGTCGTAGTACATCCATTTGCCTGTCGGCGTTTTGCTGATAGCTATCGCTTTGTCTAACGATTCTTTGTCTCTTACCTGACCGAATGCGGCGTATTGTCCGTCGAGATACGAACAGTCGTCTACACATATAAAAAATTGGCTGGAAGCGGAGTCTTTTACGTTAGTACGAGCCATGGATATAACTCCGGATTGGTGACTTATGTCGTTGTTTATGCCATTTTCTCTGAATTCGCCCTTTATCGTAGGGGCGTTTTTTTGATTGAGCCCTTCGTTAAATTCAAAGCCTCCGCCTTGAATCATAAAACCGGGAATAACTCTATGAAAACACAGTCCGTTATAGAAATTCTCTTTTGCAAGTTTTACAAAATTTTCTACCGTAATCGGAGCAACTTCGGGATATAGTTCTAGCCGTATTTCTCCGTCGTCGAATTTTATTGTAGCGTTAATCTTTTTCATAAATACCTCCTGAGTTATTTTAGCATTATGCGGGGCGATAGGTCAACGAAATGAGATAGAAAACGAACTTTCATCAAAAGAAAATAATAACGATTAGAAAAATCGGTAACTTTTTGGCTTAATTTAGATAAAATAACGGTAGAAAAAGTCTACTTATAATTCGATTTTGCACTTGACATCTTTTTTTTCGTATGGTATCATATAAGGCAAGGGCGGAAGCGGATTTATTTGCCGCATTCGATTATGTCTGTCAGGAGGGCAAATGCAGTTTTTGTGGCTATGGTTGGGAGTGATCGCAGCATCTCTTCTTATCGAATTTATCACAACCGAATTCGTAAGCATTTGGTTTGTGCCCGGTTCTGTGGCGGGAATTGTGCTTGCGCTTTTGGACGTAAGCATTGTTTGGCAGATTCTTGCTGTTACCGTCGTAAGTTTTGCGTTTTTGATAGCGTTCAGACCGCTTGCTATGAAAATGCTAAAAAAAGACGTAAAGACAAATACGGACGCATTAATCGGCAAGAAAGCAAAACTAATCGGAGATATTACCGAGGACAATAACGGCAGCGTAAAATTCGGCGACGTTGTATGGACGGCGACGAGCGAAACCCCGATAAGCGCAGGCGCATACGTGCAGGTAGTGAGCATATCGGGGAATAAATTAATAGTAAAGGAGATAAAACAATGAGTTTAATCAGTTCGGCAGGCAGCACAGTGGGCATAATTGCTTTGGTGGCAGTGGTAGTAATCTTTTTTATAATTTTGGTTACGTCCATAAGGGTGGTAAGACAGGGAACCGCCGTGGTTATCGAAAGATTCGGTAGATACCATCGTACGCTTTCGACCGGTATCAACGTCATTTTCCCGTTTATCGATAGGGCAAGACCCATTATCAGTGTTAAGGAAAAAGTTGCGGATTTCCCGCCTCAGCCCATAATAACCAAGGATAACGTAACAATGCAGATAGATACCGTAGTGTATTATCAGATTACCGATCCGAAACTTTATTGCTACGGCGTGGAAAGACCTATTTCCGCTATAGAAAACCTTACGGCGACAACGCTTCGTAACATTATCGGTGAAATGGAACTCGACGAAACGCTCACAAGCAGGGACACTGTAAACAGCAAAATGAGAGCGATTTTGGACGAAGCGACCGATCCGTGGGGTATCAAAATCAACAGAGTGGAACTTAAAAACATCGATCCGCCGAGGGCTATACGAGAAGCCATGGAAAAGCAGATGAAGGCGGAGCGAGAAAGACGTGAGACCATACTTTTGGCAGAAGGCGAAAAGCGCAGCGCTATTCTTAAGGCGGAAGGCGAGAGAGACAGCGAGATTCTCAGAGCGGAGGCGCAGAAAGAGGCGGAAATACTTAGAGCCGAAGCTAAAAAACAGGCGCTTATCATTGAGGCGCAAGGTCAGCAGGAAGCGATAAAACTTATCGTGGACGCAAAGCCGGACGCAGCTTATATCACGTTGCAGGGTTACGAAGCGCTTAAGACGCTTGCGGACGGAAAAAGCACAAAACTTATCGTTCCCAGCGAATTGCAAAACGTGGCTACCCTTTGCTCGACTATAAGGGAAACGTTGACGGCGACCGAAGCAAAAGAAAAACAAAACGATAAATAAAATAACTGAAAAGGATACAAAATATTTGTATTACGGTTAATCAATCAAAGCCGTTTCGAGTTAATCGAAGCGGCTTTTTGTCAGCAAAGTTATTGACAATATTTTTTAGGTATGGTAGACTTTTAAAGGAGGTGCTTTAGGAATGAAATCTAAATTGTTTGCTTTGATGCTTATGTCGGTTTTGGTTGGTTCGATATGTCTTTGCGCATGTGAAGAAGATCCACCGCAAATAGAGTACAGAGATATGGCTAACGCCGAAATAATTACGCTTTATAACGACGTTACGAATTACGATAATTATCTCGGAAAAAAGGGCGCTAAGATAAAATTAGACATTGCAGTCTCACAGGACAGTCGCACTATAGCCGCTGCGCTGGATGCAAAAATAGATGCAAGAGACAACGCTAACGTTATGCTTAATGCGTGTGCGGATATTACAATCTCTGCGCCTAAGGCTGCGTCGAAAGGCGGCGGCGTTGCTCCAATGAGCGTGTCTTCGCCGATATTCGATAAAAAACAAGTTAAGTATTCCGTTTTTGTGGATAAATCTGTCTTTTATGTAAGTAAAACGCAAAACGGAAACGTCGAATATGATTCCGAACAATTGCCTAGCGTAGGCGGAACTTCCGGTAACGTAAATTCGAGAGATAACGTAAATCTGTTGATAAGTACCGCACTTTCTTACGTCGATTTTAACATATCCGAGTATACCGAATATATAAGCGGTTCTTGTTACGATGACGACGGACATTATATAATAACCGTTGATTATCCGGGTGGGGAAGAGCAAGGAGTTGCTGTGGAAGCGTTCGTGTTAAAACTCGATATGATTTCGGATGGGCTTACGGCGAATAGCGCAAAAATCGAATTTAGGGCCCAAGGCGTTACCGTAACCGGCGAGTTTGGTATAGGCGACACGGAAATTCAAACTTTTTCTGATACCGAAAAAGCTAAGTACAACGGCACGCTCCTCGACGATTTTTCAGAGGGCGTTGCAGGCGACTTTTACGGTAAGTGGATCGGCGGCGGTTGCGAAGTGCAAATTTCCGAAAAGTCGGCATCTGCAACGGTAGAAAGCAAGAGCGGATCCGTAAAATTCTTTAGCTTGGGCAAGTATGCCGTTTTGGGCGGCAACGCAGGGCTTTATATTTTGCATCTTACTGACGAAGGAATGGAACTTAGCGACGGCTTTAAAAGTTATAGCCTGGTTAAGGCATCGGAGTAAGTCGATTCGATTTCCATAGCGGACAATATAAGATATTCGATTTTATCGGTTACGGCGGAAGAACAAATTTCGCCGTAACATTTTTTTGTAAACTTTGTCGTTTTGTTATAAGTTTGTTGACAATGGACAACAAATACGGTATAATATAACATACGTTATACAACAATGGATTTTTAACGGCGAGGTGTAAACGATTATGCTGAAAATAGAACATCTTACAAAAAAATACGGCGAAAAAACGGCAGTGGACGATTTGTCGCTTACGATAGAAAAAGGCGAAATTTACGGTTTTATAGGACATAACGGGGCAGGCAAGACGACCACGATAAAGGCGGTCGCAGGCATACTTGCGTTTGACGACGGAGATATAACGATAGACGGAATATCCGTAAAAGAACAACCTACGGAGTGTAAGCGTCGGATAGCTTATATCCCGGACAATCCCGATTTGTATGAATTTATGACGGGAATAGCATATCTTAACTTTGTTGCCGACATTTTCGGAGTGAGTAAGTCGGATAGAAGACAGCGGATTGCGAAGTATTCGGCAGCTTTTGAAATAACAAAAGACTTAGGCGGCGTCATATCTTCGTATTCGCACGGAATGAAGCAAAAGCTTGCAATAATTTCGGCATGGATTCATCAGCCTCAGCTTGTAATTATGGACGAACCGTTTGTCGGATTGGATCCTAAGGCTTCGCATCTTCTAAAGCAAATGATGAGAGAAAAGTGCAGCGAGGGCGGAGCGATATTTTTCTCGACGCACGTTTTGGAAACGGCGGAAAAACTGTGTGACAAGATAGCTATAATTAAGGGTGGTAAGCTTATCAAATCGGGGACAATGGAAGAGGTCAAAGGCGACGAATCGCTGGAAAACGTGTTCCTTGAATCGGAGGCTCCCAATGCTTAAAACGCTTATAAAAAAACAGTTGCTCGAAATCAACAGGGCGTTTTTCGTAAACGGGAAAACGGGCGTAATGAAATCAAAGAAATCCATTGTCGGCTATATTGTATTTTTTGTCGCAATGATTTTGCTTTTGTCTGCGTTCTTCTTCGTTGCGTGCATGGCTTTGTGCGTGCAGTTTGCTCAGACCGATTACAGATGGATTTATTTTACCGTAACGGGCGGAGCAGCGATTTTGTTCGGCGTGTTCGGTAGCGTGTTTAATACTTTTGCAACACTGTATTCGGCAAAAGATAACGATTTGTTGCTTTCTATGCCCATTCCCGTAAAATTCATTCTCGTTTCGAGACTTTTCGGCGTGTATATAATGGGCGCTCTTTACAGCGGAGTGTTTTTTTTGCCTGCTATGATAGCCTATTATGTATTCGGTTCGCCTACGCTTTTGGGAGTAATCGGGTCGATAGCGGTGTTTGCGATTATAACTGTATTTGTGCTCATACTGTCGTGCATTTTAGGATACGTCGTAGCGAAAATAAATCAAAAACTAAAAAATAAAAGCTTTTTTACCGTGCTTATTTCAATAATGTTTATTGTAATATACTACGTCGTTTTTGCAATGAGCGAGCAAATCATAAACGGGTTGGTAGCTAACGGCGAGTCGATAGCGTCCGGAATAAAGCTATACGCATATCCCTTTTATATAATGGGTAAAGCCGCCGACGGAGATATTTTAAGTATTGTCGTTTCGGCAGCGGTTATAGGGGCAGTGTTCGCTTTAGTGTACTTTATTCTCAATAAGAGCTTTTTAAAGATCGCAACCTCGTCGACGGCTACGGCAAAGGCAAAATCGGTAGGAGATAAAGATTACAAAGTGAAAAGTCTCAAAAACACGTTACTTTGTAAGGAATTTAAAAGATTTGCTTCCGACGCAAACTATATGCTTAACTGCGGGATAGGGTTATTGTTCGAAGTGGCTATCGGAGTAGTGGCATTTATATTTTCAGACGATTTGTCGCTGCTTATGAAAGAACTTGCCGAAAATATAAATTTAAGCGTGGGAGTCGTGGTCGCCGGTATAGTATTGTTTGCCTCGAATACTACGAGCATTACCGCAGTTTCCGTTTCTTTGGAGGGTAAGAGTTATTGGCTGACGAGGTCGCTTCCCGTGCCAACGGTCGATATACTTAACGCAAAGGTAAAAGTTCAGGATATTTTGACGGTATCTACGGCGGTTGTTGCGTGCCTTTGCGTGGGCATCGCATTAAAAATCGGCGTAACGGAAACGGTTTTTGCCACAGCGGTCGTAGTTCCTAACATTATGTTTTTTTCTCGCCTTGGACTGTTCTTAAACCTCAAATTTCCCAATCTTAAGTATACTAACGAAACTATAGTCATCAAACAAAGCATGAGCATTTTTTTAGTTATATTGATCGGTTCGGTTTCCGATTTGGCGATAGTTTTCGGAGGAATCTTTCTCGGATTTGTTCCGTCGTGGCTGCTATGTGTCATTTTTGCGGTGTTTTTTGTAGCGCTTTGCGTGTTGACGGACTGTTGGATAAAGCGTATGGGCGTAAAAATTTACGAATCGTTAACTTGATTTTGTCGAGAGCGGACAATTTCGGGTGCATGGGGAGATAAACACGGATGTCGGAGGGTGTAAGATATCGAAGGTAAAGTGTAGCGGTTGATTCCTCTATCCTTAATCGTATATAACGGCAACGGAATTTACCAAAGTCCGATTATAACAATGATTTAATAGTCTCATAGATATGGAAAAACGGCGTTCTTTTATTTTGAAGGACGTCGTTTTGTATAACGAAAACCACGCTATAGCGGCGGAAAAAGATTAACCGATGGACAAAACAAAAACTCCGATTTTGTTATAACGGGACGACCTGTCGGGTAAAAGAGATAAAACACAATCGGACATATTAAAATGAAAGAAAGAACAAGATAGCGTCGTTATAGCGTCGGTAAAAGTTTGGCGCATACGAAACGGAATTGCAGGTATTGCATACTATTCGTGCGGAATATCGCAGAGAGGTATTTTATGAAGCGAACGGAGTAGAAACAAGATAAATATTGAATATCCATATTGCATTACACGTTGCGCAGTTGCGATTATACAAAAGCAAACGCATATTTTTTTGTTTTTGACTTGCAAACGATTGACTTTGCTTGCGCTGTTGTAGTAGAATGACTATTGTGCGAAATTTTTATAAGTCGCACATTTGATTGTCCTAACCTATTTTTTCGGGGCGGGCAAGACTATCTTAAAAAAGGAGGTAGAGTAATAATGCCTACGATTAACCAGTTGATCAGAAAGGGCAGAGAGCAGGTAAAGTATAAGTCGCTTAGTCCTATACTCGAAAACAATCCTCAAAAGAGAGGTGTTTGTCTTTCGGTTACCACCACTACGCCCAAGAAGCCTAACTCGGCACTTCGTAAGATTGCCAGAGTTCGTCTTGTAAACAAGATGGAAGGTACTGTTTACATTCCGGGAATCGGACACAATTTGCAGGAACACAGCGTCGTGCTTATTCGTGGCGGCAGAGTGAAGGATTTGCCCGGTGTGAGATATCACATCATTCGCGGCACGCTTGATACAGCAGGCGTAGCAAAGCGTAAGCAAGCCCGCTCGAAGTACGGTGCTAAGAGATCCAAGTAATAGCGCCATCGAAAAAAAGAAAAAATTTAAAGGAGGAAATTAACTATGCCAAGAAGAAGCGGAGTTCCTCATCGTGACGTGTTACCCGATCCGAAGTTCGGCAGCAAGGTCGTTGCCAAGCTTACCAATCAGGTTATGCAGGACGGAAAGAAAGGAACAGCTCAATCGATCGTTTATGAAGCGTTCGATATTATAAAAGAAAAACTCGGCGCAGATCCCATGGACGTTTTTGCCAAGGCTATGGAAAACGTTATGCCCGTGCTCGAAACCAAAGCTCGCAGAGTCGGCGGTTCGACCTATCAGGTTCCCATCGAGATCAGACCGGAACGTAGACAAACGCTTGCAATAAGATGGATTGTTTCGTTTGCTCGTAATCGCAGCGAAAAAACCATGAAAGAAAAACTTGCAGGCGAGCTTATGGATGCTTACAATAACACCGGCGCATCCGTAAAGCGTAAGGAAGAAATGCACAGAGTAGCTGAGTCAAACAAGGCGTTTGCTCACTACCGCTGGTAACAGAGAGGTATCAATAGATGAGTGACAGACAGTTTAGTTTGGAAAACACCAGAAACATCGGTATAATGGCTCATATCGACGCAGGTAAGACCACTACTACCGAACGTATTCTTTTTTACACAGGTAAGGTTCATAAGATCGGCGAAGTACATGAAGGCGCCGCAACCATGGACTGGATGGCGCAGGAGCAGGAGCGTGGTATAACCATTACTTCGGCTGCTACCACCACCCAGTGGAAAGGTAAGAGAATCAACATTATAGATACCCCGGGCCACGTTGACTTCACTGTAGAAGTAGAACGTTCGCTTAAGGTACTGGACGGAGCCGTAGCGGTATTTTGCGCAAGAGGCGGCGTTCAGCCCCAGTCCGAAACGGTATGGCGTCAGGCAGATAAGTATGGCGTTCCCCGTATTGCATACGTTAATAAGATGGATTTCCAGGGCGCAAACTTCTTTAATGTAATCGACATGATGAAGACTCGTCTCGGAACCAATCCCTTGGCTATTCAGTTGCCCATAGGTAAGGCTGACACGTTCGTAGGTATGGTAGACCTCGTCACCATGAAAGCGGACATCTATACCGACGACCTCGGTACCACCATGGAAGAGACGGATATCCCGGCAGATCTCGTAGATATGGCTAAAGAATATAGAGCCAAGATTCTTGAGGCTGTAGCCGAGAGCGACGACGCTTTGATGGAGAGATATTTCGAGACCGAAGGCGAAGACTTTACCGAAGAAGAGATAAAGACTGCGCTTAGAAAGCTTACTATTTCCATGAAGTACATCCCCGTTATTTGCGGCTCCAGCTACAAAAACAAGGGTGTACAAAAACTTTTGGACGCAGTAGTTGATTACATGCCGTCTCCGCTCGACGTTCCGCATATCAAGGGACTTACTCTTGACGGCAAAGAAGAAGAGAGAGAAACCAGCGACGAAGCTCCGTTTTCAGGTCTTGCATTCAAGATTATGGCAGATCCGTTCGTAGGTAAGCTTGCGTTCTTCCGTTGCTACAGCGGTACGCTCGAAAGCGGTTCGTATGTTCTTAACTCCACCAAAGGAAAGAAAGAAAGAATCAGCCGTATTCTTATGATGCATGCAAATAGCCGTACCGAAATTCAAAAGATTTATTCCGGCGACATTTGCGCATTCGTAGGACTTAAAGATACTACTACCGGCGATACGCTTTGCGACGAAAAGAATCCTATTGTTTTGGAAAGCATGGAATTCCCCGAGCCGGTTATAAACGTTGCTATCGAGCCCAAGACCAAAGCCGATCAGGAAAAGATGACTATGGCGCTTATTAAGCTTGCCGAAGAAGATCCGACCTTTAAAACCTGGACAGATCAGGAAACCGGTCAGACAATAATCGCCGGTATGGGCGAACTTCACCTTGACATTATCGTCGATCGTATGAAGCGCGAATTTAAGGTAGACGCTAACATAGGTAAGCCTCAGGTTGCGTACAGAGAGACTTTGCGAGACGCCGTACAGGCAGAAGGCAAGTACGCTCGTCAGTCAGGCGGTAAAGGTCAGTACGGTCATTGTAAAATCAAGATGGAGCCTTTGGAGCCGGGCAGCGGTTACGTATTCGAAGACGCTACCGTTGGCGGATCTATTCCTAAGGAATATATCCCGGCTATCGATAAGGGTATCAGAGAGGCAAGACTTAGCGGTGTGCTCGCAGGTTACGAAACCGTTGACTTTAAGGTTACTGTTTACGACGGTAGCTATCACGAAGTCGACTCGTCCGAAATGGCATTCCAGATCGCAGGCTCTATGGCATTTAAGGACGGTATGAAGAAGGGCAGGCCGGTAATTTTGGAGCCTATCATGAAGGTGGAAGTAAGCCTTCCCGAAGATTATCTCGGAGCAGTTCAGGGCAATATCTCTTCTCGTAGAGGACAGCTTATGGGTACCGACGATATCAACGGCAGCAAGATGATCAGAGCCGAAATACCCCTTTCGGAAATGTTCGGTTACGCTACCGACCTTCGTTCGAGAACGCAGGGTAGAGGTAACTACACCATGACGTTCGACCACTATGCCGAAGTTCCTCGTAATATTGCAGAGAAAATTATCGGTGAAAGAGGTAAGAAAGACTAAATTTTAACAAAAACGACTCAAAAACGTTTGTTAAAAATTTAAATCTATTGTATAATTATAGAGAGGTCGGTGTTGCCGCATCTCTCAATCAAAATTAAAAATCAAGTTTTATTTGGAGGAAATTTAAAATGGCTAAGGCTAAATTTGACCGTTCTAAGCCGCACGTTAACATTGGTACCATCGGCCACGTTGACCATGGTAAGACCACTTTGACTGCTGCTATCACCACCACTTTGGCTGCAAAAGGTCTTGCAGAGCAGATGCGTTACGACCAGATCGATAAGGCACCCGAAGAGAAGGCAAGAGGTATTACGATTAATACCTCTCACGTAGAATATCAGACCGAAACCCGTCACTACGCTCACGTAGACTGCCCGGGCCACGCCGACTACGTTAAAAACATGATCACCGGCGCTGCTCAGATGGATGGCGCAATCTTGGTAGTTGCTGCAACCGACGGTGCAATGCCCCAGACCAGAGAGCACATTCTTCTTGCTCGTCAGGTAGGCGTTCCCAGCATCGTTGTATTTATGAATAAGACCGACCTTGTAGACGATCCCGAAATTCTTGACCTTGTAGAGATGGAAATCAGAGATCTTCTTACCGAGTACGGCTTCCCCGGAGACGAAACCCCGATTATCAAGGGTTCGGCACTTAAGGCTTTGGAAGCAGCTCAGGCAGGCGTTGTTGACGGTCCGGAATGCAAGTGCATTTTCGAACTTATGGACGCTGTAGACAAGTACGTTCCCGCTCCGGAAAGAGATACCGACAAGCCCTTCCTTATGCCTGTCGAAGACGTATTCACCATTACCGGACGTGGCACCGTTGCTACCGGTAGAGTAGAGCGTGGTACCGTAAAGATTCAGGACCCCGTAGAAATCGTTGGTATCAGAGAGACCAAGGCTTCCGTTGTAACCGGTATCGAAATGTTCCGTAAATCGCTTGACTTTGCTCAGGCAGGTGACAACGCAGGTATCCTTCTCAGAGGTATCGATCGTAAAGACATCGAAAGAGGACAGGTTATCGCTAAGCCGGGTTCGATTACCCCGCACACCAAGTTCACTTCCGAAGTTTACGTTCTTAAGAAGGAAGAAGGTGGCCGTCATACTCCGTTCTTCAACGGATATCGTCCCCAGTTCTATTTCAGAACTACCGACGTTACCGGTTCTATCGAACTTCCGAAGGGAGTTGAAATGGTAATGCCCGGAGATAACGTAACCATGACCGTTACTCTTATCCACCCCATTGCTGCAGAACAAGGTCTTCGTTTCGCTATTCGTGAAGGCGGCAGAACCGTTGGTTCCGGCGTTATAGCTAAGATTATCGAGTAATCGGAGCTAAAACAAATTAGTAATACAAAAAGTCGTTTCCGTTATTAGGAGACGGCTTTTTTGTTGGCAAAAAATACTCGCTCGATGAGTGGATAAAAGACTTGTGCTATGGACAAAAAATGCACCTATGGTAAGATAAGAGCGACTGACTATCACAGAAAATAAAAAGCCAATAGGGGAAAGACCCAAGGCAAGACAAAGCGAGTTTATTACATATAAAAGGGAGACTTCAATATTACATAGTATTCACCACGAAATATCAAGAAAAAACAGTATACGATAGAGTAGATTTAGTTATGGAGGCATAAACTATGACGAGCAGTATTTTGTCAATCGAAAACATCTGCGAAACATTTGTGCGGTTAAGAAACAACATAGTTATTTAGAGTTGATTGTATAAATATCTGCTTACAAAAAAGCTTATGTATTTTTGGCTAAAATCTCGGATATCTATCGTTGCATCGTGACGCTAATACCGTCGTGCATTTGCTTTGTTTGATTTTACGAAATGAGTAAGCACACAAAAGAGTTTTTATATACAGATAAAATATTGACAAACATTTTGTTTAATGATACAATATGTTGTGTATGCGGCAAAAAATTATGCGGTTTTGTACCTGCGGAGATTTGGCGGCATTACAGAAAAACGTGCTGATATAGGATTTTTACGGAAAAATGGGCGGCATATTTATTGTTTATCTCTTAATAATTTTACTTTTTTTCGGTCTTGCTTATTTGCCCAAAATGAAGGCTATAAAAGACGTTTTTTTGGCGTGCAGAGATTTGAAAAAACTGCACAAAGTTTATTTGATTTTCCTTAAGATAGCTATATTCGCACTCACGTTTTTGTTATCGTTTTACATCTTCTTTAAGCAAATTCGTACGATATTGCTTGCCTCGCTTTCTGGCGAAACGATGCTGTTTGTACGAGAAGTATTGCACGTTTTACTCGATACGTATTCGGTAAAGACTGCGCTTATGCTGTGCCTTGCGTATGTCGCAAACGTATCTATGGTAATGATTGTCATATTTGGCATGATTACCGCTCTGTCTCTTACGTGCCCTATAAGGAGAATGGTAAAGAAGCCGCAGAGCGAGCATACCGTGTTTGAGTGCGGAAAATTTTACAAAGTAAAAAACAACTGCAAAGCAATTTGCGGCAGTAAATATATTAAAGTACTCGGACAACTGAGACTATGAGAGTATATCGGTATTTTGCCGAACTATTATCTGTAACAAAATCTTGTAAGCGTATAAGACTTTTAGTGACTTGCGTTGTGGATAAGCCGATTTTTGTACGCAATATTTTGTAAAAATGCCATCAGTCGGATGTAAGGCGCTATCGGTGATATTTATCGACAGGCGCATTTCGGCGAAAATCGTGCGGCAAAAACAGATGATTTTTTGAGGTGAAATATCGTTTTTTATATAACGGCTGCTTCTACCGGCAAATATTATTGTGCGGAGATACGCTGTTTTTTTTATGTCGTTGCGAAAATTATATTCTCAGCGTGTTTTTACTTTGCGCTTTTGTAGTCGAATATATGCGACGGATACGAAAATTGCGATTACATATAATATAAAATATATAATACGAGGTAATATATAATGGAAAAGAAAAGAACAAGACTAATTACGATGATAGCTACGGTGATGATAGCCATGGTGTTTATCGTTTCGGGAGTAGCCGTCAGGAGCTTTGGAAGCGACGACAGCATAAATTCGTCATCGCCCAAAAGTGAGCAAACTACTACTCCGAGAACCGCTTCCGTTTGGGACGGCAGCAGCGATATAAGTTGGTACGATTATTCGTCTAACGTCTTTACTTTGGACACCGCAGCTAAGTTAAAAGGTTTTGCGGATCTGTCTAACTCGGGCATGGATTTTTCTTCCTATGAAATCAGACTCGGAGCAGATATAGACCTAAATAACAGACCTTGGTCGCCTATAGAAAACTTCGGCGGCGTATTTGACGGAATGTCGCACAGCATTTCTAACGGCTTGATTGTATCTAATCATAATGACGGTTCGGCGTTTTTCGGTACTATCGATAAAATCAGCACCATAAAAAACATAACGTTCAGAAATTTCACCGCTAAAAGCGAGACCTTTTGTAATTACGGCATAGTGGTTGGCAAAAACGTAGCTAACGGCACAACTATAAGCAACGTAAATATTCATAACTGTTTCATTAAAACGCCGTATAAAGGAGACAATAACGGCGCATTTATAGCAGTAAAAAGCACGGCCCCGATTTTGATTGAAAACTGTAACGTTTTTAACAGTATGGTCAGAGCAGGATACGGCGTGGCTCCCATTATAGTGGAAATGTCCGGTTCGGCTTATAGATCCGTAATAAGAAACTGCAACATTATAAACACGTTTGCCATAGATCCGGGCAATGAAGTAGGTTTGTTTGCGAAGAGCGGCAATGCGCTGATAGAAAATTGCCATAACAATATGTATCCCGTCGAGCTTACGATGGAATCGGTTAAGGATAATTTTACGTCAGAGCAAATTAACATTTATAACGATACCATGACCGCAAACAAAAGAATCGCATACGCATACACAATGGGCACCGGTTGCAAAATAGTTAACTGCGGAGGCATGCTTGCCGAAGTATCTTTAGACGGAGCAAATAAGGTTAGCTTATTTGAGGGTAAAAATTATACTTTCGTAGATCCTGCAGAGTATAGTAAGTTAAGTATAGGCTTAGATATCGACGGAGAAATATCGATAGAAGTAGACGGTACGGTACAGAAGGTAAGCGGAAAGAAATCGGAAGTTGCTCTTACGCCCGGCGCACATGCGATAACGTTCGGCGCATCGATAAACGGAACTACCGTAGCTTCGGGCAATTTAATTTTGGGCGTAAAGAATGCGCTTTCGCTTGTTAACGAAAGCGGCATGTCTATCGAACAATGCGACGGATACATAGGAAGTGACGGAACGAGTTTTCAAGTATCGCAGTTCGATACGGCATATACGCTGAAAAAAGTCGGTGCGATAAGCGGAGTAACGTTTGCCTCGGCGGCAGGAGAGATAAACGAAAGCGGCAAACAATTAAGTTATAGCGCAGAGACATTTGTACACGCATTGGCATTAACCGTAACTTACAAAGGTTCGTCTACTCAAATACAGTATGAGGTATGGAAGGGCATAAAGGTTGCATTTAGCGGCAATTATCCCTGGACTTTTGTAGATGGCGAAACCAATAAGTATTTCCGTTCTACCAATCAAAAGAAGGGTAGTACTCAAAGCGATATATCCTTTACCGTAGCCGCAAATACAAAGCTTAGCTTCGAATATGCTTGTTCGTCGGAAAACAATTGGGATTATTTGTGGTTTGCTCCGAGCAACGGAGCCACCACCAACACCAAAGGTGCGAATTGCTCGCTCGCTACCGACGAAGCGGTTTTAGGCGATAGCAGCGTATGGAAAACGTATTCGATTGAAAACACTTCCGACACAAGTATTTCGCTCAGCGTTTATTACAAAAAAGACGTTAGCGACGATACCGGAGCGGACACTGCGTATATAAAGAATATTACGGCTACTGCACTCGACGGCGGACAAACTGCGACTGTCCAAAGCGAAACTTTTAGCGAGGATACGCAAATTTCCGTACCCGAAGGGGCAATTCAATATGCGGAAAACATATATTACGTATACGAAACAGAAAAAAAGATAGTATACGACGATACGAAAAAACAATTTGCTACCGAAACAGACAAAGCGCAAAACGCAACGGTAACGTTTTATATTACGAATTCAGACATATTTGCATTCGAATATGATGACACGACGTTTTATGACGGAAAAATAGACGTATATTACGACGGTGTAAAGCAGTCTCTTACCGGAGATAAAAATAGCGGAATATCGTTTTTGGCAACGTATCACCGGTTCGATTCGGTGGGAACGCATTCCATAAAATTCGAGTTTACTTATTACGATTGGTACAACTTTGCATTAAGAAATCCCAAGGTTTACGTCAACAAACTTATAAACGTTAACGTAAGCGTAATAGGAAACGGCGAAGTTTACGACTTGATAGATTTTGCCAGGACGAATCTTAGCGCCGGAATTCAAAAAGGCTTATTAAATAAAGTTCAGCTTTTTGCTAAACCGTCTACAGCCGGCGCATACGAGTATGTAGGATACCGCATTAAGGGCGAAGACGGCGTTTACGGCGACGTTATTAAGTCGAACGGCGATATAATAACGCTCGAACGCAATTTGGATATACAGGTGGAATTTAAAGAAAGGTTGCCGCTGAGTAACCCGATAAGTTTTACCAAACTTGTAAATAACGTTTCGAGCGAAGGCGAAATATACGCTTATCAAAAGATTAAACACACCGTTTTGCAGACAAATACCGAATTCATTTTGAGGTCGCCCGCAATAGACGGGGCAGAAGTGGAAGTTTACGACTCTGCGACAGACAAGAGAATTTCTGCCTTATTCGATAACGGTGAATATTTCTACAAAATAAACGATTTTACTGTAAATCACACTATCGAATTTATTTACACAAAACTCGGTTATGTCGATACTAAGTTTGTAGTAGACATAATATTCGAGCCGAGTATGAGCGAGTATCTTATTGCCGAAGGTTCGCTGCCTATCGAAATCGTAAACGACGATGAACTCAATTACGAGTATAATCCGTCTTTATCGAGTGCCGATAGGTATGCTTTCTCATCATCTCTTGCAAATAAGAAAATGGATAGTATTGCCTCCAACATTGCGTTTAAGGTGCAAGGTATGGGCGTGCTTGTATTCGATTACTATGTAAATACCGGTATCAAAGGAGAAGGCTATGCCGAGCCGGGGATGGGAGATAAAGCGTTTTACGGAATAAATACAAAAATTGCAGCAAACACCGAGATGTTGCGTTATTGCAATTTTATAACGGACGCATATAAAACGAAAATAGGTTATATGGGCGCAGATTTGGGCTCCGACGATTACAGCAAGGCGCAGGGCGCTCTCGGCTGGCAAAGAGGGGCAATAGCGATAAGCGGCGCCGAAAACGAGATTACGACAATATACATTGCTTACGTTAAAGACAGTGGCGATGATCCGAACTTCCCGAGCGAAGACATGTTTGCGCTTGCTAACGTGATGTTTGTTCAGGGCGAACGTACGATAAACTTTAGCAGCAACACTTCGACCGGTTCGGTTACAGCAAAAAACGGGGAAGTCGTTATAAACAGCGGCGACAAGGTAGCTGCCGGCAGTCAAATTACTTTTACGGCGACTAATACCGATTCGTCTGCCAAGTTCTTAGGTTGGTATGACTCCGAGGGCAAGCTTCTTTCGTACTCGAATGTTTATACGGTAAGCGTCAGCTCCGACCTTACTATAAGAGCGGCGTTCTCCGGCGAAGGAGCAAATTACTTTGTTGGCGCACAATCGTACGAGAAATTAAGCGATGCGATCGAATCGCTTAAAGACGGCGATAGTTACAAAGAAAGCACGATAAGAGTATTCGGTGATATTTCGCTCACCGAAAACACGACAATACCTATGGGGGTAACTCTTCTTTTACCTTATTATGCTAACGATATAGTCGGTGTAAGCGTAGGCGGCACTCATGCAAGAGTGAGCTGGAACGACGGAGTTAAGCCTTTCGTAACGTTTACCGTGGAGGCGGGCGTAACGCTTACCGTAAACGGAAAACTTATTGTCGGAGGCGTACAGCACAAAGCGGATCAGAGTGCGCAAGGTCACACTTCGGGCGATTATTCTAAACTTGTAAATAAAGGCTACGTTATAATTAACGGAAGCATGGACGTTAGGGGCCTTGTGGACGGCAGCGGTACGCTTACGGTAAACGCCGGCGCTACTCTCAAGCAGCCCTTTATGGTAAACAACTATTCCGGTGGCACTAACACGTCGGATTTGTACGGAGCGGGACAGTTCCCGTTTGTGCAGTTCGATACCGTTAACGTAAGATGCAGACAGATAATCGATTACGGCGCTAAAGTGTTAGGTTCTACCTCGTTGTATTTCTGGGGCGGCATAACCACGAAGGACGTTGTTTTGGTGGATAAAATAGAAAACAAGGCAACTAGCGGAGAAGGCGCTCTTATTTGGCTCCATAGCGGCAGCAGGTTAGAGATAAGCTACGACGATACCAAAAAAGTTGATCAAGCGGTAGGAAATATCCACCTCGGCGACAGCGGAGTAAACGTTATCGACGTATACGGCGAAATAACCGCAGGCGAGTTCTATTTACAGACCTACGGCTCGTCCGATATGGTGCTTGCCATTCCTTATACTTATAATTTTGTAATCAAAGGCGGAGCAAAAGTAAACGTTACGCAAAAATACAAAGTTATGCCGGGCGCAAAGGTTACCATCGAAGAAGGCGGATTGATAGACATCAAATCTACCGGCGCATTATACGTATATGACGGATTTAAGGACGGTGGCAAGAGCGGAAAGTTGTATCCGGACGCAAGTGTGCTTTCTAAATACGGCTTTAGCAAAAACGCCGTTTTGACAGTAAACGGTACGCTTAATATAGACGGCGCATTTGCCGGCATTGCGCAAAGCTCGTCTACCACCGGTACGATAATCGTAGGTAGCGGCGAGGCGGTTAGAGTAGGAACTCAGACTATAACCGAAGGTTCAGATGGCGGATACACCGATAACAGAGCAACCTTTACCATGAGCGGCAGAGTTTACGGACTTAACGGATTTAAAGAGCTTTCCGCCGGCAAAACGTATAAGTGTTTTGCTGCCGACAAATTTACGCTAAACAGCTTTACTAACGTTTATTACGAAGGCGAAAGTGGCTCTTCCACACAAAAGACGTTTAAAGACGACAACTACAACCAGGCTTGCGTGGGTAAATTCGCAGAATTCAAAGACGGCAAGTATACGGGAATTATAACTTTAATCTTCGACAAAGAGTTCGAGAATAAGGATGTAATTATAGACGGTGTATTATACAATGTATCTAACGGAACAATCGAGTTACCCGTAACGTTTGACGTTAGCTTAAAGTATACCGTTTCTTATTATACCGTCGAGTTCGAGACTGCAAACTCCGCTCATAGCGAGATATTGGATCTGAGGGAAGGCGCAGAATGTAAACTTAACAAAATAGTTAAAAGTGTAGTTTTAAGAGGCGATAACGTATACGAGCGAGCTTACAAAGCCGACGGCAGCATAAATACGGAATTTGTTTTAAAGGCGGCGATAGCTTATTCCGACGGAACAAGCGAAGATATTGTTTTGACGATCGGCGGTCTTGACGAAAGCAAGTACGTAAGCGAAGTTACGCTTAGTAATCCTTTGTACACAGTAGAGTTCGGAGCTACGCTTAAGACTTTCAAGGCAGAACTTGCCGAATATATCGACGGTTACAACAATATAAAAGCGGACGTTTCTACCGACGGTAGCGTAGTAGAGAAAGCAAAAGCGCTTTACGCTTCTTATATGGCAATCGTTAGTGGACTTGACAGTGTGCAGCTCGAGTACGTCAACGGTAAAATAGGTAGTCTTAACGACTATGCAAAGATTGTAAAATCCGTTTCGCTAAAGATGGGCGCAAGCGTAACTTACGGCGATACCGAAGCGGATGTAACGGCTACATACGTGGACGGTACGACCGGAGAATTTAAGGCGGCTATAAGCGACTATGCAATCGATTCGGCTAACCGTATTACTTATAACTTAACGTATTCAGGCGTTTACGGCGCTGCGACGTATAGCATAACGGCAAAGGGAAGCGGCGCAAGCAAAAAGACGATTTCGCTTACGGTAAGCGGAGACGGCGAATTTGTTTACGACGGAAGTTTGCGTTCGGTAACCGTATCGGTAAACGGAGCAATCGAGGGTAACCCGGTAGTCCTTGACAGCATAAGCAGTGCGAACGTGTGCGAAAAATCCGTCACGTTTGCGCTTAAGGGAGACAATGCTTTATGGTATGTTTTGGATAAGGAATATACCGCCGTTTTGAAGATAACGAAACGAGCGATAACCGTAAGCATAGAGGATAAGACGAGCGCATACGGCGAAGAGATGCTTGTGTTGACGGCAAAGGTAACTAGCGGAGAACTTGTCGGCGAAGAAAAGCTTAGCGAGATAGTAACGCTGAGCAAGGCTGCAGGGGTAAACGCAGGAACTTACGCAATAAGCGGCGCAGTAAACAATAACGCAGTAGCAGCAAACTATAACGTAACGATTGTAGGCTCTAATGGAAGCGAAGGCGTATATACGATAACCAAGAGAGCGATAACCGTAACCGTCAAAAATGCAAACAGCGTATACGGCGAAAACCTTGCGGACATTTCTTCCGGATACGACCTCAGCGAAGGAAGCATGGCGCCCGGCGAAAGCCTCGACTTTATTTCCCTCGAAATAGAGAAGAAAGCCGGAGAAACGGAAATCAGGAATGCCGGAACTTATTCGATAATCGGTAAGTCGCTAAACGGTAATTATGCAGTTAAGTTTGTAGGTCAGGACGGCAAAAACGATTATGGCGTATACACAATAGCTAAGAGAGAAATAACCGTGACCATAGACAATAAGACGAGCGTATACGGCGAAAACGAGGTTGCGCTTACGGCGTCTGTCACCGGAGCGATAAAACTTGCAGCTTGGGACAGCAATCTGTATTCGGTAATTTCGCTTAAAAAGGCGGAGGGCAAAAACGTGGGCTCCTATGCAATCGATCTTACTGTGGCAAACGACAATTATTCGGTAACATATAACAAGAATGCCGTTTATACGATTACGGCTCGTTCGGTTACCGTAACGGTAAACGATGCCGCTAGTGTATACGGTAATGCCGAATCCCAGCTTACTGCAACAGCCAATCTTGCTAAAGGCGACGAGTCCAAGCTTTACGATATAGTCGAACTTAAGAGAGAAAGCGGCTCTATGGCAGGAATATACAAAATCACTGCTTCCGTAAAGGATACTCAGATAGCTAAAAACTATGTTGTAAAGATAGTTTATAGCGGCGAATCAAACGGCGTTTACGAAATAAAGGCTCGTCCCGTTACGATAAAGATTAATTCCGTAGAGGTAAACAGCAAAGACGACTTTAATGCAGTCGTTGCAAAATTCGGATTTGCAGTGACCGAGGGCAATATCGTAAACGGAGATAATTTGGGCGTTACATACAAAATTTTGGACGGTACGACCGAATGGACTAAAGACAATTATATGCTCGTACGCAGAACCGGAGTTTTCGAACTTAAGGGTTACGTTTCTAATCCCAATTACAGCGTTACCGTAGTTGACGGCACGCTTACGATGACGAAACCTAAGATTAAGATTAACAAGGATCTTAACAAAACGGTTACTTATGACGGAAACGTAGTAGAATTTTTCAACTACAAGCAGGATATAGACGGATTGTTCGATTCGACCACTGCCGATTTCTTTGCAGTTGAGATAACAAAGAACGGCGAAACGGTTAATGAAATAGTCGGCGCAGGAGTTTATACCGTAAAGGTAAGGTTAGTATACTCCACTTCTTACGAATGGGAAGACGAAAACGCAGACGCACCGTTCACGGTTACCGTTCTCAGGGCGGATATATCCGACTGTATATCGTTTGATAACGTATCCGAAGATACGGTTATCGCAGCGTCAAAATCGTTTATGCCTACCGTTAATTTCGGCGAATTTGCGGATGTAGTCGGCGAAGATTATGCGCTTGAGCTCATCTTTGTAAGCGGAGGAAATAATTCGGTTAACGTTTGTGCGGTAAGCGGAAAATATAAGTTTAAGGTAATTATCGACGAGAAAGACCACTGTGGCGAAGCGGAAATCGAGTTTACCGTGGCAATAGGCGGCAAAGAAGCAATAGAAACTTTCCATTCGATGCTTCAGAACTTAGCCGATCAAAATGTAGCCGCTCTGATTGAGATTAGAGAATTCCTTAGTTCGCTTGACGAGTACAGCCTTACGGTAGTAAAGTATACCGAAGACTTCCAGACTTATTCGCAAAAGTGGACGTCGGTAGCAAACGATTCCGAAAGGGATATGAATCTTGTCAAGAAAATTACGGAAAAAATGAATCTGGCAAATCTCTTGATGAGTTTAATTTCCGTGGCGGGAGCAGTCATAATAAAGAGACTTTGGAAATAAATTGGAGGGAAATATCGATATGAAAAAAATTGTAGCTGTAATCTGCGCATTTTTAACGCTGTTTGCAATATGCTCATGTGAATCCGTTCTTACGCCTAACGACCTTGCCACGAGCTTCGGCAGGCTGACGGCGGCTAACGTAGGCACTATAACGTATGTGACCGAAGTCAAAAAAGACGGTGTAGTTACATCGCTTATTACCGCAGTGTTTAAGGGAAGCGACCGCAGCGTCTTTACTACGGAAAAGAAGCTGAATGCCGATTTAATAGGCAAGCCGTATAACGAAACACAAACTGCCGAAACACTTACGGAAGATCAGTTTAATGAAAGGATACCTGTTCCTAACATATTCGATTCCTCTTTGTACGACGGAGAATATGTATTGGAAAAGATCAAAGACGGTGACAACGTAAGCATTACGTTTAAGGTAAAAATTGCCGACGACAAAATAAGAGAGTTTTTGGATGACGGCTTTTCTGACGAAGAAATAGCAAACATAAATTCGGTGCGTGGGGAAGCGTATATTTATAACGATAGGCCCGTGTCGTTTAAGATTACGTTTGTTATGTACGGAGCGGACGTTACTATTACCGCAGATTTCGAATATTGATATAAGTAGCTACCGTGCGTCGTAAAAATCGATGCACGGTACATACTAATTTACACAAGAGGATATGCTATCATATGGAAAAGAAGAAAACGGTAGAGATAAGCGGCTTATACAAAAAGTACTCTAAGGCGCAGGACTATGCCATAAAAGATATAAATATAACTTGCTACGAGGGCGAGATAGTGGGGTTGCTCGGCAAAAACGGTGCCGGTAAATCGACGACCATCAAATGTCTGACGGGATTTTTCCCTTTTGATAAGGGCAGTATAAAAATCTGCGGGTTCGATATAGTGGCCCAGCCCGTTTTGGCGAAGCAAGAGCTTGGATATGTGCCGGATAATAGAGCTATGTACGAAAAAATGACTGGTATGGAGTATATTCATTTTATAGCCGACTTGCACGGCACGCCTCTTGAAGTAAGACAAGAACGTATAGATCGTATGCAGGAGTTTTTGAAGCTCGGCGAAAAAATCAATGCGTTGATAGGTACGTATTCGCACGGAATGAGGCAAAAAGTATGTATTATGGCGGCGCTTGTGCATAATCCGAAGCTGTGGTTGTTGGACGAGCCTCTTACCGGTCTGGATCCTCAGACGGCAAAGGCATTGAGAGATTATATGCAACTGTACAAAAAAGAGGGGAACACGGTGCTGTACAGCTCGCATAACCTCGACGCAGTGGAAAAAACGTGTGACAGAGCTTACATCATCAACGACGGAAAACTAGTAGCCGAAATAAACATAGAAGAATTTAAACGGGAAAGCAACGGCGTCAGCCTAGAAGAGGCGTTTATAGATAATTTTTACGAAAGATGAAAAACATTAGATTTCTTTTTAAGCGAGATATAACCGAATTTAAGCATACGTTTAAGGAAAACCGAGATGTTACCGGCGCAATATCGTCTGCCGTAATAATGCTTATAATTTATTCTACATTTATTTTCGTTTTTTATAAATTTGCGTACGCTTATCTTACCACGAGAAAGGATGCGACAGGCGGCGTATTCGAACTTATGACATTCGTATATGCGGCGTCTGCGCTCGTCGGCGTAATATTGGGCGTAAGAAAGATCTATGGTCTTATAGTTGCCGGCAAAGATTACGAGGTATTGTTGTGCCAGCCGGTAGGCGCAAGCGAATTGTTTATGTACAAACTTGTACGCATATACGCTTCGCAAATTTTGTCTACCGCAGTTATAGTGATTCCGTCGGTAATATCTATAGATCTCGTAACGAATTTGGATTTTTCCGTAACGTACTATCTCAAGGCGATTTTCGGCGTGCTGACACTGCCGTTTGTTACATGCGCCGTGGCTGCTCTTATATCCGTCCCTTACGCCGAGTTGTCACGCTTTTTGGAGTCTCGATTTGTAGTAAAGCTGATAATTTACGTTGCGGTAATAGGGATAGCGTTCTATTTTTACGGAATGTTTTTGCAAGTTCTTAAAGAATTGCTTTCGAGCGGCGATATATTGTATTTACTTACAGGGCCCACAGTTAAAAAACTCACGGCGGTAGCGGAAGCGCTTTTCCCGATAAATCGTTTCGCCATGATTCTCGTCGGAAGACAAACATGGTTATCGATTCTTATTATTCTGGCGTTTGCGGTAGGTTGCCTTACTGTGGCATATTTTATAATTAGACGAACCTTTACTGCAATATTGCAACGAAAGATGGAAGGCGAAAGCGTTAAGCTGCGTAAATTTAAAGAGAAAAAACGTTCGTTGTTGGCTACGTTGATGCATAAGGAATTTATTACCGTAATTCGTACGCCGTCATATGCGTTTCAGTATTTTGCCACCACGCTTACGTTGCCGTTTATCGTATACGTATGCGTTAATATATTGCGTTCGCTTATACAGTCGCTGACTATTATAAAATGCGATTACGAGTTGGCGCTATTTGTAATATCGATGTTTGCGGTAATGACGAATACGTTTTGCGCAACCAATATCGGTAGAGACGGAAATATGTTTGATATGACTAAGACATTGCCCGTTACGCCAAAGGAAGTCATATCCTCAAAAATACTGTTTTGTATGATAGTATCCGCAATATCGGTATTTCTCAGCGTTTTGGCTTTGGCTTTGGCGCATTTCGTTAATTTGTGGCAAGCTGCGGTTATACTGGTTTTAACCCTGGCGTTGTCTTTTGCAGAGATAGCATTTGCGACCAATAAAGATTTGGTATCGCACACAAGAGGAGGCAGCGACAAAGGGATATCATCGTTTTTGCTTATCGGATTAATAGTGTCACTGGTATGCGGCGTAGGAACTTTGGCGTTGTCTGTTGCTCTGACAATTTTCTACGACGGCGTTTGGGCGACCGTGGCGTCCGTAATTTTTGTGGCAGTTATAGTCGGTGGCGTAACTTTCGTAGCCACGTGGCAGCTAAAAAAGGACTTAAACGCAAAGTTTTATTCTTTGATATGAGGAGGATGTTGAAGGTATGAAAGATATGAAGTTTAAAGTAATATGCCTTATACTGGTTATACCGTTGTTGCTTATTTTTGCGACAGGTACGATAGTAAAAGTATCGGACATCTATGTAGACATTCCTGTATCCGAAGTCAAAATAAGCGGTAGCGGAATCGAAATTCAGCAGGGCGCAAAGTTTGTAAACAAAGATTTAGCTAATGCAGACGGCGGCAACAGGTATGAGTTGCATACCGACGTTTATCCGGAAAACGCAACGCACAAAACAGTTTCTTACGAACTTATAGAAGGCGACGATAAGGGGATAGAGTTAAGCGGCGGTTCTGTTGTATCAAAGAAACCCGGTAAGTATAAGATAAAAGCGATGTCGGGGCAATGTTCGGATACCGTAACTCTCAATTTCTATTCGACTAAACCTCTTTCGCTCGAGTATGCAGAAGACGCAAATAAGGATATATATGTAAAACGAGGCATAGCAATAAGTTTGCAAAACAACGTCAAAAGCGATGTCGATAACGCCGGGATCTATTGGGAGACAAAGAACGGCAAAGGTAACGTGGAAATAAACGGGAATAAGCTGGTCGGCGTTGTGGCGTCGGATGAGCCGACGGTCATAAATGCGACGGTGGACGGATTGACTTATGACGAAGATAAGAAGGTCTTTGTAGAAAAAGAAATTTCGCTTCTGTTTAACGTGTATGTTACCGATCTTAAGGGTAGCGAAGCGGTCGTATACGGTTATGCCGAAGATGAAACGGCGGTGAAAAAAGTAAAGCAGACTGCGGTTTTTGAGATATTGTACGGAGAGAATGTGGACGCAACTGCATGGCAAGCGATTAGTCCTTCGGACGAACTACTCGAGTGTTCGACACAGAATGTTGAAGTAGAGCGCAAATTTTTAGTAAGCGCAACTTGGAAAAACCCCGACAAAGATGTTATAGGAGTCGATCCGTACGTAATAACGATTAGAGATGGCGTAAAAGATATATTCCACTTAAATGTACAGTATAGCGACAGCCATATAATCATAAATATGCCGGATACAATCGATATCGATAAGGCTCTTTCTATCGAAGCCGAGTTGGACGGAATTTCCATATACGACGATAAAGTCATAGGCGAATATGCCGTAGACGTTGAAGTTTCGCCTTCCGGAGCCGAACTCAAGTTGGGCGGCAACGGTAAGTATCGAATCGTGACTAAGGATGAAAAAACGTATACTTTGACGGTAAGATTATCTCCTCTTAGCGGAGGCGAAGAATATGAGGCATCAAAAGCTATTCAATCGGTAGATCCGATAACTTCTATAACGTTGACGCTGCCTTTGCCCGAGAATGGGTTAAAAGACGAAACGGCTATTGCCGGTTACAAATTTGATTCTGCGGGAGAGCTTAAACCGAATTCGGTTAAGTTCGTTGCCGTAGCTAAGACTATCTTAGGGAAGACACTTAGCGAATTCGACGCCGTATGGAGTTGCGACGATACGCTGCTCGAGTTGTCCGACGACGGCACGGCTCAGGTGATAGGCGACGGGGTGGTTAACGTTACGGTTAAATCGGAAAAATATCCATCGAGTCAATCGACAGTGCAAGCACTTTGCGTGTCGAAGGGTATTGCTGTAAACAACTACACCGAGCTGATGCGGGTTAATCATAATAGATCTTATTCAGGCGGTAAACTCGGCGTATCGGACGACGGCTATGCGGCAGACGGATATTGTACGGTACTTACCAAGGATGTGATGCTTGCGCCGTCGCTTAAAGATTCGGATAACGTAAAAGACTTTACGTTACAAATTAAACCCACCTCAGATATTAAGTATTACGAAAACAACAACGCCGGCGACGCTCAATCGCTCAGGCTTAACTACGCTATGGAAATAGCCGCTTCCGTATACGGCAACGGGCATTTTATATGTGCGGATTACATTACTAGAAACGGCGGACTTAAGAGCAATCCGGTATTTAACGGTCCGATAGATTTGGTCAGATATCTCTATCAAAAGAATGCGTCTACCGATGCGTCTAACGTATATATTAAGTCGCAAGACAATATGTGTTTTGTAGTAAAAAAAGACGGCATTACGCTGGATAACGTTGAGCTTAAAGGATGTGCGGATAAGTCGCTTACGGATGAAGGCGCAACCGAAGCTAACCTCGGGAATTTGGACAATACGGGTACCGTTTTGGAGGTTATAGGTAACGATTTCGTAATATCGTATAGTAAAATAAATAACGGAAGAACGGTAATGCGCATATACGGCGAAAGTGCCGATACCGCCAAAAGAAGCGGAGAAGGCAGGACTGCCGAAGGCTACGGCAAGACTAACGTAACTATCAAAAATTGTATTTTAAGTTACGGAAGAGAGTTCTTGTTGAAGGTCGGTACAAATCGGATCAAGCGGGTGCCTTTTACCGAGTATAATAGCGGAGTTAAGTATTTAAATACCATGCAACCGACGCCTCTTCCGAGCGTGGAATCCGCTAAGAAGTATTATGACGATGCAGCTCCTTATTTTACCGATAAGAACGGAAACAACTATCAGGTAGGAAACGAAGCAAAAGATTACGACGATTATTTTTACGAAAATTACGTCCTTACTAACGTAAACGTGCAAGATACGGCGTTTGCAAAAAGCGGGCTGTTTTGTATCGGTATGGATGCGATGTTCGGCGGATTATGTTTGCACGGATGGGATTACGGTCGAGGAAACGATGCTCTTACTTACGAATTCGGCACAAAGTTGGGTTGGGGCGGAATCTCCGGTACGAGTTACCCTGCAAAGGTGAATCTTATAGGCGACGTCAGATTTTACGACTGGAAGGACGTAACAAAAGTGGACAGTTCGACATTGGTTACGGGCAGTCAAACCATGATATCTCTTATCGGTCTTGACCTTAACGTATCCAAACTTCTTACTCGGTTCTCTTCGGTAGATTCTTCCGCAGCCGAACTGCTTACGGATTATAACGGTGTAAAATGGGCAAACGGCGCAATTGCATTTTACGGAGGCGGTAAAAATTATTCTATCGTTGACGACAGCGGTTTAAACGGCATTTCATCTGTCACTTCGCTCAAACGGTACGAAGTCGGGGTGGAACATTTCGTCGATGAAAGCAGAACTCGTTTCGTATATTACACGGCTGGACCGAATCCGTTCAGATTTATGATGTATCCGGCGTCTACGGGATTAGATAAACTTACGCCGGAGTTGCAAGCTAATCACTTTGCTGCAAATACCGCTTACTCTTACCTGCATCGAAAAAAATAGCGGAGTTTTGTTGACTTTGAGCGTGTATTGTTGTATAAAGAGTATATGGACGATTTTATAAGAGTGCAATTCGATAGCAAATATAAAGGCAAGAAAAAGGACGTATTGAATCGAAAGCTGAAAATTTTTTTGATTACGCTCGTCGTTTCTTTGTGCCTTATACTGTTTTCGTTTTACTATGCGTTTTGGGAATATAATCGAGTTATTACAAATATGGATCGAATCCTGAGTTACGTTTGTTATGCTTTGGGTATTATAGGCGTAATAATATCGCCCATAGTCGGACTTACTCGCACTATCAATAAAGGACTCAAAGGAAGAGTAACCGTAGATTTATCCAAAAACGGAGAAAGCGGTGCGTGGGAGTATACTATTTATACCGACGAAGAAGGTCATACCGTAAGTGTGGGAAAAGGAGAAATATCCATGCTGAGAGAAGACAAAACTTTTTTTAAGATGAGAGATACGTTCGGTAAAGACTATTGTTTGCCAAAGAGCGAAATCAGTGATGCCGTGGCTAACGAATTACGTACGGTGTCACTTAGCGTACAAAAATATCGCTCTGCGTCAAACAAAAAAAATCAACAATAAATATTAGCCGCATCTGATGTTTTTTTGATGCGGCTTTTGTATTAGGAGAACAATATGTAACGGCTTACGAAATGTAATGGCTTACGAAGCGGACCGGGATCGAATAAGTGCGATTTTGCCGTGTTCCTTCGTTTTGTTAAGACCGGCGCTGAGAATAAACTGCGAAATAATAAACGACGGCGAAAAAGCCGAAGTCGAATTTAATACCGCCGTAGAAAAAGCCGGAGTCAGAGGCTGGTTGAACATTGCATGTTTTGATACGGAAAAAGGTATAATTCGGGATAACGGAGCGGTTACGATAGAGCGGATTTGCTGAAAATCCGCTCTGCGCCCACCGGGGCAAAAGGCGGTTGCCCTGCGGAAAAAGATAACGTCGAATATTATTTTATCGAAAAAAGGCGAAGTTACGCTGCGTCCCAATGAGATTATTACCGTAAATAAAGAATTTTGCGACTGTGAATTTTTATGGAAAACGGAAGACGGCACAAACGGAAAAGGCGCAGGTAGAAGCGCAGGTAGATCGGTGCCGCTGTTTTTCGAAGAATGTAAAAACGTTTATCCCGACAAAGAATTTTCGTTGCAAAATGCGGCATGCATCGAGTGTAAACGAGTCGCAGGCGCATATAAAGTGGAATTCGAAAGATAAAGTTGAGCTTTTGGGAAAGCCGCTATGACTTTGAGTCGTTTTTATTGCTTTTTTTGCATTCCGATTCCAATATTTCTGCCAGCGTTTTTTCGCTTTCGTCTATATCTATTGAGCCGAAAACATCGTTGCGCTTCACGCTTTTATTTTCGGCGATGAGCAGTTCTATTTCCGAAAGTAGTTTTTTTTCTTTATTGCGCATAACGCCTCCGTGCCCATAGGTACTCATCACAATTTAACACTAAATTTAGTGTAAGTCAAGTATAATACACTGTTATTAGGGTATTATTCGTATATGACGATAGGTGAAAATATCAAAATGCTCAGAAAGTATAACATGCTTAATCAAAAGCAGTTTGCGGAGCGCATGGGCACGACTCAGCAGCGTGTCAGCGAATGGGAAACCAATAAAATCGAACCGTCGCTCTATAACGTAATTAAAATGCTAAAAGTTTTGGGAGTTACGTTTGAAGAGCTTACCGACGGAGTAGAGGAAGAAGAATAATTATACGTTTCGGATAAAACTTTTATAGCGATTGCCATATAGATAAAAGCAATTTTATTTTGTCATCGCAAGCATTTTTGCGGCGGCAATTTTTTTTGTATTTTTATGGGAAAAAGCTTGACAAGCGCAAGTATAAGCAGTATACTGTGAACGAATGAATAAATGTTCATTTGTTGCTTATGTTTGAATGATGCGAAAGCCGATGAGAATGCCGAGCCAAAAAAAGGGAGGACGAATACATGCGAGAGTTGGTGTGTGAAAACGAATGCGTTCACGATGACGTAGTCAGCGAGATTAAAGAAAAAATGCCGGATGAAGAAACCGTTTTCGAACTTGCGGAGCTTTTTAAGATATTCGGAGATTCGACGAGGACAAAGATACTCAGTTGTTTGGAACTGAGCGAGTTGTGTGTTTGCGATATTTGTTCGTGTCTGAACATGAACCAGTCTGCGATATCGCATCAGCTTCGGGTGTTAAGACAGGCGAAATTGGTTAAAGCGCGAAAAAAAGGCAAAGAAGTCATTTATTCGCTTGACGATGACCATGTGTCCAAAATTTACGAATGCGCACTTATGCACATAAAAGAGTAAAATAACTTTACGAAATTCTATTAAAACGACTATTTAGGAGAAAAAATAAAAATGAAAAAGACGGTAAACATCGAAATCGACTGCGCAGTTTGCGCTCAAAAGTGTCAGGACGCAATATGTAAGTTAAACGGAGTTAACGCATGCAACATAAACTTTATAACTCAAAAGATGTCGCTTGACATTCAGGACGAGGACAGCGAAAAGATAATGAAGAATATCAAAAAGGTGGCAAGGAAAGTAGAACCGGATTTTGAGATGGAGGATTGATATGAGTAAAAAGCTGAAAAAGAAACTAAAGCGAATAATAATCGCTTTGAGCGCTTTTTTACTGCTGATGCTTGCCGATAAGGTGATTTTACCGCTTGCGTTCGATAAAAATCTGGCGACGGTTATAGACGGCAAATACGGATGGACGCTTGCGTTCGGATTGTTCCTCGGCGTATATGTATACATCGGCTATGACGTACTTCGAAAAGCTGCGGTAAATATTGCTCACGGTCAGGTTTTCGACGAAAACTTTTTGATGGTTATCGCAACGCTCGGAGCGTTTGCGCTCGCTATTTGCCGAGGATTTACAGGGCAAGAGGTGGAAGGTTTCGACGAGGCGTGCGCAGTGTTGCTGTTTTACCAGGTGGGAGAATGGTTCCAATCATATGCGGTGGGAAAATCTCGCAAAGACATTGCATCGCTTATGGACGTAAGACCCGATTATGCTAATTTGGTTACGGCAGACGGCGTAACAAAAGTCGATCCCTCATCTGTAAACGTAGGCGATTTAATCGTAGTTAAACCGGGCGAGAAGATACCTCTCGACGGCGAAATCGTCGAAGGCCGCACTTCGTTAGACGCAAAGGCGCTTACCGGCGAATCGGCTCCTATAGACGCACATGAGGGCGAGACTGTCATAAGCGGCTGCGTCAATATAAGCGGCACGGTAAAAGTGCGAGTAGATAAGGCGTTTCACGATTCGACGGTTGCTAAAATTTTGGACCTTGTAGAAAATGCGTCTTCTCAAAAGTCAAAGACCGAAAATTTTATAACCAAGTTCGCAAAATATTATACGCCTATAGTCGTGGGCGTGGCGGTGCTTCTGGCGATAATACCGGGAATAATAACAAAGGACTTTGCCACGTGGGTATACAGGGCACTTTCGTTTTTGGTAGTATCTTGTCCGTGTGCGCTCGTTATATCGATTCCGCTCGGATTTTTTGCCGGCATAGGCGGAGCATCGAAAAAGGGTATTCTTATAAAGGGTAGCAGCTACCTGGAAAAATTCGCTGCGACAAACGTATTTGTGTTCGACAAGACCGGTACGCTTACTAAAGGTAACTTTACCGTGAGTAACGTTTTTCCGGCCGAAAACAGAGAGGAGATATTGCGCCTTGCGTCCGTTGCGGAAAAAGGAAGTAATCATCCCATAGCCAAGTCCATCACCGAGGCATACGGCAAAGATATACCAGACGGATACACGGTAGAAGAAATTTCCGGACACGGAATCATAGCTCGAGGCGAATGCGAAATAGCGTGCGGAAACGCAAAACTTATGCGCAGGGAAGGAATCGAATTCGAAGAAACGAACGAAATCGGTACTGTTGTATACGTGGCTAAAAATAAAAAGTTCGTGGGAAGTATTCTCATTGCCGACGAGATAAAAGCCGACGCAAAAGAAACGATAAAGGCACTTAACGAAGGCGGAGCAAAGACTATAATGCTCACCGGAGATAACGAAAAAATTGCCTGCGGCGTGGCAGAAAAATTAGGATTAGGCGACTACAAGGCTTCGCTTTTGCCGCAAGATAAGGTAGCCGAGACGGAAAAACTCATCAACAACAAAAAGAGTAATGAAGTGGTTTGCTTTGTAGGCGACGGAATCAACGACGCTCCCGTGCTTATGCGTTCGGATATAGGGGTTGCGATGGGCGGAGTAGGCTCCGACGCAGCAATAGAAGCGGCTGACATCGTGCTTATGAACGATAATTTAAGCGGAATTATTACGGCGAAACACATATCTGCTAAGACTATGCGCATAGTAAAACAAAATATCTGGCTTGCGCTTGCGGTAAAGATAGGTATACTCGTTTTGGCTGCATGCGGTATCGCAAATATGTGGTTGGCTGTGTTTGGCGACGTAGGCGTGGCAGTACTTGCGATACTTAATTCCATGAGAGCGAGATATTAGTAGACAAAAAACAAAAACGGTTGCGTATAAATGCGATTTGCAAGGTACGATTGTATTTGCAGACGCATCTGTGCGTAGCCGTTTTTTGTATGCGTAAGATAGTTGCGCGTCAGGCAGGGTGCGCCTATGCTAAAACGTGGTTGCGGAAGAATCGGAAGCGGACGTTCTGTTGTCGGAGAAACTTAGGAGCAGTACAGTCAATATTATTTGGTTAAGATTGCCCGAAAGCGAGCAGTGGCAGCTGCCGGACGTATTTTTGTCGTTAGAATCATCGTAACCGTTTATGACGAGCAGAAGTATAAGAAGAAGCCTGAAAATGTCGTTTTGAGCCATATTGCCTCCGTTTCGACCTTAAAAATCAATACTTACATATATGCGACATAATGCGCAAACGTGCATATGTTATTATGCTCGTATGAACATATCGATAGATGAAAGAAAACAGCAACTTGTAAAAAAATACGTAAGCGACGGCAAAATGAAAAAATTAGCGTCGTTTTTTGACGTACTGTCCGACGGAACCAGGTTAAAAATACTTTCGGCGCTGGCGATAACGCCCATGTGCGTAAGCGATCTTTCCGCAGTCTTGGAGATAAATCAGACTACCGTTTCGCACCAATTGGCAAGGATGAGACTTGCAGCCATGGTCGATTTTCGACGGGAAGGCAAAGCCTGTATTTATTACGTTTGCGATAAAGGTATAAACAACGTGCTGCTACAAGCCGTAGAGTGTAGTTGAAAACAGGTAACGGTATTGCGATTTTTTGACATGAAGTCAAACGTTATAAGAACGTCGTTTACACCGTTAGCCGATTCGATACGAAAAAAGGCAATGAAAAGAGTAAAAGAGTGGGGTGGGATAAGCGACTCGACGAATAAAACAAAAAAGCTACGGAGTTTAGGGAGGAAGCCGTAGTTTTAAAAGTTTTTAGTATAAAATCGATAAGCTTTTCGATCCCGACACGGGAAAACTTTTGTATTATAAACATATTTGCCGTTTTTTACCGCCAATGCGATTGTTTGACTTAACGGCAAAGTTTAGGCTAAGCACAGTAATTGAATATTTCGTCAGATTGGCTTGATGTTCTGCGCAGTTGCGTAATACGGCGCAGAAGTCCCGCTTACGTTCGTCCAATCGACGGGGGCGTATCCGATCTTACGCAGGTATGTGTTTGCTTTAGAAAACGGTTTGGAGCCGAAAAAGCCTCTGTAGGCTGATAGCGGACTGGGATGAGGAGAAGAGATTATGTAGTCTTTTGGCGAAATAATCGATCTTTTGGCTATTGCGTCCGAACCCCAGAGAATGTATACAACCGGTTTGTTTCTCTTGTTAAGCGCAAGTATTATGCTGTCGGTAAAGGTTTGCCAACCCAAAGCCGAGTGACTTTTCGGCATACCTGCTCGTACCGAAAGCACTGTGTTAAGAAGCAGAACTCCTTGCTTTGCCCAGCCTATCAAAGTCCCGCACGAATCGTCGATATCTCCGATATCCGATTTGATTTCTTTGTAAATGTTGACAAGCGACGGGGGGAGCGGTACGCCTTCGTTTACGGCAAATGCCATGCCGTTAGCTTGTCCTTCGCCGTGATAAGGATCCTGACCGAGGATTACCACTTTCACGTCGTCGTAGTTTATGTACTTGAATGCTGCAAACAGATTGTCTTTCGCCGGATATACGGTGTGCGTTGCGTATTCTTCGTTTACCCTTTGCATAAGATTTGTAAAATAAGGTTTGGCGTATTCGTCTTTAAGCGCATTGTCCCAACTTTCGCTTATTGTCATGATTCTCTCCGATAATGTATTTAAGGTCAAAAGAACCGAGATAAGTACAGCCAAACACTTTTATTGCGATTATTGTGTTATATGGCTGACATCTATAATATTACTATACATTATTTTATGTAAAAAATCAAGCGGCAAAGTAGTTTTGCCGCCTTTCTTTTGTTTTTCTTTAGTATGCAACTATTATCTGCATTTTAGCTGCTATTATTCTTTTCATCGTGAATTATTTTACGTACAAGTTTAATGCTACCGTTTTAAGTCAAAGCTAACTGATTTGTCGAACTTTTTATCCAATCGTCAACAAATCTCATTTGCTCGTCTGTATGAAACCAATGTTCGCCGTTTTTCATTACGGTAAGCTTTGCGCCGATCTTTTTGGCGAAATCGGATATCGTTTCCTGTGAAGTCAGACGGTCGTTTTCACCGTACAAAATGCAAGTAGGAACCGTCCATCGGATAGGGTTGTCCTTTACGTAACAAAGATATTCCCACGACAATGTTTCACCGAAATCCGTTGCTATTTTTGACTTTTTATAAAGTTCTTCTTCGGTAACGTGCGCAGATTTCATCATATCGTATATTAGTTTTTGCATATCTACGACAGGTGAAACGAAGTACGCTTTATCGACGAAAACCTCGCTGAGCGAAGACATCGCAAAGAAAGCCCCTATGCTGTTTGCAATTATCGTTACGGAAGAATATCTTTTGCGATATGCTTTGAATAGGTTCCGAAACTCTTCTTTTGCTTCCCATGGCGTATTGGAGCTGTAATTCAGACCGATCACGTCACATTCAGGGAACAGGGGTCTAAAATGCTCTGCTTCGTTTGCGGATCCGCCTTTTCCGTGAATATAGATTATTGATTTTTTTAACTCTGTTGCCATAATATTTTTAAGGAAAGATTTTGCGGTTTTCCGATATGAATTATTAACGTTTCCTCCGATTAACGTCAATCGGGCAAAAGTCAACGTTTCCAAAAATAAAATTTGCGTAGTGTTTGCCGAAACAAATTTAAAGAGCCGTTCTCTAATCGAGAAAGCGGCTCTTTGGTACTCCCTGCGGGAATCGAACCCACAACTGTCCCTTAGGAGGGGACCGTTATATCCATTTAACTAAGGAAGCAAATTGAAAAAATACTTAAATTGTCGGCTATAACCGATAACGTATGTAAATTTTCGCATTCGGTCGCTTTAAAAACACGTATTATGCGGGACGCCGTTTTTAGTTATAGAGCCGAACCACGAAAAAATAAAGCAATTATGCAACCGACTTCTAATATATTACTACATTACGACAAAAAAGTCAACAAAGAATACGGTAGGCATTAAATATAAATGCAAATTGCTTTCGACACGGAAAGAAGAAAGCTACTGCAAGGTAATCGGGCAGGGAACGTTATTTAGGCGCATTTCGGTTATTAAACGTAAACGATAATACCTGTTCTAATGCCGACTGCGCGCTAAGGTAGATGTAAAACGCAACATTTAGCCGTGTTACGTTTTATTTCGTCTATATATTGAGCTTCTCTGTGGATAGAGTGTCACCTTAGGAGTCGATTCAGAGCCACCGAATTGCTCTAAAATAGGCAATTTTCTTGCAAATCGCACACTTTTGTATATTTTCGTTTCTTTTGCCACGGTTTTCTGTTTCAAACAGTAATTTTTATATCTTTTAGCAATTTCTATGCCAAAAACAATGCCAAAACTTCTGTTTTGAAAATAAGGGTTGGAGTTATCCGTCTTTGTTAGTGTCGAGCTTTTAACCTCTGTAACAATTACGGACTTAGAGGAAAACACTGACTCTATTCATGAATATCAAGGACGTTCAGAATTCTTTTGAATGAGTCTTGGCCATCAAGGCAAGTATCTCTAAGCCCGCCATTTTCTTGATTCCGGTTTGCGAGCCCGCGATAATAGAAAGCTTTCTTGGAATCTTCTATAATAAAAGGAATTATGTTAAACCTAAGACACTCTTTCAAGGCAATCAATCTGCCGACTCTGCCGTTTCCGTCTTGGAAAGGGTGAATATATTCGAAGTCTGCATGAAGTTCAATAATATCGTCGATGGTTATATTGCTTTTAGAGTTAAAATCCGTAACGAGCTTATCCATGGCTTTGTGGACTTCGCTCGGCTTGCAAGTTTCTCTTCCGCCGACGGTATTTGCTCGCTTTTTATAATCTCCAACGGCAAACCAATCGAGAGATGAATCCTTGGTTCCTTGTTTCAATAGCAAATGAAGGTGCTTGATAATATCTTCGCTCAAAGGCTCTAATGCTTTATCGATTACGTAATCGATTGCTCGGAAGTGATTACTTGTTTCGATAATATCATCAACAGGGATTCCGTCACCGACGTCAATCGTTCTTGTTTCGAAAATCAACCTCGTTTGATCTTCCGTAAGTTTAGAACCTTCGATGTGATTAGAGTTATAAGTCATTCTGACTTGTAATTCATGATAAAGTCCGCCTGAAATCTTAGCTTCTTTTTCTTCACGCAAAATTTGCAGAATGTGATTATCGCAAACCTCTCTAAACAAATCGTCAGTTTTGCAATGTAAAAAATTTGCTATCTAAAAAATCACGTTATTCGCAATCTTCTCACCCTTTGAAATTTTGGCAATAGTTCTGGATGAAATACCGAGTTTAGTAGTTAAGTCAGACTTGGTTAAACCAAATTCCTTGAGCTTATTTTTTAATGGCTTATAAGAATACATAGCCACCTCCGAGTTTCTTTACTTATTAAACCACAATAAAAGCAAAAAGTAAAGATATTAGCGATAAAAAGTAAAGACTTCATATTTTGTTACCTTTCGTTGTTGCTGTTGTCCATTGCAACAAAATTTACTCATTGAAAATAATGCAAAAAGTAAAGATTTTACTGCCGAACGAATTGTTAAGCATGTTCAAGCTGCTCTGCGACGGCAAAACATATTATAATATTTTTTTATAAAGTGCTTGTAATTTTGTTAAAAGTATGTTACAGTAAAAAAAATAGTTAACAACGGCTATCTATCGGATATTGTAACGGGGACGGAAATGGACAAATTTACTTTTAACGCATTACTCAGAGAAATTGACGACGGCAGCCAAGCCGCTCTCGAAAGACTTTATGACGAGTACGGGAAATTGGTTATGTGGCTGGCGTATTCGGTGCTTAAGGATTGGCATCATTGTCAGGATGTTTTGGATATAGTCATGATTCGAATCTGGAACAATTCCGAAAAAATAAAGAAGATAAATAATCCGACCGCTTATATGCAAAAAGTCGCTTTGAACACGACGTATTCATATTACAAAAGCCATATATCCGAGGACAAAAAGCATCTTGTTTGTGAGGATACTTGTAAAGACGAAGGCAAGGAAGATGTATACGGAGGTAACGATAAGTCCGACTTTATGGAACTTATAAAAGAGTTGTCGGAATCGGAACAGCAAGTCGTATTTATGAAAGTTTACTGTAACGATACATTCGACGACATCGCAAAAGTTTCGCACATGCCAAAGGCCACAGTCCTATGGATATACAACCGAGCCATCGAAAAACTGAGACAGCTTCGGCAGCGGCCGCCTCGGTAACGGGAGAAAGACGATGTGAAATTTTTAAGTAAAAAGACATGGGTTTTTTCAAAAAAATATTATTTTCAAAAAAATTTTTTATTTTTTTATAAGAAATAAGCCAAAATCT
>ERZ779874.129-NODE-129-length-87106-cov-5.120803_pt1 | contig 87106 bp, 65 predicted proteins | sample MGYA00511031_ERZ779874 | MGnify/ENA primary metagenome ERZ779874 (study PRJEB29588, sample SAMEA2156850) | human gut metagenome | biome: human gut; feature: human-associated habitat; material: faeces | place: Denmark | collected 2008/2010 ...
CGAGCTGGGTTCAGAACGTCGTGAGACAGTTCGGTCTCTATCTATCGTGGGCGCAGGATATTTGAGGGGTCCTGACACTAGTACGAGAGGACCGTGTTGGACATACCTCTGGCGTACCGGTTGTTCCGCCAGGAGCACCGCCGGGTACCCAAGTGTGGATTGGATAAGCGCTGAAAGCATCTAAGCGCGAAGCCAGCCCCGAGATTAGATATCCCTGAGGGCCGTCGCAGACGACGACGTGGATAGGCCGCAGGTGTGAGGGTAGCGATATCCCAGCCGAGCGGTACTAATAGCCCGAGACTTTCCGCCGATTGTTTGCCTCGTGACTTTAAGGTCTTGTACTTGTTCCCCATGGATGATCCCTTGATAAGAAATTAAGGTGGTTATGGCGCGAGGGATCCACCTCTTCCCATCCCGAACAGAGAAGTTAAGCCTCGCCACGCCGATGGTACTGCGTAACAGTGGGAGAGTAGGTAGCCGCCGCTTATGGTTGAAGACTCCTGTCCATTCAGTTGGGCAGGAGTCTTTTTTTGTTTCACTATATTTGGATTTTTGCTTTTATTCCTATTCTTGTTTTTTGCGCTTTTGCTCAACTTTACTGATGACATCTCCATCAAAGAAACGTATCGTCAATTTATCTCCAATGGCGATATCGTTTGCCCTTGTTATAATTTTCCCGTTTTTTGTGGTTAGGCTGTATCCTCGTTTTAGGATGTATTCGGGCGATGCCATTCGTAAGAATTGTTCCGTGTTGATTAAATAATGCTTTTCTCCCATCAACAATGTCTTTGTCTTATCATGCAACAGTATTTTAGCTCTTTCTAAGACAGATCGCTCATTGACTAATACATTGGATACGGAGAATGGAATTTTTGTTGTAAAGCCTTTAAGTTTCGATTTAGCTTGTTCTAGATTAAGTTTGACAAGTGCAGGGAGACTGCGATAGAGCCATGCTAACTCTTCTTGGTTATCTCTGACTTGGTCAATAACTCCAGAAATTATACGGCTCTTCAAATCTTGTATCGCTAAATCTTCTTCCTCAAGGCAGCTAATTAGGTATTCTGCGACAGCAGTCGGTGTTTTCAGGCGTGTATGAGCGACTAAATCCACGATCGTATCGTCGCGTTCATGCCCGATACCTGTAATGATAGGCAGAGGAAATTGGGCACAATTGGCGGCGAGAGGATAAGAGTCAAAGCTGTTCAGATCGGATGTAGCGCCTCCTCCTCGGATGATGACAACGACATCGAACAATTCCCGGTAATTGAATATACGATCTAAGGCCGCAATGATAGATTCTTCTGTTTTGTTTCCTTGCATGATAGCGGGAAATAATTTTGTATAGAATACATATCCACCTTTATTCTTTCTTAATTGATCCAGGAAATCTTCATATCCCGCTGCGGTAGGAGAGGTGATGATCGCGATTCTTTGCGGTAATAAAGGCATAGGAAGTTCTTTGTTCATCTCATAGATGCCATCTTCCTTTAACTTGTTAATAATTTCCAGTCTTCTGCGTGCTATATCACCAAGTGTGTATGTCGGATCAATATCGAGAACGGTAAGATTGAGGCCATAAACTTCATGAAACTCAACAGAGACCAATACCAATACTTTAATGCCGGAAGTGAAGAGCTGACCTGTTTCACTTTCAAAATAGGGCTTGAGCATCCTGAATACACGTGCCCAAATGGTTCCTCTTACTTTAGCGACGAGTTGTCCTGTCAATGGCTCCTTTTCTACAAATTCCAGGTAACAATGGCCAGAGGAGGCATTAACTCGGACATCACTCATTTCTGCTTTGATCCAATAATTGTCCAGGAATCCCTTTTCAAGAGTTCTTTTAATCTTTTGGTTTAACTCAAGTAGTGAAAGGGAATCTCGTTCTTTTTGAGGGAAACTGTTATTTGCCATTTTTTCGTTCTTTCTTGTAGATTTTGTAGATATTGGGTAATCCATAACCTAGTTGCTCGTCTGGATGTTTGTATTGGCTTCCAGATTGGCGCAGCAGTTCGATTAATTCATTTGGGGATAGCCAAGGTAGAGCTTGCCATAAACAGGCCCCTAAACCAGCGAGAATAGGCGTAGAAAAGGATGTTCCATTGGCGTATCTTAAGTTCCCTGTAGGCTCAATCACGCAACAGCCGGAGCCAAGGGCAACTAAGTCTGGCTTGATTCTTCCATCTGTGGAATAACCCGGTGAACTGAATACGCTTTTCTCTTTTTTTGTCGTAATCGCTCCAATGGTTAGGATATCTTTTGCGTCAGCAGGAAATGTAATTCGCCCCCAACGACTAGTTCCCTCGTTGCCTGCGCTACAAAAGATCAGAATCCCTTTTTCCGCTGCTATTTCGGCGGCTTTACTGATATGAGCGGTTTGCCCATCCAGTGCGTTGTGTGAATAGTTCATCGTATTCTCGTCGAAGAAACTATAACCTAGCGATGTCGTGATCATATCGACACCAACGCTGTCTGCGAATTCAGCTGCCGCAGTCCAATAGTCTTCCTCTATAGGAAATTCTGAACGGTTGTCTTCACTTTTGATCAACCAATAGGAGGCTTCTGGTGCCGTTCCTATCATTACGCCAGGTTCATAAGCCGCTAGGCAGGAGAGTACTTTTGTTCCATGATCATCTCCTTCAAAAACACTTCGCTGGGGAAAGACAAAATTGCGTGTTCCCATTAGCTGAAGAGAATCGAATGCCGTAATTCGATCAGCATTTCTAAAGCCATCGTCTATTACGGCAATGACGACACCTTTTCCTTTAAATCCGGCTTTATGCAGGCGATCACCTTTCAACATCTTGATCTGCTCCTCAGCATAGCCGTACGGAGAACGTAAGGGATTGTCTGAGGGTTTTAGGTGTTGGTCGCTGTCCCAGGATTTTTCAATTGTGCTACTTTGATCTATTTCTCCTTTCCAAACCCATTTGATTGAGTCGACAATTGATAAATGCTGCAGGCGTTCAATATTAGCGCTATCATTCGTGGCAATTACTACTGTAGAAAGCCACCGACTTGATACGATTATCTGGAATCCATTTTTTTCTAATGAATCTAAGCATTGTGATGCGATTGGACGGTCCATATCGTCTAAAGGAATCGATAGTCGTTTTCTCCTTTCGAGCGCCTGAGGGGATAATTGGATGGCTTCATTACCTTTGTTATTTAGATAAACCCGAAAGCCATAGGAATCTGCCGCAAATGAAGTCACGGTAATTATAAAAAGGAAAAGCAATGATATCAAATAAGATAATTTGGACATAATTATTGAAAGCCTGTTTTTTGTAAATAACAAATATACGATTCGCTTCTGAAAAAGAATAAGCCTCGGTGACCTTTTTAGGGGACAAACCGAGGCTTATCAGGAATAATCAATATAATAACATTAAAAAAACTATTCTTTAATTTTGTCTATATCACAAATGGGAATTTCCCGTTTAACACTCTGTCTAAGTGAGATCAGTGTTTCTGTTGCCGTCACGCCAGGAATTTCCTGAATCTTGGTGTTCAATAATTCCATCAAATGCTCATTGTCGCGAGCATACAATTTTATGAGCATCGTATATGGACCTGTCGTGAAGTGACATTCAACAATTTCAGGGATCTTCTCAAATTCTGGGACGACTTCCTTGTACATGGAGCCACGTTCTAGTTTTACCCCGATATATGTGCAAGTGTTATATCCCAAGATTTTCGGATTGATATGGTACCCGGATCCGACAATCACATTCATGTCGATCATGCGCTGAACTCGTTGGTGAATGGCCGCGCGCGACACCCCACATTCCTCCGCTACATCCTTGAACGGAATCCTGGCATTCTTTGAAATGATGTTCAATATCTGCCTGTCTAGTTTATCTATTTTTTCCATTTTAAAATAATGCTTATAAGGTGTATCCAAATGTTTTTACCAAAAGTAATAATTAATTTATTACGAATGTCATTTTGAAAGAGGAAAGTGGCAAAATAAATGATAAAAGCGAATAAAAATGCTTTTAAGCATATTTATTCGCTCTCTATAATGATTATTATGGCAATTATTTCTTAGCGTCGTCCTTTACGATCTCCAACAGCTCTACCTCAAATTTCAGTACGCTGTTTGGTTTGATGTCGCGACCGGCGCCACGCTCGCCATAAGCCAGTTCTGACGGGATCCAGAAAATGTATTTTGAGCCAACCGGCATGATTTGCAAGCCTTCAGTCCAACCCTTGATTACTTGGTTAACGCCGAACTCTGCGGGTTCGCCACGATCCAAAGAGCTATCGAATTTTGTACCGTCCAGGAGAGTACCTGTATAATGAACTTTTACCTTATCTGTCTCAGTCGGTTTAGCGCCTGTACCTTCCGTAATTACCTGATATTGCAGGCCACTTTCGGTAGTCATCACGCCTTGTTTTGTCTTGTTCTCGGCCAGGAATTTCTCACCAGCCTCTTTGTTCTCTTGAGCCTCGCGGTTTTGAGCCTCTACGAAGTAGGTTTGCAGATAACGTTGTGCCTCTTCCGGAGTCATTTTCAAGGCAGCGGAATCACCTTTGATAGCTTGGATGAAACCTGCGATCAGGTCGTCAACATTGGCTTCTTCACCTGGCAGGGTTTTCAGGTTTTCTTTGTAACCGGCACCCGTGCTTACGCCAATCGCGTAGCTCGCGCTATCGACCGCCGTTTTCAAGCTTGCGCTGGGATGTGATCCTCCGCAAGATGTAAACATCGCTCCCATTGCTACAATCGCTGTAGCGACTAATACACTAACTTTTTTCATCTCTTTATATATACTTTAAAAGTCTTATTTTACGATATCCAACAATTCCACGTCGAAGATCAACGTGCTGTTCGGTTCGATCAGGTTACCGGCGCCATTCTCGCCATAGGCCAGGTTCGACGGGATGAACAAGCGCCATTTTGAGCCGACCGGCATCAGTTGCAATGCTTCTACCCAACCCGGGATCACTTGCGATACGCCGAAAACGGCCGGTTCTCCACGTTGTACGGAGCTGTCGAAGACTGTGCCGTTGATCAATGTGCCATGGTAATGGCATTTTACCTTGTCATTGGCTGTTGGCTTGGCGCCCGTGCCGTTTTTCAGGACCTCGTATTGGAGGCCGCTGGGCAGCTCGACGACACCTGCCTTGTGGCGGTTGATGTTCAGGAATTCCTCGCCCGCTTTCTTGTTGATCTCGAGCCGTTCCTTCTGGAGTTTCATGAAATAGTCGTTGATTACCTCTTTTGCCTCGTCGTAGGTGATGGCCGGTTGGTTGCCCGACAGGACGTCGGTCAGGCCCTTGACGAAATCCTCTACCTGGAGGTCCTTGATGCCCGAGTTCTCAAAATTGTTGCCGATGCTCAGGCCAAGCGCGTAACTTACTTTATCCATCTTGTTCTTTTTTTCTGCTTTGATTATAAATGAGGGGCAAATGTAATGTTTTTAATCACACGAACAGCGCTTTAGGGACTAAATATATTTTTTATTAACCATTTGTCCGCCTGCCGTTGCTTTTGCGTCCGTAATATCGTAGTTTTGCTTGACAATATTAATTGCTAATTCGTACAGCTCATGAAAAAGAAACTTGTCGTGCTGACCGGCGCCGGGATGAGCGCCGAAAGCGGTATCTCGACCTTCAGGGACTCTGACGGTCTTTGGGAGCATTATCGGGTGGAGGATGTCGCCACGCCCGAGGGATTCCGGGCCAATCCGGGCCTTGTCCTCGATTTTTATAACCAACGCCGGAAAGAGGTCCTCGCCACCAAGCCGAATGAGGGCCATTACGGTCTCGCGGCCCTGGAGAAGGACTTCGACGTGCGGATCGTCACGCAGAACATCGATAACCTGCACGAGCGGGCGGGCAGCCACCAGGTGATCCATCTTCACGGCGAGATCATGAAGGCCTGCACCATGCGCGACCAGCAGACGACTTACGACCTCCCGCCCGAGAATCCCGTCATCAACCTGGGCGACAAGGATCCGCATGGCGAGCAGCTGCGCCCCTTCATCGTCTGGTTCGGCGAGGCGGTGCCCATGATCGAGCCCGCCATCCGCTGGGTCGAGGATTGCGACATCTTCGTCATCATCGGCACCTCGCTCAACGTCTATCCCGCCGCCGGGTTGCTCAACTACGTGCGCCGGGGGCAGCCGATCTTCCTGATCGACCCGAAAGAGGTGCGGACCTGGCGCGACGACATCGAGCACATCCAATGTGGCGCGTCCGAGGGCGTGCGACGCCTCACGGAGAAGCTTCAGGCCCTCCGCTAAAAACAGTCGTCCCCACCGTTCCGGTTATCCGGTCGGGCGGGGACGACAAACATTCACCTTCTATTTTTATATTACGACAAAAAGTTATAAACCTAACTTCTCGGATATTTCCAGCATGCGCCGGATCGGACGGATCGCCTTTTGCCGCACCGTCTCGTCCACGTAGATCTCCGGCATCTCAAATCTTAAGCAATTATACAATTTCTCCATCGTGTTCATCCGCATGTACTCGCATTCGTTGCAAGCGCGGGCGCTGGCCTCGGGCGGGGCGGGGATGAACTCTTTCTCCGGGCTGCGCTTGCGCATCTCGTGGATCACGCCGCTCTCGGTGGCGACGATGAAGCGCGTCTTGTCCGACTGGACGGTGTATTTCAGCAGTGCGGCGGTCGAGCCGACGAAATCGGACACCGCCACCACCGCCTCCTTGCACTCCGGATGGGTGATCACGGCGGCGTCGGGGTATTGCCGCTTCAGCTCCAGGATCCTCGCGGGCGAGAATTGCTCGTGCACGTGGCAGGCGCCGTCCCACAGCACCATCTCGCGGCCCGTGATGCTGTTGATGTAATGGCCCAGGTTGCGGTCGGGGCCGAAGATGATCTTCTCCTCTTTCGGCAGGCTCTCGACGATCTGCCGCGCGTTGGTCGAGGTGACCACGATGTCGGTCACCGCCTTGACCGCGGCCGTCGTGTTGACGTACGAGATGACCGTGTGGCCGGGGTGTGCCTTGACGAACTGCTCGAACGCCACCGCCGGGCAGCTGTCCGCCAGCGAGCAGCCCGCGTTCAGGTCGGGCACCAGTACCTTCTTGTCGGGGCAGAGGATCTTGGCCGTCTCGCCCATGAAATGCACGCCGCACATGACGAGGACGCTGGCCTCCGTCTTCGCCGCCCATTGCGCCAGGGCGAGGCTGTCGCCCACGAAGTCGGCGATGTCCTGGATCTCGTCCGTCTGGTAGTAGTGCGCCAGGATGACGGCGTTCTTCTCTTTCCTCAGCCGGTCGATTTCCGCCTTGAGGTCGATCCCGGCGGGAATCGGCGCGTCCATATAACCTATCGAATTAGTCCCCATATTTCTTTATTATTTTTGATCGCTAATGGTTGTTTGAACCGGTTATGAACAGGTTTATCGCCCGTTTTGGGCTCCTTGTCCCTACGTGAACAGGTTTATCAACCGGTTATCAACGTTCGCGAAGTTAAGATATTCCTTTCATATTCGGTGGGATTGGGAGGAGAAATTTTTTAGTTTACATTCATGGTTCGTTGGTCGGATGAGGTAAAACGGGCTACGCGTCGGTGCGTGACGCTTCCGACCTGGTAAAATGGGCTGCGCGTCGGCGCGTGGCGTTTTCGACCTGGTAAAATGGGCTGTGCGTCGGCGCGTGGTGTTTTCGACCTGATAAAATGGGCTGTGCGTCGGCGCGTGGCGTGTCCGACCTGATAAAGCGGGCCGTGTGTCGGCGCATGACGCGTCCGACCGGGAAAAATGGTTCATTTTTATGCGGAAAACCTTGATTTATTAAGAAATAGTCGTACATTACGCCAATAATCTAAAATAATTCATTCATTTTTAAAAAAAGGAGGTTTTTATGACAACATGGGTAGCCTATTTGGGCTCAAAATTGCCGGTTGGTTCGCACAACGCTTATCATCGGGAGATCGTGGACGAAATCGTGAAAGCGACTCCGGAGGCGTTGCATATCGAGACTCTTTTCGCTTCCTACCAGGAGGCGGTGGAGTTGGAGCAGGCGTTGATCAAGCAGGTCGCGGGGTCGGCCTATACCACGACTGTTACCGACGCCAACGAGCGGTGCGACCTTTGGCTGCGTGTCTTTTTTGAGGCGCAAAAGGCGTTCATGGTCGCTCCCGCCGGAAGCGAGACGCTGAAACACGCGGAGGCGTTGAAGCCGATTGTCGGGACTTACGACGGGATCCATCGCCACGAGCAATCGCGGCAGGTGACCGAGACAAACGGTTTGCTGACAGCCGTGGCGACGGGCGAGGAGGTGGTCGCCGCGGTCGAGGCGCTTGGGTTCAAGCCGGTTTTCGAGCAACTGAGGATCGAGAACGACCGGCTGGAGGCGGCCATCCGGGCGCGTAACCTGGAGGACGCGGATCTGCTGAAGGCACATGGCGGATTGACGGCGAGCGACCAGAGGAAGGTGGTCGATAACCTGTATCAACAGGTAGTCGCCCACGTGAACGCTTACGCGATCGTCGAGCCGTCGGAGGCAATCGATAATTTCATCATCGAGGCGACGGCGACGGCTGATTATTACGCGAATATTGCGGCGCGCGACAATGGGGCGACGAAGCCTGATCTGGATCCCGACCCCGGCACGACCGATCCTGACGACCCCGGCACGACGGAGCCAACCGACCCGACCGAACCGGGCGGCGATAGCGGCACGCCCGGCGGCGTATAGCCTGGGGCAAAACGAGAACGAGGGGGCACGCCCGGGTGGGCATGTCCCCTCGTCCTGTTATCAGGCCGGTGGTTTATTTCGCCGGCTGGTTGGTCATCGTGAATTCCAGCTTGCCGCCACCGACAATGTCCGCGTGGTCGATGAAGGGGCTGGGCAGGGGGTTGCCATTCAGGCGGACCTCCTTGACATACTTGTTGGCCGCGCTGTTGTCGTGGACGATCACCTCGAACGTTCCGCCGGCCACCTTCAGGGTCGCCTTGTCGACCATCGGGCGTCCGAGCGTGTAGGTCGGGATGCCGGGGCAGACCTGGTAGAGGCCGAGGGCGCTCATGACGTACCAGGCCGACATCTGGCCGCAATCCTCGTTACCGATGATGCCGTCGGGCGCGTTGGTATAGAACTCGCGCATGATGAAGTCGAGCCGCTCTTGCGCCTTCCAGGGCGAGTCGGTCCAGTTATAAAGGTAAGCCATGTGATGGCTTGGCTCGTTACCGTGAGCGTATTGGCCGATCAAACCGGTGATGTCGCCCGAGGCCTCAGCGCCATCTACTTGCGACGAGGTGGTGAACAGGGTGTCGAGACGGGTCTCCAGCTCTTGCTTGCCCCCGATGGCGGCGATGTAGTTGTCCATGTCGTGCGGCACGAAGAAGCTCCACTGGAAGGCGTTGCCCTCGGTGTAGTCGCTCTTCATGTGCGACGAGTAGCGGGGGTTGAAGGGCGAGCGGAACTTGCCGTCGCTCATGATCGGGCGCATGAACTTGGTCTCGGGATCGAGATAACGCTGGTAGAATTTCGATTTCGCCGTGTATTCGTCGGCCAGGGCCTGGTCGCCAGCCGCCAAGGCGATCTGCGCGACGCACCAGTCGTAGTAGGCCATCTCGACGCCCCACGACACCGACTCCGGCACGGAGTCGGCCGGCACGAAGCCATATTTATCCTTATAATAGAGGTGGCGGGTAATCAAGTCGAGCTCGCGCGTGCCCTTGAACTTCTCCGCCAGGTCGGCGCGGTAGACCGAAGAGCGTGCGGCTGCCTCAGCCCATGTCTTCATGTCGCCCTCAGCCAGCCCTTTCGCGATCAGGTCCGCCATTACCGAGACAGCCGGATAGCCGACCATACAGCCGGTATAGTTGGAAGCCAACGGCCATTTCGGCAGGATGGTGCCCTCCTCATAGGCATGCACGAGCACCTTGCCCCAGTCGGTGGCCAGGTCGGGCCGGATGATCGTCATCAGCGGGTGCAACGCCCGGAAGGTGTCCCATAACGAAAAGGCCGTGTAGTTGGTGTAGCCCGCCTCGGCGCGGCGCACGGTGCGGTCCATGCCCAGGTAACGGCCATCCGTGTCCTGATAAGCGAAGGGGGCGATCATCGTATGATACAACGCCGTGTAGAAATTCTTCAGGACGGTCGGGTCCTTGCTCTCCACTTGGATCAGGTTAAGCGCCTTTTTCCAGACGCTGGCCGATGCCTCACGGGTCGCCTCGAAATCCCATCCCGGCAATTCCGCCGCCATGTTGCGTGCGGCGCCTTCCGGATCGACCGGCGAGAGGGCCACCTTCACGTAGAGCGGCTCGGCGCTCTCCTTGAACTTGTAGTGCAGCTTCAGGTCCTTGTCCGTATTGAGACGGAGGAAGAGCGAGTCAGCCCGTTTCACGCCGTCGATGTATTGGTAAACCGTCTCGATCGGCTCGGAGAAGACGATCCGGTAGGCGATCTTGTGGAAATGCGCCCAGCCTTGCGTCTTGAAAGTACCCTCGACAGTCGAGTCGTTGACGAAGAGATACTCGTTGCCTGTCACTTTGTGACCCCAGTTGGGCTGGAGGACGTGGCCCAGGTCGAGCATGACGAGGCGCTCTTTCGGATTGTCGTAAGTATATTTATGGAAACCAACACGATCGGTAGAGGTGAGCTCCACGTTCACCCCGAAATTGTCGAGGCGTACGGAATAGTAGCCCGGCTCGGCGTGTTCGGTCTCTTTCTTGAACGTGGCGATTGGCTTGATGGAATCCGCTCCAGAGAAGGGCAGCAATCCGATATCGCCCAGGTCGCCAATGCCAGTACCCGAGAGATGGGTATGACTGAAGGCATAGATCTGGTTGTCATCATAATGATAACCGCTGCTGGCGTCCCAACCCATGATATGCGTATCGGGGCCAAGTTGCACCATCGCGTAAGGCCGTGTAGGGCCTGGGAAGGTATGCCCGTGGAAACCTGTGCCGATCATGGGGTCAACATACTGATTAAGATCTTTCTCCTGCGTGGAGGAAGAAGGGGATGACGAGCATCCCACGACCAATCCGGAAATCGTAATAACGGAAAGGAGAGAAAGGAGTTTTTGTTTCACTAGATTATTTGATTTAGTTTATACTATGCTGGTTCACGTTTACCGCGAAGATAACAAAAAAGATTGTTTCATTGGCTGTTTCGTGATATATTCGCGGCAAAATTGAGAGGGACGTATGTTTGTTGTTATCAGTATCATGTTTGGAGGAATCGCTGTAGGATATCTGTTGCGGCGTGTCGAACTGCTCCAGAAGATCGGGAAGCCGATCTCGTATACCATTTTCCTGTTGTTGTTCCTGTTGGGAATCACTGTCGGGTCGAACCGTGAGATTATCAACAACCTCTCCTCGTTAGGCGGACAGGCGCTGGCGATCTCCGCTTCCGCCACGCTGGGCAGTTTGATCGCGGCTTGGGCGGTCTACCATTTTTTCTTTAAGGAAAGGAGGCGTTCATGACCGGGAGCTTGATTATCGTGGGCTTTTTCTTCCTGGGTTGCCTGCTCGGTTGGAGCGGGTTGATGCCCGCATTCCTGCGGGATGAGGACTTGACGATGTATGTCCTTTATCTCTTGATGTTCCAGGTCGGGCTGAGTATCGGGAGCGACAAGCAGCTGAAGGAGATCTTGACCAATATCCGGCCGAAATTGCTTTTGGTACCGTTGGCGACAATCACCGGGACTTTGCTCTTTTCCGCCCTCATCAGTCTTTTCCTGAGCCGTTGGAGTGTGACGGATTGTCTGGCTGTCGGGAGCGGTTTCGCCTATTATTCCCTTTCCACCATTTTGATTACCCAGTTGAAGGAGCCAGCGCTTGGCGTTCAGATGGCGGCCGAGCTGGGGACGATAGCCCTGATGAGCAATATCTTCCGTGAGATCTTTACCTTGTTGGGGGCGCCGTTGTTCGTGCGGGTGTTCGGCCGGTTCGCCCCGATTTGCGCGGGTGGCGCTACGACAATGGATACCACGTTACCCATTATCACGGCCACTTGCGGGAAGGACTTGGTTTTCGTTTCGATCTTCCACGGGATCCTCGTGGATTTCTCAGTTCCGTTTCTGGTGAGCTTTTTCTGCTCTATTTAACAGGTTGAAGCGTTTCTGTTTTTGGGAATAAGACATTTTTATTAACTTCGCCCCAATTATGACAAAATAGAATCACTAGAAGAATCTGCTCTTATGGTAAAACAGGCTCAAAAGAGGCCCTCCGTGCTCTTGTCGGTCATACCGATCGTGGTGTTGGTCGCATTGCTGTCGGTGACGATCAGTGTTTTTGGTAGCGACGCGTTGAACGGCGGTAGCCAGGTTGTCTTGTTGGCGACTACGGCGGTGGCCTCCTCGTTGGCTATGTTTTTCTGCGGTACGTCCTGGAAAGAGATCGAAACCGCGATATGCAACAATATCCTGGGTGTAGCCACGGCTTTGATCATTTTGCTGTTGATCGGCGCTCTCTCCGGAAGTTGGATGATTAGTGGTGTGGTTCCTACCTTAATATATTATGGCATGCAACTGCTGCATCCCAGTTTTTTCCTGGCCTCTTGCTGTCTTATTTGCGCCGTGGTGTCGGTGATGACCGGCAGTTCGTGGACGACGATCGCGACCATAGGCATCGCCTTGATGGGCATCGGCGAGGCGCAAGGCTTCCAGGCGGGTTGGGTTGCCGGCGCCATTATCTCGGGCGCCTATTTTGGCGACAAGGTCTCGCCCTTGTCCGATACGACGGTCTTGGCCTCGTCGGTGACCCAAACACCCCTGTTCGTTCATATCCGTTATATGATGTTAACGACTGTTCCCACGATGGCGTTGACCTTGTTAATTTTCATGGTCGCTGGTTTTATGCATGAGGCCGGCGCTTCCGAGCAGGTCGCCGAGTTCTCGGCTGCGCTGGAGCAAACGTTTGATATCTCGTTATGGTTGCTGGTTGTCCCGTTGGTTACGGCGATCCTGATCGCCAAGAAAGTCCCGGCTTTGATTACCCTGTTCGTGTCTGCCCTGCTGGCCGGTATTTTCGCTTTAGTGATGCAACCGGGATTGTTACAAGAGATATCGGGCGAATCGTCCCGTTCCGCCTTGTCGCTTTTCAAGGGATTGTTCATGACCTTTTATGGAAGTACGGGAATTGATACTGGCAACGTCGCCCTGAATGATCTGGTAGCGACTCGGGGAATGGCCGGCATGATGAACACGATCTGGTTGATCATCTGCGCCATGTGCTTTGGTGGGGCTATGACGGCAACTGGTATGCTGGAGAGTTTGACTATGGTGTTTATCCGTTTCATGCGAAAGCGGGCAAGCATGGTTGCGTCGACGGTGTTCTCAGGCCTGTTCCTGAATATCTGTACGGCCGATCAATATATCTCGATTATCTTGACAGGTAACATGTTTAAGGATATCTATAAGAATCAGGGCTACGAGAGCCGTTTGCTTAGCCGGACGACGGAGGATTCGGTGACGGTCACCTCGGTCTTGGTCCCGTGGAATACGTGCGGTATGACACAGGCGACGATCCTGAGCGTGCCGACACTAACCTATCTGCCTTACTGTTTCTTTAACATTATTAGCCCGTTAATGAGTATATTCATGGCGATTATCGGATATAAAATCAAGCGGAATCATGAAAAAGATAAAGATCTCCTTACTGGGTAAAGTCATTTTGGCCATTGCGGCAGGTATCTTGTTCGGGCAATTCCTGCCCGCTGGTGTCGTGCGGTTGTTCGTGACGTTCAACTCGTTATTCAGCGAGTTTCTCTCGTTCGCTATTCCCCTGATTATCGTGGGGCTCGTGACGCCCGCTATAGGGGAGTTGGGGCGTGGTGCCGGGAAACTTTTGCTTATCACGGCTTTGCTGGCTTATGGATCTACCCTTTTCTCCGGATTTTTTACCTACTTTAGTTGTGAGTTGGTCTTTCCTTATATTATCCCTGCCAATGCGGAGCTCATTGCGGCCGATAATCCGGGCGATTTCATGTTGCAGCCCTATTTTACGGTGGCGATGCCGCCTCTTATGGACGTGATGACCGCCCTGCTTTTGTCTTTTACCTTCGGTTTGGGCCTCTCGAATATTCCCGGGACGGCCTTGCGCGATGTTTTCCGTGATATCAAAGAGATCGTTACCCTGTTGATCGAGGAGGTGATCATTCCGCTATTGCCACTTCATATCTTTGGTATTTTCTTGAATATGACGGTTAGTGGACAGGTCATGAGTATTATCACCATGTTCTTGAAAGTTATCCTGGTGATATTCATCCTGCATGTCTTGCTTCTGTTGATTCAGTTCTTTGTGGCGGGAAGTGTTGCCAAGAAGAACCCGTTTCGGTTATTGAGGAATATGTTGCCGGCTTATGCCACTGCTTTAGGCACGCAATCGTCGGCGGCGACTATCCCCGTTACGTTGGCCCAGACCTTGAAGAACGGCGTGCGAGAGAACATCGCGGTCTTTACGGTTCCACTTTGTGCGACCATCCATTTGGCGGGAAGCACGTTGAAGATCGTGGCCTGCTCAATGGCCATCCTGATCATGTCGAACGAGCCGATCCAGTTTGCCCAGTTCAGTGGTTTTATCATGATGCTGGGCATCGCTATGGTGGCGGCTCCGGGCGTACCGGGTGGCGCGATCATGGCGGCTTTGGGGATCTTGCAGGATATGCTTGGCTTTAACGAGACGATGCAGGCGTTGATCATCGCGCTCTACATCGCCATGGACAGTTTCGGGACGGCTTGCAACGTGACGGGCGACGGGGCGATCGCGGTCGTGGTCGACCGGATATCGAAAGACGCTTAACGGCTTTGTAACACGAATGTAATCCCATGTAAATTTCCAACACTTACTTTCGCGGGAAATTTAAACATGTGGTATGGAGTTTTTTTATCTGTTTTTAGTGGTCTTCCTGTTTGTCTTGGCTATCGTAGACTTATCGGTGGGCGTCAGTAACGATGCGGTCAATTTCTTGAATGCGGCAATTGGTTCGAAAGCGGCGTCGTTTAAGGTGATTATTCTTATCGCCGCGGTTGGTGTCTTTGTGGGTGCGGCTTTGTCTAATGGTATGATGGACATCGCCCGGCATGGTATTTACCAACCACAGCATTTCTATTTCTCGGAGATCATGTGTATCTTGGCGGCGGTCATGTTGACCGACGTGGTGCTTTTGGATATCTTTAACTCATTGGGTATGCCGACCTCTACCACGGTTTCGATGGTGTTTGAGTTGGTAGGTGGTACGGTCGCGATCGCCTTGGTGAAGATCGCCTCGTCGTCCGGGCTTTACCAGTTGGGCGACCTGTTGAATACGGAGAAGGCGTTCACCGTGATCCTGGGTATTTTCCTTTCGGTCGCGATCGCGTTCTTCTTCGGTACGTTGGTCCAATATCTTTCCCGTTTGCTTTTCTCGTTCAATTATAAGAAGACCTCAAAATACTTCATCGGCGTTTACGCGGGTCTCGCCGCTACTTCCATCGTCTATTTCATGTTGATCAAGGGATTGAAGGGCAGTTCTTTCATGACGGCGGAGATGGACGATTTCATCCATACTTACACGAGTACGATCCTTGTGGGTTGCATGATTTTCTTTACGGCTTTGATGCAGGTACTTCACTTGTTGAAAGTGAATGTATTCAAGATTGTTATATTGATGGGTACTTTCGCGTTGGCCCTGGCCTTCGCTGGTAACGACTTGGTGAACTTCATTGGTGTGCCTCTCGCCGGTTACTCGGCCTATATGGACTTGACCGCCCAAGGCGAGTCGGCGACGCCAGACTCATTCCTGATGACCTCCTTGCTGGAGTCGGCCAAGACGCCGTGGTATTTCCTGTTGGGCTCTGGCGCGGTGATGGTTTGGGCATTGTGTACTTCCAAGAAGGCGCAGAACGTGGTGAAGACCTCTCTCGATCTCTCGCGCCAGTCGGATGGTGAGGAGATGTTCGGGACCTCTCCTGTCGCCCGCGTCCTGGTTCGCCATTGCAGCAGCCTTTCGGCGGTTATCCTGAATGTCATTCCCGATTCGGCGAAAAAGTGGATCGACAGCCGTTTCAACCAGGATGAGATGATCATGGAGGAGAAGGCCAGCTTCGACCTGGTCCGCGCCTCGGTCAATGTGGTCTTGTCGGGTCTGCTGATCGCAGTCGGTACCTCCATGAAGCTGCCGTTGTCGACGACCTATGTCGCTTTCATGGTCGCGATGGGTTCCTCACTGGCCGACCGGGCCTGGGGGCGCGAGACGGCGGTCTATCGCATCACGGGCGTCTTGTCGGTGATCGGTGGTTGGTTCATCACGGCCGGGGCCGCTTTCTCGATCTGTTTCGTGGTCGCGCTCTTGATCTATTGGGGGGGCATACCCGCGTTGGCGGCCATGATCGGCTTGGCGATCTATTCGTTGGTGCGCAGCCATATCGCGTATAAGAAGAAACAACGTAAGGAGGCCTTGCAAGAGGAGGTGAACACGACCGTGGCGAAATTGCGCAAGGCGACCAGCACCGTGGAGGCGCTGAGGCTCTTCCGCGAGCATAGCCGGGAGGAGCTGGAGGACAACTTGCGTTTCTCCTCGGAGGTGCTCGACAGGGCCGTACAGGGTTTCTTCCATGAGAACCTGAAGGAGTTGCGCAAGGTGCTCGCGGCCATCAAGGAGCGTAAGGTGCACCTCAAGCAGGTGAAGCGCGTCGGCACGTTGGGCGTGACGCAGCTGGACCACGACATCGCTGTCGAGAAGGGGCTCTATTATTACCAAGGCAACGACTTCTCGAGTGAGATTATCTTTAGCTTGAGCCGTTTGGCGGAGCCTTGCAAGGACCATATCGATAATAACTTCAATCCTTTAAGTGAAATTCAGGTTAAGGAGTTTGGTGGTGAAACGGAAGTGGTCATCGACTTTATCAACCGTTGCGCTGATATGATTCACAAGAATACTTATGCCGGCTTTGAGGAGCTTGTCAATGAGTCTGCAGAGTTGAATAACCAGTTGGTTGCCTTGAAGAAGGGAGAGTTGAAGCGCATCCAGGGTCAGACGGGCAGCACGAAGGTAAGCATGGTTTACCTGAATATGATCCAGGAGGTACAGAACGTTGTTTCGTTCACGACTAACCTGCTTAAGGTAAGCCGCAAGTTCCAGATCGAAAGGTAAGTAACAACGAGGGTAATCATTTTGGATATGATCAAAGGATCGTATCCGGATTACCATAGGAAGAAAATAATATTACCATAGGGTGGAAATGAAATTACCAAAGGATGGTAGTGAGATTACCAAAGGGTGGTAATCCCATTACCATCCTTTGGTAATTTTTGTGGGAAACCGATCGTCATGCGCTCATTTTACCGTTGAATTATCTACATTTGTTGTAGATAATCAAAATAAGGTATCATGAAGAAAAACGTATTACTCTCTTTATTGGCCGCGGCGGCCGTTCCCGCTTGCTTGTCGGCCGAAGAGGCCCGGTTATTGCGATTCCCCGCCACGAATGGTTCGGAGATCGTCTTCTCTTATGCCGGCGACCTCTATAAAGTGTCCATTAATGGTGGCGAGGCTCAACGGTTGACCTCCTATACCGGTTATGAGATGTTTGCCCGTTTCTCACCCGATGGAAAGACAATCGCTTTTACGGGCGATTACGATGGCAATACCGAGGTCTATACGATTCCGGTGGAGGGCGGCGAGCCTTTGCGCCTGACGTATACGGCTACGAACAGCCGAGATGACCTGGGCGATCGCATGGGTCCGAATAATATTGTGATGACCTGGACACGCGATGGTTCACGGATTGTTTACCGCAATCGTATCAGTGATGGTTTCGACGGTAAGCTCTATACGGTCGGGAAGGAAGGCGGTCTCTCCGAGGTGATCCCTTTGCCCGAGGGTGGTTTTTGTTCCTACTCGCCGGATGGGAAGCGGCTGGCCTATAACCGGGTGATGCGTGAGTTCCGGACTTGGAAGTATTATAAAGGAGGTATGGCCGATGATGTCTGGATCTACGACCCGGAGAAGAAGAGTGTCGAGAACATCACGAAAAACGAGGCACAGGATATCTTCCCGATGTGGATTGGCGATGAGATCTATTTCGCTTCCGATCGTGATAAGACGATGAACCTCTTTGTTTACAATACGAAGAGTGGCCAGACCTCTAAAGTAACCAACTTCACGGATTACGACGTGAAATTTCCGAGCTGTTTCGGTAATACCATCGTTTTCGAGAATGGTGGTTATATCTATAAGCTCGACGCCTCTACCAAGAAAGCAGAGAAGGTGAGCGTTACGCTCGCGGCCGATAACGTTTATGCCCGTACCGAGTTGAAAGACGGAGCGGATTATGTTACGGCGGCCAGCCTCTCGCCGAACGGTGAACGCCTGGCGGTAACGGCCCGTGGCGAGGTGTTCGACCTGCCCGCCTCTAAAGGCGTGACTCGCAATATTACCCGCTCACCGGGTGCTCATGATCGCGACGCTGTCTGGAGCCCCGACGGGAAATGGATCGCTTATATCTCCGACGCGACGGGTGAGACAGAGATTTATCTGCAACCGACTGAGGGAGGCGATCCGGTACAAGCGACCAAGAACAACGATACTTATATCCGTAACATTACTTGGAGTCCCGACTCAAAGCGGATCGTTTATACCGATCGCAAGAACCGGATCAACCTGCTCGACGTAGCGACCAAGCAGGTGAGCGAGCTTTCTAAGAGCCCGCTGGGCGAGGCCCGAAATGTCAGCTTCTCGCCTGATAACAATTGGTTGACCTATTCGAGAGTATCGGAGAACAATTATTCGATCGTCTACCTGTATGATATCGCCGGCAAGCGAGAGCATGCTGTCACTGATAAATGGTACGACTCCGGTTCGCCCGCATTCAGTTCCGACGGGAAATATTTGATCTTCAGTTCGGATCGCGACTTCAACCCGACGTATGGCCAACTGGAGTGGAACCACGTTTATAATAATATGGGTGGCATCTATCTGGCCCTTCTCTCGAAGGATACGCCATCGCCTTTCCTGAACAAGGACGCTAAAGGTATGAACGAGGCTAAGGCGGATGAGGCTAAGAAGAGCGACGCGCCTGCGGCGATGAAGGTGGATATCGAGGGTATAGGCGATCGTATCGTGCATCTGCCCTTGCCCGGCTCCCGCTATTTTAATCTCTATTCCGACGGCGAGCGGGTCTATTATTATAACCAGGGCAAGACGAAACTCTTCGACCTGAAGAAACAGGAGGAGACAACCGTTTGCGAGGCGGTCATGATGGTTGATCCCGCGAATAAGAAGGCGATCTTCTCCGATCGGGAGGAGCGGCTTTATGTGGTGGATATGCCGAAAGGAAAGGTGGAGCTGAAGAATCCGGTCAACCTGGCCGATATGCGCGTCCCGGTTGATTACCAGAAGGAATGGGCACAGATCTTCGATGAGGCCTGGCGTGCTTACCGCGACGGTTTCTATCTGGAGAATATGCACGGTAAGGACTGGAAGGTGCTGAAGGCGAAGTATGCTCAGTTGTTACCTTATGTAAAGGCACGTCTCGACTTGAACTACGTGATCGGCGAGCTGATCGGCGAGCTGGGTGTTGGTCATGCTTACGTTAATCCGGGCGAGATGCCTCGGGGCAAGCGAGTATCGATGGGCTTGCTGGGTGCGGAGATATCCCGGGACAAGAGCGGTTTCTTCCGTCTGGAGAAGATTTTGCCGGGTGCCTCTTGGAGCGAGAAGTTGCGCTCGCCGCTCGAGGAGCCGGGTATTGAGGCTAAGGCGGGCGATTATATCGTCGCGATCGACGGTGTCGCTACGAATAGCGTGAACGATCTTTACAAGTTGCTTGTTGGTAAGGCCGGTGTAGCGACCGAGATTGCTCTCAACAGTCGTCCGAGTCTTGATGGCGCCCGTAAGGTGGTGATCCGTCCGTTGGCCGAGGAATATTCGCTTTACCATTATAATTGGGTACAGGAGAATATCCGCAAGGTGGAGAAGGCTACGAATGGCCGTGTCGGTTATGTCTACATTCCCGATATGGGTCCGGATGGCCTGAACGAGTTCTCACGTTATTTCTATCCGCAGCTGGATAAGGAGGGCTTGATCGTGGACGACCGTGCTAATGGTGGAGGTAACGTTTCACCGATGATTCTCGAGCGGTTGGCCCGCGAGCCTTATCGGTTGACGATGCGCCGGGGCTCGACTTTGATTGGTACCGTGCCCGACGCAACACTGGTTGGTCCGAAAGTCTGCTTGATCAATAAGTATTCCGCTTCCGATGGCGACCTCTTCCCTTGGGGATTCCGTGCCTTGGGCTTGGGTAAGCTGATCGGTACGCGCACTTGGGGCGGCATAATCGGTATCAGCGGCTCGCTGCCTTATATGGACGGAACCGATATCCGGGTACCTTTCTTCACGAGCTACGATCCCAAGACGGGCGACTGGATTATCGAGAACCACGGTGTCGATCCCGATATCCTGATCGATAATGACCCGATCCGCGAGTGGAACGGCGAGGACCAGCAGTTGGACCGCGCGATCCAGGAGGTGATGAACCAGCTCAAGGATCGTAAGCCGTTGGCTCCGGTTCCGGCACCCCGCGATTGGAGTAAATAAATGATGGAGGCGGTGCTTGCCCGCCTCTTCATTCAATAAATCATAAACCATAAAAACAACGTTAGTATCATGAAAACAAGATTCCAGTTTGGCCTGTTCGCCCTGGCCCTCTTGATGGCGGGATGTGGCGGTAATAAAGGCGGCGAGGCCGTTGCCGACCGGCCGATCATACAGATGGACAGCATCGACTATCCGGATCTGCCCGACGGGGCGACCATCCGGATGAGCAAATCCGATTTCCCCAAGGGAAAGATCCGCTCGATTGAGCAAATCCCGATCGAGGGGCTTGAGATCACGAACCGGGAGATCGATCATTTGATGGTCAAGGATTATCTGATCATCAAGCATCTTGAGAAACGGCAAGGGGCTTACCTGCTGCATGTTGTTTCCCTGCCGGATTATCGGGTCGTGGCGGAAATGGCGCCCTTTGGCGAGGGACCGGATGATTTTCAGGATATCCGTCTGATCCGGACGGAGGAGAGTGATAAGCTTTGCTATGTATTGAATTGTAGGGATAATCGTCTCTATGTCTTGTCGCACGACTTGACACTGATCCCTCATGGCAAGCGAGTTTCGGCTCCAAAAGCCACCACGTCTGGCAATTTCAATCTGTTTATTGGACAGGATCTAATGTTGACAACCCTTGATTCGCCTGAAGGGAAGGGAATCGTCGCCATCAACCAGCGGGACAGTACTATCACTGGGCTTATTCCACTTTATTTCACGGAAGGCGCCCGCGGTTATTTTTATTATTTGAATTTCGCTTACAGCTTCCAGAAAAGGCGATGCGCCATCCCGTTCCTCTATCACGACCGGATCGGTTTCTTCGATTTCGATGGCGGTCACCCGAAGTTCATCCGCTTTGGCGACCGTGAGTTGAAAACGCTCGCCTCGCCGGAGAACCCGATGTATTATTACGATTGTTTCGCCAACGACCATTACGTCTTTGCCATTTATCGTCCCTCGGATTATGACACGGAGAAGGATCGGGAAACTTTCCTGGAGCAATACGATTGGGACGGCAACCTGGTTGCCCGCTATGAGCTGCCGAAGGATCGGGGCTTCTACTCGGGCTATGCGACCAACGAGAGCGACACGGAGATTTACCTGGTGGATTATTACGAGGACCAGTTCCTGCATCGGGTGACCTTGGAACGGCCTTGATGAGGGGAGGAACGTTCGGAAGCCTCGTTCCGGTTAGTCCGGAAGCTTCGTCCTGATCGGTTTGGGAGCCTCGTTCCGGTCGATCTGGAATTGGGCTTCCGGGAATGGGTACTGCCCCGATCCTCTTGTGTGTGGTTGGACAGAGGTTTTTTTCTCCTGTTCTAATGTTAAATAATAAAAAACTCACCTCGCATTATTCGCGTCTCTTGAAAAAAATCCGTGTCTTTGTGGCTGGATTGTAAATTGTCAGTGCATATGGCTAAAAAAGAAATGACCTATAAGGAGGCTCTCGGCCGGATCCGCGAGATCGTGGCGGAGATTGAGCGGGGCGACCTGGATGTCGACCTGCTTTCTGATCGGGTAAAGGAGGCGTCCCGCCTGTTGCGTTTCTGCGACGACAAGTTGCGGCGGGTGGATGCCGACGTGCGTAAGGCGCTCGATGCCATGGATCGTGATCAACAAGAGGAAAAAGAGGAGGCCGGCTTATGAGCGAGCGGTGCGTCATCATAGTGGCGGGCGGTAAGGGCCTGCGTATGGGACCTGCCGAAACAGTTTATCCCGATGGCCGGCAAGCCGGTTTTGATGCACACGCTGGAGGCGTTTCATCGTTGGGATCCGAAGGCCCGGCTGGTATTGGTTTTGCCTAAGTCGCAACAGGACTATTGGGCGATGCTGGTTCGCGAGATCGGTTGCCGGGCGCCGCATGAGGTGGCCGATGGCGGTGAGACACGTTTCCATTCCGTGCTTAATGGGCTTCGTCGTTTGTCGGACACCATATCGGGGCACGACGGACAGGTCTTGGTGGGCGTGCACGACGGGGTGCGTCCTTTCGTGACGCCCGGGGTGATCGAGGCCTGTTTCAACAAGGCGGCCCAGACGGGTGCGGCGGTGCCGGTGGTTCCTCTGGTGGATTCGATCCGTGAGCTGGATGAGGGCGATGCGAGCCATCCCGTCAGTCGGGAGCGGTATGTGGCGGTCCAGACACCGCAAGTCTTTGATCTCGCCCTTTTGGAGGTGGCTTATCAACAGCCCTATTCGCTCGATTTCACCGACGACGCGTCGGTCGTGGAGGCCCTTGGAAGAGATAAAGGCGTGAGCCTCGTCGCTGGCGACCGGGAGAATATCAAGATCACGACGCCGATCGACCTGATCGTGGCCGAGGCTTTGTTCGCTAAACGAATGCCGGATTCCTATGCTTGAGCTGGAGAAACGGGCGGTGGTTTACCTGCCGGGAGTCGGTCCTAAGAAAGCGGAGATCCTCGAGCGGGAGTTGGGCATCGTTTCCTATTGGGACCTGCTCAATTACTATCCTTATAAATATATGGACCGGAGCCGCATCTATCGGGTGGCCGACCTGACGGACAACTTGCCCTATATCCAGTTGCGTGGCCGGATCACCCGTTTCGAGACGGTGGGCGCAGGCAGCGGGCGGCGATTGGTGGGTAAGTTTACTGATGGAACAGGCGTCATTGATCTGGTTTGGTTCAAGGGACTGAATTTCGTGACCAGCAAATATAAGGTCGACACGGAATATCTGGTGTTCGGCAAGCCGGTCGCCTTCAATCATCAATACAACATCCCGCATCCGGACCTGGATAGTGTCGATCAGGCGAAGCAACTTGCGGGCGGCCTGATGCCTTTCTATAATACGACGGAGAAGATGAAGCGGGCGTTCCTCAACTCGCGGGCGATCCAGAACCTGCAATATGCCCTGCTGAGCGGAATCAATTGGACCTTGCCGGAGACCTTGCCGGCTGATGTGCTGGCGAAGACCGGATTGGTTTCCCTCTCGGAGGCGATGCGCCACATCCATTTTCCCGATAATACCCGGACACTTGAGGCGGCCCGTCGGCGGCTGAAGTTCGAGGAGCTTTTCTATATCCAGTTGAACATGCTCCGGACGGCTACCAATCGGAAACGGAAACTGCGGGGAATCCCATTCCCAAGAGTAGGCGATTATTTCAATACCTTTTATAATGAGCATTTGCCGTTTGAGCTGACCAATGCCCAGAAGCGGGTGGTTCGTGAGATGCGGGCCGATATGGGCAGTGGTCGACAGATGAATCGCCTTCTGCAGGGCGACGTCGGGAGCGGTAAGACACTTGTAGGTCTTCTGGTGATGCTTTTGGCCCTCGATAACGGATGTCAGGCTTGCCTGATGGCACCGACCGAAATCCTGGCGACCCAACATTACGCGACAATCAGCGAGTTCCTGAAAGGGATGGAGGTAAAGGTAGCGTTGTTGACAGGCTCGACCAGGAAACGAGAGCGTGACAAGATCTTGCCGGCCATTGCGAATGGGGAAATACAGATCGTGATCGGAACACACGCCTTGATTGAGGAGACGGTCCAGTTTGCCTCTTTAGGTTTGGCCATTATCGATGAGCAGCACCGTTTTGGTGTCGAGCAGCGCTCCCGTCTTTGGATGAAGAACGCCGTGCCGCCTCATGTTTTGGTAATGACCGCCACGCCAATTCCCCGGACATTGGCCATGACTCTTTATGGTGATCTGGATGTTTCGGTCATTGATGAGTTGCCTCCGGGCCGTAAGCCGGTGAAGACGCTTCATCGTTACGATACCCGCAAGGCTGAGCTTTATGAGTTTCTCCGGCAGGAGATTCGCAAAGGGCGGCAGGTTTATGTGGTCTATCCCTTGATTGAGGGAAATGAGAAACTTGATTACAAGGATCTGGAGGCCGGTTTCGAGACCTTCAAGTCGGTCTTTCCCGAATATCAGGTTTGTATGGTTCATGGTCGTATGAAGGCGGCCGACAAGGAGGCGGAGATGCGGAAGTTTATCTCCGGTGAGGCGCAGATCCTGATGGCGACGACAGTCATCGAGGTTGGCGTTAACGTGCCCAATGCCTCTGTTATGGTGATCGAGAGTGCTGAGCGGTTCGGGCTTTCGCAACTGCATCAGCTTCGGGGCCGTGTGGGCCGTGGCGCTGAGCAATCCTATTGCATCTTGATCTCCTCATATAAATTGAGTAGTGATACCCGCAAGCGGTTGGAGATTATGGTAAGCAGCAATAACGGTTTCGAGATTGCTGAGGCGGACTTGCGTCTCAGGGGACATGGTGATTTGGAGGGAACACGCCAAAGCGGTGAGGGACTCGACCTGAAGATCGCCAATCTTGCCGCTGACGGGCAGATCCTGCAATATGCCCGCGATTTGGCCCAGTCCATTTTGGATGAGGATCCCGAATTATTGTCCGAAACACATAGAATATTGAATGAAAGGCTGGGATTCTTGTTCAAGAGGAAAGTTAACTGGGGTTTAATAAGCTAACATGTTGTAGAACATGTTTTGGTTTATCCGGTTGATTTATGGTTATTTAAGTAAATATCTGTTGTGCTTGTAACTTCCCATTACGGAAAAATTTCGTTAATTGATTTTGCTCGGTAAATCTAATTTGCGAACTTTGACAGGTCTGAGGCATTTTAGCCTGTGTAATAGACACAAAGCGTAACGGATTTTAAAGGAATAATACATATCTGACAAATGATTGTAAAAACACTATTAAGTATTTGCTGTTCGATTCTAATCGTTTCTACTGTCGAGGGACAGGAGAAAAATCAGATAAATGATCCCAACGAAGGTTCCCATCAATTGATGAACGAGCGTGTATCGGAGTTGATGGCGGATCGTGTCGGTTTCAAGAAAGATCTGGTTCTCGAAGAATTGGCCGCGATAAACGAGATGGAAGAGTTGGAGGCAAAGGAGGACTTGATGTTCCCGGCCGACGAGTTATATGGCTCCCATTGGGCGAACGATTGGGTAGATCCGTTCCGTGGAATGAAGGTCACTTATCCGGATTCTTGCGTGATTGATTGCTCAAAATTTGTTTTTCCATTGGATACGATGACTCGAGTCACCTCTAAGTTCGGCCCTCGTCGCCGTCGGATGCATAAGGGCATCGACCTGAAAGTTCAGGTAGGCGATACGATTTATGCGGCATTCGACGGTAAGGTTCGTATTCGCAAGTACGAGCGTCGCGGATATGGTTATTACCTGGTGATTCGTCACCCCAATGGCTTGGAGACAATTTATGGTCATTTGTCAAAATTCCTGGTAAATCTTAATGATGTGGTTCGTGGAGGCCAACCTATTGCCCTTGGTGGTAATACAGGTCGTTCTACCGGTTCTCACCTGCATTTCGAGACCCGTTTCATGGGTCAGGCGTTGAATCCCCAAGACTTGATTGATTTCGAGAATGAGGTTCCTCATAAAGATACATATGTTTTCCATAACGTAAAGATTAACGGTCGTAAGAGTAATATCTATACCTCTTCGGATACGAAAGTGGTTTATCACCGGGTAAAATCAGGTGATACGCTTGAGAAGATCGCTCGTCGTTATGGTACGTCTATTAATGAACTATGTCGTTTGAATGGTTTGAAACGGACATCAATCTTGCGTATAGGCCAGTCTATCCGTTGTAATGCGGGAATTGAGGTAGCAGCTACGAACAATACCGTAGAGCAACCTAAGACTGTAGAAAAGGTGGAGGTTGAGACCGCGAATGTAGCGACGACAACGGAGGCCACTTCAGATCCGGAGGCTCTTGGGGATACGGAAGAAACGCCGATTTATCACAAGATCAAATCGGGTGATACGCTGGGTGGTATCGCCGCTAAATATGGAACGACAGTCCAGAAACTTTGTGAGTTGAATGGAATTACCCGTACTACGATTTTGCGTTTGGGCCGCTCATTGCGTTGCTCATGACGTTAATTTTCAAAGAAAGAAACATGCCAGATACTAGAGAACAATTTGAACAGGTTATCGCCGTTTGTCGGGATCTTTTCGAGAAAAAACTGAAAGATTATGGTGCGTCGTGGCGGATCATGAGGCCCCAGTCGGTAACCGATCAGATTTTTATCAAGGCGAACCGGATCCGGAGTCTTGAGGTAAAGCGGGTAAGCATGGTGGACGAGGGAATTCGTCCGGAATTCATCGCTATTGTTAATTATGGTATTATTGGTCTGATCCAGTTGGATTTGGGGTTTGCCGATTCGGTGGATATCACAATGGAGAAGGCTTTGGAGCTTTATGATCATTATATGACCCAGACCAAGGAGCTTATGTTCGCGAAGAATCATGATTATGATGAGGCGTGGCGAGGTATGCGGATCAGTTCTTATACGGATTTGATCTTGATGAAGCTCTATCGGACCAAGCAGATTGAGGATCATGACGGACAGACACTCGTCTCTGAGGGCGTGAGTGCCAATTATATGGATATGATCAATTATTCTTTGTTCGGTTTGATAAAATTGGATTTTGGGGATTGATGGCATATAAGGAGATACTGAGGAGGATCATCGCGGAAGCGTGTCGTTTGCTTCTGGGATGCGTGTTCGTCTTCTCCGGTTTCGTGAAGGCGGTCGACCCGATGGGTGGAGCGATCAAGTTCGATGATTACCTGACCTCTTTTGGGCTGGATTTTCTGTTGCCTTTCTCGACGCTTTTCTCATTCAATCTCGCCGCCCTGGAATTTACTTTGGGTATTTGTGCCTTGCTGGGCGTTTATCGTCGCTATACCTCATTCTTCCTGTTGGCGATGATGGCTTTCATGACGCCGTTGACACTTTATCTCGCTCTCTTTAATCCAGTTTCCGATTGTGGTTGCTTTGGCGACGCGTTGGTGATTACCAATTGGCAGACTTTCTATAAGAATGTGGTATTGCTGGCGGCAGCGATTTTCCTTTTCCGGAACAATCAACGGATTTATCCGTTTTATTCCTATCACGTTTATTGGTTCGTCGCCTTTTATGGTTATCTATTCGCTGTCGCTTTCGCTTATATGAATTATTCGCACCTGCCAATCCTGGATTTCAGGCCTTATAAGGTTGGGGCGAACATTCCGGCATTGATGGCGATACCTGAAGGAGCTCCGGTGGATGAGTACGATTATTCGTTTATTTATGAGAAAGATGGTGTCCAAAAGGAATTTTCTCTCGAGAATATTCCTTCGAATGACAGTTCGTGGGTTTTTGTGGAATCAAAGACCAAATTGATAAAACAGGGTTACGTGCCACCAGTCGCGGCGTTTAATGTCTATGACATGCGTGACGAGGATGTGACGGAGCAATTGTTCTCCAATCCCGATCCTATGTTCCTTCTGGTCTCTCCCCATTTGGAGGAGGCGGACGACGAGCGGATCGACGAGATCAACAGCATATACGATTATGCCGTGGAACGGGGTTGGTCCTTCTATTGTATTACGGGCTCATCGGAGGAGGCCATGTCGGCTTGGACGGATAATACGGGAGCTGAGTATCCTTATCTCTTCGCGGATGAGGTCTTGTTGAAGACGATTATCCGATCGAATCCTGGATTGGTGCTGATGCGTGAGGGAACGATCCTCGGGAAGTGGCATTATAACGATTTTCCCTCGGCAGAGGCGCTTGAGACCGCTTTTGATCCCTATCTGACCGGAAATTATGACCGGAAAAGCGAAGAAGATGCCAAACTATTAACCAACCTGTTGACTTTTATCTTACCTTTGTCGCTAGTTTGGGTTTATGATGGCTTCCGTTTCAGGAGACGTAAACGTAAAGCGGACAATTAATTCACATATTTAATTATATAAGGTTATGAGAAAGAATATTGTTGCGGGAAACTGGAAAATGAACACAACTCTCGCTGAGGGTTTGGCTCTCGCTAAAGGTCTTGACGAGGCTTTGAAAGGTAAAACTCCTAATTGTGACGTGATTATCGGTACTCCGTTCACTCACTTGGCAAGCGTTGTCGCAGCTATCGATACAAACAAGATCGGTGTTGCCGCTGAGAACTGCGCTGATAAGGAGAAGGGTGCTTTCACTGGTGAGGTATCTGCCGCTATGGTTGCTTCAACAGGCGCTAAATATGTTATCTTGGGTCACTCAGAGCGTCGTGCTTATTATCATGAGACTCCGGAGATCTTGAAGACTAAGGTTGAGTTGGCTTTGGCTAACGGCTTGACTCCGATCTTCTGTATCGGTGAGGTATTGGAGGAGAGAGAGGCTGGTAAGCATTTCGAGGTTGTTGACGCTCAGATCGAGGGTTCTTTGTTCGGTTTGTCTGCTGAGGATTTCGGTAAGATCATCTTGGCTTATGAGCCGGTATGGGCAATCGGTACAGGTAAGACCGCTACAGCTGACCAGGCTGAGGAGATCCACGCTCACATCCGTGAGACTCTGGCTGCTAAGTATGGCAAGGAGATCGCTGAGAACTGCACGATCCTTTATGGTGGTAGCTGCAACGCTGGCAACGCTAAGGAGTTGTTCGCTAAACCGAATGTTGACGGTGGCTTGATTGGTGGCGCTTCTTTGAGCGTTGATAAGTTCATGCCGATCATCGAGGCTTTCTAATTGATTATCCAATATAATACAGGGGTGGGATCTATTCCCGCCCCCTATGTTTTTATAGCGTATGAGCTTTTCTCTTAGATTTTTGCTGTTCTTCTGCCTGCTGTCGTTAGCTGTTGGCTCACGGGCACAAGTCGTGGTGACGGATGGCCTGGACGGAAAGAAGGATACGGCGATAGTCGTGCCGGGTGATCCCTCTATCTTTGATGCGCTCGAGAAGAGCGCCCCGGGCGAAGGAAGCGTGGTGGTCCATCAATCCTCGGCAATCCGGAGCTTGGTTGGCGAGCGGATGCGGGGCGAGAACGTGGAGGCGACCGATAGTCTTGTTTACCTGAAGATGCAGGGGTTTCGTACGCAAGTCTTTTCTGGAAATAACCAGCGTGCCTCGAAGGATGAGGCATTCCTGAAGGAAAAGGAGATTAAGGAACTTTTCCCGGATCTATCCACTTATGTGACCTATACGGCTCCGTTCTGGAAGCTGCGTGTCGGTGATTTCCGGTCGCACGAGGAGGCTTACCGGATGATGCGGATCTTGATGGAGGCGTTTCCTAAATATGGTAAGGAGATGTATATTGTCCGCGAGGAGATCAGGATCCCATTGAACTAACAATTTATTATATTCTATTCAATTCTTTATATTTACGGCGAGATGGCTGAAGTTAACGACGAGATTTTGCGCCGGCGTGAGGTGCTGGCCGAGCATTATAAGGACATCCTTAATCTTTTGGGCGAGAATACGGAACGCGAGGGTCTGGTGAAGACCCCGATGCGTGTGGCAAAGGCGATGCAGTTCCTGACGAAGGGTTACGATGAGGATCCTGAGGCGGTCTTGCGTTCCGCGATGTTCAAGGAGGAGGATTACAAGCAGATGGTGATTGTAAAGGATATCGATTTCTTCTCCTTGTGTGAGCACCACATGTTACCCTTCTTCGGTAAGGCGCACGTGGCCTATATCCCGAAGCATTATATTACCGGCCTGAGCAAGATCCCGCGGGTGGTGGATATCTTCGCCCGCCGCTTGCAAATCCAGGAGCGGCTGACCATGCAGATCAAGGATTGCATCCAGAAGACGCTCGATCCCCTGGGCGTGATGGTCGTGATCGAGGCGCAACACATGTGCATGCAAATGCGAGGCGTAGAGAAGCAGAACTCCCTGACAACTACGTCCGATTTTACCGGTTTCTTCCAACAGGCGAAGACGCGCGAGGAGTTCATGAACCTGATCAAGCACGAGCGTTGACGCGTACGCGCCGGCTTACGCGAGTGTCCCCGTGTGCCGACGCTTATCATCCTGCGGGAAAGGGGCGCGGGTCATTCCACGAGTAGCCCGAGCCACTTCTCCAGTTCTCCGGTCCATTGTCGCTTGAAGGTGTAGCTGTCGTTATAGCCCCAGCCATGCCCGCCGGTCGGGTAGATGTGCAGGCTCGCTGATACGCCTTGTTTCGCCAGTGCGGAATAGTAAGCGACGCTGTTCTCGACCGGTACCACGTCGTCGTCTGTACAGTGCAGGATGAAGGCGGGTGGCGTGTCGCTCTTGACCTGTTTCTCATTGGAGTATTTGGTCTCCAGGGCCTTGTCGGGCGACTTGCCCAGCAGGTTGTCGTGCGAGCCCATGTGGGTGAACGCCGGGTCCATCGTGATGACCGGATAGAAAAGGATCTGGAAATCGGGCCGGGTCGCGGCGTCGGTGAAATGGGTCGCGGCGGTGCTGGCCAGGTGTCCCCCGGCCGACGAGCCCATGATCCCCAGTTTCTGGATGTTCCACTCGGCGGCGTGCTGGCGCATGATCCGCAGGGCCTGTTGGGCGTCGCTCAGGGGCACCTCATTGTTCCCGTTGGGCATCCGGTAGCGTAACACGGCGTAGGTGATGCCCATCCGGTTCATCCAGTCCGCCATCATCGTTCCCTCGTGCTCCATCGCCAGGCCCCAATAGCCGCCACCCGGGCAGGCGACGATTGCCAGCCCGTTCCCATGCTCGGCGGGAAAGATGGTCAGGGTCGGTTCCGCCACGTAGAGCGCGCCGCCCTCCGCTTGCGCTCGCATCTTGTTGTCGTTGGGGGTGCCGTTTGGCCATAGGTTGATCACGATCGGTTCCTTGGCCTGGAGAAGGCCGCCAACCAGCAGTAGTAAGAATGTAAACCAATATCTTTTCATCGTATCGCAATTTAAAGTTACTTCGCGAAGGTAGCGAATCTGTCTCGCTTGATCAAGGTGGAGGGGATTTCTCTTGTTTCCATGAGCGAGAGCTCATCCCCGCGGCTGGCGTTGCTTTCCGAGATGTCGGAAAGTGCGAGCGGACTTCCGGAAATGGTTTCCGAGATGTCGGAAAGCGCGAACGGGCTTCCGGAAATGGTTTCCGAGACGTCGGAAAGCTCGAGCGGACTTCCGGAAATGGTTTCCGAGGCGTCGGAAAGTTCAAACGGAGTCCGGAAATGGTTTCCGAGGTGTCGGAAAGCGCAAGCGGGCTTCCGGAAATGATTTCCGAGGTGTCGGAAAGCGCAAGCGGACTTCCGGAAATGGGTTCCGAGGCGTCAGAAAGGACTTCCGGCGTTCGGGGAGCGGTTTCCGAGGCGTCGGAAAGGTCCCGTCAGACGGGCCACAACGCGTCGCGATGAAACTTCGAAGCCATCGCGCCGGGCCCGTTTGGGGCGGATGAGGCGGGCGGAATAAATGAAACCATCCCTTGCCTTATTAAAATATAATCTCTATCTTTGCGGCGATTTTGAAAAAGCTCATGATAAACAGGACGCAAAAAGGAAATCCGAGATTCTATTCCGGCTATATGTCGGCTGTTGAGAGCTTTTTCCTTAATTCAGGGACTTACTATTTGATAATATAAGATGCGTTGGTTATTTTTACCAGCGCATTTTTTTTGCGCGATTCGTTTACGATACAAGATTCAATAATACATCAAAACAATTTTCAAAGCAATGTCAAAGAGCGGTATTAAGAAAGTTATCGTCCTAGGTTCAGGAGCACTGAAAATCGGACAGGCCGGAGAGTTTGACTACTCCGGTTCGCAAGCGCTGAAGGCGTTAAGGGAGGAAGGCATCAGCTCGGTATTGATCAACCCCAACATCGCGACGATCCAGACATCGGATGGTGTCGCGGACAAGGTCTATTTCTTGCCGATCACGCCCTATTTCGTGGAGGAGGTCATCAAGAAAGAGAAACCGGATGGCATCCTGTTGGCATTTGGCGGGCAGACAGCCTTGAACTGTGGAACGCAGTTGTATAATGACGGTACTTTGGCTAAATATGGGGTAAAGGTTTTGGGTACCTCGGTCGAGGCGATCATGTACACCGAAGATCGCGACCTGTTTGTCAAGAAGCTGAGCGAGATCGAGATCAAGACACCGGTCAGCCAGGCGGTCGAGACGATGGACGACGCCATCGCGGCGGCCAACCGCATTGGTTACCCGATCATGATCCGTTCGGCTTACGCCTTGGGCGGTATGGGCAGCGGCATCTGCCAGAACGAGGCTGAGTTGCGTACGCTGGCCGAGAGTGCGTTCGCTTATTCTCCCCAGATCCTTGTTGAGGAGTCTCTGAAGGGTTGGAAGGAGATCGAGTTCGAGGTGATCCGCGACAAGAACGACCACTGCTTCACGGTTGTCAGCATGGAGAACGTTGACCCGCTGGGTGTCCATACGGGCGAGAGCATCGTGGTCGCGCCGACCTGCTCGCTGACGGAGAAGGAGCTTGACCTGCTGAAGGCGCTCTCGACGAAGACGATCCGCCATCTGGGCATCGTGGGCGAGTGCAACATCCAGTACGCGTTCAACTCGGAGACCTGCGACTATCGCGTGATCGAGGTTAACGCCCGCTTGAGCCGTTCTTCCGCGTTGGCGTCGAAGGCCAGTGGTTATCCTTTGGCGTTCGTGGCCGCCAAGCTGGCTTTGGGCTATGGCTTGGATGAGATCGGCGAGATGGGGACGCCAAACTCGGCCTATAAGGCGCCCGATGTCGATTACATGATCGTGAAGATCCCGCGCTGGGACCTGACGAAGTTCGTGGGCGTGAGTCGCCAGATCGGCTCCAGCATGAAGTCGGTCGGCGAGATCATGTCGATCGGTAAATGCTTCGAGGAGATCATGCAGAAGGGCTTGCGTATGATCGGCCAGGGCATGCACGGTTTCGTGGGCAACAACGACCTGACCTTCGAGAACCTGGATGAAGAGTTGAGCAACCCGACCGACCTGCGTATCTTCGCCATAGCCCAGGCGTTGGAGCAAGGCTACAGCATCGAGCGCATCTACGAGCTGACCAAGATCAACCCTTGGTTCCTCGAGCGCTTGAAGAACATTGTCGACTACAGCCATGTGCTGCAACAATATAACAAGATCGAGGATCTCCCTGAGGATGTCTTGCGCGAGGCGAAACGCCTGGGATTCTCCGACTTCCAGATCGCCCGCTTCACGGAGCACCCGTCGGGTAACATGGAGAAGGAGAATATCCGTGTTCGCAACCTGCGTAAGAAGTTAGGTGTTCTTCCGACGGTGAAACGTATCAATACGATCGCCTCTGAACATCCGGAGTTGACCAACTACCTCTATTTCACATACGATGGTACAGACCACGATATTCCTTATTATAAGAACGACAAGAGCGTCGTGATCTTGGGTTCGGGCGCTTATCGTATCGGTTCATCGGTTGAGTTCGACTGGTGTTCAGTGAATGCTGCTCAAACGGCCCGTAAGCTGGGTTATAAGGCGATTATGATCAACTATAACCCGGAGACAGTCTCTACCGACTACGATATGTGCGATCGCCTCTACTTTGATGAGCTTTCATTCGAGCGTGTCCTGGATGTTATGGATCTGGAGATGCCGAAGGGCGTGATTGTTTCTGTGGGTGGACAGATCCCGAACAACTTGGCTATGAAGCTCTATCGTCAGAATGTGCCTATCCTGGGTACTTCTCCATTGTCGATCGACCGTGCCGAGAACCGTCATAAGTTCTCCGCTATGCTCGACACGCTGGGCATTGACCAGCCGAAATGGGCGGAGGTAACAAGTATGGAGGAGATCGATGCCTTCATCAACGAGGTGGGCTTCCCGATCCTGATCCGTCCGTCATACGTCTTGTCGGGTGCCGCGATGAACGTTTGTCACACGAAAGAGCAGATGATCGAGTTTCTGGGCTTGGCCGCTAAGGTCTCTAAAGAGTATCCGGTGGTCGTTTCCCAGTTCCTGCAGGGGGCAAAGGAGATCGAGTTCGACGCTGTGGCTCGCAATGGCGAGGTCGTCGAGTACGCGATTTCAGAGCACATCGAGTTTGCGGGTGTTCACTCTGGTGATGCGACTTTGGTATTCCCGGCACAGAAGATCTACTTCGAGACAGCACGTCGTATCAAGAAGGTAAGTAAGATGATCGCCAAGGAGTTGAACATCAGTGGTCCGTTCAATATCCAGTTCTTGGCTAAGAATAACGACGTGAAGGTAATCGAGTGTAACCTCCGTGCTTCCCGTAGTTTCCCATTCGTATCGAAAGTCTTGAAGCGTAATTTCATCGAGACAGCGACGAAGATCATGCTCGACGCTCCTTATACGAAACCGGACAAGAGCGCGTTTGATATCGACTGGATCGGCGTTAAGGCTTCCCAGTTCTCGTTTGCCCGTCTGCACAAAGCGGATCCGGTATTGGGTGTCGATATGAGCTCTACAGGTGAGGTTGGTTGTATCGGTGATGATTTTGACGAGGCTTTGCTTTCCGCTATGATCGCTGTAGGCAACCGTGTTCCGCAGAAGAACATCCTTGTTTCTTCGGGTGCCGCTAAGAGCAAGGTCGACTTGTTGGAGCCTTGCCGTATCCTTGACGCTAAAGGTTATACGATCTACGGTACACACGGAACGGCGAAGTTCTTGAACGATAATGGTATCAAGGCTACCGCGGTTTGCTGGCCGGATGAGGAGGGCGACTTGAATATTATGGAGATGTTCTCGAAACATGTCTTCGAGTTGGTTATCAACATCCCGAAAGATCACAGCAAGCGTGAGTTGACGAACGGTTACAAGATCCGTCGTGCGGCAATCGATCATAACATTCCATTGATTACCAATGCTCGCCTGGCAAGCGCATTCATCAGTGCTTTCTGCGAGATGAAAATGGATGAGATCCAGATTAAGAGCTGGCAGGAATACAAGTAATTAAAATTTGCTTATATTTGCGTGTAGAAAGGAGACAAGGCATAGGCCTTGTCTCCCTATTATAAAAACCATGGGCAAGCACAAGATAACACGCATATCGTTCACTTTAATCCTTTTGGCTATCGCCTATCTCAGGGCTTTCTCTGCCCAGGCTCCGACATTCCTAATACAGAACTATTCGATTAATGATTATAAGGCCAGTTGCCAGAACTGGGAGATTTCAGTATCCCATTATGGTGTGCTCTACATCGCTAACAATTCTGGTCTGTTGACGTTCGACGGCAATAATTGGGAACTTTATCCCTTACCCGATAAGTCGCCTATTGAACGTGTTGTTTTCCATAATGATACGATCTATACGAAGGGAGAGAAATCGTTAGGATACTGGACCCGTTCGGAACATAATGAGATGTTTTATCACCCGATCGATCGTCTGCCCTCTCATGTCTCTTTTCGTGACCGGTCACTCAAGATCAATCTGCCGGATGAGGTGTTAAGGCAAGATCCGACAGTCGTGGAAAAGGTTGGAGAATATTATGTGGTGGGAACATCAAGAGCAGGTCTCTATTTCCTGGATGAATCAGGTCATATCTTGCGGCATCTGAGCACCGATAACCAGTTGCAGGATAATATCGTCCATTCTATTTGTGTGCAGGATGTCAATTTGCTTTGGGTTGGTCTCGACAATGGTATTGCGCAAATCGATATCGATAAGTCTATCCGTTTGTTGGCTCACCGTCGACTGGTGGGAAAGGTCGAGGCTGCCACGTTGATAGACTCCTTGTTGGTTCTTCGCTCAAATGCGGGTTATTTCTCCTGTAACATATACGAGCCTCAAGATCAGTTGGAGAGGTTAACGCCCCAGGAAGGAGAAAAGTGGTTTGAGATCAAGCCTAAAATGACCTTTCAGCCATTAGATTTCCGCTTGTCCAATATCGATCCAATGGAAATCTTTACCAATCCAGATAATATCTATCCGGCACCTCAGAATCTTTATTGGCTGACAAAAGGAAACGAGGCGGGTCTTTTTGAAGGAACAAGCAACTCGGCGATATTGAAGTGCCGTATTCTATTCGATAACTATGGATTTAACCTGATCTCGAGCGGACAGCAGATCTTTCCGATAAGTGATTCATTGAGTGTCGTATCGGTCATGCAGGGTGTGTTGGTCATGAATATCCGGCAAATGATCGCGGAGAATATCGGAGGCTTGACTTTGCCTCAATTCAATAAGATCAGTTACCAGAAAGAGAAAGATCAGGTTATGATCAATCCTTCGGTTAATGAGATCATCCTGCCAAATAAGTTCCAGGAGTTGTCGATCAATATCCGGACGACAGTCTTTACCCCAAATCATCAGGTTAGTTATTTATTGGAGGGAATTACTACCGAATGGTCGCCCTGGCAGCAGGATGGGAATATCTCTTTCCTTCAACTGCCGGAAGGTGAATACCTCTTGCATATCCGGAAATACGTCGCTCAAGGACCTTTTCCGGAGATTACGATTCCTCTTATTGTTAAGCCTGCTTGGTATAACACGGTTTGGGCCTATTTGGCCTATGTCGTTTCCTTATTGTTTTTGTTCCATAGTGGAATAAACTATTATATGCATTTAATCCGGCAAAAAGAAGAGCGGGTTAAAGAAGAACAGGAGCAACAGGAACAGCAACGTCTGCAGAAGATGAAAGAGGACTTTTTAGAGGGAGAATTGAAGGATAAAAGCAATGAATTAATGTTGCAAACAACCGCTCTCGTGAAAAGGAACCAGGCGATACAATCTCTAGTGGAGGAATTGGACCGGCAAAAGGAAACATTGGGCGATCGTTATCCAAATAAATTATATAAGCGCTTAAGAGAATTGATGGAAGAGGCGCTTAATGACCAGGCGGATTGGATCCAATTCGAGAGTTATTTCAATAGAGCCCATCAGAACTTTATTGAAAGGATCAGGCAAGACTACAGCGATATTACTACGGGCGATTTACGGATCTGTTGCTTGCTCCGGATGAATCTGTCGACTAAAGAGATCGCCTCATTGCTGAATATTTCTGTCCGTGCCGTAGAGCTCCGGCGTTATCGGCTCCGAAAAAGATTGGGACTCGAGGGCGATACGAACCTGGTGGAGTTTTTGATCAATTATTGACTATTCTAGATTTTGTTATTTGTAATAATCTATTCCTTAGTTTATTATATCAGATTATTATTGGTTTGAGAAACTATTGATGTGGTGACTCAAAATAATAATTATTCTTGCGAAACTCATGTTGTAGACTAATTTTTGGCGTTAACCCTGAAATATACCTTTCTTTGCGCATCATCTCAAAACAAACAATTATCTGCATCATGGAAACACACATTTTAAAAACGATTGAACAAGAATTGAGCAGGTACGGTAAATTAGATCGTCGGACATTCTTGAAATTAGCGGCTATAAGCGGATTGACGATTACAAGCGTAAGAGAAGCGAAAGCGGCATCAAACGCAAAAGGTAAAATTGTCATTATTGGAGGTGGTGCGGCTGGAATAAGTATGGCCGTGAATCTGAAAAAACGACTGAATAATCCGGATATTACATTGATAGATCCCAGTGATCGGCAGTTTTATCAGCCTGGTTTTACGTTGATCGCTTCGGGCGTTTATCAACCGGATGATGTTTGGAAAAAACAGGAAGATTGTATTCCTGACGATATAAAATGGGTTAAGGATTCTGTCGCTGCTGTCGATCCCATTTGGAATCAAGTAACAACAGTTAATAATGGGAAAATACCTTATGATTTCCTGGTATTAACACCGGGTTTGGTCCTGAACTGGGATAAGATTGAGGGATTCTCTTATGATCGCCTTGGACAAGGAAGCGCGAATTGCATTTATGATTTCATGGGCGCTCAAAAGACATGGCAAGGAATTCAGGAATTCGTGAAGAAAGGTGGCCGTGGAATTTATACGGATACTTACACGAAACATAAATGCGGTGGCGCTCCCAAGAAGATCTGTTTGTTGACGGAGCATTACGCGAGAAAGCAGGGCTTGCGAAATAATATCGAACTCGATTATTTCACGGCTGAGAAGCAGTTGTATGATGTACCTTATTATACACCTCGCCTTTTGGAGATCTATGAGGAGAGGAATATTCCTATTAACCTGAATGTCCGTGTTAAGGGAATCGATCTGGATAAGAAACAGGTGCATTTTGAGAAGATAGAGAAGAAGGGTGATGAGAAGATCGTGACCCCGTTTATTGAGGATTATGATTTCTTGCACTTCACGCCGCCAATGTCAGCTCCTCGTTTCGTGTCGGAATCTGGCTTGAGCTGGACAGAAGGAAAGTTGGCCGCTGATGGTTGGGTGATGGTTGATCAAGATACTTTGATCCATAAGAAATATCCGAATATCATCTCGTTGGGTGATGTAGCGGGTATTCCGACAAGTAAGACTTCCGCGGCGGTACGTAAACAGGTCCCGATCGCTGTTGATAACCTGATCGCTCTCATGGAAGGCAAGGAGCCGTCTGCCAAGTATGATGGATATGCGGCTTGTCCGATCGTGACGGATTATGGTCATGTTCTTCTGTGTGAGTTTAATTACAAGAAAGAACCCGAGACTTCTTTCCCATTCACGCTCATCGACACGTCGAAAGAGCAGTGGCTGGCCTGGTTGTTGAAAGTTTATATATTAAAACCTATGTATTTCTATGGCATGCTTAAGGGGTATGCTTAATCTGATGGAAATACGACCAATATCTTAATAACTCCCTTTATTTAAAATGCCAAACTACAAAACCTCGGTTCAGTTGATTTTCTGGACCGAGGTTTTATGTTTTCTGGAAGCTGAACTTCTGTTATTTCGCCCGAGTGGCTTTATCTACCAGATAGACGATTGATTTGTAGGAGATGCCGCTGTTCATGGAGAGTCCGATCTCGCATGTGCGACTGTTGCTGTAGCCTTCGGTAGCGCCTTTCAGGTTGGGCTTCAATGCCCGTAGGGCGGAAGCGTTCAGTTCCGGGAAGAAGAATCCACGGTCGCCAGCCCAGCCACAACAGGTGACCTCTTCAGGTGAGACAACCCGCTCAGCGCAGAGACCCGCTAAGGCTTTCAGTTTATCTTTTACGCCCATCTTCGTCGTACTGCAAGTGCTGTGGACCGCTACCGTGATTGGCAGAGGCTCGAAGATCAGTCGGTCGCGCAAGAACTCATAGATAAACTCTACCGGTTCGTAAAGGTGTAAGCGTGGATCGAGTGTCTCTCGCATGTGGAGCAGGCAGGGGCTCATGTCGCAAAGAATCGGGAGCCGTCCATTGTCGCTCGCTTTCAACAAGGCCTCGTTCAGCTCTTTCTCCTTTTGGGCAGCTTGTTGTCTGAAGCCTTTGCTGCTGAAGGCCATGCCGCAGCAGAGGCGATCCATTGCCTCCGGATAATGAATAACGCAGCCCGCTTTTCTCAAGAGCGCTTCGGTCTTGTGAGTCACGTCGATTGCTTCATCACTCTTGTTATAATCGGCAGAGATACCCATCGTTCGGGTGATACAAGCGGGGAAATAGACCATTTCAAATCCCGATGTGGTTGCTTGTGTCGGAAGCGGTTTTGGCCGTTTAGCGCCGGATGGCGTATAACGGGTCCAAAGCGGGAAACGGTGTCCGGAAGCTTCAAACAGGAACCGGGTCAGCCGTTCGAAATTATCGTAACCGACCACTTTCGAGAGTAAATGTGGTAGATGGAGCAGAGGTCTTAAGGTCGCGGTCGTTCCTGCTATGTGGTTGGCGATGAAGGAGGCGATCCGGTTGGCTGTCGCACTGTTCTCTTTCCAGCGCAGCTCCTTGATCAGTAATCCGGTATTGATGCCGACCGGGCAGGCCGTCGCGCAGAGGCCATCGGTCGCGCAGGTCTTGTTTCCCTTATAGTCGAACGCCTCTTTCAACTCCTTGTAAAGCGGGCTGTTGTTTTCGCCATTAGCAGCCAGGTCAGCCAGCTTGCGATAGATCACGACTCGTTGCCGGGGCGTGAGTGTCAAGTTGCGTGCGGGGCATTGTACCTCACAGAAACCACATTCGATACATTTGTCAATTCGGTCGTTAGCCAATGGGATGCGTTTAAGGTCCTTGAGGAAGACTTCCGGATCCTCGTTCAACAGGACGCCCGGGTTTAACAGGTTGTCTGGATCGACCGCTCTTTTTACCCGCCACATCAATTGATAGATCTCGCTGCCCCATTCACGCTCGACAAAGGGAGCCATGTTGCGTCCCGTGCCATGTTCGGCTTTAAGGCTTCCGTCGAAAGCAAGTACATCATCGACCAGCTCGCGCATAAAGGCGGCGTAGTTGTCGATACCGGCTTGGTGGTTGATATCGGGGAAAATGGTGAAATGGACATTTCCGTCGAGCAGGTGTCCCCACATGACGAAGTTATCGTAGTGATAACGGCATAATGTTTCTCTTACCTGAGTTAACGCGTCTCCTAAAACCGCCTCACGGAAGGCGATATCCTCAATGATCGCTACGGTGCCTCGTGGGCGGCTGCCCGCAGCGGAGGTGAAAAGGCCGTTGCGTACACGCCAATAGGTCGCGTAGAGATGCGGGTCGGTCGTGAAAGAGACGGGATAAAGCGTATGGACATCTTGGAGCTTCTGCTCGATTTCTTGGAATTGGAGCGCTAATGCCTCAGGCGTGTCGGATGAGGTATCGATCAGCAAGGCGACCGCTTCGTCGGGCAGGCCTTTCAGTTCTTCAGGCATGCCTGGCTCATCCTGGACGGTACGCAGGGCGTTACGGTCCATCAACTCGGCCGCTGATACTTTCGAGCATTGGCGTAGTGGGCCGATCGCCTTGCAGGCCTCTTTCAGGTTGAGGAAATAGATCAGGGCTGAAGCCTTCAACGGATCGTTGGGAACGGTCTTGAATACCACTTCGGAGATGAATCCGAGTGTTCCTTCCGAACCGATCATCAGGTGTGCCAGGATATCGATGGGATCCTCATGGTCGAGGAAAGAGTTCATGCCATAACCGCAAGTGTTCTTCAGTTCGAACTTATGTCGGATCCGTTCGCGGACTTTGTCGTCCGACAGGATCTCCTCACGGAGCCGTCTCAGCTCGGAAAGTAGGGAGGCGTGGCTCTGGCTGAAAGCTTGCCGGCTTTCGGCTGAGGCGGTATCGATCGTCGTGCCATCGGCCAGGATGAAACGCATGCTCTCGATCGTGTGATAAGAATTGTAAGTGATGCCGTAGCTTGAGCCGCTCGAATTATTGGCGACAATACCGCCGATCTTGGCGGACTTGATCGACGCTGGCTGCGGTCCCAGCTTCCGTCCATAAGGCTGGAGCAGGCGGTTGGCTGCCTCGCCGGTGATGCTGCACGGTAGTTTGACGCGCTGTCCTTCGTCGAGTATTTGAGCGTGGCCGTAATCGGGGCCGATCTCGATCAATACCGAGTTGGTGATGGTTTGTCCTGATAAGGAGGTACCGCCAGCCTTGAAGGTGACCGGTTTTTTCGTTTCCCGGCATTCTTGTAAGACCTGTATCAGTGTCTCATCGCTGTTGACAATCTCTACTCGCTCAGGGACGAGGCGGTAGAGGCCCGCGTCGGTGCCTTTGGCCAGGCGGGTCAAGGCATCCGTATAGGTTTTTCTTTCCTTTTCCATCTGTTGTTTGTTTTTAGATAACGCGAAAGTAACGAAGAAACCCGCTCGTGTGGGGATATGGAACGGCTAAAATACATAAAAATAGGTATTGATCGCTGGTGGGCAATAGCTGATCTTTGCTAACGATATAATTCTAAATAAATTCAGTATGAAAAAGATTGGTATATTTTATGGCTCATCCAGCGGTACGACCGGGGATATTGCCCAGCGTATTGCCGCTAAACTTGGTGTCGGTTCGGAAGCGATTCACGATGTCGCCAGTGCGAGTCCCGATTTGTTGCTGGCATATGATTGTCTTTTGTTGGGCAGTTCCACTTGGGGCGCTGGTGATTTGCAGGATGATTGGGAAGGCTTCTTGCCCAAGGCCCAGAAGTTGGATCTTTCCGGTAAGTTGGTCGCTCTTTTCGGTTGTGGTGATTCTGCCTCGTTTGGCGACACTTTCTGTGACGCGATCGGGACGATCCATGATGGGCTGGTGGCGACCGGTTGTCAGTTTGTTGGCTCGATGGATCCCGCAGGTTATACCTTTGACGCCTCGACCGCTCTGGTTGATGGACAGTTTATCGGTTTGCCTCTTGATGAGATGAACGAGGATGACCAGACCGATAGCCGGATCGACCAGTGGATCGATTCGTTCAAGCAGCTGTTGGATTGATAGTCGTCGTAATAAAAAGGAAGCGCCCTCCCTCACGGGACAGCGCTTCTTCCTTATTCGTTTTGGTCGATAATCAGCGATTAAAGCTAACTTTATCCAATAACACGTTTATAACCATATACAGCACATTCGCCCAATTCCTCCTCGATGCGGAGCAATTGGTTATATTTTGCCATCCGGTCGGAGCGGCTCAACGAACCGGTCTTGATCTGTCCGCTGTTGGTGGCGACGGCAATATCGGCGATGGTCGCATCTTCCGTCTCGCCCGAGCGGTGAGAGGTCACGGTCGTATAACCATGGCGATGAGCCATCTCGATCGCATTGAGAGTCTCGGTCAACGAACCAATCTGGTTCACCTTGATCAGGATTGAGTTCGCGCAACCCTCTTGAATGCCACGTGACAGGAAGTCGACATTGGTCACGAAGAGGTCGTCGCCAACCAATTGGCAACGTTTGCCAATCCGTTCAGTCAGTTTCTTCCAGCCGGCCCAGTCGTTCTCGCTCATGCCATCCTCGATGGAATCGATCGGATAGGTATCAATCAGTTTTTCCAGATAATCCACTTGCTCGTCGGAGGTTCGTTTAACACCCTTGTCGCCCTCGAACTTCGTATAGTCGTAAACGCCATCCGCATAGAATTCCGATGAGGCGCAATCCATGCCGATCATCACGTCTTTTCCCGGAACATAACCTGCGGCCTTGATCGCTGCGATGATTGAGTTCAAGGCATCTTCCGTTCCGTCGAGGTTTGGGGCAAAACCACCTTCATCACCGACAGCCGTACTCAATCCCCGGTCGTGCAAGACTTTTTTCAGGGCATGGAATACTTCGGCACCCATTCGTAAACCCTCCTTGAAAGAGGAAGCGCCGACCGGACGGATCATGAACTCCTGGAACGCGATTGGCGCGTCGCTGTGCGAGCCGCCGTTGATGATGTTCATCATCGGTACCGGCATCACATAGGTGTTGGTTCCGCCAATGTAACGGTATAAAGGAATATCCAGGTAATTGGCCGCAGCCTTAGCTACTGCCAGCGAGACGCCAAGGATAGCGTTGGCGCCCAGGTTCGATTTGGTCTTTGTCCCGTCGAGAGCCAGCATCTTATGGTCGATCCTGACTTGCTCGAGAGCGGACATGCCGATCAGGGCGGGCGCAATGATATTATTGATATTGTCTACTGCCTTTTGGACTCCTTTTCCGCCATAGCGGCTCTTGTCGCCATCGCGAAGCTCAAGGGCTTCATGCTCGCCAGTTGAGGCGCCCGACGGGACAGAGGCACGTCCCATGACACCCGACTCCAACCAAACATCGACCTCTACGGTCGGATTGCCTCTCGAATCCAGGATCTCGCGTCCTATTATCTTCTCTATTCTCATATAAGTCTCGTATTTATAATGTTTACGTTGCGAAGTTAGCGCTCTCGCCTGAGTCGCGAAATCGCCATTTCTTGCTATTTAAACCATTTTGGTTACCTAAAAGTTGGTAACCCGCCTACAATTTTCCGCGGATCCGGCTCAACGACTCGGGAGCCATCAGCAGGTAGGAGGCGATGTGGTTGACCGAGGCCCGTTTGGCGATCTCGGGAAACTCGCGACGGAAACGGATATAACGGTCGCGTGCCGACTCGAACCGGCAGACGTCCGCCTTCAGTTGGGCGGAGACCAGGTTGATCTCCAGGAAGCGGCGGTAAAGCCCGTTGATGGCCAGCGACTCTTTGAGCAGTGAGAGCAGGTTCTGATAGGAAAGCTGATAATAGGCGGTTGGCTCCAGCGCCTCGATGGCCCATCGGGAGGGCTTGCCGAGAAAAGTGCTGTAAAAACAACTCATGACGTTGCCCTCGCAAGCGAAAAGTTCGGTCACGTCGTGCCCGTTTTTATAATAATAAAGACGCAGCAATCCCTTCTTGACAAAAAAGAATGATTTGGCGGTACTACCTACCTCCAACAGTTTTCCGCCTTTGGCGATTTCATGATAATCCACGAATGAGATCAGCTTCTCCAAATCTTCAGAGGGGAGCGGGTACATTCGGTCAGTGATGTTTTTCATGATTGTTCGTAGTTCTTTCATAAGCATTTTCTGATCTATGTCATTTATTGTATTCCTGCAAAGGTATAATTTTGCGTGTAACAAAGGGAATAAAAGAATAATTTTTATTGATTAGTCAAAATTAGTCTAGGCAAAAAGATTAAAGTTGGAGTGCGCATGAAAGGCCGCAAGGCCATCCACTCCTAAGTAAACATAGTTTGACAAAGGTTAAGGCCTGATCGCGAGATCGGGCCTTAATTGTTTTGTGGCGGTCGAATCCCTCAATGTGGCGAATCCAACCGATAAAAAGAGGCGAGGGCCGCTTTGTCTGGTGTCGGAGATGACAAAGAGCCCTGCGCCGGGATGAATCAATAGGGACGGAAGCCAATGATCTGGCGAACCTCGTTGAGCGTCTTGGCCGCGCTCTCGCGAGACTTCTCCGCGCCGGCCTTGATGACCTTCATCAGCAACTCGTCGTTGTTCTGGATATCGAGGATGCGCTCGCGGATCGGGGCGCAGAAGTTGTTGATATCCTCGGCCAGCTGTTTCTTCATGTCGCCGTAGCGAATCTCGCAGTTGTTATATTTCTCGTTGAAATAGTCGTAAGTATCTTTGCTTGAAACGATCTCCATCATCGTGAAGAGGTTAGCGATCGGTTCCGGCTTAACGCTGTTCGGTTCTGTTGGACCCGCATCGGTAACCGCTTTCATGACCTTCTTGCGGATTGTCTTCTCATCGTCGACCAGGTAGATCGCGTTACCCTCGCTCTTGCCCATCTTACCGGAGCCATCCAGGCCAGGCACCTTGACGGAGCGTTCGCCCAGGTGGAATGAGGCGGGCTCGGGGAAGAACTCTACGCCATAAGTCGAGTTGAACCGGCGGGCGAACCGACGGGCCATCTCCATGTTTTGCTCCTGGTCCTTGCCGACAGGAACCTTCACGGCCTTGTGGATGATGATATCGGCCGCCATCAGGGTCGGGTAAGTCAGAAGGCCGGCGCTGACGCTGTGCTTGTTGCCCTCATTGAAGATCTCACGCTCCATGTCCTTCTCGTTGTCGAGGCGCAATTGCTTGCGGGCCTTGTCCTTGAACGAGGTGGTGCGCATCAGCTCGCCGATACCGGCGTTCATGTTGAGATAGAGGTATAATTCCACCACCTCGGGCACGTCGCTCTGTACGTAGATGGTCGCCTTCTCGGGGTCGATGCCGCAGGCCAGATATTCGGAGAGGATGGTCTTTACGCTGTTCCTGATGTTGTCCGGATGCGGGTGCGTCGTCAACGAGTGCCAATCGGCGATAAAGAAATAGCAATTATACTCGTTCTGCATCTGCAAAAAACTCTTGACCGCGCCGAAATAGTTACCCAGGTGTAAGTTCCCGGTCGGGCGGATTCCGCTAACAACTGTTTCCATATCTTTTGATCAAATGATTAAATGAATTTACGATGGCGACAAAGTTAATAAATAATCGCGCTTTCGCCAACCTACTCTGGCCCGACAATTTAAATAGGTTAAAGCGTTATTAAAGGTCGTAAAATATGGGATCGGTAACGGAAAGATCCTTTCTTTCGCGCCCAAAAGAGCGTGTGAACAGGGATGAAAACGATTTCGGCGAGTGAATTTGAGGCGCAGTTCAAGAGTCTTTACCGACCCTTGTGCCTGTTGGCGTTGCGTTATACCGACCGGATCGACGAGGCGGAGGACATTGTCCAGCAAGCCTTCGCCGACGTGTGGGATAAGAGTGTCGCCGGTCTTTTCATCGGCAACCTGAAGGCCTATCTTTTCCAGGCGGTCCGTAACCGTTCGCTCGATGCCGTCCAGTCGGCCAATCGGGAGACCCCGCTCGATGAGTTGCCCGACGATACACCCGATCTTTCCGGTGATGAGGCGATGGCCCGGGCCGAGCGGGATGCCCGTTTATGGCAGGCGATTGATGCCCTGCCTGCCGAGCGGCGACGCATTTTCCTTATGGCCAAGCGGGATGGCTTGAGTTACCGTGAGATCGCCGATGAGCTGCGTCTCTCGATCAAGACTGTCGAGAACCAGATGTCGAAAGCCTTGAAAACACTTCGTGAAACAGCGATCAAGATCTATACCTTCTTTTTTGGATAAGTGTACCAAGCTTTGGTAATGTCATTACCATCCAGTGGTAATCTTATTTCCATCCGATGGTAATTCCATTTCCATGCTGTGGTAATCTCATTTTCATCCGGTGGTAATTTTCTTCCAAAACGGAGGAAATTCCCCGTTTGTTCACATGTACGTATGTATCGTCCTTCACATACGTACGTGTTGCCTGACAAGAACTTATGTGTAGCCTCTCACATACGTACCTGTCGCCTCATACGTACGTATGTGTTGGGAAGCCTCGTTTATCCGGGCGATTTTCCCAAAAATTTTTATTCTCCCGATAGGGGTTTTTATATCTCTTGCCGTCTTATGGGCAAAAACAAGATGAATCATTAATTCAAGAATCATATGAGAACAAGTAAATGGATGACATTGGCGCTGGCTTTCGGTATGAGCGGCGCGTTGGCAATGGCCCAGAAACCTTGGCAGGTAACACCAGAAGCCGGGTTGGTCGTGAACAAGGAGAATACAGGTGCTCCTGTCGAGTTGGGATTTAAGGCTGGAGTCGGAGTCTATTATCAAATTAAGGAATCATTAGGCATGACCAAACCTTCGTTTGGATTAAAATCTGGCCTTTTTGTACTTCAGCAGAAAGGAGGTTACAATGCGATGTCTGCAGGATCTATCCCAGTGGGTGATGGTTATTATATGGATGGCTCATCCGACGACGTGACTCGTTATTATTTGCAATTGCCGGTGATGGCTGCTTGGGGATTTAAATTGTGTGATGATGTTCAGTTGAATCTGGCTGTTGGTCCTTATGTGGGTGTCGGTATTGCCGGAAAAGGGCATCTGTATTATACGGCGACCGCTTATGAGGATGGCGTGACAGATTATAAGCATGAGCATCACGATTTCAATCCGTTTGAGGGAAAGCAGGTTAACGATGAGTATCGAATTGAGGCGTCGCCTCGTTTCGATTGGGGAGGAACCGCTTCGGCTGGCATAACGGTGAAGCGGGTCTCTTTCTCGATTGGCTACGATATCGCTTTCGGCGACCTGTATGAGAAGCAGAACGACCTGCGTGTCCGTAACCACATGGTTAGTTTCACGTTTGGGTATAAATTATAAGACAAATTATTCCCGTTTATTGGCGAATTAAATTCAGAGACGATGGAGGTGAATGGACATGTGTTACATTATCCGTATGGAAAGACAGCGATAAGTCTGTTGGTTGGAACCTTGATGTTGGGGGTACCATCCTGTTCCGGATTGAATGGATGGCAGGATGGTCACCACACGGTCAGGAGTGGTGTATCGCATAGATCCACTCCCTCTTTTGGAGAGATTCAAGGGACACTGCTTTTAGATCGGTCTTTTAGAGCGGAGTCTGGTGTAGAGTGAACAAATTTGGAGAGTGGATGAATATGAGGAAAAGTTTATTTTTGTTGGCGCTGTGCGCCTTGTGCGGATGGAATGTGGCTCATGCCCAATGGTCGGTAACACCGAAGGCGGGCGTAAACGTGACGAAAGAGAGTGGATCGCCCGCGAAAATCGGCTATAAGGTCGGGGCGGCGGTGCGCTATGAGTTCGAGAACAGTGGCTTCTCCTTGCAATCGGGATTGTATTTCACGCAACGTGGACGGGGCGTGAACCGGTCGCTCAATCTTTGGGGCGAGGGGATCGACCAGGCGGGAAACAAGGTGGAATTCTCCCGCCCCTTTATATTGGATGGCGAGGATTATTGCTTTTCTACCTATTATTATAGTAGCGTGTATAATGATGGCTACTATTATTCCGGTTTGGGGGTGACAACGCAAGTCCCTGATCTGAAAGACGCGGAGCTGAAGGGGATGAAGTATTACGAGTCGCATAGCCGTCGCTATTATTTGCAATTGCCGATTATGGCGCGCTACGATTGGAAGATCGGGGATAAGGCACGGTTTCATCTCGCGCTTGGTCCATACATCGCTTATGGCTTGGGCGGCAACGCCTATTCGGAGGTACATGGTTTTGAGCTCAAGAAAAACGAGGGGCGTTATGAGATCGTGCGGGATTATCAGGAGTCGGAATCCAACCGGAATCCTTTCCATCAGGGAGTCCGTCGCTTCGATTGGGGCATCTCCGCCGAGGCGGGTTTCGATATCGGCCGCTGGTCGATTGGCCTGGACTACGACTTGGGGCTTGGCAAGCAATACCGGTCTGATGGTATTGACGCGAAATACCATACGATCAGCCTGACCGTAGGCTATCGTTTCTGATGGATGCCGGGGCATGTCCCGCTTAGCGTTGGTCAGGATGCCTGATTACCCTTAATCAGAGTGTCTGATTACCTCTAATCAGGGTGTCTGGTCAGGGTTGATCAGGATTGGGGCGAATATCGTATCTTCGCGTTGGATTCTTGACAGGTGAATGAAAGATAAAATGGACAACGAACGTTTAAATAAGGAAAAGGAGAGGGAAGAGGCGATCCGTTTCGTGGCTCGCCATTACGAACCGGGCGCGCTCGATGCGGATGCCGCGTGGCGGCGCTTTGCCTCCGGGCACGCGATTCCTCGTGAGCGTTCGTTCGCCCGTTCGCGTTGGATGGCCGTGGCGGCGGTTCTCTTGGCTTTGGTGGCTTTTGGCGCGACCTATTGGTGGCGGCAAGGGCAGCCGGATTGGGTGTTGGTGGCTTCGGGCGACGTGACGACCAAGGTGGTCCTCCTGCCCGACAGTACGCGGGTGACGCTGGCCGCCCACTCATCGTTGCGCTACGACGCCCGCCATTTTGGGGAGAAGGGCCGCGACGTGGAGCTTCGGGGGAAAGGGTTCTTCCGGGTGACGCGTGACGAGTCGTCGCCTTTCACGGCCCATACGGCCCACGCCGCCGTGCGGGTGTTGGGTACCAGTTTCCAGATCGACTGCCGGGATGATGAGACACGGCTGGATGTCCGGAGCGGGCGGGTCCGTTTCTCCGTGTCTGATGATCCCGCCCTGGAGCCGTTAGTCCTGACGGCGGGCATGTCGGCCGCCTATCGGGTGGGCGACACCTCGATCCGGCGCTTGGCGGCGACAACCGACGACGTGAACCGTTTCTCATGGGAGAACCGGGTGCTTCGTTTTCGTGAGACGCCTCTGGAGCAGGTGATCCGTGATGTCGAGGATTGTTATCAAACCAGGATCGTGAACCGGGGGACGACTTCCGATGCTCGCTTGACATCGGTTTATGAGGCGGTGCCCTTGCCCGACCTGTTGGCGATTATCAATGAGACGCTTGGGGTTGACCTGGCCGTGGCGGATAACTAGAAAAACAGAAAAGAGAATGGAGTAAAGAGATGAGGATAGGCGAACGACAAGTTTGGCTCGCGATTGCCGTGTGGTTGATGATGGCGGCGCTTCCGGTCGTAGGACAGGAGGCGTCGCCTTTGGCCGTTCGTGTGACGGTGGAGGCGAGCGAGATGCCTCTTGTCAATTTGCTCGACGAGCTTGAGCGGCAATCCGGTTGTCGTTTCTCTTACGAGTCGTCGTTATTGGAACGTGAGCCGGCGGCGACGGTTGCCTTTCATGAGCTCCCGCTGGCCGAGGCGTTGGATCGTCTGTTCGCCTCGAGGCCGATCGTCTGGAGACAGACGGGGCGGTACGTCATCTTGCGGGCGGCCCGACGGTTGGTGACGGTGAGCGGATTCGTGCGCGACGCCTCCTCGCACGAGACCCTGTTGAGCGCTTCCGTTTGGGATCGTGGCCGAAGCCAGGGAACAGTTACCAACCATTACGGTTATTATAGTCTCCTGTTGCCTCAGGGAAAGGTCCGCCTGAGAGCCTCTTATGTAGGTTTCGCCTCGCGGACGGTCGAGCTCGACCTGCGGGGCGATACGGTCGTCAATTTCTCCTTAAACTCGTTGGGCCTACTGGATGAAGTACTGGTGATCGGCTCCTCTTTCCGGCAAGAGGCTTTGCGTACCCGTCCCGGCGTGGAGGAGCTTCAGCCACAACGCGTACAGGCTTTGCCGAATCTTTTGGGTGAGGCGGATATGGTGCGTTCCCTGCAATACTTGCCGGGCGTGGCGGTGGGCGATGATGGGTTGACAACACTTTCTGTCCGGGGAGGTAATACCGACGAGAATCTTTATCTGTTTGATGGCAATCCGCTCTATTACGTGAGTCATGTGATGGGTGTTTTCTCTGCCTTTAATCCCGACGCGTTGAAGAACATTACCTTTTATAAAGGGGCTTTTCCGGCGGAATATGGTGGGCGGCTCTCATCGGTTGTCGACGTGCGGATGCGTGATGGCGATCTCCATGCCTATCATGGGAATATCTCTGTCGGCTTGCTTTCGGCCAGGGCCAATTTGGAGGGACCGATTGTCAAGGGGCGCTCCTCCTTCAACGTCTCGGTGCGTCGCTCATGGATGGACCTGTTGATGAAGCCGATCGTGAGCATCATCAATACGGGGCTCGACAATAAGAAGAAGATCGGCTATTATTTTTTCGATATCAATACAAAGGTGAGTCATGCCATTTCCGACCGGAGCCGGATTTACGCCAGTTTCTACATGGGACAGGATGCCTTGCTCTTCGGCCATGAGAACAAGGAGGCCGACACCCGGGATGTTTTCCTTTGGCGTTGGGGTAATCTTGTTGGCTCGGCGGGATGGAACCAGGTGATCAGTCCGACACTTTTCCTCAACATGACGGCCGGCTACAGCCGTTTCCGATCGAGGATCAAGCAGGATTATCAGGATTATGAGCGCCTGCTGGGTGGAGATAAGCAGCTTTATGCCGAAACACAGGATTACCGTTCGGCTATCGAGGACTGGAGCACTCGGGCCACGTTCGATTGGACGCCATCGCCCCGCCATCGGGCGCGCTTTGGTGTCGATTACCTCTATCACCAGTTCCGGCCGGAGAACAGTGAGCGGATGGAGCAGGTCGCTACTAATGAGGCCAGTTGGTCTGAGGTATCGACTTTGGTCCGTGGACATGAGTTGTCGCTCCATGCCGAGGACGAGATCCATGTGGATGATTATCTTTGGGTCAATCTGGGCGGGCGTTATACCCTGTTCCGGGTCGATGGGCGTGATTATCATTCCCTGCAACCCCGGCTGTCGGCTCGTTTCCGGGTTCGTCCCGATTTCTCCATCAAGCTCGCCTACGACAAGATGAACCAATATGTTCATCGACTCTCGAACACCTACGTCAACCAGCCAACTGATATCTGGGTTCCGGTGACGGATGATATCCCGCCGATGTCGTCGCATCAGGTGCAATTAGGCTTCTATTATGATTTTGGACGTGATTATGCCTTTTCGATGGAGAGCTTCTACAAGTTCATGAACAACGTCATTGAGTATAAGGATAATTGGGCGCCGAGCGCAGATTATCAAGGTTGGGAAGAACGGGTTGGCATTGGTAAAGGCGAGTCGTATGGTTTTGAGTGGATGGCCCGCAAGAAACGGGGAAAGACGACCGGCTGGATCAGTTATACCCTCTCGTGGACCGATCGTTATTATCCCGATGGGTCGGTCAATAAGGGAGACCGTTTCCCTTTCCGTTACGACAATCGCCATAAGGTGAACCTGCTCGTGACCCATAAGCTTTCGCCTAAGCTGGAACTGAGTGCGGCATGGACTTTCGCTACGGGCAACCGGATCAGTGTGTCGGAATATCGTTATCTCTCACCGGTCGTGATCAAAGGCGATGGGGCGCAGTTCGCTTCGATTGGCTATTCCGCCCAGTGGACTGGTAATATATTTAATAATGTAGGCTTGTCCGAGCGCAATAATTACCGCCTTGCGCCTTACCATCGCTTGGACTTGAACCTGAATTGGTATCGGTCGAATCGGAAGGGGCGGCAGAGCATCTGGAGCTTTGGCCTTTATAACGCCTATGCCAGCCCCAATGCTTTCATGACCGAGCTGGAGATGTATTTGGGGCCCGACGGGAAATTGTCGCCACGATTGAAGAAGACTGTCCTTTTCTTTTGCGTGCCCTCTGTATCCTATACCTTTAAGTTTTGAACGCATATGATGAAGTATGGATGGATCGTTTTAAGTTGTTTATGCCTGTTCTCCTGCGTCCGGTATGAGGTGATTGAACTGGAAGAGTTGCCGGACCGGATCGTGTTGAATGCCTTGGCCTCGCCGGAAGGCATTCGGGCGCATATATCTAAAAGTGTGATGCTGACAGATAAAGACCCAGATTATTTTTTGACAGGTGCGGATGCGAATGTTTTCGTGAATAATGTCTATGTCGGGGCTTTACGAGCGGATGACGATCCGAATGATTCGGTACATGTTGCGGGGCAGTTTCGGTTGGATTATCCATTACAAATGGATGATCGGATTCGGATTGAGGCCTCTGCCGCTGGTTATGAATCAGTGTCGAGCGAGACCCGGATCCCCTTTGAGTGCCGGATTGAGCGGGTGGACACGGCGTTGATCGTGTCAAGTGCGCCATCGTGGATGGAACGGGATACGTTTGGTATGCGGGCTTACGTGACGCTCGGTGAGGTCCGGCGGGATACCGCCTGTTATTACCGTCTGCTCGTCAATCGGAGGATGCGGCTTGAGATGAATGGCAGGGTCTGGGATCTTAATTCGCTCAATGAGGAGGATATCCTTTTTTACGATTTTACGTCGGGCACTGTGAGTTATTCCTTTTACCCTCTGCTTGTGGATTATGAGGATGCGGTTTTCCAGATGGTTGGGGACAACCCGGCGTTGCAGGAGGTGAACGGTACTTACGGTCTTGGAACTTTCTCCGGCCTTTCATTACCGGAAGACCGAAAGGTACGTCTCAGTTTTTCACCGGTTTATTCCTCTTATCAAAACGACACGCTCTCCTTTGATGTGGATTTTGAGATTTATCTGCTAGCCATATCTGATAGTTATTATCATTATCTGCAATTGCTTAGGGATTATACCGTTCAGTTAGGAACTTTGGATTTTGGTTCCTTGCTGGAGGCTTCGTCCAATTATACCAATGTAAACAACGGTTTCGGGTTGGTCGGCGCTTATCAGATGGATTCCTTAACGATCCATATGCCGTGTGATTCCGTTTATCCTCAGATTATCGACAGGATTATGAACGGTTATGGCTGGTAAGTGGTTAATAACATTCTTGGCATAAGAGCCTTTTTTAATGGGAGAATCCTTACCTTCGCGGACTCAAAACAGAAAAGAAAAGATGACACAGACCTTATCCGATAAGCGTGTCTTCGTCACGGGAGGTGCTTCCGGCATTGGCCGGGCCATCGTGATTGCCTTTGTTGAACGGGGCGCACGAGTTGCCTTTTGCGATGTGAACGAGACCGCCGCCCTCTCTCTCCTGGAACGTTATCCCCAGTTGATATTCTATCCGGCCGACGTGACTGACGCTGAGGTTTTGAACCGGGTTGTCAACACGGTTATTAACCAGTTCGGGGATATTGATATCCTTATTAATAATGTGGGAATAAGTGAGTTCTCCCCGTTAGTGGAGACCAGCATCGAACAATTCGACCGGATTCTTTCCACCAATCTTCGACCGGTGTTCATAACCTCTCGGGCATTGGCGATTCACCGGAATACGCCGGTGGGCCGGGCCGCTTATGGACGGATTATTAATATTGCCTCGACTCGCTATTTGCAGAGTGAGCCGGGTTCGGAAGGCTATGCGGCCTCGAAAGGCGGGATCGTCTCGTTGACGCACGCCTTGGCCATTTCTCTCTCGGATTATCGGATTACGGTCAACGCGATCAGTCCCGGTTGGATACAGAACAGCGATTACGATCGGTTGAAGGCCTCGGACCATGCGCAACATCCCTCGGGGCGGGTCGGTCGTCCGGAGGATATCGCCCGTCTTTGCCTCTTCCTTTGTGAGCCGGAGAATGATTTTGTCAACGGGCAGAATATCACCGTTGACGGTGGAATGACCAAGAAGATGATTTACGAGGAGTAGTCCTAGAAACCGAATCCGAAGTCGCGTCCGCCGAAGCCCGGGAAAATCATGATTTGCCGTTCCATTCCACGGCGGGCGGGATTATACTGGAAGTTGGCGCCCACGCCAAAACTGAAATTGTCGCTAACCTTGAACTGGAGGGCGCCGCCCACCTGCTGATGATAGAAGAAGGGATTCATGATCAGGTAGGCGTTCTTCTCTTGTGCCTGGTCATAGAAAACATAGTCGCCCCAGGCGTGCAGTTTCAACCAGTCGGTCGCCTCGTAGGAAACATGAAGGTGAAGACCTGCCATAACATCCGGGCTGGGGTTCAGTGGCGTGAAGAAGCGCCCGCCAAATCCGCCGCCAGAGATCCGCAGTCGGTCGTTGTGCCACGAGACAACGGTGGTGAAGGTTGTCATGCCGCCCGCTCCGGGCCAGGTGTATTGGGAACCGTTGGCCAGGAAATCGACATTCTCGTTCACATGCTTGAGATAGGTCTCGTTGAAGTCGAGCGCCATCGGCGAAACCTCCATCAACATGGGTGTATAGACATTATAGAAGGGACGATAGGCACCGGAGAGAACGTTCATGTCCATCGGACGCTCCATATGTATCGAATATTCCTCGGGCTGGAAGCTCAGCCATTGCAAGTCGACTGGGCGAGAACCTTTTGGCGTATAGTCAAGCTCGCTTACATCCTGAATGTCCAGTTCGAAAGGTTTAGGCTTAGGGATCGCCACGATCTTACCCTCCTTGTCGAGAACGAGCGAAAGATCGGATTGCGCGTTGGCCCGGCCAAGGGCAAGACAGATTAAGCTTAATATAATTAATGTGATCCTCATAACATTCCCTCCTCATCTTAACGGAACGAAGTTAAGGATAATATGATAAAAAGAGACACGGATAACACGGATTTAACAGATGATCACATGTCAATCTGTTTTAACCGTGTTATCCATGCGCTATTCAGTGGTTAATATCCCAGCTCATAAGGCTGGTCGACCGCCCGGACGCCCTCGTCCAGCCATTTCGGTGCGGCCTCATGCTTCAGGAAATGGTTGAAGAACTGGAACATCCGGGTCTGGAAGTCGATCCGGTTGGCCATACGCAACGGCCAATGCGGTTCGCCCGTGTAGTTGAGCAGCCAGCAGGGTTTACCGAGTCGTTTCATCGCCACGAAATACTCGATTCCCTGATACCAGGGCACATGACCGTCGGCGTCGTTATGCATGATCAGGATCGGGGTTTGTACCTTGTCCATCGTGAAGAGGGGCGAATTGGTGTGATAGCGGTCGGGCGTGCTCCACGGCGTGCCACCCAGACGGCTTTGCGTGTGCTCATATTGAAAGGCCCGTGCCATGCCCGATCCCCAGCGGATGCCGCCATAGGCGCTGAACATGTTGACAACCGGCGCTCCCGACTCGATCGCGGCGAAAAGGTTGGTGCGTGTCGCCAGGTAGGCCACCTGATAACCGCCCCAGCTGTGTCCCTGCGCGCCGATCGCCTTCTCGTCGACGTAGCCCTTGACGATCAGCATGCTGACGCCCGGCATCAGGCAGTTGTAGCAGCTCTCGCCCGGATAGCCGTCACGATAGCGGATATCGGGATTGAAGATGATATAGCCGTTGCTGTTGTAGAGGCGATAGTCGATCGTCGAGCGGTGAGGCTCCGGCATGTGGTATTCGTAGAGGGTCTCGGAGTTGCGCTCGTAGAAGTTGACGATCATCGGATACTTCTTGTTGGGATCGAAGTTGGCCGGTTTATAAACCACGCCTTCCAACGGGCGGCCGTCGAGCGAGATCCAGGAGACCAGCTCTGCCGTACCCCACAGGTAATCCGCCTGTTGACGGTCGCCGTGGCTTACCTGTACCGATTTCTTGAAACCGAGGTCGGCGCAGTGCAGGTCGGGGAAGGTGGTATAACTCTCGATGGTATAAAGCACCTTGTTCGCCTTCTGGGCCTTCTCGATGGTCGAGAGCATGTAGTCGCCTGCGATCAGCTTCTTGGGGGCCGAGGCCTTGTCGAGGCGTGTCTCATAATAGCCGTAGCCCTTGCTCTTCTCGTTGAAGCCGACGAGCAGTTGCGGTTGGTCGGTCGCGACCGTGCGGGCCTCCTTGTCCAGCTGTTTCAGGCGGTATTGGATACCCTGCTCGCGACCGTCGGTCGTCAGCCGTTGGGGGGCGCGTTGGCCCAACGGATCGAAGCTCCAGAGGTCGTAGCGGTCGTAGATGAGGATCGCCTGGTCATCGTCGGTCCATCCGGCGGATCCGTATGCCCGGGGATAATCGGGCGTGTCGTTCTCCTCGTCCCAGGCGATGAAGCTTTGCGGCGTGGTCAGTTGATGGCGTTCGCCATTCTCGAGGGAGATGGTGTACCAACAGCTGTCGGTTTCCGCGTAGGCATAGGCATAACGGCCGGCGGGCGAGAGGCGGAAGCGGCTGTAGTCGGCCTGGGCGATTGGTTTACGCTCGCCTGTCTCCAGCGAGATGGTATAATAGTCGCTCCGGGTGCGGGCTTCCCACATCGATGAGACGGAATAGGGCTCGCTGGTGGAGAGCAACGCGAGCGACGCGTCGCCCTCATTGCCCAGTTGGATGTTGGGCAGGGTCTTGTCGGCCAGCTGGATCACCTTGCCTTCCTTAATATTATAGACCGCCTTGTAGTTCTTCTTCAGGTCCTCTTTCAGGTTATATTGCTGGACGGTATATTGCACCGGCTCGTCCCAGCTCCAGACCTGCACGTTCGGGCGGTTGGCGTCGAGGATGGTGGTGTCTTTCTGCTTCGGCTCGGGCGAGGTGCCGAAGAAGAGGCGTGCCGCCGAACGTGAGAAGCTGAGTGTGCCGTTCTCGTTGATCACCCATCCGGCGGGCAGGGCCTTGTTGCCCCGGCCGGCGATCGCCTTGGCCGCAGCGCCCCGCTCGGAGAGCCACAACTCGAGGGCCTTATAAGCGGAATCCTTCTCCGCGCAATAGAGGAATGCCAATTGATTGCCCTGTTCGTCCAAAGCGACTTGGCGGAACAGGCCGTCGCCCGCCTTCACCAGGCTGGGCGTCCCTTTCGTGGGGTCGAGCAGGTAGATGCCCGCCTCGAGGTCCGTGCCGTTGCCTTTCGTTACGAAATAGAGCGTGGCGCTCTTCTCGGCGAAGGCGTAGTCGCTCACCCGGGCGAAGCGATAATCCCGCTTGCCGTCGAGGCTCCGCACGACGAGCGTCGAGTCCTTGCGGCCGCTTTGGTAAGCGAGCCAGTTGGCCTTGTCGGCCAGTTTGTATTGTTTCAGCGAGTCGATCCGCTCCTCTTGCCCGTCGGCATGGCGGATCAGGAGGCGGTCCATCGGCAGCGCGTCCGCCTTGGTTTTCGCGAGGCGGAGGGAATCCATCGTCGCGAGGGGCGTTGTCTCGGTCACGAGAAGATAATCGCCACTGGCCGAGAAGCGGAAATCTTTCGCCGGGCTGTAGGTGGCTTGCTCTGTGCCGTCGGCGGTGTGGAGATGGACGGTCGCGTCGCCCCGCCAGGGCTCCATTTTATAAGCGACCCATTCGCCATTGTCAGTGATGGCCTGCCGCGTGATCCGTTGCCAAGCGGCCAGGTCGGCCACCGTCATCGGCTTTTGTGCCTCTGCCTGTCCGAAAGCCAAAAGCCCGGCGGCGAGAAGCAGTTGAAAGTGTCTTGTCTTTTTCATGCAACAAAGGTTTATTATAATCTGTATTCTGAAGGACGAAGGTAATGAAAATTGGTGATAATAGAGCTTTTGGTTTGTTGGGAGAAGAAATTTAGCGGGTAAAATGGGCTATGCGTTGGCGCGTGACGCTTTCGATCGGGTAAAATGGGCTGCGCGTTGGCGCGTGACGCTTTCGACCAGGTAAAATGGGCTGCGCGTTGGCGCGTGACGCATCCGACCAGATAAAATGGGCTGCGCGTTGGCGTATGACGCATCCGACTGGATAAGATGGACCCGGAAAAAGAATCCTTTCAGGCCTCTCGCTTCTCCCAAGAGTTTCGTAAGTTCGCGGTATATATATAATAAGGAAAGGAGAAAATATATGCGAACCTTTTGGTTTATATTCTACGACGACCAGCTGCTGTTGCGCCACGACGCGACGGGCGGGCGGATTCCCGAGGGGCCGGTCGCCCCGCTGGTGATCGACCATTGGATCGAGGCGACGTTCGACGACGGGACGACGGGGCGTGTCGCCACGGTCGACGCGCCTGAGGTGGAGGCGCCTTACCGCTTCGTGGGGCTTCGGGCGAGCTGGTCGATCCTCTCCGCCGAGTGGTATGCCAAGGCGGGCAAGGCGCGCCAGCTGGCTTATTGGGACCAGCACAGCCGTTTCTGCCCGGCATGCGGCACAGCGACGGCCCAGGCGGGACCCATCGTGAAGCGTTGCCCCCGCTGCGGCTACGAGATCTACCCGACCATCTCGCCGGCCATCATCGTGCTGATCCGCCGGGGCGAGGAGGTGCTGCTGGTCCATGCCCGCAATTTTAAGGGACGTTTCCACGGGCTGGTGGCCGGTTTCCTGGAGGTGGGCGAGACGCTCGAGGCCTGCGTGCGCCGCGAGGTGCGTGAGGAGACAGGGCTGGAGATCGACAACATTACCTATTTCGACTCGCAGCCGTGGCCTTATCCCAGCGGGCTGATGGTGGGCTTCGTGGCCGATTACGTGTCGGGCGAGATCAAGCTACAGGACGAGGAGCTGAGCGCCGGCGCCTTCTTCACGCGGGATAACCTGCCGGAGCTGCCGCAAAAACTGAGTATCGCCCGCCGCCTGATCGACTGGTGGCTGGCGACGACCGCTCCCGAAGTTTAGATCTCGATGATGATGCCGATGCTGGGCAGCAGGGTGCCGGTCTCGCGGCTGACGGGCTTCAGCTCGTAGCGTTGCTGGCTGATCGGCGCGTCGGGGTTGAGGATCCGCCCCGTCTTGACGTAGACATCCTGCTCTTTGTATTTCGAGTTGAGGACATTCTGCACGTCGATGTAGATGCCGAGCATCAGCCGTTTGAAATAGAAGGTCTTGTCGACCCGCAAGTCCAGCTGGGTGAAGGGATCGAGCCGCTCGCTGTTGAAACGGCTGTAGTCATAGAGCAACTGGTTGTTGGCGTCCCACGCCTCGACATAGCTGCTCCGCTCCACGTCGTAGGGCGTATAGGGCGCGCCGCCGACGACACGGAACTTGGCGCTCACGTCCCAGTTCTTGGGCAGCGAGTAGGTGCCGCTGAAGGTGAACATGTGCTTGTTGTCCCACGACGAGGGAATGTATTTCCCGCTCTGCCGCCCGTCCTTGAACTCGCTCCGCACCCAGGTGTAGGAGGCGATGAAGGTCAATCCCTTGTAGTTATACCAGCGTCCCATCAGCTCGGCGCCATAGGCCCGGCCCGTGGCGGTCGAGGTGACCGCCTCGTTGCCCAGCACGCCGTAGTCCGTCCCTTTCGAGGCGAGCGGGATGCTGTCTTTCACCGACATGGGGTAATAGTCGTAATGTTTGTAGAAACCCTCGGCCGTGAACTTGAGGTAGGCGCTCGGGCGGTATTCCAGTCCGGCGCTCGCCTGGTCGCTCCGGATGTAGCGGAGGTCGTTCGCCCGGTTCACGTAGTTGCCCTCGTTATCCTTGAAACCCAGGGCGGTGTAGGGCGGCAGTTCATAATAGCGACCGACGCTGGCGTTGGCGTAGACATCGCCGAAGAGCCGGTAGGAGAGAGAGAGGTGGGGCGAGAGCTGGTCGAGAAGGTTGCGCATACTCTTCGAGTAGTTGTTGGCGTCCGCCCGCAGGCCGAGCGAGGCGGTGAACCGCTCGTCGTAGCTCTCGTAGATGGCCGTGGCGTAAAGACCCCATTTCCAGAGTCCCAGATCCGTATTATAGAGGATGGTCTGGGGATTGGTCGTGAAGATCTTCTGGTAGGTATTGTTGCGGTATTGCGCGTAATCCACGTTGCCGCCGAAGTTCAGCTGGACGAAAGGCAGGCGGACGGTGTTCTCCGAGCGGAGCTTGTTCTCGATCTCGTCGGAGTTGTAGCGGAGCGTCAGGTTGTCGGCCGAGCTCTCATCGTTATCCTTGTATTTCGTGTTCTTGTTGTTGGTCTGGCTTCGGCTGATGATAATACTGTAATTATTGTTACCGGCGTAGTGCTTGTAGACCGCACCCAACGTATAGCTTTTCTGCTGGATGACGGGCAGGTAGGAGAGGATGTATTGGTTCTCTTCCGAGAGGCTCTCCTCGTCGCCGGTGTTGAGCTTCATGTCGTCGATCGCCCCGAGGCCAAGGATGGTCAGCTCGTTTTGCCGGTCGAACGAGTGCTTCACCTTGAATTGCGCGTCGGTGAAGGTCGGCAGGAAGGGCAGGCCGATCATATCGAAAAGGAATTGCAGGTAGGAACGGCGCAGGGAGACCTGGTAGGTTGTCTTGTCGCCGATCGGGCCGTTGGCGGAGAGGCCCACCTCCGAGGCGCCGAGGATGCCGCGCAGGGCGAATTTCTCCTTGTTGCCATCTTTCAGTTTGAAATCGAGTACGGAGCTGAGCGCGTTGCCCTTCGAGGCGGGAAAGGCGGCAGAGTAGAAGTTGACCTCGCGGATGAAGTCGGGATTCAGGATGCCGACTGGCCCGCCTGAGGCGCCTTGTGTCGAGAAGTGATTGATATTCGGGATCTCTACGCCGTCGAGGAAGAAGCGGTTCTCCGAAGGACCACCACCACGTACCATCAAATCGTTGCGGAAGGCCGCCGTCGAGGCGACACCCGGGAAGGTCTGGATGACCCGCGAGATGTCGCGGTTGCCGCCAGCACTCTTCTCGATCTCCTTAAAGCCGATGACGCGCAGGCCCAGCGGGCTCTCGGCGGTCTTACGGAAAGGTGTGGCGACGATGTTCACCTCCTCGATGCTTTGGCTTGATTCTTCCAGCTCGATCGGGATGTAGATATCTTTGTTGGTAACTTGAAACTCAGCCGTGACGAACGACTTGTAGCCGATAAAGGTGGATTGCAGGCGATAGTTACCCGGTTTGACCTCCGTGATCTCGAAATAACCAACCGAATCAGTGACTGCTCCTTGCGTGCTGTTCCAGATGGCGACGTTGGCATAGCTGATTGGCTGCCCGTTGAATGCGTCTTTGACAATACCTTTAATAGTGTATGATTGCCCTTGGGCCTGAGCCATTACCGCGCAAAACAACCCAATGAGGATATATGAAAAAGGATTTGTTCTCATTGATATATTATTTTTTACGCGAAAATAGTTAACGGAGATAATAAAAAAAAGTATTCATATCTTAAGTAAAGACGTCTGTTATGCCGGGTCGATGATTTAAATATGATAGTAAAATGGCTATAAGTGCAAAAAAAGTTAATATTTAGAGTGCGAAATCCGTGAAAATGCTTTTTGTGATCATCTCTTATTTGTCTTTTCAGGGCTGATTTGAAAGGGTATTATTAATTGATAATTTTTGATATAGCTCTCATGTTAATCGAGAAGATGATCAAGATTCTTTTGTCATGTTTGAATAGATATGGATAAATAGTAAAAAAATAAAAAAATAAGTTTTATGTTTGTGTTTGTGAAATATTATTATCTTTGCGCGGTTTTGTTATATGTTTTTAGAATTTAACATGTATATCTTACATAATGTCATAGTTCGAGAGCCTCTTAGGATGAATGATAAGTTATGTTGGTTGAGGTAATGACGGATGATAGGTGTTAAGTTTGGATAACGGTTAAGGAATAATTAGTAAATGTATATTTTTTTGTAGAATCAAAAAAAATGTGTGTCTATGGTTAAAAAGTTAACTTTTACTTTAATGTGTCTTGCGACAGGCGTAGGCATGGCTGTTGCTCAAAAGACGAATGTCTCGGGCGTGGTTGTCTCCGCGGACAATGGAGAGCCTGTCATTGGAGCTTCAGTTATAGTGAAGGGTACGACGATTGGTACGGTGACAGACTTTGACGGAAAGTTCAATTTGGAAGTTCCCGATGGGCAGAAGACGTTGCAAATCTCGTATGTGGGTATGGTTCAGCAAGAGGTGGCTGTTCGTCCGAACGTGAGCGTGCGTTTGATTTCCGATACCCAGAATTTGGATGAGGTCGTGGTAACGGCTCAGGGTTTGACCCGTAAGGAGAAATCGCTGGGTTATTCGACACAACAGGTAAAAGCGGATGAACTGTTGCAAGTTCGTCAAACAGACTTGAACAATGCGTTGGTTGGTAAGGTTTCCGGTGTTCAGTTTGTCGGTTCTTCTGGTGCGACATTCGATGAAGGTACGATTGTCCTTCGTGGTGCGACTTCTATTTCTAACGATCGTAGTGATAGTGCGCCGATCTATGTCATTGATGGTGTGATTGCGGATGACGCGAATGGCGTGAACATGGATGATGTCGCTTCGGTTAACGTTTTGAAAGGTCCGGCGGCAACAGCTTTGTATGGTTCTCGTGGTGGTAATGGTGCGATCATCATTACGACGAAAGGAGGAATGGATGGTTTCGACCGTACGGAGATCAATGTTAGCCACACGTTGACGGTAGATGTGCCGAAGATCTACTTTGATATGCAGGATAAATATGGTGGTGGTTACATGGGGGCTGATGCTGAGATGAAGACATTTTCTTATGATCCATCTATACATCCTGAGTATCTTGCTGAAATGGATGGCGTTCAGTACTATGACTATGCTAACGATGCCAGTTGGGGTCCGGAGTTTGATGGTCGCCAGTATGCGCCTTGGTACGCTTGGGATCCGACAGATCCTCGTTTTGGCCAGACGGTAAGTTGGGAGCCGTGCTTGGACCTGTATGACTTGTATAAGAATGGAATCAGCAATACGACCAACGTCGCTTTCTCTCGTGCGGGCAAGAATTACTCATCACGAATCTCATTCTCTAATGTTTCTCGTCAGGGTATTCAACCGAACAGTGACGCCGCTCGTCGTTACCTGTCCGCTCGTACACAGTTCAAGCCGATTGATCGCTTGACAGTCAGTGTCGACTATAAATATACCTATCGTCACAACCATAACGCCTCTTATGAAGGTTATTCAAGCTACAACCCACTTCGTACTTACGAGCAATGGGGGCATACGAACGTAGACCTGAAAGATCTTAAAGAAAACTATACCCGTCCCGATGGAACAATTCGGACGTGGAACATTACGAGTCCTACGGATTTTAATGGTGCATATCATCCTAATCCCTATGCGATCTATGAGTTAGTGAATAGAGACTACGTCTATCAATATAATATATTTAGTGGTGACGCAGAGTTGGACATTTGGAACAATATAAAGGCCGGTATTCGTGTGAATGGAAATCTTCGTTCATACAAATATGAACGTGGTGTACCTATGTATTTGGTCGGTTTGACTTCAAGCTATACGCAAACCCAATATATGGAGAGTGATATCCAGACGCAGGGTCGTATCACTTGGGGTGATCGTTTCTTGAATGATCGCTTGACGCTTGATGCGGCAATCTTCTTTGAGGATAGACAGTATTCAAAAGATGAAATAGAGGCTTTTACTCGCGATGGATTGAATATCAATAATTTCTTTAGTACTGCTGGCTCTGCAGGCTTGGCGGGTGGTAACAATTTGAAAACAGAGATGCACGAACGTAGTGTTTATGGTACAGTAACGGCTGGCTGGAACGATACTTACTTTATTGATGGTTCGCTCCGTAACGATTGGACCTCTACGCTGGCTCCTGAAAACAATAGTTATCTCTATGGTGGTCTCTCTATCGCAGCGATCGGTAGTAACTGGTTCAAGGATGCCTCTTGGTTGAATTTCTGGAAGATCCGCGCCTCTATGGCTCAGGTTGGTTCTTCTTTAGATCCATATAGTATTTATAGAGTATTTAAGTTACGAGACAGTGATGATGCTGTCGTGAAATATGATGGATTAACGAATTTTTGGATTGATAATGTTTTGAAGAATGAGGATATCAAGCCGACGATTTCAACCTCTTATGAGATCGGTACCGAATGGCGTATGTTCAACAACCGCTTTTGGGGAGATTTCAACTTCTATAACCGCGATTCCAAGAACCAGATTATCCAGTTGAATGCGACACCGGCCAGTGGTTACAGTAAGCGTATCGTGAATGCCGGTTTGATTCGTAACCGTGGTGTTGAGCTCTCTTTGGGTGGCGATATCGTCCGTACGAAAGACTGGACATGGACCTTGAACGCAAACATCTCTCGTAACCGTAATACGTTGGAGGAATTAACGGATGGTTTGACTGATTATCGTTTGTCTTCTTATGGTTTTGGTACTTATACTTATCTGTATGCTGAAGTTGGTGAGCCGATCGGTGTGATCCGTGGTACGGTTTGGGATCGCGACCCGAATGGCAACATCATTTTAAAAGAGCGCGGTGACGGCACTTTGGTGCCAAGTGTCAATACATCCGCTCAGGAGAATTTGGGTAATATCCAGCCGGATGTAACGGGAGGTTTCTCTACGAGCTTGCGTTTTAAGGACTTCACGTTGGGTGCTTCATTCGACTTCCAGATTGGTGGCGCGATCGCTTCTGCGACTAATATGTTTGGTTACGGTTCGGGTATGTTGGCAGAGACGGCTGGCTACAACGACAAGGGTAACCCGGTCCGCAGCAGCGTAGAGAGCGGTGGTGGTGTTCGTGTAGACGGTGTTATCGACAATGGTGATGGAACTTATACCCCGAAGACGGTTTATGTTGATGCGAATACTTATTATCAGACTTATTATCAGGACGCTTGGGAAAACTTCGTCTATAAGGCCTCTTACCTGAAAATGCGTGAGTTGAGCGTTCGTTACGACGTGCCTTCAGCTTTCTTGGCAAAACATAATTGGGGTGTAAAGGCAGCCAGCCTCTCGTTCGTCGCTTCCAACCCCTGGTTGATCTATTCGGCGGTTCCCAATATTGATCCGTCCGAGATTGGTGGAGCAAGCTACAGTTATATGGAGGGTGGTCAGGCACCATCTACTAGAAGCTTTGGTTTTACGGTTAATTTGACTTTCTAATTAATGTAATTAAAGACAGATGAATATGAACTTGAAAAATATAAAATGGGCGGCAATTGCGCTGGCAGGCGTTTTGTCGTTAGGCAGTTGTGATGATTTCGGTGATATCAATATTGACCCGAACAATCCCTCGGAAACGGATACTCGCTATATGTTCACTTTCGCTTGTAATCGGGTTTATACCTTCGCATGGAATGGTACTTATAATCCGTGGACACAAATGTTTCCGATGTATATCGCTGAACGTCAGAATGTACAATATGGAACGTTCAGTGTACGTGACTTTTCTACACAGTCATATTATTATGAGAATATTCAGAATCTGGAAGAGATCATAAAAATGAATACCGATCCTGAGACTATGGATGCGGGAAATGTTATTGGATTTGGCTCGAATGCAAATCAGATTGCTGCGGCTCGTACGTTGAAGGCATTTTATTATATGCATTTAACAGATGCGTTAGGTATGTTACCTTACTCTGAGGCGATCAAAGGTCTGGAAGGTAATTTTACGCCGAAGTACGATACGCAGGAATTTATTTACGAGGACTTGGATCGTGACTTAAGAGAAGCTTATGCTCAATTCGATGAGTCAGGTACACTTGACGATACTTACGATATTCTCTATGAGGGCGATATTACGAAATGGAAGAAACTGAATGCCTCTTTGCGTATGATGATGGCGATCAAGCTGTCTGACGTGAATCCAACGGTGGGTCGTGAGCGTTTTGCTCAGGCTTATGCAGACGGTGGTATTGAGGATAATGCTGATCGCTTAGAATATAAGTTTATTGCAGAGCAGGATAATGAAAATATTTTGTATACGAATATTGTTCGGAGCGGCCGTCGTGATTTTTCACCTTCCATGACTATTATTGATAGTTTGAAGTCATATAATGATCCGCGTCTTTATGCGTACGCTGATCCTAACGAAAAAGGAGAGTATGAAGGCGTTCCTTTAGGTATTGATCAATCAGAAGTTGAGAAATATAAAGGACGTGCGGAGTTTGATACTCGTTTCTGGGAACAAGACGCGCCGATGGTTGTCGTGCCTGCTTCGCATATCCTGTTGCTCGAGGCCGAGGCCGCTGTCCGGGGTTGGATCAACGCGGACGCTGAGGACCTGTACCGTCGTGGTATCCAGGCCTCGTTCGATTACTACGACGTCGTGGGCTCGATGGACGAGAACGACAACTCCATCACCTATACCGATTTCGACGGCTACATGGCGCAGCCGAAGGTGCAGCTGACCGGCTCCGAGTCGGAGAAGATCTACAAGATCGCGATGCAGCGTTGGTTGGCCAACTATTTGCAGAACGGTATGGAGGCTTGGTCCGACTGGCGCCGTTTGAACGTCCCGACGTTGGTTCCTGGCCCGGCGATGGTCACGACGCATATCCCTTACCGTCGGATCTATACGAACAACGACTATAACGCGAATATGGACAATTATAATGCGGCCATCGCCGCCCAAGGCGCGGATACGTATGATACACGTGTTTGGTGGGATACGAAGGATAACGAATAGAGTAAAAGTTAACCTTTTATATAATAGCATGAACACATAATTCGGGAAGGCGCGTTCGGGAGAACGCGCCTTTCGTTTTTTCAGTACCTTTCACAATCCATTTTTAATTTCACTGCAGTGAAAATTCAAATACACTGCAGTGTAATCCGAATTACACTACAGTGCGCTGAAAAATGGATTTGTTTAATACTCTTCCTCGATCGGTCCTACGAAGTATTTACTTCTTGTGGAGTCCTGCCGGGCAATTCTCGCTTTTTTCCGAGCCTCCTGTAGTTGGTAGGCCCTTTGTGCCGCCGTATTGGGGAGTGGACGTCCGACGTTTTGACGTGTCCCGTCGCGTTTAGCATTTTTCCTGTGAATGTATTCTTTTCGGCTCGTCATTTGTCCAACGTCGAAAGAGGCAACCGCCCCCGAGTTCCCACGTGCGGGTTTTTGCCTGAACTCGTCTTGCAATGACTTGGAGATGGGTAATGTTGGATCGAGCGGCAACATATGGCGCCAGAATACGTTTGGGGGCAGCTGATTGAGGGGAACCTTCCTGTTCGGGTTGTCACTGTAGGGCATATATTCCGAGAAATCTTTCGTGATGGGCAGTTCCCGTGGGGCTGTTTGTTGTTCACCCGCTGGTTGCTTGGGATTTAGGAATAACCCTTCCTGCATCTCCTTCATGAACTCCGGGTTGAGTCGCAACGAGTCTTTTCCCTCCAAGACATTCTTTAGCCAGATGGAGTCTTGTTTCGTCCATTGTGCCTGTCCTTTCCAGGTATTCAGGATAAGGAGCGGGAGGAGGAGATAGAGCAGTTTAATCTGTTGTTTCATCGTGGCCTCAAAGATACAGAGGATTCCGTGCTAGACTTTGAGGTCAGATAGATAATAATCCCTATATTTGGGTGAATAATTGATAAAATGGAAATAATTCTGGGACTATGAATAAAAAATTAATACTATTGGCGTTTTTCCTCTGCTGGATTGTTTCGCCTCATGCGCAGCCAAAAGCGGAAAAATACGCTTATGACCTTTCCTATTTTTTGCCGGAAGGTAATTATACTTATGATCCGGCAATTCCGACACCGGAGAAGGTTTTGGGCTTTCAGTTGGGGCAACAGCATGTTGATTGGGGGCAAGTGGTGGATTATATGAAGACATTGGCTGCTGCTTCCGATCGGGTGACGGTCCGTGAGACAGGGCGGACTTATCAATTCCGTCCCTTCATAGAGGTGACTATTACCTCAGCCGAGAACCAAAAGAATATTGCTCGTATCAAGGAAGAGCACTTGGCCCTGAGTGATGTAGAACGTTCCGGTTCATTGGATATCACCCATATGCCAGCGGTGGTAAGCCTGGTTTATAGTATTCATGGAAATGAGCCGTCGGGTGTGAATTCCTCATTGGCGGTAGCCTATTTCCTGGCGGCGGCACAAGGTGGAGAGATTGATGATATCCTGCGCCAGACGGTAATCCTGATGACTCCGGGCGCTAACCCCGATGGTATTAACCGATTTGCCAGCTGGGTGAACAGTTCTCGCAGCCAGACGGACGTGAGTGATCTTAATTCACGAGAGTTTCAGGAACCTTGGCCCTCAAGTCGCACGAACCATTATTGGGCTGATTGTAATCGTGACTGGTTGATGGCGCAACACCCAGAGGGACAAAATGGTGTGGATACCTATATGGATTGGTTACCAAATTTGTTGGCCGATTTACATGAACAAGGCTCTGCTCGTCCATATTATTTCAGTCCGGGGCATCCTAAACGGATACATGACTTGGTTTCAGCCGATAACCAGGCATTGGCATCGGAGGTTTCGACTCATGTGGCGGATGAGTTGGATCAGATCGGGACACTCTATTATTCTAAAGAGGGTTATGATGATTATTATTTGGGAAAAGGGGCCGCTTATGGAGATATCCATGGCTCAATCTGTTTGTTGTATGAGCAAGGTACGTCGCGTGGTCATTTGCGTGAGACGGTAAATGGTATCCGTTCTTTTGCCTGGACTGTACGTAATCAGGCTTATGGATCCTATGGAACGATCCTTGCCGGTTATAAGATGCGAGAGAAACTTTTGGATTACCAAAGGAATTTCTTCCGTGAGACCAAGGCCGATGCCGCACGACAGGCTGTCAAGGGATACGTGTTTGACGCACGGGGTTCGAGGGCTGTCGCTTATCATTTCCTGGAGAATTTGAAGCATCACCGGATTGAGGCTTATCGTTTGGCTAAAGAGGTGACGGTTGACGGTGAACGCTTTGAAACGGATGAGGCTTATGTTATTCCGGTTGAACAAAAGTTCAGTTCGATGGTTCGTACGATCATGGAGAATACGCTTCATTATACCGACAGTGTGTTTTACGATATCTCGACCTGGACATTTCCTCATGCGTTTAACTTGCGTTATGCTCCACTGAAAAGCATTACAGGTTTGATGGGGGAGAAGATCGATGAGCCTCAGTTTATCGCAGGAAAGGTAATTGGGGGAAAAAGCGATTATGGTTATCTTTTCTCGAGCACGGAATTTTATACGCCAAAGGTGATGTATGAGCTGATGCGTAAGGGAGTGCATGTACAAGCTAGTGGTCGGCCATTCCGTTTCCATTCGGGCGATCTCTCTTTGGATATGGGGTATGGTACAATTTTGGTACCGGCACGGAACCAGCCATTGGGAACGGATGAACTTTATGACCTGATTTCTCATTTGGCTTCGGAAGCTGGTGTTGATATTTATGCCGCAGAGACTGGTTTGATGGAGGCGGTCGACTTGGGTAGTCCTGCTTATCATCCTTTGCGCTTACCGGAGGTAGCCGTGATTGTTGGAAGGTCAATGGGTATTCCTGATTCGGGTGAGGCTTGGTTCCTGCTTGATCGGCGTTTCCAGATGCGACCGACCTTGATCGACGAGAGCGTCGCGTTAACTCCAAAGAAGTTGGCTCGTTATAGTGTGATTGTCTTAGCCAATGGTACTCCGAAGTTGTCAAAATCCTCTGAGGAGGCACTTAAGGATTGGGTAGCCGCCGGTGGTACGTTGATTGCCTCGGGTAAGGCACAAGCTTGGATCGTACGGATGGGTATCTTGCCCTTAAAATTGAAGGAGACGGCTTTCAAGGAAGATTCTACTCTTTATCGTCCTTTCGCTGAGAAGAAAGAGGCCGATGCGGGTAACGATATGGATGGCGTGATGCTGAATTGCTATTTGGATCCTTCACATCCGTTGGCTTGGGGACTCGACCAAACGGAGATTGCTATCTTGAAGAAAAATAACTTGATTCTCGAAAAAGATGCGGATCCTTATGTGTCACCACTTCATTATACGGATAAGCCTCATTTGTCCGGTTTCCTGTCTGGTAAGAACGAAGCTTTGTTAAGTGACTCCCCTGCCGTGATCGCCAAGAGTTATAAGAGTGGTTCGGTAATCTATTTTACTGATGATATGAATTTCCGCTCCTATTGCTTTGGAACGAGTAAAATCTTTATGAACGCGATTTTCTTTGGTGATTGCTTCTAGGAAAATTTGATCTATTATTATATTAGGTATATGGGGAACGGTAATTTGGGAGAACGTTTGTTGCAAACCACCGCTGATGGAAGTCATACGCTTTACCTTCCGGCGATGGATGAGCATTACCATTCAATAAACGGGGCTATTGGAGAGTCTGAGCATATTTTCGTGAATGCGGGTTTGCGTTCGCTTACCCGAAGGGAGATCCGTATATTAGAGATTGGTTTTGGTACGGGATTGAACGCTTTTCTGACATTGCGAGAGGTGATGGTGAATCTCGATTGGCGCATCGTTTATTTTGCGGTTGAGCTTTATCCTTTACCATTTGAACTAGCTACCCGATTGAATTATGCTGGATTGGCCTGGCCTGAGGGTGAATCATTGTTTCTGGATTTGCATCGGGCTGAATGGGGAAAACCGACTCAGATTACTGATCATTTTGTCCTACACAAGATAGAGGGCGACGCTAATCATGTTTCCTTGCCTGACGGGATAGATCTGGTGTATATGGATGCTTTCGCCCCGGAAAAACAGCCGGAGATGTGGAACGCCGCTCTTTATCGTCGCTTGGTGGATGCGATGGCACCTGAAGCAACGCTTGTTACTTATTGTGCCAAGGGCGATGTGCGGCGCGGTTTGCGTGATGCTGGATTATCGATGGAACGCTTGCCAGGTCCTTCAGGGAAACGACATATTCTTCGGGGAAAGAAGTTATAGGGGATTCTTTGGGTGAGATAAAATGAAAACGGGGCTGTGTTTATTAATCATAAGACACAGCCCCGTTTCTGTTGAATTCGTTGGTTTACTCGTTATTTGAGTAACGCCTCGATCTTAGCGACAAATTTGTCTTTTGTGGTCGCGCCAACGATCTTATCTACCATCTTGCCATCTTTCAGGAAAACGACAGTAGGGATGTTGCGTACGCCGAATTGGCTAACGACCTCATCGTTGTTATCTACGTCCATTTTGCCGATTACTACACGGTCGCCATATTCGTTATGCAACTCGTCGATAATCGGTGAAACCATGCGGCAGGGGCCACACCATTCTGCCCAAAAGTCGAGAACCATGGGCTTTCCAGAGTTCACGTACTCCTGGAAATTTGCGTCTGTAATTTGTAATGCCATCTTTTCTTAGTCTTTGTTTTTAAGTCCCCAAAAATACGAAAACTTTCGATCGTGGGACGATTCTATCCATTAATTTTAAAGTCGATATTGTCGTTCTCCTTTAGGAAATCGACAAGCTCTCGTGTTACGTTCAGTTTTGTTCCATGGGCGAAAAGGTTGAGTGAGACGTTGTGCTCACCATCAACTACCCGAAAATATAACAAGCTGTTGCCCGGATTGTTCTTGATCAGGGTTGATAGCTCATTGAGAGTTGGTTCATCGAGGTCATGGATTGGGACCGTGATGCAGATTTTCTCGATCAGTTGGTCTTTCTTGTCTTGCATGAGATCGACACTGAGTATCCGGAAATCCATCTTGGCCGGGTTCCATTTGCCGGGTTCCATGCGTGCGTGGATTAATAGGTAGATGCCCGGTTTTGCGTATTTGCTGAAATTGAAATAATCGGGTCCGAAGAGTGGAATCTCGCCACTGCCGGTGAAATCCTCAATCTTGATGATTCCGTAGGGCTTACCGTTTTTGGTTGTACCTTCACGGAAAGCAGTAACAATTCCTCCCATCAGCAGGTCGCCACGTCCGGCGAGTGCGTCGCGATCGGCTAGTTCCCCCATTCCCGTATTGCAAACATAACTAAGGATGATACGATAAGGATCGAGTGGATGGGCTGACAGATAGATTCCGACCAACTCTTTTTCTTTGTTGAGTCGTTCCAGGTCACTCCAACGTTCAGCTTGTGGAATTTCCGGCTTAGTGATGGCGACGAAACCACTGTCGCCGAATAGGGAATTGCCCGCGGTCTGTTTGTCCACTTGGTATTTGTTGCCATAGCGAACCAGCGTGTCAAGGAAGAGTTCTCCCCGGCCGTTATCGGCGAAGAACTGCTCTCGTTGGATCTTGAAATTATCGAACGCTCCGGCTAAGGCAAGCGACTCGATGTTTTTCTTGTTGCAAGCTGTCAGGTTTACCCGCTCCACGAAATCGAATATATCCTTGTAGGGACCGTTCTTTTGCCGTTCCTCAATAATGTTTTGTACAGCGGATTCACCAACGCCCTTAACTGCACCTAAGCCAAAACGGATGTTCTTTTGTTTGTCGACACCGAATTTGAGGTACGATTCATTGACATCCGGGCCAAGTACCTGAATACCCATTGCCCGGCACTCATCCATGAACTTGGTGATATCCGTGATGTTTGACAAGCTTCGACTGAGTACGGCCGCCATATATTCCGATGGATAATTCGCTTTCAAGTAAGCTGTTTGGTAGGCTACCCACGAATAGCAAGTCGCATGACTTTTGTTGAATGCGTATGAGGCGAACTTCTCCCAGTCGGCCCAAATTTTGTTAAGCGTATCGAGCTGGTAACCGTTAGCCTGACCGCCAGTCATGAATTTCTCCTTCAAGGCATTCATTTTGTCGATCAGTTTCTTTCCCATCGCCTTTCGCAGGGCATCACTCTCGCCACGAGTGAAGTTTGCCAACAAACGGGAGAGAAGCATGACCTGCTCCTGATAGACCGTAATACCGTAGGTGTCTTTCAGGTAACGCTCCATCACCGGAATATCGTATTTGATCTCCTCCTTGCCATGTTTACGGGCGATGAAAGAGGGAATGTAATCCATAGGGCCCGGACGATAAAGGGCATTCATCGCGATCAGATCCTCGAATTTGGAGGGCTGAAGCTCTTTCAGGTATTTCTGCATGCCGGCGGACTCGAATTGGAACGTACCGGTGGTCTTTCCGTCGCAGTAGAGTTTATAAGTCGCCGGGTCCTCAAGACTGATGTGATCGATGTCGATCTCATGTCCTGTGGTCTGCTGGATATTCTCGACCGCCTCCTTAATAATGGAAAGGGTCTTCAGGCCAAGGAAGTCCATCTTGATCAATCCGGTCTCCTCGATGACTGATCCCTCATATTGGGTAACAAGCATCTCCTCGCCCGTGTCCTTATCTTTAGCGGTGCTGACAGGAACAACGTCCGAGATATCGTAACGACCAATGATAACGCCACAAGCGTGTACTCCGGTATTACGCACGTTACCTTCGAGCATTTGAGCATATTTCAAGGTGTCGCGAGCCAAGGGATCGCTGCCGTTAGCCGCTTCACGTAATTCTGGTACGTAGTTGATCGCGTCGCCCAACTTGAACTTTTTCATGTCGGGAATCTTGTCAGGCACCAATTTGGCCAGACGGTTTGCCTCGGCGAGCGGTAACTTCTGTACACGAGCTACATCCTTGATGGCTGATTTCGTAGCCATTGTACCATAGGTGATGATATGGGCGACTCGTTCAGCGCCGTATTTCTCGGTTACCCAGCGCAAGACTTCGCCCCGGCCGTCATCATCGAAATCGGTATCGATATCGGGCAAGGAGATACGGTCCGGATTCAAGAAACGCTCGAACAACAGGTCGTACTTGATCGGGTCGATCTTCGTGATGCCAAGGCAATAGGCCACAGCCGATCCCGCCGCCGATCCACGGCCTGGCCCGACCGAGACACCCAATTCCTCACGCGCCGCCCGGATAAAGTCTTGCACGATCAGGAAGTAACCAGGGAAACCCATTGTCTTCATGATATGCAGCTCGAAGTTCAGGCGTTCTTTTACCTCGTCGGATAGGGGATCGCCATAAAGATGACTTGCTCCCTCGTATGTTAGTTTAGCCAGATAATCAGCCTCCAATTTGATGCGGTAGAGCTTGTCGTAACCGCCCAACTTCTTGATTTTGCTTTTGGCCTCTTCCTCGCTTAATACGACTTGTCCATTCTCGTCGCGGGTGAATTCATTGAAAAGATCCTCTTCTGTGAATTTTGTCCGATAGGATTCTTCCGTACCGAACTCCTCCGGAATGGCAAAGGTTGGCATGATGGGACCGTGATCAATAGAGTAGAACTCTACCTTATCGGCGATCTCGAGCGTATTGCTTAAGGCTTCGGGAACGTCGGCGAAGATTTTATTCATCTCGGCGGTTGTTTTCATCCATTCTTGCTTGGAGTAGCGCATACGGTTCGGGTCGTCGAGATCTTTTCCGGTACTAAGGCAGATTAATCGGTCGTGAGCTTCGGCATCTTCTTCGTTGACGAAGTGGACATCGTTGGTGGCAATTAATTTGATCTGGTGTTTATGCGCCAACTCAACTAATACCTTGTTGACCTCCTGCTGGTGAGGAAAGATCGTACAATCGGCATTCGGGTCATGTGTTTCGTGCCGTTGCATCTCCAGATAATAGTCGTCGCCAAAGAGGTTCTTAAACCAAAGTACAGATTCTTCTGCCTGTTTGAGTTGCCCCTTCATGATAAGTTGTGGAATCTCACCTCCAAGACAAGCGGAGCAGACGATCAGGTCCTCGTGATATTGTTCAAGCAACTCTTTGTCAATACGTGGACGTCCGTAGAAACCTTCTGTCCATGAGAGGGAGACCATCTTGATCAGGTTCTTGTAGCCGTTCAGGTTCTTGGCCAGCACGATAAGGTGCCAACCGCTTCGGTCATCTTGTGTGGCGAGCTTGCTGTGTCGTCCGTGACGTGCGCAATAGCATTCACAACCGATGATCGGCTTGAAGATTGAGGCTTCAGCCTCCTGAATCTGCTTTTCCAGTTCAGCCTTCTTTTGGTTGTCCTCCTCAGTGAGTGGTTCTGCTTGGCTGTTGATCTTGTCTAACTCTTTTTGAGCCTTCTTGATGGTGTCCTTATATTTGCCGTTCTTCTTGTTTACCTTGTTGAAGAACTCCTTGATTCCGAACATTACTCCGTGGTCGGTAACGGCGATAGCTCGCATGCCATCCTTATGCGCCTTGTCGATAAGCGCGTCAATGGAGGCTTGTCCATCCAACAAAGAGTATTGGGTATGTACGTGCAGATGAATGAAAGGTTCCATAGGATAATATATATGTAAAAGATGGATGTCTGGTAAAATACGTCGGTAAAGATACGATTTTATTGTCATTGGTTGTTTGGGCGATTGTCAGTTTATTCTTTTTTCTCGGTTTATATTGTTTGATTTATTTAGTATATAGGCAAATATAAGTTTTTTATCTAAATTTGTCGCAAGTTCGATTTTAGGAACTTTGTTGTAATGTTAAGATTCATAGTCATGAGAAAGATTATATTGTTATTGGGCGCGATCATGATGATAGCCATTGTTCCGGCGATGGCGCAAGTGGAGTTTGGAGTACGTGTCGGTGGAGCTTATTCGTCGTTGATACAGAAGATAAACCGTACTTATGAGTCGGGGGCCCGTTTCGGTTATAGTGTGGCGGGCTTGGCCGATATTCATTTGAAAAATCGTTGGTCACTTCGTCCGGAGATTGCGATTATAAATCAAGGCGGCTCCTATTATTCCGCGCAATCGATTGACGGAATGTCGCTCTATAACTCTTGTAAATATTATTCATTGCAAATTCCGGTGAATGTTGCTTACAACTTCATGTTCACTGATGTGCGCTTGAGTGTTTTTGGTGGTCCGGTGTTTGATTGGTCGTTTGCGGGTAAGATGGACAGTCGTGAGCAGAATTCCGATCTTTTATTCGGAATGACAGCCGAGAAGGACCTTAAGCCATGCGATTTCGGAATTAGCCTTGGTTTGGCGGTTGAATACAGCAATTTCTTTTTCTCGATCAACTCTATCTGTGGAGCGATCGATCGTCGTGCGGTGAAGCGTGAGGGAGAGACTTCCGTCTATCAGAATAACGTCACGCTTTCGTTGGGCTATTTCTTCCGCAAGAAGGTTAAATAACGAGCGTTCCCAATTATCCGTTTGATTTACAAGAAAAATAAATGGGGATCGCTTGGTTATTCAAAGAAAAACCGTACCTTTGCAAGCCGATTATTATCAAATTGTACTAAAAGTTTAGTTCTTAATCGGTTGTCACGTCATGTGTCCGTCGTGGCAATTCGGTTGGGGCGTTTTTTGAGTTATTAATTAATTTAATTTTTTAGCAGTGGATACTTTAAGTTTTAAGACCGTTTCCGCGAACAAAGCAACTGTAAACAAAGAGTGGGTCGTGGTTGACGCGACTGGACAGACTTTGGGTCGTCTTTGCGCGAAGGTAGCGAAGCTTTTGCGCGGTAAGTACAAACCAAACTACACACCGCATGTTGACTGTGGTGACAATGTCATCATTATCAATGCGGACAAGGTCGTTCTGACAGGTAACAAATGGAACGATCGCATCTATTTAAGATATACAGGTTATCCTGGCGGACAGATCGAATACACACCGTCAGACCTGATGAAGAAAGGCGCTGATCGTCTTTTCCGTAAGGTAGTAAAGGGTATGTTGCCTAAGAATCGCCTGGGCGCTAAGTTGCTCGGTAATCTTTATGTTTATGCCGGCACTGAGCACAAGCATGAGGCTCAACAACCTAAGTCAATCGATATAAACTTATATAAATAAGAATTATGGAAGTCGTAAATGCAATAGGAAGACGTAAAGCGGCCGTAGCGCGTGTATTCGTTAAGGAAGGTACTGGTAAGATCACGATCAACAAGCGTGACCTGGTGAACTATTTCCCTTCATCAATCCTGCAGTTCATCGTTAAGCAGCCGTTGGCTAAGTTGAACGTAGCAGAGCAATATGATATCAACATCAACCTGCAAGGTGGTGGTTTCAAGGGCCAGTCTGAGGCTGCTCGTTTGGCGATCGCCCGTGCGTTGGTTAAGATTAATCCTGAGGATAAGAGCGTCTTGAGAGCTGCTGGTTTCGTAACTCGCGATCCGCGTGTTGTTGAGCGTAAGAAACCGGGACGTCCCAAGGCTCGTAAGAGATTCCAGTTCAGTAAACGTTAATTTGGGTTTATTAAGTTTGCTGGTTGATAAGCGGGCCGCTTAGGCAGGGCTTAAAGACTCAAAGAACTAGAAACTGAAAAAAGCGTTTAGAATCTAAATTGTCGGGACTCCTTTTGTGCGTCGACGCATGGAGGCGACTACCCGGTGATTGTTAATTAAAAGAAAGTAAACGATTTAAGAAAGAAAACAATGTCAAGAGTTAATTTTGATCAATTATTAGAGGCTGGTGTACACTTCGGACACTTAAAAAGAAAGTGGAATCCCGCTATGGCTCCTTACATTTTCATGGAGCGCAATGGTATTCATATCATTGACCTTTATAAAACAGTTGCTAAAGTAGATGAGGCAGCGGAAGTAATGAAGAACTTGGCTAAGCAAGGTAAGAAGGTTCTTTTCGTTGCCACCAAAAAACAGGCTAAACAAGTGGTTGCTGATAAGGCTGCCGCTATTGGTATGCCTTATGTCATCGAGCGTTGGCCGGGTGGTATGTTGACTAACTTCCCGACTATCCGTAAGGCTGTGAAGAAAATGGCTACGATCGACAAGATGACTAAGGATGGTACATTTGATAATCTGTCAAAGAGAGAGAAACTGCAGATCACTCGCCAGCGTGCGAAACTGGAGAAGACTTTGGGTTCTATCGCAGACCTGACTCGTCTTCCGTCAGCTTTGTTCGTTGTTGACGTGATGAAAGAGCATATCGCCGTTCGTGAGGCAAACCGTCTGGGTATCCCCGTATTCGGTATGGTAGATACTAACTCGGATCCGAACAACGTTGATTACGTAATCCCGGCTAACGATGACGCTACAAAGTCTGTAGAGGTTATCTTGGGCGCTATCTGCGAGGCTATGAACGAGGGCTTGCAGGAGCGTAAGGCTGAGCGTGTAGACGCTGAGGCTGCTGGTGAGGGCGAGGCTCCAAAACGCGAGCGCAAAGCGAAAGCGGCAGTAAAGAAAGAACGTACGAAGAAAGAGGACGATGAGGCGTTGAACGCGAACATCGCCGGCAAGTACGCGAAGGACGAAGAGTAATCAAATACTTCTTATAGAGCGGTATGTCTGCTGGCGATGGCGCTTAGCCATCTCTCAGGCATACCGCTTTTGCTTTTTGGAAACATAGAATATTAATTTAAAAACGATCTAAAGATAAAAGATTATGGCAGTTACAATGGCTGATATTTCTCACTTGCGCAAAATGAGCGGTGCGGGAATGATGGATTGCAAAAAGGCTTTGGAAGAGGCCGGTGGTGATTTCGACAAGGCAATGGAGATCATCCGTAAGAAAGGTCAAGCGGTTGCCGCTAAGCGTTCTGACCGTGAGGCTTCTGAGGGCTGTGTGCTAGCTCAGGAGAATGGCGAGTTCGCCGCTGTTGTCGCTTTGAAGTGTGAGACCGATTTCGTTGCTAAGAATAAGGATTTCGTCGCTTTGACACAAGATATCTTGAACGCCGCTTTGGCTAACAAGCCGGCTTCAAAGGAGGAGTTGTTGGCTACGGCTTTGGCTGACGGCCGCACGATCCAGGAGCACATCACGGACCGTATTGGTGTGACAGGCGAGAAGATGGAGTTGGGTGCTTATGAGTTCATCAACGGCGCTTCTACGATCTCTTACATCCACCCGGGTAATAAGTTGGCTACAATCGTTGCTTTCAACCAGGCAGACGTTGAGCATCAGATGGCTCGCGACGTGGCTATGCAGGTTGCAGCTATGAACCCGATCTCTGTTCGTCCGGATGAGGTTCCGCAGCACATCATCGATCAGGAGTTGGAGATCGCTAAGGATAAGGCTCGTCAGGCTGGCAAGCCGGAGAATCTCCTTGATCGTATCGCTCAAGGTGCTTTGCAGAAGTATTATAAGGAGAACACCCTGTTGCAACAGGAGTTCATCAAGGACGCAAAGATGTCTGTTGAGCAATATTTGCACACAGCTAACAAGGAGTTGACTGTTGTGTCATTCAAACGTATCACTTTGAACGTAGATTAAAAATTGTTCATAATGTCCGTTAGAGGCTATCAGGGGCAACCCTGGTAGCCTTTTTTTATACATACGTACGTGTAGCCTTTCACGTACGTTCATGCACGCCTTCGCATGCGTTCCCGTTTACCGACACGTACGTATGTGTGACCGCGCACGTACTATTGTGTATTTTCAACCACTTTTCCTTATTGGAAAAACGAGTGTTCCGAGGCTTTAGAGTGAACTATAGATCACTTGTCAAGTGGATAATTGTTCACTAGGGGTAGTGAATTATTAGCGGCTTTGGAAGTGAACAGTAGTTCACTTGAAAAGGCGAAAACTGGCTTGATTCGAACCCTCTCTATCCTCTTCTGATAACGACTGGGTGTTTGGGAACGGACGATGCCTATTGTCAGGTACTAATAATGCCCATTATTAGGCATGAATAACCCCAGTCGTGATATCGTTATATATACTATTTTGATAGGTATATCTGTGTAAATCTGCATTCGTTTGTATATGTGCGCTTTACCGCTATTTGATACACCATTAAGGAAGCTGATCAAACCAGATAGATTGGATAAAACTGTTAAAAATATTGTGCTCTTGTAAGGAATTTATAATTTTATCCCATCAAGAGGATGCGTATGAAGGAAAATGACTTTAATGAGATCTATAAGCGCAATTATCGGCGGTCATTCCTGTTCGTGAAATCGTATGTTCACGATGACATGGCTGCTGAGGATATTGTGGCTGAGTCGCTCGTCAAGTACTGGCGAGCCGTCTCATCAGGCAATAATAAGCCTGTTAACGAGTCCCTTCTACTAACGATGTTGAGAAATCGGGCTTTGGACTTTCTTCGTCACCAAGCAGTACATGAAGCGGCTGTTGGTGAGATGGCTAACTTAAATGACAGGGAGTTAAGTATTCGTATCTCGACATTGGCGGCTTGTGATCCGGAAGAGATCTTCTCGAAAGAGATCCAGGCGATTATCCATGAGGCTTTACGCTCCTTGCCTGAACAGACTCGGCGGGTTTTCATCATGAGTCGTTTTGAGAATAAGACTGTGAAGGAGATTGCGGAAGAGACAGGCTTGACTGTTAAAGGTGTTGAGTATCATATCACAAAGACATTAAAAATCTTGCGTACACGCTTGAAGGATTATTTACCGTTACTGTATTTTCTCATATCTTAAAGGTGATAAAGGTTCTGCTTTGGGCATATACCCAAAGCAGAATTGTTTTTTATTTAATTACCCATCGATTCAGGTGGTTATTATCTGTCCGTACCACAAACTTATAGAACTTCGATTGGGGTAGCTGATCGCTCTTGACGTGATATTCCCCGTCCGAAGCCGGGACTGTCGCCAGAGGGATCCATTGATCTTCTCCGCCGGTCTTGTACAGATTGTCTGTTGCCATATAGATCGTGGCCTTGGCGCTTTGGTTCAGGCAGCGCCAGGAAAGGATCACGTCGTCGTCATAGGGCGCGCTTTTCAGGTCGGTAATGTCTATCGGGCCAATGAAGGGCATGCCATCCTGTTCCCACAAGACCGCTTGCGGCACTTGGAATCCCATAAACCGGCAGATGGAGGGCGTAATGTCGGTGATGGCCAGCTGCCCGTCGTGAAAATGGCGGTTAACTTCCTGGTTCGTGGCGATCCAGGTCGTCCTTTCCCGCTCGGACTGCCCACCGTGATCGTGCCCGTTTTCCGTACGGCCATGATCCGTCGTGATGATCACCAGCCACTCCTCGTCGAACCGCTCTTCCCGATATTTGACCGCCTCCCAGATTTGGGCGATTTGTTGGTCGGCTTTCAGGGTATAATCGTCGAAGAAACGGCCGTTACCCTCAATGTGGCCAGCGTCGTCGGTATACCACAGATAGACCCAACTCAGGTCTGGCGCGTCTTTTCGGATACCTTGGGCGGCATCCTTGGTTATTTGTTCATCAATATCGAAAATATGCAGGTCCTTTTCTTTCTTAGGGAACCGTTTGGTATCGAGGTCATACCCATCGCGGACATAATCGATCTTCAGGTGGTTCGTTTCGGGTTTGCCCTCGCCCAAGAGGACCGTCCGGTTATCTGTCCAACTTGAGTAGATCGCTGTTTTGTAGTCTTTTTCCTGTTCTTTGGCGATGCGGAAAATGGTCCAATAATTGTAATTGGGCTTCAGGTTTGAGTTCCCGTCGACGTTGTGCTTGTTCATCCAGGTGGCCGTCAACAAATTGGTATAGCCAATTGCCGAAATAGTAGGAGTCTGCGAATAGCCGCCAACCTCTCCACCCGTATAGGCTCTTGAGAATGATCCCCGAGAGGCGATCTCGTCAATCGCTGGCGTATTCAACCGCTCGATCATGTCCGCTGGGACACCGTCAATAATAACAAATACCGTCTTGCGTGTCTTGGCGGACACCGCGACAGCAAGGAAAAGGCACAATGAAATGATCCATTTAAGTTTCATGATAAATCAGTTTTTTAAGGTTGTTAATTTGGGCGCGAAGGTAATTAAATATCAGCACGGATGAACGTGATGGGGTGATAATAAATGAGGCTGTCCCTTTTTGGGGGGACAGCCTCTGTTTGTTTATCATGTATCGAGGTAATATTATTTCAGTTTCGACAATGCCTCCTTGATCCGTTTGATTGCTTCGACAATATTCTCATCGCTTGTCGCGTAGCTCATACGGATGCACTCGGGCGCTCCAAAAGAGGTACCGCCAACGCAAGCGACGTGGCCGACTTCCAGAAGATACATCGCCAGGTCATCAGCGTTGTTGATCGTGCGGCTGCCGTCCGTCTTGCCATAATAGTAGCTGCATTTCGGGAAGAGGTAGAATGCGCCTTCCGGTTTGTTGACCTCGAATCCGGGAATCTCTTTCGCCAAATTGACAATCAAGTCGCGACGGCGCTCAAAAGCCTGACGCATCTCCTCGACAGGTGCTTGTGTGCCTGTATAAGCGGCTTCTGCTGCCTTTTGAGAAACGGAGCAGGGACCAGAAGTATATTGGCCTTGCAGTTTGTTGACCGCTTTGACGATCCATTCCGGTCCGGCGATGAAGCCGATACGCCAGCCCGTCATCGCGTATGCTTTGGAAACGCCATTAACGATAACCGTACGCTCTTTCATGCCCTCGATATGGGCAATGCTGTGGTGTTTGCCAATGTAGTTGATATGCTCGTAGATCTCGTCAGCGATCACGATGATTTCCGGGTGTTTTTTCAGCACTTCAGCTAAACCGGCCAGTTCCTCGGCGCTGTATACCGATCCGGTTGGGTTTGATGGAGAACACAAGATCAACGCTTTGGTCTTTGGCGTGATCGCCGCTTCCAATTGTGCTGGCGTGATCTTGAAATCCTGCTCGATACCGGCAGGAACAATGACGGGCTTACCTTCCGCCAACTTGACCATTTCCGGATAGCTTACCCAGAAAGGAGCGGGAATGATCACCTCATCACCTGGATTGACCAATACGAGAATCGTGTTGCAAACCGACTGCTTGGCGCCATTCGCGCAAGAGATCTGGTTGATCGTATACTCAAGATTATTCTCGTTTTTCAGCTTGTTGACAATCGCCTCGCGAAGAGCGGGGTATCCGGCAACAGGAGAGTAACGAGAATAGTTCTCGTCGATAGCCTTTTTAGCGGCCTCCTTGATGTGATCCGGCGTATTGAAATCTGGCTCACCAACACTCAGGTTGATGACATCGATGCCTTGAGCTTTCAGCTCTCCACTTTTTTGTGACATGGCCAGGGTTGCCGAAGGCGACAAACTGGCTAAGCGATCCGATACTTGTGACATGTTATGTATGATTTTAAAGTTATTTGATGTTATGCAAAATGTGTCCCATCCGCTCTTTTTTCGTTTTCATATAGAACTCATTGTAGGGATTGGGCTCCACCTCGATCGGAATGTTCTCGACAACGGTCAAGCCGTAAGCTTCCAAACCGACCCGTTTAACGGGGTTGTTGGTCATTAAGCGCATTTTGGTGATACCCAAATGACGCAAGATCTGGGCCCCTACACCATAATCGCGCTCGTCCGCTTGATGACCAAGGCAGATATTGGCATCGACGGTATCCATGCCGTTTTCCTGTAATTTATAGGCTCTCATCTTTTCCATTAATCCGATGCCACGTCCCTCCTGGTTCAGGTAGATGACAGCGCCACGTCCCTCTTTTTCTACCATTTGCAAAGCCTTGTGAAGTTGGTCTCCGCAATCGCAGCGCAGGGATCCGAAAATGTCGCCCGTAGCGCATGAGGAGTGAACACGTACAAGAACGGGATCGTCACCTTTCAAGTCGCCCTTAATCAAGGCAACGTGCTCGAGGCCGTTACTCTTTTGGCGGAAAGGAATCAACCGGAAATGGCCATATTGTGTCGGCATATCTACCTCTTCACCCTTCTCGACGATAGATTCTTCTTTTAATCTGTACGCGATCAGGTCGGCTATAGAGATCAACTTGATATCATATTTATCCGCCATCTCCCTGAGTTCGGGCAGACGAGCCATCGTTCCATCATCGTTCATGATCTCCATGAGCGCGGCGGCGGGATATAAGCCCGCCAGGCGGCACATATCGACGCAGGCCTCCGTATGTCCGGCACGACGCAGGACACCTTTTTCCTGGGCATACAGAGGATTGATATGACCGGGGCGGCCAAACGTTTCCGGCTTGGATTTCGGATCGGCCAAGGCCTTGATGGTCTCGGCGCGGTCTTTTGCGGAAACGCCGGTTGAGCAGCCTTCCAATTTATCGATAGTCACCGTGAAAGGCGTACCTAATACAGAGGTGTTGTTGCTGACTTGATGTGGGAGGTCTAACTCCTCGCAACGTGAGATCGTAATGGGCGCGCACAAGACGCCTCTCGCGTTTTTGAGCATGAAATTGATTTTCTCAGGGGTAACTTTTTCCGCCGCGATGATCAGGTCGCCCTCGTTCTCGCGGTCCTCATCATCAACAACGATGATGAATTTACCCTCCTTGAAATCCTCAATAGCCTCTTCAATGGTGTTCAGTTTAATTTCACTCATATTATTTGATCGATTACTAAATCTGTTATTTTTACAAAGATACTTTTAAATTATTATCTTGGCATAAAATCGGGGATGATTAAGCTTTATTGTCACTCTTTTCGTTCGCGTTGATAATCTCGATTAGTTCCAAGCTCGTTTTTTGTATCGCCTGTATGTCGTGGCGCAGCAATTTCCGTTGATAAGTCGCCAACAGATAGACAGGGATACTGATCGGAAGGGCTAACAATCCGAAAAGTAGACCTTTATTCCCCTCAAGTTTGGGATTGAGTTTTTGATACCCACTGATAATCGGGTAGTCCATTAATTTATTGAGTAACAAATTCTGGTCGGAGTTCGAGAGCTCTTCTACGATATCTTCCATTTCAAGGGCGATTTTTTCAGCGGCATGGTCACGTCCGCCATTCTTCCAGAAAAGAAGATAATTCAGCCAGCGTTTATGGGCCGCCAAGAATTTCGCGCACTCCTCGGCCAACTGCTCAAGACGAGGTGTGATCGCCGCGTAATCGGGCGCGTAAATAATGACCTCCTTGCGTTCAATCTTGCGTCCGGGACGTTTACCAATGATGTTTTTTAAAGCATTTAGATAGGTATCGGCATTTAAAATGACAGAATCCTTGACCGCTTTATAGGTTAGGAAGATCCCCATGGGGGTCAGGACAGCAGAACTCAGCCACATGCCTTGCCAAGCCGGCCATACGCCATCGCGTGCCATCTTATAACCCATATTATCGATAATATAATAGAATATGAAAAGGATGACGGATATGACAACAGGCATACCCAATCCTCCTTTACGTATGATGGCTCCCAAAGGGGCTCCGATAAAGAAAAATACCAGGCAAGCAAAAGAGAGCGTGAACTTCTTATGCCATTCCGTCATGTGGCGGCGTATTTTCGCCGCTTCCGTGCCGACGGTCGAGGCCCGGAAATAATAATCTGTTCGAATATTCTCTATGGCTGATTTTGTCCGATTCAGGACGGAGGCTTTACCGCTGGGTGTCAGAGATTGGTAAATGCTCTCGAAATCGGTATCCGGAGAAGGTTCAGTTTCGAAAAGAGGTGTGACTTCCGCTCTGAGCAGGGAATCCTTTTGGTCCGGATTTTCTTTGGCGGGTGTTTTGAAGCTTTTCAGATAAGAACCGTCGTAAAGATTGTCCGCGTTGATGATTCGGATGCTATCGAGTTTGCAATTCATGGAATCAATAGACAGTTGCAGGTCTTTCAAGTTCTTGCCAAGATATTGATTCTGCATGAAAGATTCGTCCGTACGGTTGAAATTGGCGTCGAATTCGATCAGGATGTCCTTCGTTGAGAAACTTTCTCGCCTGTATGGAACCGCTTTTGTCGTTTGTGAGGTTTTCTCCTGGCTTTTCAGGTTCTCAAAAGATTCACCATTATATAAGGAAAGAATAAGGAACAATTTGTCGGCAGAGGTTTTCAGCCGTCCTGAATCCGCGACGATTACTCTCGCGTTGTTGAAGCCTTCCGAATAGTCGTAGATCATCAAGTCTTTCAGGAGACCGGTCTTATTGTCTTTGTGTTTGACATAAACATTGAAACCGGGGATATCCTTGTAAAACGAGCCTTCAGGAATATCGAGCTCTGGAGATTTTTGGCGCATGGAATAGAGAAGCGTATAAAGCTTGACTTGCGCGATGGGCATGACATTATTCTGGAAAAAAAAGGCCCCAACGCTGATCATTCCAATCGTGATAATTAAGGGGCGCATGATATGAATAAGAGAAACGCCGGCTGATTTCATGGCTAGAAGCTCCAGGCGCTCACCCAAATTACCGAAAGTCATCAATGAGGCTAGCAAGATCGCTAAAGGTAAGGCCATCGGGACGAGAAACAGGGCCGCATAGAAAAACATCTCGCCTAAAACGAGAATGCTTAATCCTTTTCCGACCATATCGTCAATGTACCGCCAAAGGAATTGCATCAGTACAATGAACAGACATATACCGAAGGTCATGAAAAACAACGGCAGGAATGTCTGAAGCATGAAAGAATATAATCGTTTTATCTTTAACATTTGCTCGAAGTCTTGTTGAGTGGGCAAAATTAATGTAAAAAACGATAATACTCGACAGGGTACCGTTAAAACAACCCTAAATGCCTAATGTTCTTTTCAACGCCTCTACTTGAGTATCCCACAAACTGATAGAGTCTTTTTTATCTTCCGGCTCGGTGAAGTCTGTTATTTCAAGAGCTGTTGATCCTGTTAGTTCGATATTATGGATCATGAATTCGAAATAGGCGTTTTCGTCATCTTCGTCTTTCCATCTGAAACGGGCCCTTTTGCCGGGGTCGCAAATTATCATTTCAGCTTCTTGTGTGTCTTTCTTCCATCTGAAGATATAATTATTGCCATGTATGGTAACTTCGTCCGCAAACCAAGACGACAATCCTAAAGCACTGGTTACATGATTCCATAAACTACGTTTGGAGACTTTATCAAAAATGTATTCAATGTGGAATTTCTCTTTTTTCATGGGATTATCTCTTTATTTGGATTGCAAGGAACGAAAAAAAAACAGGAAAAGCAAATTTTTTTACAGGAAAATCATTCTAATTATTAAGCGATTAAGAATGTCCTTTCAAATTAGACGCAAAAAAAGAGCCCGACCTATTGCGCGGAAAGAAAATAATGTCTAATTTTGCATCGTCAATCAAGGAGATATGGCGAGATAGCTCAGCTGGTTAGAGCGCATGATTCATAATCATGAGGTCCCCG
>ERZ779874.140-NODE-140-length-83894-cov-55.760577_pt1 | contig 83894 bp, 68 predicted proteins | sample MGYA00511031_ERZ779874 | MGnify/ENA primary metagenome ERZ779874 (study PRJEB29588, sample SAMEA2156850) | human gut metagenome | biome: human gut; feature: human-associated habitat; material: faeces | place: Denmark | collected 2008/2010 ...
TGTGTTAAGCCTGTCGCTAGCGTTCATCCTGAGCCAGGATCAAACTCTCCGCTGTCGGTTATCTTATATCAAAGATTTCCTTCTTTTATGAGTGTCTGCCCCGGCGGCAGGACGGATCGTCCGTCTTAATAGGACTTGAACCTGTCTGACTCGGTAATCGACGGGGCCTGCAGGGCTTGCGCCCTGCGGCTCCTGTACTACTTCATCTCTCTTGTCTATTGTAATCGTTTCAGTGTCCTCGGCTCCGCCCTTTCGGGCGGAAAGGTTCTGCAAAGTTACGGAAATTTTCCGGAACCGCAAAACCGGCGGCGCGTTTTTCAGTTTTTTTGCGCCCGCTCCCTTTTCCGGGACGCGCCGGCGGCTCTGCCGGCGTCCGTCGGGGAAGCTCCCTTCCCGAAAGCGAGTGCAAAGTTGCGCCTTCCCCGAATATCCGCCAAATTTTACAGGCGGTTTTTTCATGTTATATGTGTTAAATTGTGTTTTACGATTGATTGCAAGACGGTTACGAGCATGGGGAGGAGGGAGGGCTTGGAAGTCCAATAAGTCGGATAAGGCTGATAAGACCTTAGGGGCATTAAGGGCTTTAGGGCTTTAGGGCTTTAAGGGTTCCAAGGGCTTTAAAGGCTCTAAGGACTCTAAGGGCACTAAGGGCACTAAGGACTTTGAAGCCACCAAGGACTTTAGGGATCTAAGATGGATTAGCCAGGCGAGGCGACGACTGAGGGCAACAGGGCTTTTATAATATTATATAAGGTGATGAAGGGCAGTTTTAGCTGAAATATTTGTCTAATTATCAGAAATTGAGTAATTTTGCGGTTGCTTTTTGCCAATATGGGCAATGGCCTCACAAAAACATTAAAGCGTTACACGATATAAAAGATGAAAATCACTTTTCCTGACGGAAGTGTCAAAGACTTTGACAACGGCACGACTCCGCTGCAGATTGCAGAAAGCATAAGTCCGCGACTGGCACAGGACGTGCTCGCCGCTTCGGTCAACGGTCAAGAATGGGATCTGAGCCGCCCCATCAACGAAGACGCAGAGCTCAGCCTGTACAAGTGGGAAGATGCCGAGGGCAAACATGCTTTCTGGCACAGCTCCGCCCACCTGCTCGCCGAAGCACTTCAGGAACTTTACCCCGGGGTAAAGTTCGGCATCGGCCCAGCTATAGAAAACGGCTTCTACTACGACATCGACCCGAACGGCAACTCCATCACCGCCGCAGATTTCCCAAAAATCGAGGAGAAGATGCTGGAACTGGCACGTCAGAAAAACGACATCGTGCGCAAGGATATATCCAAAAGCGACGCTCTGAAAATGTTTGGCGACAGGAACGAGGAGTACAAGTGCGAGCTTATCAGCGAGCTTGAGGACGGCCACATCACCACCTACACACAGGGCGGCTTCACCGACCTTTGCCGTGGCCCGCATTTGCCCAACACCTCCCCTATCAAAGCCGTCAAGGTAATGTCGCTCGCCGGCGCATATTGGCGCGGCGACGAGAAGCGCAACCAGCTTGTCAGAGTTTACGGCATCACTTTCCCGAAGAAAAAAATGCTTGACGAATATCTCGCCATGCTCGAGGAGGCCAAGAAACGCGACCACCGCAAGCTCGGCAAGGAAATGGAGCTGTTTGCTTTCTCACAGAATGTGGGTGCCGGTCTGCCATTGTGGCTTCCCAAAGGTGCCGCGTTGCGCGACCGTTTAGAGCAATTCCTGCGCAAAATCCAAAAGCAGTACGGCTACCAGCAGGTTATCACACCGCATATAGGCAACAAGATGCTCTATGTCACTTCGGGCCACTATGCAAAATACGGCAAAGACTCTTTCCAGCCCATCCACACGCCCGAAGAAGGCGAGGAGTATCTGCTCAAGCCCATGAACTGCCCCCACCACTGCGAAATCTTCAAGGCATTCCCGCGTTCATACCGCGAACTGCCACTGCGTCTGGCGGAATTTGGCACAGTATACCGCTACGAACAGAGCGGCGAGCTTCACGGACTGACACGTGTACGCGGTTTCACGCAGGACGATGCCCACATCTTCTGCGCCCCCGACCAGATCAAGGACGAGTTCCTGAAGGTCATGGATATCATATTCTATATATTTAAGGCGTTGAAGTTTGACAACTTCGAAGCCCAGATATCCCTCCGCGACCCCAACAACAAAGAAAAATACATCGGTTCGGACGAAAACTGGCATCTGGCCGAGCAAGCCATCATCGAAGCCTGCGCCGAAAAGGGGCTCAAGGCACGCACCGAGCTTGGTGAAGCCGCATTCTACGGACCTAAGCTCGACTTCATGGTTAAGGATGCCATAGGCCGCCGCTGGCAGCTCGGCACTATCCAGGTCGATTACAACCTGCCCGAACGCTTCCAGCTCGAATATACAGGTGCGGATAACCAGAAGCACCGCCCGGTGATGATACACCGTGCGCCATTCGGCTCAATGGAGCGCTTTGTGGCAGTGCTGCTTGAACACACAGCCGGCCGCTTCCCGCTCTGGCTTGCCCCCGATCAGGTAGTGGTGCTCCCCGTCAGCGAAAAGAGCAACGACTACGCATTTGAGGTAGCAAAGCAGCTCAACTCATCCGACATCCGAGCCACCGTTGATGACAGAAACGAGAAAATCGGCAAGAAAATCCGCGACAACGAGCTCAAGCGCATACCTTACATGCTGGTAGTCGGAGAGCAGGAAGCCGAAAATGGCGAAGTTTCCGTAAGAAAACAGGGTGAAGGTGACAAAGGTAAGATGAAAATTACTACCTTTGCAGAATCTTTGGCTAAGGAAATCGAAGAGATGACCTCGCAGCCAGTATAAGGCTCAAGGTCAGCTACAGACATAACAACCTAATATACAAATACATATCATCCTTTAATGGAGAAAAAACCATTCAGACCTTCTCCCGGACCACGCCGTCCGGGCACCGGTGGCCCCATGAGAAGAGGCCATCGCGTTGAAAACAAAAACCCTCATAATATCAACGAGTTTATCCGCGCTCAGGAAGTAAGGCTCGTAGGTGACAACGTCACCCCCGGAGTCTATTCAATAGCCGAAGCCATCAAGATAGCCGATGATGAAGGTCTTGATCTGGTAGAAATCACCCCTACCGCCGAGCCTCCTGTATGCAAGGTACTTGACTATCAAAAGTTTCTCTATCAGCAGAAAAAGAAGCAGAAAGAAGCCAAGGCCAAGGCAACGAAAGTAGTGGTCAAGGAGATACGTTTCGGACCCCAGACCGACGACCACGACTACAACTTCAAGCTAAAACACGCCCAGGGCTTCCTGCAGGAAGGGTCGAAAGTGAAGGCTTACGTATTTTTCAAAGGCCGCTCCATCCTGTTCAAGGAGCAAGGCGAAGTGTTGCTGCTCCGTTTTGCCAACGACCTTGAGGAATACGGCAAAGTAGAACAAATGCCAGTGCTTGAGGGCAAGCGCATGATAATCATGCTCTCGCCCAAAAAGAAATAACAACCAACCCAATTTACTAACAACACTTACAATGCCCAAGATTAAGACTAATTCCGGTGCCAAAAAGAGGTTCGCCCTTACCGGATCAGGAAAGATCAAGAGAAAGCACGCCTTCAAAAGTCACATCCTGACCAAGAAGACCAAGAAGCAGAAGAGAAATCTGACCCACTTCACCACAGTGGACCGCGTTGATGCCAACAACGTCAAGGCACTTCTCGCGCTTAAGTAAGCACCACAGATGCCCGGCTTTCTCGGGACACTTCAAACACATTAACAGTTTATTAACCGAATGTACAGCCAACAAAACATCAAAGTGCTAAAAAGCCGCTGACATTCACAATCATTCTGAACAATGCCAAGATCAGTCAATCACGTAGCTTCACGAGCTCGCCGCAAAAAGATTCTCAAACTCACCCGTGGTTACTACGGATGCCGCCGCAATGTGTGGACCGTAGCCAAGAACACATGGGAAAAAGGTCTGACATACGCCTACCGCGACCGCAAAAACAAGAAGCGCAACTTCCGTGCCCTCTGGATACAGCGCATCAATGCAGCCGCACGCATGGAAGATCTCAGCTACAGCAAGCTCATGGGTCTCATCCACAAGTCAGGTATAGAAATCAACCGCAAAGTGCTTGCAGACCTCGCTCTCAACAACCCCGCCGCTTTCAAGGCAATAGTTGAGAAAGTAAAGCAGGCTTAAAGCCGATACAGACAACAATAAACAACAAGTCCGGTCTCGTCGGGGGCATCCCTTTTGAGGCCGGACTTGCTGTTTACGTATATATTCTCCATTTTGGATCTCCCCTGTGAGAAACAGACCGACAGTAAGATACGAGGTAAACACCACGTCAGCGGACAGGAGCAGTTGGCAACAAGAGGATTGTCCGGCGGTGACCATGGCTTGCGCCGCCCAGCCCTTGCAGGGCTAATCATGTGGGGTACTCCATTGCAACGGGGCTTGCGCCCCGCCCTACTATTCCCTCGCCCCTCCGGGGCTCCGCTACCGCCACACATTCCTCTGCCAAAGTTCCGGCCAACGGCGCACCACAAAACGTAGGGACACACGGCTCGTGCGTCCTCAACCGCAAATCACCCCATGCCAGATTTCACGACTGCTCAGGCACAAGGACGCACGGACCGTGCGTTCCTACAGTGTTCCGAAGTTCTGCAACACCTTCTTCAATAACCGCCAAGCCTGACCGACAACGCAGCCGGCCATACTTCACATAGCGCACCATCATCCGTTATGTGGGATGGCCTGCCATAAAAATATGCCCCATCACACAAGGACGGGGCATTTATTCAGTGGATGTATGTCTGAAACGATACTTTAACGTGCGTTTTTAACGATGCATATAACTTAGAGTTCAGGGCTTATCGCAACGAGTCGAGGCACCGATGTATCTTCTCGTAGGTGGCCACGCGTGTGGGTACAAGCGGCAGACGCAGCTCGTTTTCAATCATGCCCATGTCGGCGAGAGCGCATTTGACACCAGCAGGATTACCGTCGACAAAAAGCAGGCTGAACAGCTCCGTGAAGCGATGGTGTATGGCGCGTGCGGCATTATACTCCCCAGCCAGCCCGAGACGCACCATTTTGGAAAATTCACGCGGGAACGCATTGCCGATTACCGAAATCACGCCCACCGCACCGAGTGTGATGAGCGGAAATGTGATGCCGTCATCACCCGAAATCACCATGAAATCCTTGTCCTTACGCTTGATTATCTCATCCATCTGGCTGATATTGCCGCTGGCTTCTTTTATACCGATGACATTGGGACACTCCTTGGCTACACGCAGAGTGGTCTCAGCCGTCATGTTTACACCAGTGCGTCCAGGCACATTATATAATATGACAGGGATGGGGCAAGCATCGGCTATGGCCTTGTAGTGCTGGAATATGCCCTCTTGCGAAGGTTTGTTGTAATAAGGCACTACCGACAATATGGCACTGAACTTGTGGAGGTCGTCGATCACATTCATCTCCTCGATGATACCGTAGGTGTTGTTACCACCCAACCCGAGCACGAGAGGCACACGGCCTGCGACACGGTCAACCACAAAACGGCGCACTTCCGTACGCTCTTGCTGCGATAACGCCGGAGTCTCGGCAGTGGTGCCAAGCACCACGAAATAGTTGGTACCGCAGCCTATCTGGTATTCTATAAGACGCGCCAGAGCGTCAAAATCTATAGATTTGTCGGACTTGAAGGGAGTTATTAGAGCTACCCCCATGCCTGAAAGGTTAGGTCGAGCCATATGAGCCTGTTTAAAAAGCTGTCTGAATTCTTGACACAAAATTAGGGATAATTATTCACCTTTCAAAACAGCCAACACCAATTTTAGAAATTTAGAAACTGCCAAAATCACTGTCAAAATAAAAACGCCGCTCCAATCCCGTCAGGCAATCGTAACCCCGACGACAGAAATGCAAAAACATGTGAATATCTATTAAACAATACGTTTGATTTTTGCTTTTATTGGCATATTTTCATACATTTGCTCTGATTTTCAATTACAAGTCGGTGTATTCCTATTAATTTCAAATATTCGCCTTACATCGGTATTAATAACATAAATGCTCTGACACATATTTTCTCACATTTCTATTTTTATACAACCTAAAAACGAATGAAACATCTGAAAAAAATGCTCTGCGGCAGCCTGATAGCCTTCGGTACTTTGGCACAACAGGCTTCGGCTGCCACATTCGTAGGTGACCGCACGGACTTCCGCGACGAGACCATCTACTTCGCCATGACTACACGTTTCTATGACGGCGATCCCAACAACAACGTATATTGCTGGGACGGCGTTCTCAACGTCAACGACCCCGAATGGCGCGGAGATTTCGCCGGCCTCATCAAGAAGCTCGACTACATCAAAGCCCTCGGATTCACAGCCGTATGGATTACACCTATCGTAGAAAACGGCTCAGGCCTCGACTACCACGGCTACCACGCCATGGATTTCTCAAAAATCGACCACCGCTATGTGTCCAAGGAGTCTACCGACGCTGATGCCGATGTAGCATTCCAGACCCTCATCGACGAGGTACACAAGCGCGACATGAAGCTCATACTCGACATCGTGCTGCAGCACACCGGCAACTTCGGCGAAGCCAAGCTGTGCCGCATGTTCCAGAAAGACTACACACAGGATCTCGGCGACATCAACGCCTCGATGATCGTTGTGCCCCAGAGCGAGGGCGGACAGCTCCCGGAGGACTACCCCGCCATGAAGCCAGGCGACCAGTATGCAACCCGTCTGGCCATGATGAAGAACTCCGACTTCACCAACCGCGACATCCACAACTACTGGCACCACAAGGCGTGGTTTGACTGGGACGACCCCTCACGCTGGTGGGGGCAGATCGCCGGCGACTGCGTCGACCTCAACACCGAGCACCCCGCTGTGGCCGAGTACCTCGTGGAGTGCTATTCGCGCTTCATCAAGATGGGTGTCGACGGTTTCCGCATTGACACCGCCGGACACATACCCCGTCTGTCGTTCAACAACAACTTCCTCCCTCAGCTGATGGAAGCCGCCAATAGCGCAGAAGCCAAGGCCAAGCGCGGCGACACCCCATTCTTCATGTACGGCGAGGTATGCGCCCGCTCCATGGAGGTCATCTACCGTGGCGAGAACTACAACTGCTCTCCCTGCTATTACACTTGGAAAGAATCTAAGAACTATCCATGGGACTATGACCCTACTTCATGGGACTCGGTAGTCGCCATACCCACTCCGACCGAGGGATCGCATGACTATTTCACCGTCCAGGGTCACACCAACTGGGAGTCTGTGCTCCAGAGCGGCATCGACGACCTCGGACACGCCGATGCCATCCTGCGCAAGAGCGACAACGCCCTTCTTAACGGCAACGAGTACCACACCCCCGACTATTCCGACTACTCCGGCATGAGCGTAATCGACTTCGCTATGCACTGGAACTTCAAGAGCGCATCTGGAGCCTTTGGCGTACATGGTCAGGACAACCTCTACAACGATGCCACCTACAACGTCGTTTATGTCGACTCACACGACTATGCCCCCGACAGCAACTACCGCTTCGAAGGCACACAGGACACCTGGGCCGAAAACCTCTCGCTGATGTTCACATTCCGTGGCATCCCTTGCCTCTACTACGGCTCGGAAGTCGAATTCCAGAAAGGCAAACCAATCGACAAGGGTGCTGTTGAGGCACTTAAGGACACCGGCCGTGCATACTTCGGCGGCTATATCGAAGGCGATCTCACAGTCACCGACTTCGCCGAATACTCCAGCGCAACCGGCAACATCGCATCCACCCTTACCTACCCTCTCGCCCGTCACATACAGCGTCTTAACAAGATACGCGCCGCCGTACCCGCCCTCCGTAAGGGCCAGTACAGCACCGACGGCTGCTCAGGCTCGATGTCGTTCAAGCGTCGCTACGTAGATGACAACACCGACAGCTACGTGCTTGTTACGATCAGCGGCAGCTCCACATTTACAGGCATCCTCAACGGTACATATGTCGACGCTATCACAGGCGACACAAAGACCGTGACCGACGGCACCCTTACCGCCACATGCAGCGGCAAAGGCAACCTGCGCGTCTACGTACTCAACACCTCCAAGACCCCCGCACCCGGCAAGGTGGGAGAGGATGGCAAGTACCTCTACGGCACTGCATCTGTCGACCAGCCATGGACCGAATGGCCTGACGAGACCATGCCCGAAGAAACATGGACAGTCAAACCTTCGGGTGGCGGTAGCGGCGGCACAGTCGAAGAACCTGAAGAACCCATCGAACCCGCAATCGAGGATGGCGAACAGGCCATATTCTTCGAGAACACATCTGATTGGGGCGGATACATCTACGCATGGATATGGAACGATGACGGCAATTACACCGGCGGCAATTGGCCCGGTCAGGTTCTCACATACCTCGGCAACAAGATATGGAAATGGACTTACACCGGCACCGAAACCATACCCGACGACGCAGTCATCATATTCAGCAACGGCTCCGACCAGGTTCCCGGTCGCGATCAAGGCGGATTCGATTTTGTCAATGGCGGCTACTACACCCAAGACGGCTACCTCAAGACCATCGAACCCGAAACCACCAGTCCGCGCGTATCCATGTCGCCCAACGGCGGCGACTTCATCGAGTCTGTAACAGTCACACTGAAAGCCAACTCCGTTACCACATCTGCCACCTATAAAGTAGGCAACGCTTCCGAAGTATCATTCACCGGCACCACAACCGTCACCATCGGCGAGGACATGGAAGTAGGTGAATCTGTCACTATCTCATGGACAGCTACCGACGGCACCGCGACCACCAATGGTAAAGCTACATTTACCAAAGTAGAGAAGCCCGCCGGCATAACCATCTACGCCGACAACTCTGAGGTGCAGTGGTCGCCCCTCAAGATACATCATTTCGATGTCGACGCTTCTACATGGCCCGGTGTCGACATGCTCAAAGTCGCTGAGAATATCTACACATACACTGTACCCGACGGCACCCGTGGCGTGGTGTTCAACAACGGCCAAGGCAATGGCAGCAACCAGACCGAGGACTACACCAACCTGACCAACAACCACCTCTACCTCATCAAGCCTAACGGCAGCAATAAAGCAACCGTAGAGGACAAGGGCGTATATGGAGGAGCGTCTATCGACGACCTCTATGTCAACGACCTCTATGCCGGCATCGAAATATCGCTCGTCCCTGGAGGTATCCTCGTCAGCGCGTCGGTCGACGGCATGGTACACATTTCCACCATCTCCGGCCAGACACGCAGCATAGCCGTAACGCCCGGACAGACCCTTATCGACGGTCTTGAAGGATTCTACATCGTCAACGGTCAGAAGCTCTTTGTAAAATAACCGATTGCAAGCAGACCCATGTCCGGCTCATTAGCCGCATGGAGTCGACACAACCCTACGGCGGCACCAGCCGCCATACACGGAAGCCGAGGTGCCCTACACCTCGGCTTCATTCATTTATACGCATCTTACAAATCTTATAAGACCTATACGATTTATACGACCTTACCATCCTCGCCAATGACGGCGATGCTTCTTAAATTATCTTAATAACACGATGAATTGTTAAATCGTTTTGGGGATTATTACATATTTTATTAATTTTGACTCATAATTATCTTACCTAAATAATGGAAATGCTCTCTAAGCTGATTGCCGCAATTTAATCAGCTTTGATTCTCTCTAAGCAGATATCCGTCCCAGTCCGCTGACTTTGACAGATTTACGTTAGTTTTCAGCAGAACTGTTCTGATTTCCGCTGGCGTAGATTCCTTATCTGTATGCCGCTGGCAGCCTTTAAGGCATCCCATAGGCATTACTACATTGACCATTTTTACATATTTCTTATTTTATATTCCACATTTCTACACAATGAACTTGAAAAAAATGCTCTTAGGCGGCATGGTCGCTCTCGGCACTTTGGGACAGCAGGCTATGGCTTCGGCGGAGTTCAACGCCAACCGTACCGACTTCCGTGACGAGACCATCTACTTTGCCATGACGACCCGTTTCTACGACGGCGACCCCAAAAACAACGTTTGTACATGGGACAAGCAGGAACAGCAGATTTCCACTAAAGACCCAGCATGGCGCGGCGACTTCGCCGGCCTCATCGAGAAGCTCGACTACATCAAGGCCCTCGGCTTCACAGCCATCTGGATTACCCCCGTGGTGCAGAACGGCTCCGGTATCGACTACCACGGCTATCACGCCATGGATATGAGCTCGGTAGACCTCCGCTATGAGAGCCGCACCGAGTGGGGTTCGGAAAAAGATGTAGATTTTCAGGATCTCATCGACGCTGCCCACGCCAAAGGCATGAAGATCGTGCTCGACGTAGTGCTCCAGCACACCGGCAACTTCGGTGAGGTGAACATCAACCCCCTCTTCACCCGTAATCAGAACATCCGCAACCAGGCCAGCATCGAAGCCTGCATGAAACCCGACAATGAACGTCTCGGAGGCGCAAGCTACTGGAAGCTGCCTAACGAGGGCAGTGTGACTCAGTATTCTGAACGATTCAAATATTTCAAGAATCCCCAATATGACACCCAGAATATTTACCACCACTACGGCACAGGCTGGAATTGGGACCTGCCTAACCGCTGGTGGGGGCAGATTGCCGGCGACTGTGTGGACCTCAACACAGAAAACGACTACGTGGCCCAGTATATCGTGGACTGCTACGGTAAATTCATCGAGATGGGTGTCGACGCTTTCCGTATCGACACTACCGGACACATCTCGCCACTGACATTCAATACTCAGTTCATCCCCCAGTTCCACGAAATTGCCAACCGCCCCGAGGTAAAGGCAAAGCGTCTCAACGGCGTAGACTTTTACATGTTCGGCGAGTGCTGCCAGCGCTTCCAAGGCTCGGTAGTATATCGCGACCAGCCCAACCTCTCCAGCTACTTCTACACATGGAAGTCTGACCAGTCGCTTATGGACCAGTTCAAGGCCTCCAGCAGCCTCTCATGGTGGGAGCAGCAGAACCTCCCAGAAGGCCATGACTCTCCAGTCGGCCCTATGGCAGTCTGCGAGAGCGACACTCAGGACAAGCCCCGCTCCAACAACGTATGGATGCAGAACGGCCAGTGGCACGAACCCGATTACTCACAGGCTTCAGGCTTCAACGTAATCGACTTCCCCGTACACTACAGCTTCAGCAGCGTAAGCTCCATCATGGGACTGTTCAGCCAGGACAATTACTACAATGATGCCTCTTTCAACGTGGTGTATGTCGATTCACACGACTACTCCCCCGGGCCCAACGACGGCATCCGCTTCAACGGCGGCACATCACAGTGGGCCGAAAACCTCTCGTGGATGTTCACATTCCGAGGCATCCCTTGCCTCTACTACGGCTCTGAAGTAGAATTCATGGCAGGCAAAACGATTGACGACGGCATGAGCACAGCCCTCAACAACACAGGCCGCGCATACTTCGGCCACTACCTCGAAGGCGACGTGTCCGCTACAGATTTTGCCGAATATACCGCATCAGGCCAGGTAGCCGCCACCCTCAAAGGCGACCTCGCCCACCACATCCAGCAGCTCAACAAAATCCGCGCAGCCGTACCCGCCCTCCGTAAAGGCCAGTACACATTCGACGGTTGCTCTGCCGACGGCGGCTGGGCATTCAAGCGCGCATACAAAGACAGCTACGCTCTCGTGGCAGTCAACGGCGGTGCTACATTCAGCGATGTTCCTGCTGGTACTTACACCGACATCGTGACCGGCCAGACATACACCGGCGGCGGCTCTATAACAGTCACCGCACCCTCGACACAAGGCCAGCTCCGCGTACTCGTCAAAGACTGGACAGGCGGCAAGGTGGTTGAGGACGGTAAGTTTATCTACACCAGCAGCCCCGTGGCTCAGGGCGGCAACCCCACAGCCACCGACCCCGGTGCATCATTCTTCTACACCAAGGCTGATGCCGTTGACGAAAGTGTAGGCATGAACTTCAGCCCCAACGGCGGAAGCTTCAAGACCGAGACACTCACTGTAACCGTTACTCTGACAGCCGGTGCTACATCAGGAACATACACCGTAGCCGGTCAGTCGACCCAGACTATCAATCAGGGTGAGAGCAAGACATTCACCGTCGGCGCAGGCATGAGCTACGGCGAGACTGTAACCGTCAGCTGGACAGCCACCGGCAAGGAAGGCAATGAAAGCGGCACAGTCACTTATAAGAAAGTTGACCCCAACGCCGTAATCACCGTATTCTGCAAAGCTTCTACAGCTCCCAACCTCTATGCCTGGAGGACAGGCACCGAAACGTCTCTCAATGGTGCTTGGCCCGGCACAAAGATGTCGCAGACCACCGAAGTCAACGGCCAGACATTCTACTACCAGGATTTCCCCGGTGAAGAAGACATCAGCATAATCTTCAACAATGGCAGCGCCAAGACAGGCGACATCACCGGCATAACCGAGAGCGTGTACTACGAGTATGACGGCAACACTACCGCTACCAAACTCGACATCCCGGTAGGTCCTACGAAGCCCTCTGTCTCTGCCTCTCCCGCCAGCGGCACCACATTCAACGAAAGCATCAAGGTTACGCTCAGCTCGTCTGTGGATATCCACTACACCATCAACGGCGACGAACCCAATGCTTCATCACCTGTCTACAACGAACCGCTGACATTCTACGAGACAACCACCCTCAAGACCTACGTCGAAAACGAAGTCGGCAGCAACGTCCAGACATTCATCTACACCAAGACCGACACCCCCGTGGGCGACGATGTATGCGTCTACTATGACGGCAACTGGACCAACGTTTCAATCTATGTATATAACGACGGAGGTTCGATGACCTCTTGGGACAATGCCCCGGCAATGACCATCGACCCTGCCACCGGCTACTACATGTACACACTTCCCGAAGAATTCGAGACCTCACAAGTCATCTTCAAGAGCAACGGACAGCAGTATCCCGGACAAAACCAGCCCGGTCTGCAAGTCAACGGCAAGTCGATGATATATCACCACAACACCAACGAGTGGGTAGAATACACTCCGCTCGGCTTTGAGGACATCACCGACATGAACGCCAACAAGCTCGACATCCAGGTTATCGGCGGACAGCTCGTAATCTACAGCGAGCAGCAGACATCTATCGATGTCACCTCGCTCACAGGCCAGCGTCACACCATCTATCTCTATCCCGGTGTGAACACCGTCGAAAGCCTCGCAAACGGCTTCTACGTCGTCGAAGGCCAGAAAGTAATGCTCAACCGCTAATCCGCGCACACTGCCGGATTACATCCCCTTATACAGCCGGGGCGCAGTCATCACCTGACCGCGCCCCGGCTTTTTTACTGGCACTATCAATGGCGCACCCACAAACCGTAGGGCTGCACCTGAACTGCACCCGCCCTTGCAGGGCTGGAGATGATTGGGGTGTTGTACCGTTGACGGAGCTTGCGCTCCGCCCTACTGTTTTTACGCTCCTGCGGAGCTTTGGGGGGCTTACACCACCCGGCTATTACCTTGACACCGCTAACGCGGTGCACCACCCACATGTAGGCGGCTGCACCGGGGGGCAACCCTACAAATCCTCGCCGAAATCGTCGGCATCGATAGCCTTGCCATCGGCCGATGATAAGGAATATCCCAAGGCTGCATCTTGACGCTGCGAGCCATAATGCGCTATCCGCTTCGAGAACTTCAACACATTGGCGCCCGCACGGCGGACATAATCGACTGTATCCATAAGCTGACTCAACAAGCTTATGCCCATAGCCCCCAAAGGCCGCTCTGCACGTGTCGTGGCATGGTCGGCCTCCTTAGGATTATAGGCTACTCCATGGTCTATCAGGGAGAATTTGAGCGTCTGCGTGGCCTTGCGCCAACACGCCTTAAGGGTTATGGAACCCTCCTCGCCACGGGGATAAGCATATCTGATAAGATTGAGCACCTGCTCCTCTATCGCTATCATCATCGAACTTACCATCTCCTGCGACAACTCCAACCTGCGACCGAGCTGCTGCATGAACGGATAGAGCGAAACCGACTCGCCCAGTACATTGTTGATATTAAGCTCCACTGTCTCCGCAGAGCCGGAGCTGCTGTAACCATTCTTTCCTTTTTCCATAATACACTAAGTTTTTATAGCATTGTCGCTAATCACCATCATTATTTCTGAATGTATAACAGTGGAAGTATCATATTGGTTCTGCCGAAAAACATTATTTAGTAACAAAACAACGTCTTTACAGCACATTTAACCACCGTTAATTAAAAATTTATAAGTAATTTTGCAACCGATTACAGATTAGGTGCGTCTAATATCCAGAAACATCCACCACCTGCGCAATGATTATAGAGCTCAAAGACATCAACAAGACATATCCAGGAGCCGTGCCGCTGCACGTACTCAAGGGCATCAATCTCGAGATAGAGAAAGGGGAACTCGTCGCCATCATGGGTGCCTCCGGCTCGGGGAAATCCACCCTGCTCAACATTCTGGGAATACTGGACAACTATGACACCGGCGAATACCACCTTGACGGCGTGCTGATACGTGATTTGAGCGAAAACCGCGCAGCCGAGCTCCGCAACAAGATGATTGGTTTCGTGTTCCAGTCGTTCAACCTGATAAGCTACAAAAATGCGGTGGAAAATGTGGCTCTGCCACTGTTCTACCAAGGGGTGTCACGCAAGAAGCGTAACGCGCTGGCCATGGAGCAGTTGGAGCGCATGGGACTCGCCGACCGCGCACACCACCTCCCCGGCGAGCTGTCAGGCGGTCAGAAACAGCGTGTGGCCATAGCCCGATCGCTCATAACGCAGCCGTCGATCATCCTCGCCGACGAACCCACCGGAGCCCTCGACTCCAAGACATCCAAGGAGGTGATGAGCGTGTTCCGCCAGCTCAACGACGAAGGCATGACCATAGTCATCGTCACCCACGACCCCGGCGTAGGCGAGCAGACCAACCGCATAATCCGCATCTCCGACGGACTCATAGTGTAGTGTGACACCTCGACAACCGACAGACTGATGTTCGACCTACTCCACGAAATAAAGCAGACCCTCAGCTGCAACAAGCTCCGCACGATACTGACGGGCATAGCCGTGTCATGGGGCATATTCATGCTCATAGTGCTTCTGGGCATGTCACGCGGAGTGTCCAACTCTTTCAACGACAGCTTCATGTCGACTGGTACCGACCAGATCATGGTGTGGGGAGGTGTGACAAGCAAGCCTCATGCCGGATATAAAGAGGGACGCCGCATCAAACTCAAAGACAAGGATGTCAGCAAGGTAGCGAAAGAAAACACCGCCCATGTGTCCATGGTATCGGCCACGCTCCGCAATGACTCGGCTGTCGTATCCACAAGCCGCGACTATACGTCGGGCTACACCGGAGCCACCCCCGACGAGCTTGCCGGCAACAACCTCGAGATGCGTGCAGGCCGCTTCATCAACGATGCCGACATCAACGAGGTCCGCAAAGTAACGGTTCTGCCGGTCAAAGTGGCGCGGACGCTTCTCGGACCAGACTCCACTACCTACGTCGGAAGCCGCATCGACATCAGCGGGTTTTCATTTCTCGTGGTGGGCATCTATTATCACGATTTCCGTGAAAACGTGTTCATACCCTTTACGACCGCCAAGAAACTCAACGGCGACTCGCCCGATATCAACCAGATAAAAGTGACCATCAAGAACGTATCGACGGCTGTCGACGGCGAAAACGTGGAGCAGGATATAAGGAACACATTAGGCGAGGCCCACGACTTCGATCCCGAGGACCAGAGCGCACTGTGGATGTGGAACCGCTTCGTACAGTTCCTGTCCATGTCGTCTGTCATGAACATTATGGATATGATGGTATGGCTCATAGGCCTGCTCACCATGATATCGGGCATCGTCGGAGTCAGCAACATCATGTTCGTGTCGGTGCGCGAACGCACCCACGAGATAGGTATACGCCGCGCCATCGGGGCGAAACCGCGCAGCATCCTGACACAAATCATCGCCGAGAGCGTGATTATCACCGCACTGTTCGGCTATATCGGTATATTCCTCGGCGAAGTCGTATGCGGCATACTCGGATTCGTGTTCCGCGACGCCGATGCAATATCCAACCCCGGAGTCGACATCTCCATAGCCATCCAAGTCACAGTAGTGCTCATCATAGCCGGCTCTCTCGCAGGGCTGTTTCCGGCACTCAAAGCTCTGAAAATCAAACCTGTCGAAGCCCTGCGCGACGAATAAGCACACCCACCAGCGATGAGAAGTCCACTGTTTGACATAGAAAACTGGCGCGAAATCGGAGCGACACTCGCCCGCAACAAGACGCGCACATTCATGACCGCATTCGGCATATTCTGGGGTACGGCCATGCTGGCAATGCTCTGGGGAGGTTCCAAAGGAGCCAAAGACCTGATGATGCGCAATTTCGACGGACTCGCCACCAATATGGGGGCTATAAATACATGGCGCACCACCATAAGCTACAACGGCTACAACAAGGGCATGAGCTGGGACCTCAACACCCGCGATGTCGAAAACCTGCGCAAATTCATCCCACAGTTGGAGGAAGTCTCCGCCATGTCGGCAGCCCGCATCGCTCCCGTAAGCTATGAGTCGAAATCCACCACGGCGCAGGTCAAAGGGCTTGAACCCAACTTTGTCAAAGTGATGGAGCCGGTCATCAACGAGGGCCGTTTCATCTCTGAAATAGACATGCGCAACAAAGCCAAAGTCTGCATCTTGGGCAAGAAAGTGGCACAGGAACTCTTCGGCTCTGACAGCCCCCTCGGTAAATATGTCAACGTAGGAGGCATATATTACCTCGCTGTCGGAGTGGTATCGCAGACTTCAGAGGCCTCCATCGGAGGTGCGCAGCTCGACGAATCGGTAGTAATCCCGGTCAACGTGCTCCAGATAGCCTACAACACCGGGCAGGACGTGGATGCAATCCTTTTCACCGTTAAAAAAGGGTACACACCCACCAAACTTATGCCGCGCATACGCCGCGTCATCACTTCTAACCACCCCAACGTCAGCCCCGACGACGAGGACGCGTTGTGGCTCATGGACGTGACCGAGGTGTTCGAGATGGGTGAGTCACTGTTCACGGGTCTGTCGCTGCTCGCACTGTTTGTCGGAGCGGGGACACTGCTCGCCGGAGTCATCGGCGTGGGCAACATCATGTGGATTATCGTCAAGGAGCGCACCCACGAGATAGGCATACGCCGCGCATTGGGGGCAAAGCCCAAGGACATCATCATGCAGATACTCTCCGAGAGCATGGTACTCACCACCATAGCCGGAACAGCCGGCATAGTGTTCGCCTCCATAGCCTTAGCCATCACCACCAAGCTCACCGAGACACCGGGCTACAAAGCCGCCGGATTCGAGCTGCCGTTTACCACTGCTGTGGTCATACTGCTGCTGTTTCTGGTTCTCGGTTCGGCCGCCGGCATCATCCCGGCACTCAAAGCCATGAACATCAAACCCATCGAAGCAATCAACGATAAATAACACATACCGACACAATCCACGTAAAGCAATGAAAAAGGTATTGAAAATAGCCATGTGGTCGCTCATCGCACTCATATTCATAGGCACTTTTGTCTACCTGTTTATGAACTCGCGACCCAAAGAGGTGACTTACACCCTCGTACAGCCCAAAACCGGCAACATCGAGCGCTCGACAGTGCTGACCGGCAAGATAGAGCCGCGTGACGAAATCGACATCAAGCCCCAGATTTCAGGCATCATCAGCGAGATACTCGTCGAAGCCGGCGACCAGGTCAACGAAGGCGATGTCATAGCCAAAATCAAGGTAGTACCCCAGGAAGGCGAACTCGCCAGTGCGCTTTCGCGTGTCAACACCGCCAAAATCAACCTCGAGGATGCCAAGTCGAAGCATGAGCGCAACACCATGCTGTACACCAACAAGGTCATCAGCCGCGAGGAATACGAAACCTCACAGACCACTCTCGCACAGGCCCGCGAGGAGCTGAAAGCGGCCCAAGATGCCTATTCGATCGTCAAAGACGGCATCTCTACCGACAATGCCAAGTCGAGCAACACGTTGGTGAGAGCCACTATCACCGGCCTTGTCCTCGATGTCCCCGTCAAGGTAGGTAGCTCCGTAATCCAAGCCAACACGATGAATGACGGCACAACGGTAGCGACTCTCGCCGACATGAACAAGCTCATATTCAAGGGACAGATGGACGAGACCGAAGTCGGACGTCTGCACGTAGGTATGCCGATGGAGATTTCGATAGGCGCACTCCCCGACTATAAGTCGACAGCCGTAATCGAGTACATATCGCCCAAAGCCACCGAAGAAAACGGTGCCAACTCCTTTGAAGTCAAAGGCTCCATACCTACCGACGGCAAGACCCAGCTCCGCTCAGGCTACAGTGCCAACGCCACAGTCATACTCCAGGGAGCAACCGACGTGATGACGCTGCCCGAAAGCGTCATAGAATATGAGGGCAACAAGACATACGTCTACGTGGCCGGCGACACCCTGCCCCCCTACAATTTCACCCGTACAGCCGTGGAAGTGGGAGTCAGCGACGGACTCAACATAGAGATTAAAGGCGGTGTGAAGCCCTCGCAGTACATCCGTGGTGAGGAGAAGTCAGACAAAACCCCGATGAACAACTAACCGCTACCGCACAATGAGCCGCATCACGACAACATGCATCGCAGCCGCGATGACAGCTGCCACCATGTCCATGTCCGCCGAGACATGGAACCTACAGCAGTGTATCGACTATGCTATCGAACACAACCTCACGGTCAAAAACACCGACTACAACGTCAAAGCCGGCGAAATCAATGTCACTTCGGCAAAAAACCAGTTCCTGCCGACTGTAACAGGCAACGCCAACCAGAATTTCAGCTTCGGACGAAGCGTCGCCGAGGACAATATCCGCGTCAGCCGTAACTCGTCGGGCTTTTCGTGGGGAGCCAGTGCCAACCTGCCCCTGTTTGACGGACTGCGCAATATCCGCAATCTCAAAGATGCGAAGTTGTCACTGCAACAGCTGCTTCTGCAAAGCGATGCAGCCCGCGACGACATATCGCTACAGGTGATAGCTGCCTATCTGCAAGTGCTCCTCAACGGCGAGTTGGTCAAAGTAGCTGAGACCCAGCTGTCGCTGTCACAAGTGGAAGTCGACCGCCAGAAAGTCCTCGTCGAAGCCGGCAAATCGCCCGAACTCGACCTGATACAAGCCCAGTCACAGCTCGCACAGGCCCAAGTGACCTTGGTCAACAACCAGAACGACCACTCTCTGTCACTTCTCGACCTCAAGCAGCTGATGATGCTGCCGACAGAAACCGACATGACACTCGCGCCACTCGACGAACTCGGTGTGCTCATCCCGGATGCCGAAGAGGTCTACCGCTTGGCCATGCTCCACAACAGCTCTATCATGGCAAAACGCCAAGGAATCAAGGTGGCGGAAAACCGCATATCCATGGCCAAAAGCGGCTACTACCCCTCCCTGTCACTCAGTGGCAGCATAGGGTCGAGCTACACGCACATATCGGGGTATGACAATATCGGATTCTCACAGCAGATGCGTGACAACCTGTCGGAGGCGATAGGGCTATCGCTGTCGGTGCCGCTGTTTGACGCATTCAGCACCCGCAACTCGGTCAACAGTGCCAAGGTCGACAAGCTCCGTGCCGAATTGGAATTAGAGCAGGCATCGGACGAACTATACAAGACCATCAGCCAGGCATACTACCAAGCCGAGGCCGCCCGCAAGAAAGCCGAAGCGTCAGCCATAGCCGAATCTGCTACAAAGGCTGCATTGGAGGCCATGACTACAAAATTCAATTACGGCAAAGCCACAGCCACCGAGTACGAGCAAGCCAAGACCGACTACATAGAGGCCTGCTCAACCACCGTCCAGGCCCGCTACGAATACATCATCCGCGCAAAAGTGCTCGAGTTTTACAGCCAGCCCCACCCCTACCTCTCCACCACGGAGAAGTAAGTGGTCAGCGAAACAATAAAACAACCAGAGCCTGTCAGGTCAATCCCCCGACAGGCTCTGGTTGTTTTGAGACCTGCTTACTGCTTGAGCGTCACACCTTCGGGAGTGACGGTGAGAGTGGTCATACGCCCTTCAACAAGAGGGATGTTGTGTGACACATGGCCTATCGGAGCATCGAACACTACCGGGAAGTCGTACCCGGCTACCATACGCGCTATCATGTCCTCCATCTCCTTGGCTTTCGCACCGGGATAGTCGGTAAACTGACCGACTACAAGCCCCTTGATCCGGTCGAAAACTCCCATCAGTTTCAACTTGTACATCTGACGCTCAACCTTGTAGACCGGCTCGGCAATATCTTCCATAAACAGGATTATATCCCCTTCCTGGTTGAAAAAGTCATAGGGCGTACCTATCAGAGCGTCAAACACGGCAAGATTGCCTCCATAGAGCCGGCCTGAAGCCTCACCCAGTCGGTTACGAGCATCAGCCGGGAGTTCATAGGTTATGAGAGTACCACGGAGTATGTCAAACAATGCCCGCGAATCATCGTCCTCTCCATTGGTCTTGGCTAAATGCGAGGTCATGCTGCCATGTATGCTCTCTATGCCGTTTTTGGCCAGCAGGGCATGGAGTATCGTTATGTCGCTGAACCCTATAAGCCATTTGGGATTGTCACGCAGCGGAAGCGAATCAAGCTGCTGCAGGATATGCACAGCCCCATAGCCGCCGCGCGAACACATTACAGCCTTAATCTCCGGATCAAGAAGCGCCTGACGGAGGTCGGCATAACGCGCCTCCTGAGTGCCGGCATACGAGCCGTCATGATCATAGGCATGGTCGCCGACCACAGGCACCCAGCCCTGCTCCTGCAATACAGGGAGCGACGCTTGGATATACTCGGCATTTACCGCCCCGCTGGGCGACACTATGGCTATCTTGTCGCCCTCCTGAAGCGCGGGCGGAGTTATGATGGTCATGACTACTGACAATATGGTATTTAATAACATGTCGGGATATTCGTGGAGTTATGTAGGGTTACGCAGATACTTGCACCTTGATGCCATGGCGGCGGATGTCATCGGCAATCCGCTCCAACTCATCTTTGGAAACTTTCTCCAACTTCTCCTCCGGAGTCTTGCGGTCAATCGAGTATATCATCACCTCCTGGGGCTTCACCTCCTCATAGGCCGCAATAAGTGCAGCCACCTCCTCGGCAGTGGTGTTGTCTATCGCCACGCCGTCATGGCTGCCACGGAGCATCATGGTCTGTATGATGACATGTCCGTCAAACCGCTTAAGCTGGTCTATGACACGCCGTGCGGAGTACGATGTCTGGTTAGGACGGTCTATAAGGCGGATTGTGTCATCCTTGGCCGAGTCGAGCTTCTGGATATTGTTGTCGACCAGCCTGAGAGCCTCTACCACATCGGACTTATGCAGCATCGTGGCATTGGACAGCACCGATATCTTTACCTGTGGGAAATATCTGTCACGCAGCGCGACAGTGTCGGATATTATCCATGCGAAATCAGGATGCAGGGTAGGCTCGCCGTTGCCCGAAAACGTGATGACATCGAGCGGAGCACCCTCGGCGTGAAGCTGTTTCAACTTCGATTCAAGCGCATCCGCCACCTGCCGGCGCGTCGGCAGGCCGGTCGTGCCGGCACCCTGCGCGTTGTACCCGGCCTCGCAATAGAGGCAGTCGAAAGTACACACCTTGCCGTCATCAGGCATAAGGTTCACACCGAGCGACGAACCCAAACGGCGGCTGTGAATCGGACCAAATATGGTCGAATGGAATAAAACTGTCTGCATGGGACATTGATTGAGCGAGTATTCACTTTATACCGACAAAGTTAACAATTTTATCATGCTTATGTTTAAAAAAGTGCCCTTTACCTGCCTCGTGCGGTCCCTATAGGTTGTGAAATCAGCGTGTTTTGCGTAAATTTGCATATACTACTACACCAAAACATACGTCTACAACATCCATATCCTCCTACAAATGGAAATCACCCCCGGCAACATAATGTTGGTCGTAGCCATACTGCTGTTTTTCAGCGTATTTTTCGGCAAAGCAGGAAGCAAATACGGGCTGCCGTCACTGCTGGCATTTCTCGGCATAGGGATGCTCGCCGGAGTGGACGGATTCGGCATACAGTTTGACAGCGCGGCCACAGCCGAGTTCATCGGCATGGTGTCGCTGTGCATAATCTTGTTTTCTGGCGGATTGGACACCGAGTTCAGCAAGATACGCCCTGTACTTGTCCCAGGTCTGATATTAGCCACAGTGGGGGTGCTGCTGACCACCATATTGACGGGTATCTTCATACACGAGCTGATGAGGTATATGATGCCTCAGTACGCATTCGGGTGGCTTGAATCGCTGCTTCTGGCCGCCATCATGTCGTCGACCGACTCGGCATCGGTATTCTCCATACTCAACACCTCGCGCATAGGGCTGCGCCAGAAGCTCAAACCGATGCTCGAATTGGAGAGCGGCAGCAACGACCCTATGGCCTACCTGCTGGTCATCCTGCTGATTTCGCTGATCGACGGAGGCGAGCAGATTACCGGCGGTCTCATAGCCTCGTCCATGCTCGACCTTGTCATCCAACTCGGCGTAGGCACCGCCACAGGGCTTATCATAGGATATCTGACAGTCAAAGTGGTCAATATCCTGCATTCAAGCAATGAATTTCTCTATCCGGTACTCGTGATAGCATGCTGTTTCTTCACATTCGCGGTCACAAATTTCGTAGGAGGCAACAGCTATCTTGCGGTATACATAGCCGGATTAGTGGTCGGAAACAGCCGCCTGAGCCTGAAACGCACCATATCGACATTTTTCGGCGGCTTCACATGGCTCGTGCAGATCATAATGTTCATCTCTCTCGGACTCCTCGTCAATCCCCATGAGCTTATCGACATCATATGGCCCGGACTCCTGTTAGGTATATTCATGATACTGGTATCGCGTCCGGCTGCGGTATTCCTGTGTCTCGCACCATTCAGGCAGTTCTCCCTTAAAGCCAAGACCTACATCGGCTGGGTAGGTCTGCGTGGTGCAGTACCCATCATCTTTGCCACATACGCCTTGATGTCGCCGGGGGTAGAGCATGCGCGGTTCATGTTCAACCTTGTGTTCTTTATCACCCTTCTGTCACTGCTCATACAGGGCACTACCGTCACATCTTTCGCCCGATGGTTGGGGCTGACTACTCCTGTCAAATCACGGACATTCGACATAGACCTGCCTGACGAAATCGAAGGCTCGTCATCCGAAATGGTCATCGCGCCAGAACATCTTTCCGACGGCAACCTGATGAGCGAGCTGAAGCTGCCCCAGCGCACACTGGTAGTGATGATAAAGCGTGATGACAAATACCTCGTACCAAAGGGCAACACACGCCTCTATATAGGAGACATATTGCTGCTCCTGACCGGGGCAGAGCCGAAGGAGGCCAAGCCCGCCGCCCAGCAAGCATAACAAAACCCTATTTAATACCACCTAAAACATATCCTGTCAAATGATTGCAATGATGCTTGTAGTGTTTGTCATCGGATATCTGATGATAGCACTCGAACATGTCACCCACATCAACAAGGCCACGTTCGCCCTGCTGATGTGCGGTATCCTGTGGGCCATCTATGCCATGTGTGGCCAAGATCCCGAACTCTCCCACGACCTTGTGATAGCCCTGGGAGACACCTGCGAGATTGTCGTGTTCCTCATCGGAGCCATGACCATCGTCGAACTGATTGACCGCTACGGCGGCTTCAACATCATAGTCCATAAAATACACGCATCCGACAAACGCAGGCTGATGTGGGTGCTTGCTTTTGTGACATTCTTCATGTCAAGCATCCTTGACAACATGACCACCACCATAATAATGGTGATGATGCTCCGGCGTATGCTCACGGTGCAGAAGGAGCGGTGGCTGTTTGCATCGGTCATAGTCATCGCAGCCAACAGCGGCGGTGCATGGTCACCCATAGGCGACATCACCACCATCATGCTCTGGATGAAAAACTATGTGTCGTCAGTCGACCTGATTGTCAATCTCATCATACCTTGCATCGCATCGGTGGTTGTGCCGGTGATGATAGCCTCCCGCCAGATAGAGCCGGCACCTGTCGAGGCTCTCAACAGCCAGGACAAGCGTGTCGGATATGAGTTGTCCAAAGAACACCACGGCCTCTCTGTAGCCATATTGTGCTGCGGCGTAGGAGGCCTGCTGTTCGTCCCTGTATTTAAAGCCGTCACCGGACTGCCTCCCTATATCGGCATCATAATATCACTTGCCGTGCTGTGGCTCATCACCGAGTGCATCGTCAACCATTACAAGCTCGAAGGCAAGATGGAGGGGCGTGTGTCATCGGCACTCAAAGGTGTGGATATGCCCACAATACTGTTCTTCCTCGGCATTCTGATGGCCGTGTCGGCCCTACAGCAGGCCAACATCCTCAATGCCATCGCCAACTGGCTCAACGACAACATCCATGAGGTATATATCATCAACGGCATCATCGGCGTGCTGTCATCCATCGTCGACAACGTACCCCTCGTGGCGGCATGTATGAACATGTACCCTGTGGCTACCGAAGCGGCCATACAGGCATCGGCCGACCCGACCTATCTGGCTGCGTTCGTCGAGGACGGCGTGTTCTGGCACCTGCTGACATTCTGCGCCGGCGTAGGCGGTTCGATGCTCATCATCGGCTCGGCCGCCGGAGTCGTGGCCATGGGCATAGAGAAAATCTCATTCACATGGTATCTCAAACGCATCTCGTGGATGGCACTTGCCGGCTACATCGTAGGCATCGTACTCATCTGGGCTGAAGCCGCCCTCATCCCAGGCGTCCTCTGACCCGACACAGCACTTGCACCTATCCGCATAATGTGGGCTGCGACACTTCACCTTGTCACAGCCCACATTGATTTTTATGCATATCCCTGACGATAAGACGAATACAGGCACGATGTGAAAAAATGGGACAACAACTGTGAAGAAACAGGACAACAAGAGCCAAAAATTCCATTGCCGAAAGCCGCATCGCCACTACTTTTGCAAAATATTTCGGGAGACAAGGCAACGACAGCCCCCGATAACGACTGACAAAATCCCCACAATCATCAGCACTGACTCTAACAAATTTAAATCAAAACGAATGAAAAAGATTCCTGTAATCTTTAGCGCACTGCTGCTGGCACTGATGTCATCGTGCAGCGATGACGAACCAGCAACCACGGCGGCCGGAAACGATGGCGAAAATACCGGGACAGAATCTCCTGCACCATCTGAAGTAGTGTCCAATGGCGAAGTATGCCAGCTGAAAACCGCCGACCTGACCTCTGACATCCCCGATTATATGAGAGGCCAGGTCGAAACACGCTTTACCAACGTAAGCCAGACTATAGACGCAAGCACTCAGATAGTACTCGTGTCGACATCTGCTCTGTCAAGCCACGATGCCGCTATATTCGACGCCTATCAAAACGGTGCAACCATAGTTTTCATCGACGCAGACAAAGCTACGGCTCTGCAATGGCTCGACAACCACGATATAGAATATGCCGGCGACCGTAGCGACTTTGACGATCTGCATCTCATATATGCGTTCAACAACCGCCACCGCTACCTGCTCTTTGACGATTTCGTGGATGACGGCAGCGAAGAAGAACTGGAGATGCTGCCTGTAAGGTTCGACTCGGCAATCGCATGGCTCAACAGATATGCGGACGATGCCGATGCCGTCACCGATAATGCGTCGGCGGCATTTTCCCGGTCCGGGGATGTGTACGACATAGCGCGCACGTTCGGCAGACAGGTTATCACCCATAGTTTTGCCGTATCGCTGAATAAGAAAGTCTCCACTGGAATACTGGGCGGCGATACACTATACAAGACATCAGCCATAGACGTGACCTTAGTCATATATCCGTTATACTCCATCAAGGCAAACGGCACGTCGGCAGGTGACTATTACATAGTGGAAGGTTACGTCAACGCCCACAATGCCGGCATGTACAATGGCACATGGACTAATTGGCACGGATGGATTCCATCCCATCTGTGTGCATACTACATGTCCAAACTCAATTTTACAGCCGAAATAACCACCCCAGGGCTTAACGTGACATTCCCTGTCGGCGGAACCCCCGTACCTCAGACCACAGCGTCTTCGACCACATATTCTTCAGGCTTCTCATGGTCGATTAGCGGCTCCCTCACTGGGAAATTCGGAAATGCTGGAATGGTGGAAGGCGACCTGGGAATCTCAGGGTCGTTCGGATGGAACAATTCCCAAACACGTGTATTGAAAGATGTCGAAATAGAACGTGACACATACGGCGGCAAAGTCCACTGGACTTACACTTTCAACAACCTGCCATATGCGGAAGGCTTTATTGGGTACGTAGATATCCCCAAACTGGCCATTTCGGATTTCGAATCCGACTATACTTGGATATGGTGGATACCTGACAGCAAAAATTATGAGGATAAAGCTGATAAACTTCAGCCCACCTACAGCGCAACGATTACGATAGAACCCGAATACACAGGTTATTACTGGTATAACACATATGTTCAATTCGGAACCAATAAATGGTCTGATGGCATAACGGATAAGGAAAAGGCCTTTACGTTCAAGCTCATCCCACCCCAGAGGGTTTCATCCACCCAAAAGTGACAAACCAAGCTGACACTCAGCACATTTCTCTTACTATATGCAACCACGCCCCGGTGACTGTCTCATCGGGGCGTGTGCTGTATGTGTGGTATGAGGGGCTGAGGGAAGGGATTAGCGAGGGAGCAGATGGACTTGGAGGGCTGCATAAGCTCGGTCGGCCTTGGCGCGGGCCTCGTCAAGGGTGTCGGCGGTAGCGAGAATCACGCCCATGCGGCGGTGACCTTTTACCTCCGGCTTACCGAAGATGCGGAGCTGCACGCCCGGCTCGGCAAGTACCGCCTCCAAGTTATCCATCACCACCTTATCGGTGTCGCCCTCGACGACTATGGCACGGGAAGCCGACGGGCCATAGAAACGTATGGACGGAACAGGCAAACCAAGCAACGCACGAGCATGGAGTGCAAACTCGCTGAGATCCTGCGATATCATCGTCACCATGCCTGTGTCATGCGGACGGGGCGAAACCTCGCTGAAGATGACATCATCGCCCTTGACAAACAGTTCGACACCGAAGATGCCGTAGCCTACGAGAGCGCCTGTGACAGCGGCTGCTATCTCACGCGCCTTGTCAAGCGCAACGGTGTTCATGGGTTGTGGCTGCCATGAATAGCGGTAGTCGCCATCGACCTGTATGTGGCCGACAGGCTCGCAAAACACGGTGCCGCTGACGCTGCGCACCGTGAGCAGGGTGATTTCATAGTCAAAGTCGACAAAGCCCTCCACTATGACACGTCCAGCACCGGCACGCCCACCCTCCTGAGCTATGTGCCATGAACGCTCTATATCGGCATCAGTCTTGATGACCGACTGGCCGTGACCCGACGAACTCATTACCGGCTTGACCACGCAGGGGATACCGATTTCAGCAACAGCCTGCCGGAATCCCACATAATCATCGGCAAAACGGTAGGGCGACGTGGGCAGCCCTAACTCTTCGGCAGCAAGGCGGCGTATGCCCTCGCGGTTCATGGTCAGCAGAGCGGCACGTGCATTGGGAGTCACATTGCAACCAATCTCTTCTTCAAGCTTGACCAACATAGGTGTAGCGATAGCCTCCACTTCCGGAATTATGTGGTCAGGACGTTCCTGCTCGATGATGGCTTTAAGAGCCTCTCCATCAAGCATATCGACCACATAGCTCCGATGGGCTACCTGCATGGCCGGTGCATCGGGATATTTGTCACATGCTATGACCTCCACGCCGTAACGCTGGAGTTCGATAGCGACTTCCTTGCCAAGCTCTCCGCTGCCGAGAAGCAGAGCTTTACGGCCAACGGGAGTCATCACTGATCCGATTTTAGTCATAATGGTGGTTTGATATGGTTTGCTTATCTGTCGTTTAATCTGAACACTTCTACGGCATTGTGGGTCGTAGCCTCGTCAACCTCCTGCATAGTCAATCCCAAAGATGATGCTATATGTGCGGCTGTATGCACGAGATATGCGCTTTCGTTGCGCTTGCCTCTGTGCGGTACAGGAGCCAGATACGGAGAATCGGTCTCCAACAGCAGTCGGTCAAGCCCTATCGCGGGAAGCGTGTCACGCAGACGTGCATTTTTGAACGTCACCACTCCGTTGATGCCGAAATACGGGCTGCGGACAGTATCGCGTATGCGCCTTACATCCTCATCGGTGCCGGTGAAACTGTGAAACACCACATCTCCGTCAAATGCCGAATGCCTGAGCACGCCAAGTGTGTCATCAAGCCCATCGCGACAATGTATAATCAACGGCAACTGCAACTCGGATGCCCACTGAGCCTGACGGAACAACGCTTCGCGTTGCTGGTCGCGATAGGTCTTGTCCCAGTATAAATCGATGCCCACCTCCCCTACCGCCACGTAGTCGTCGCAATGGGTGCGCAACTCCATCTCTATCGCCTTAAGGTTCGCCTCCCAATCGCCGTCGATTTCGGTAGGATGCAACCCCATAGCCATAAATGTATTGTCGGGAAACTGCTCATGCAGCTTGCGCTGCATCGCCACGGTTGATAGGGCCACATTGGGAAATATCATCTGCGGCACCCCGGCATCGATGGCACGGCGCACCGCATCCGCCGGAGACGGTGCAAACTCTTGAAGATAAAGATGCGTATGAGTGTCAATCATCTATCAGATGGCGCGGGTCTTAAGCGACTCGGCTATGTCGGTGAAAAATTTCTTATTCTCATCGCTCATCGGGGTGTCATCAAGAGCCATTACAGCCATCTTGGTGTACTGCTCGACGAGCTTGGTACATTTGCCGGGAAGTTCCAGACGATCATATATCTCCTTGACCGCCGCGATTTTAGCATCGGGAGCAAGCGATTTGTCGGATATTATCGCCTTGATGTTATCAGCTTCGTCGCTCTCCAGTACCGATGTCAAAAACCATGTTTTTTTATCGTTGAGTATGTCGCCGCCTATCGGTTTGCCAAATGTAGCCGCATCTCCGTAAGTGTCGAGGTAATCGTCACGCAACTGGAAAGCCATACCTATACCCACGGCATAAGCCTTCATGGCCTCAAGCGTAGCATCGTCGCCCCCAGCCATGATTACGCCGAGACCACATGCACAGCGTATCAGTGCTGCGGTTTTAAGGAGTATCATATGCAGATATTCCGATGTGGTGACATCAAGCCTATCCTCAAACTGCATGTCGAGTTCCTGGCCGGCATACACTTCCATAGCCGCCGTATTAAACAGGTCGAGCACTCTCTCAAGCCGCTCTCCGGCTGAGCGCGCTACATACATGTTGGCAAGCGTGAGCATCGCATCACCGCTGAGTATTGCAGAGGTCTCATCCCATTTAGCCCACACTGTCGGCTTCCCTCTACGTGTATCCGATTTGTCCATCACATCGTCATGCACGAGGGTGAAGTTATGAAATATCTCCACTCCGAGAGCCTGGTTGAGAGCCTGAGTCTTGGTGCCTCCGAGAGCCATACATGTGGCGATGGTCATGACAGGACGCAGATGTTTACCTCCGGCTCCGAGGGCATATGCTGCCTGAGTCTTAAGCCCACCCATCGATGCCGGGTATTTAAGGGCGGCTATCTGATCCGATACGTATTGGCTGAGTTGCTGAAGTGTCTCCATAGTGCTGATTTTATAGTGAAGTCAAGATAACTCCAATGCAAAGTTAGCCTAAAAAACCATATTAACACATCCAAAGCATATAAAAACAGAGCATCCCGGCCCAAGATGGGTCGGGATGCTCATTAATGAGAACCTAAATCTATATGATGGTCGGATTAAATCCACTTCACATATGCGAAGTCCTGACGGTGGGGCAGCGCAGCATTCTTAGGATAGATGCGGAAGCCTACACGGAAGAATCCGGGGTCAAGAACCTTGGTATCATACTTGTAGGTGAGGAGATTACCGTTTTCGGCAACCAGCTTGAAGTCTTCGCGACGCCAGAACTTCTCTTCACCGTTTTCGATACGGTATACAACCTCCTCGACCACTACATCCTTGCCGAGACCGTTTGTGTCGATGGTTACTTCGGTTGTAACCTTGTCGCCGGTCTTGGCATTGTTGGCAGCCTGGTCGTCACGCTTGAAGTCGACCACATGCACACCAGGCCAAGCCTGAGCCACGCGCTCCTTCCATGCCACGATTTCGCGAGCGAGCTTGCAGTCATGGGCTGTGAGCTTCTTCATGCGCTTTGCTTCGGGTTCATAGAAGCGTTCGATATAGTCATCGATCATACGCTTCATGGTGAAGTGGGGAGCGATGTGGGCTATAGAACCCTTGATATACTGAATCCAGTCGGGAGAGTAGCCAGCAGAGTTCTTGCGGAAGTAGAGGGGAACGATTTCGTTCTCAAGCATGGAATAGATGGTGGCGGCATCGAGACGGTCCTGCTGGGCCTGATCTGTGTATGTACGCTTGTCGGTGAGAGCCCAGCCGGCCTTTTCGTCGAAGCGGTAGCCTTCATACCACCAGCCGTCAAGTACAGAGAAGTTGAGCACACCGTTCATCTCGGCCTTTTCGCCCGATGTACCCGAAGCTTCGAGAGGACGTGTAGGAGTATTCAACCAGATGTCGACACCCGAAACGAGACGCTTGGCAACAATCATGTTGTAATCCTCAAGGAAGATAATCTTGCCGAGGAACTGGGGCATACGCGAGATTTCGATGATGCGCTTGATGAGACCCTGGCCGGCACCGTCGGCGGGATGAGCCTTGCCGGAGAATACGAACTGGACGGGGAACTGCTCGTTGTTGACAATCTTGGCAAGACGGTCAAGGTCGGTGAACAGCAGGTGGGCGCGCTTGTAAGTAGCGAAACGACGTGCAAAACCGATGATGAGAGCGTTGGGGTTGATTTTGTCAACAATCTTCATCACGCTTGAGGGGTCACCCTGATTAGCGAGCCACTTGGTCTTGAACTCCTCCTTGACAAACTTGATGAACTTGTTTTTCATCGTGCAGCGGAGATTCCAGATTTCTTCGTCGCTAACATTATATACGCCGTCCCAAGCCTTGGGATTGCTCTGGTTTTCAAACATTTCCTGACCCATGTGGCGGGCGTAGAACTCTTTCCACTCCGAAGCGGCCCATGTGGGCATGTGGACACCGTTGGTTACATAGCCTACGTGGCTTTCCTGCCATCCGTAGCCTTTCCAGATGCCGGCAAACATCTTCTTAGACACCTCGCCGTGGAGCCAGCTTACGCCGTTGGCCTCCTGGCAAGTGTTGAGAGCGAACACGCTCATGGAGAAGCGTTCGTTGGTGTTGGGATTCTCACGTCCCATGTTCATCAGGTCGGCCCAGCTGATGCCGAGCTTGGCGGGGTACTCGCCGAAGTACTTGCCGAAGAGGCTTTCGTCGAAATAGTCGTGGCCTGCGGGCACGGGAGTATGTACAGTATAGAGCGAAGATGCACGCACGAGTTCGAGAGCGGTGTTGAAGTCGAGGTGCTTCTCCTGAACGAAGTCTACCAGACGCTGCAGGTTGAGCAGAGCTGCGTGGCCTTCGTTGCAGTGGTAGATGTCATGGTTGATACCGAGCTTCTTGAGCAGCAGCACACCGCCGATACCGAGCAGATACTCCTGCTTGATACGGTTTTCCCAGTCGCCGCCGTAGAGCTGATGGGTGATAGGACGGTCAAACTCGCTGTTCATGTCGAAGTCTGTATCCATCAGATACAGCTTCATACGGCCTACATTGACCTGCCATACATGGCTGTAGATAGTGCGGCCGGGGAAAGGAACTTCAAGAATCATGGGCTTGCCATCGGCTTCCATAACCTGCACGATGGGGAGCTGGTTGAAGTTCTGGGGCTCGTAGTTGGCTATCTGCTGGCCGTCTACGCTCAGGGTCTGGGTGAAATAGCCGTAACGATAGAGGAAACCGATAGCAGTCATGTCTACGCAGCTGTCGGACGCTTCCTTGATATAGTCACCGGCAAGCACACCGAGACCGCCTGAATATATCTTCAGACAGTTGCACAGTCCGTATTCCATCGAGAAGTAGCTCACCGAAGGGATGTCCTTGCGCATGGGCTTCTTCATATATTCCTTAAACATCGCATAGACACGGGCGATGCGATCCATCATCTCCTTGTCATCAACGATTTCTTTCAGACGGTCAGAAGTAAGCTGCTGGATGAGCATTACAGGATTTTCGCCAGTAGCCCTCCATATTGCGGGATTAAGGTCGTGGAAAAGCGATTTGGCCTCGCTGTTCCATACCCACCAGAGATTGTGAGCAAGCTCTTCGAGAGGCTTGAGGTTAGTGGGCAGACTGGCGTTTACAGTCACTTCGCGCCAGATAGGACCATTAGCGTTGCTTACATCAAGTTTCATAAGCTTCTAAAATATTAATTTAGGGTTTAAAGTTTCGTTAAAATATACTCATTGTCGGAATCAGGCCATCATCACCGCTGTGCGGCTGCATCGAGCGCAATCTGGTATGATTCCTCGTAATATTTCATAAAATAGAGCCATAATGCCGCATCGCTCGTAGCAACGGCAGCCCTGCGTACTGCATCACGCGAAGCGTCGTCCATGGAGGCAAGCTTACGGATATCGCCAGCTATGGCATACACCACCTCCCGGTAATTATGGTCATTGCGCTCCACCACATCCACTCCGCTTGAAGCGAAGCCGTTGCCGCGCTCGGCGCATATCCAGCTGCCGAATCCTGAGAGCGATGTCGTCACCGTAGGTACGCCGAATGCCACGCTTTCCAGAGGAGTGTACCCCCACGGTTCATAATAGCTCGGAAATACCGTAGCGTCGACACCGACGACAGTATCATAATACGAGAGGTTGAATATGCCGTCATTGCCGTTGAGGTAACAGGGGACGTATATCAGCGTGATATCGCAGTCCTTGGTATTCGTGATACCGACATTACGCATATGGTTGTTGACAGCATCCTCACCCGGATTGTTAAGCCAGTGGGTGATGAACGGGTCGTCAAGTCCGGGCTTGCGCTTACGTCCCATCATCGCAGCAAGGTCGGCACGAGCTTCGCGTGACCATGCCGGCACCATTATGTATGCCAATATGCGCTTGGCCGGCGACATATCCTTAAGCCGCGACATCGAGTCGATGAACACGTCCAGACCTTTGTTGCGGTATTCGCAACGCCCTGCCGTAGCGACGATAAAAGTCTCATCGTCGGCAAATTTGATGCCTGTGAGCGACGATGCAGCATTGAGCATCACTTCACGTGCAGCCTGACGAGCTGCCTTTATCTTACGCGGTCCGGGGACAAATCCCGGTTCAAAACCGTTGGGAGTCACCACATGCGGACGTATGTCAAGGAGCTGCTCACACTCGCGGGCGGTTATCTCGCTTACTGTAGTGAAGCAGTCGGCGATGTGGGCGGCAGCTTTTTCAAGGGAGTGCTTCGCCTCCATATTCAGCTCGCGTGCCATCTGGTCGCCGTTATATCCGCTGAAATACTCGTAAAGCTGCTTGCCATTGCTGCATATGCTACGGCCTATGCTCGTGGCATGGGTGGTAAACACCGTGCCAACCTGCGGGAGCTTCCAACGCACGTACAGAAGCCCCATGCCGGTAGTCCATTCGTCAAAATGGGCTATAATATTTTTACCAGAAGTCCCATAGAAATTGCAGATGCTCTCGATTACCATGCCGGAAGCCAGCGCAAAAGCGCAGCCTTCGTCATAATCGCCATATGCATGCATGGAGTCGACTCCGTAGAGTTCCCACATCTTGCCATAGAACACGTCTTTGTGGGCATATACACCGTCAAATTTGACGAGTACAACGATGGGCTTTCCCGGGATATCCCATCGCCCCACCCTGACGCTTATGCCGCAGGGAAGCTCGGCCTTAGCTTTCCATTCCTTGAGCAAAGTGCGCGACTCTACGAAATACGGAGATGGATTTTCGTCAGACCAAACATCAGGACCAATAAAAACGACTTTATCTTTATAAAGAGTTTGCAAGGTTTTAGCTTTGGTAGAAAGCACTGTATATATGCCTCCTATCTTGTTACAAACCTCCCAACTCGTCTCGAATAACAAGTCTAATGCAACCTTTTGCAATTCCATTTAAAAGATTTCCGTTAGAAATTGTCCGTTATATTCAGTTTGCAAAATTAGCAATTATTTTGAAAACGCTGATGTTTTAGCGCAAAAAATACCATAATGAATTATAATGAACGTTTTTGTTGGATTTTGACAGATATACATGTATTCATGTAACATTCAGGGTTATGACTCAATTACCGTTTGTCGGCATTGCCCTCGTAGAAGTTGACGAACGCACGGTTGACAAGGCGCGTACCTCCGGGAGTGGGATAGTCGCCGCTGAAATACCAGTCGCCGGGGTGTCCGGGGATGGCCTCGTGAAGCCCGTCCATGGACTGATACACCAGACTTACCTCTGCATTGGTGCCATCCGGAGTCAGCATTTCGGCTATCTTGTCAGATATTTCCTGCGGAGTAAACGGAGCATACACATTCTTGACGCAGTTGCGTATCTCTTCGTCAGGTCGAGAGGCCTGGGCAAGGCACTGCTCATAGGTTTGGGTCAGCACATACTCCATACCGCGCTCTTTGAGCAGGGCCACGGCTGCGCGGAAAGCGGCAAATTCGCCCATGCGTGACATGTCGATGCCGTAGTAATCGGGATAACGTACCTGCGGCGACGACGACACGACTACAATCTTGCGCGGATGCAGACGGTCGAGCATATTGATAATCGACTGGCGGAGGGTCGTGCCACGGACTATGCTGTCATCAATAACGACAAGGTTGTCGACACCATTGGTGACACATCCATAGCTCACGTCGTAGACATGCGCGGCAAGGTCGTTGCGCGACTCACCCTCGGCTATGAACGTGCGCAGCTTTATATCCTTTATAGCGATTTTCTCTATACGCAGTTTATGCGACATGATGGCACGCAAGGCCTCATGTGTCAGAGCACCAGCTTGCGACGCTCCAAGTATCGCCGCCTCTTTGCGGCGGTCAAGCTCGGCTTCAAGACCTTCGGTCATACCGATAAACGCTACTTCTGCCGTATTGGGGATGAACGAAAACACTGTATGGTCAAGGTCGCCGTCCACATGGCGCAGTATTTCGGGGACGAGATTGCGTCCAAGCGATTTGCGCTCTTGATAGATGTCTGCATCGCTGCCGCGAGAGAAATATATACGCTCGAACGAGCACCGCGCATTAGCTTTTTCGCCAAGGATGTCCGTCACCCGCATCTCACCGGCTTTATTGACCGTAAGAGCCGAGCCGGGAGTCAGTTCCTGTACGGCACGACGAGGGATGTTGAACACCGTCTGTATCACAGGGCGTTCGGAGGCCACCACTACCACCTCGTCGTCGGCATAATAAAACGCCGGACGTATGCCATGGCTGTCACGCAGCACAAACATGTCGCCCGAACCCGTAGCACCGCATATGACAAAACCGCCGTCCCAAGCCGGAGCCTCGCTGCGGAGCATATTTTCCATATTGAGTTCGTCTTCGATGCGTAGCGACAACTGCGGCTCGGCAAGAGTGTCACGGTAAGCGGTATAGAGCCTGTGGTTTTCCCTGTCAAGCGCATAACCGAGCTGTTCGAGCAACACTATGGTATCGCTGTAGATGCGCGGATGCTGCCCACGACCTACAATGGATTGGAACAGCTGCTCGACATTGGTCATATTGAAGTTGCCGCACAGCATCAGATTGCGCGAACGCCAGTTGTTACGTCTCAGAAACGGATGCACGTAACTGATGCCGCTGCGGCCGGTGGTGCTGTAGCGGAGATGACCCATGTAGATATTGCCTATGAAAGGTGCATCATCCGTGCCGTCAAGCTTATGGTTGATGGTTGAGAAAATCTCCTGTATGGCAGCTGCTCCCAAAGCACGTTCACGGAAAAGGTATTCAGACCCCGGCCGGGCATCGAGTTTTACGACACCCACCCCGGCACCTTCCTGCCCACGGTTGTGCTGCTTCTCCATCAGAAGATAGAGCTTGTTGAGCGCATAGGCCGATGTGCTGCCGTATTTCCGACGGTAGTATTCCACAGGCTTAAGCAGCCTTATCATCGCTATGCCACATTCGTGTTTAAGCTGTTCCATCTTTGTCGCGATTAAAAAGCAGACAGGCCGATATGTCTTTAAGCGACACACCGGCCTGTCAATCACCATATTTATTGATTGGATTTACTCATCAGGTATTCGTGGATGCCTTGCGCAGCCTTGCGGCCAGAGGCGATGCACTTCACTACCAACGATGCGCCGGTAGAAGCGTCGCCGGCAGCAAACACCTTGTCGACAGAGCTCTGCTGGCGGGCATCGGCTTTGACATTGCCTCGCTGGTCCTTTTCGACGCCGAGCTGTTCGAGCAGTCCCTCTGCCACAGGGTTTGTGAAGCCCATAGCGAGCAGCACGAGCTGGGCGGGGATAATCTCTTTTTTGCCCGAATGGACGAGATTCATGCGACCGGTCTCAGGGTCTTTATCCCAGCTTACCTCCTCTATTTCCACTTCGTTGACATGTCCGTCCTTGCCGATGAACTTGCGTGTATCAAGAAGCCAGCGGCGCGTACATCCCTCCTCATGACTGCTGGAAGTCTTCAGCACCATAGGGAAATAGGGCCACGGAGTAGCAGGGTTCTCCCCTACCGGCGGTTTGGGCATGATTTCAATCTGGGTGACCGACAATGCGCCCTGACGGTTGGCGGTGCCTACACAGTCGCTGCCGGTATCGCCGCCGCCGATGACAAGCACATGCTTGTTACGCGCACTGATGCGGTCAGCTTTGGCGATTTCCTCTCCGGCATTGACGCGGTTTTGCTGCTGGAGGAGTTCAAGGGCAAAGTGCACGCCCTTGAGATCGCGGCCTTCGACTTTGAGGTCACGGGGTACTTCGCTGCCTATCGCCACACATACCGCATCGTAGTCTTTGAGAAGCTGTTCGGCAGTGATGTCCTTACCGGCATAAATGCCTGTTTTGAACTCGATGCCTTCCTCAGCCATGAGAGCCAGACGGCGGTCGATGACGCTCTTGTTGAGCTTGAAATCGGGGATGCCGAATCGGAGGAGGCCTCCGATGGCCTCGTTTTTCTCAAAGACAGTGACACTGTGTCCGCGTTGGTTGAGCTGGTTGGCACATGCCAGTCCTGACGGGCCTGAACCTATGACAGCCACCTTGAAGCCTGTGCGCTTCTGGGGGATGCGCGGCTTGATAAAGCCTTCCTCATAGGCGCGCTCGGTGATGGCGCACTCGTTCTCGCGTATGGTGACAGGCTGGTGTTCCTTGTTGAGTACACAAGCTTTCTCGCAAGTCGCAGGGCATATGCGCCCGGTAAATTCGGGGAAGTCGTTGGTGGCATTAAGCAGCGCGTATGCACCCTTGATGTCGTTTTTATAGAGACGGTCTTGCCATTCGGGCTGACGGTTGCCCAGCGGGCAGCTCCAGTGGCAGAAAGGCACTCCGCACTCCATGCATCGCGAAGCCTGCAGACGGCGGTCTTCAGGATTGAGCGTCTGCTCCACCTCGCCATAATCTTTGATTCGGTCATTGACCGGACGGTAGCCGGCCTCCTTGCGGTTTATCGTTAGAAACGCTTTGGGATTTCCCATAGTGGTATGAATCTTAGAGTATTAAAATAATAGAGAAAAGGTGGATTAGTCGCGCTCGACGTTGGCAATCTTCTGCTGGAGTTTTGCCATTTTCTCGTCATGGAGCACCTTCTTGTACTCAAACGGTATGACTTTGATAAACTGGTCGACGTAGGTGTGCCAGTCATCAAGCATCCGTCCTGCAAGGGGCGAGTGCGTGTGCTTGAAGTGGTTGCCGATAAGACGGTACAGCTCGCGGTTGTCGGCCATGTCGTCGATGAGCGACAGCTCTACCATCTCCATGTTGCAGAAATAATCAAAGTCGCCGTTGGGATTCCATACATATGCCACGCCTCCGCTCATACCGGCAGCGAAGTTACGGCCTGTGGTGCCGAGCACCACGGTGCGTCCGCCTGTCATGTATTCGCAGCAGTGGTCGCCCACGCCTTCGACAACAGCAGTGGCACCCGAATTGCGCACACAGAAGCGTTCGCCGACACGACCGTTGATGTATATCTCACCGGCTGTAGCTCCATAAAGGAGAGTGTTGCCGGCTATGATATTTTCTTCGGGTGCGAATGACGAACCTGACGGCGGCACGATGACAATCTTACCACCCGAAAGTCCCTTGCCCACATAGTCGTTGGCATCGCCTTCAAGACGGAACGAGATACCGTGAGAGAGGAAAGCACCGAAGCTCTGTCCGGCAGAACCCTTGAATGTGCAACGGAGAGTATTGTCCGACAGCCCCGCATTGCCGTATTTGCCGGCTATGACACCCGAAAGCATCGCTCCCACGGCGCGGTCGGTATTGTTAATCGGGAATTCGAGTTCTACAGGCATCTCATCCTCGATGGCCGGGTAAGCACGGCTGATAATCTGGCGGTCAAGCACATTGGCAATGTCATGCTTCTGCTTGGTCACGTTGATTATGGCATTGGTCTTGGCCTCTTCCGGCATGTAAAGGAGCTTGCTGAAATCAAGGTGAGAAGTCTTGAAGGTGTCATGGTCGGGCTTGACATGGAGCATGTCGGCGCGTCCGATAACCTCGTCAAGGCTGCGGACACCTATTTCGGCAAGAGTCTCGCGGATTTCCTGGGCGAGGAACTTGAAGAAGTTAACCACATACTCGCTGCGCCCTCTGAAACGCTTGCGAAGTTCCTCGTTCTGGGTCGCTACTCCGACAGGGCATGTGTTCATATGGCACTTGCGCATCATCACGCATCCGAGCACGATAAGTGCACTTGTGGCGAAACCGAACTCCTCGGCACCGAGCATTGCCATTATAATCACGTCACGCGCACTCTTGAGCTGACCGTCAGCCTGGAGCTTCACCTGACCGCGAAGGTTGTTGATGACAAGGGTCTGCTGTGTCTCTGCCAGACCTATCTCCACCGGCAGACCGGCATAGCGGATAGAACTTGCCGGAGATGCGCCCGTACCGCCATCGCTGCCGCTGATGGTAATAAGGTCGCTCTTGGCCTTTGCCACACCTGCCGCGATGGTACCCACTCCGCTCTCGCTGACGAGCTTGACCGAGATATTCGCCTTGGGGTTGACATTCTTGAGGTCGAAAATCAGCTGGGCAAGGTCCTCGATGGAATAGATGTCATGGTGAGGGGGAGGCGATATGAGGGAGATGCCGGGTATGGAGTGACGTGTCTTGGCGATAATCTTGTCGACCTTGAATCCGGGGAGCTGGCCACCTTCACCGGGCTTGGCACCCTGGGCTATCTTAATCTGGATTTCATCGGCGTTGACAAGATACTCAGCCGTGACACCGAAGCGGCCTGAAGCCACCTGCTTGATGGCCGAACGCGCCGACGAGCCGTCGGCGCGCGGTTTGAAACGCTCTGCGTCCTCGCCGCCTTCGCCGGTGTTGCTTCGCGCCCCGATAGCGTTCATCGCTATGCCGAGAGCCTCGTGGGCCTCGCGGCTGATAGACCCGAACGACATGGCACCTGTGACAAACCGCCGCATGATGTTCTCTATCGGCTCGACTTCCTCTACAGGGATCGGATTGCCCTTGGTGAAGTCAAGATAGTCACGGATGAATATCGGAGCCGGCTTATTGTCGACTATGGATGTAAATTCCTTGAACTTCTTGTAGCTGCCCAGACGGGTGGCAAGCTGGAGAGTGGCTATGGCCTCGGGGCTCCAGGCATGCTGCTCGCCGTCCTTACGGAAGGAATACTGGCCGATATGCGCCAACGGCGACTCCGTGTCGAAATCGTCGGAGAATGCCTCCGCATGGTTGCTGATAATCTCACGAGTGAGGTCGTCCATGTCTATGCCGGAAATCTTGCTGACCGTATTTCCGAAATATTTAGCCGACATCTCTTCGCTTATGCCGAGAGCTTCAAAAAGCTGCGCTCCCTTGTATGAAGTAAGCGTGGAAATACCCATCTTCGACATGACTTTGAGAAGACCTTTGTCGATAGCCTTGATGTAATTACGCTGCGCGGTGGCGAAGTCAAGCTGGATCTCGGCCTTCTTCACGAGGTCATTGATGATAGCAAACGCCAGATACGGGTTGATAGCGCTCGCGCCATAGCCTGTAAGCAGTGCGAAATGCATCACTTCACGAGCATCGGCGGTCTCGATGACGAGAGCCGTCTGCAAACGCTTCTTGCAGTCAATCAGATGATGGTGCACAGCCGATGTGGCCAGCAGCGAAGGTATAGCGGCATTTTCCGCGTCTACGCCACGGTCCGAGAGGATGATGTAGTTGCAACCCTCATCGACCGCGCTTTCGGCTTCGGCACAGAGACGGTCTATGGCGTTGGTCATGCCTTCAGCTCCGTCGGCCACCTTGAATGTCATGGCGAGCTTGCGGGTGTTGAAGCCCTTGTACTGCAGGTTGCAGAGGATGTCGAGCTCGTGGTTGGTGATGATGGGCCGGCGCAGCAGCACCATCTTGCACATATCGGGCTGCGGCTCCATCAGGTTGAGGTCGATAGCTCCGATATAGCTGTCGAGGCTCATCACAAGTTCCTCGCGCAGAGGGTCGATAGGAGGATTGGTCACCTGCGCGAAATGCTGACGGAAATAGTTGAACAGCAGCTGCGGCTTGCCCGACATCACTGCCAGAGGGGTATCGTTGCCCATGGAGTTGACAGGCTCTTTGCCGTCGACCACCATCGGGGTGATGATTTTCTCTACCTCCTCGCGGTTGTAGTAGTATGACTTGAGCAGACGCTCGAACTGGTCGACATCGTTGCTGACTTTACGTCCGCTGCTTATCTTGTCAAGGATGATGCGGTTACGCGACAGCCAGTCACGGTAAGGGAACTCGTTGGCAAGCTTTTCCTTAAGATCCGCATCGAAATATATCTTGCCTTCGTCCATATCCACCATCAGCATCTTGCCGGGGCGCAGGCGGCCTTTCTCGGCCACTTCAGATGCTTCAAACGGCAACACTCCGATTTCAGAAGCGATGACGATGGTGTTGTCCTTGGTGATGAGGTAACGGGCGGGGCGCAGACCGTTGCGGTCAAGCATACCTCCGGCATAGCGGCCGTCGCTGAACAGCAGGGTAGCCGGACCGTCCCAAGCCTCCATGAGGATGGACTGGAACTCGTAGAACGCCTTCAGTTCGGGCGAGATAGGATTGCGGTCATTGAACGACTCCGGCACAAGCATGGCCAGAGCATGGGGCAGGCTCATGCCGCCCATTACGAAAAATTCAAGCACGTTGTCAAGCGATGCCGAATCGCTCATGCCGGCTTGTATGATAGGTGTGACATCCACATCGCCGAATGCCTTGGGGTGGAGCAGACATTCACGGGCCTTCATCCACATGCGATTGCCCTGGATGGTGTTGATTTCGCCGTTGTGTCCAAGCATACGGAACGGCTGTGCCAGCGACCACGTTGGGAACGTGTTGGTGGAGAAACGCGAATGTACCAGAGCCATGGCTGTGGTGAAGTGAGGATTCATCAGATCCGGGAAGTAATAGCGGAGCTGGAGGCTTGAGAGCATCCCCTTATAGACTATCACCCTCGATGACAGGCTGACGATATAGAAATCCTCCTTTCCGGCGATGTTGCTGGCTGCAACCTTCTTCTCTATTTTCTTGCGCAGGAGGTAGAGACGTATGTCGAGTTCGTCGTTAGTCTTTTCGTCAGCTATGAAAATCTGCTTTATTACAGGCTCGGCACTGCGCGACACTTCGCCGAGCTGCTCGTTGTTGGTGGGTACGTCGCGCACCGCTATGAGGCTCAGACCCATCTCGATGGCCTCGCGTTCTATCAGGTCAAATATAATCTGGCGAGAGTCCTCATCGTGAGGCAAGAACAACAAGCCTGTGCCGTAACGTCCCTTTTCGGGGACGGCTATACCCTGCAGCAAGATAAATTCGTGGGGAATCTGTACCATGATACCGGCACCGTCGCCCGTTTTGGGGTCGGCACCCTCCGCTCCGCGGTGCACCATATGTTCAAGCACCTGGAGACCTTTCTCCACGAGCTGATGTGATTTTACCCCGTTGATGTTGACGAGCAGACCTACGCCGCAGGCATCATGCTCGAAACGGCTGTCGTAAAGGCCCTGGCTCTGAGGGATGTTATGTTGCATAACTTGGGAAAGTTAAATATGTAGGTTAAATTGGGTAAAATGAGGAGAAAGTAATGCCGGTGGCTGGCCTTGGGTGTCACACCGTAGAGGAGCAGCCACCGGCATCGGTCATATTAATATGAAAATTAACGGAAAATATCAGCGGATGAAGAGGAGTTCGCGATATTTAACCAAAGGCCACATCTCGTTGTCGACCATCAGCTCGAGCTTATCGACATGATAACGGATGACATCCATGCAGGGAGCCACATTGTCATGGTAAGCAAGAGCCTTGGTGCGCTCGTCCTCTATCTTGTTGGCATCCTTGCGGGCGTTGACCATCTTGGTCACCTCGTCGCGGATGATGTTGATGTGCTTGGATATCTTCTCTATGGTCACCATGCTGTTGCCGGCGAGTTCGGGAGCTTTATCGGCAGGGAAGATGTCGTTGATTTTGTACACATTGTCAAGGAGTATCGACTGATAGCGTGTAGCCACAGGGATGATGTGGTTGATGGCCAGATCGCCAAGCACACGAGCTTCAATCTGTATCTTCTTGGTGTACATCTCCCACTTGACCTCGTTACGGGCTTCAAGCTCTACCTTGGTGAACACGCCTGTACGGGCAAACATATCGACCGACGACTGCTGGAGGTATGCGTCAAAGATTTTGGGGATGTTTGTCTCGCAGTCAAGGCCGCGACGTGCAGCTTCCTCCTTCCACTCGTCGCTATAGCCGTTGCCGTCGAAGTGGATGGCCTTGCTCTCGGTGATGAGCTTACGCACCTCTTCAAGGATGGCATGAACAAGAGCCTCGCCGTTGGCTACGCGCTCGTCAACCTTAGCTTTGAACGTCATAAGCTGGTCGGCGACAGCCGAGTTGAGGGCAATCATGGCACTCGCACAGTTGGCACTGCTGCCTACGGCACGGAACTCGAAGCGGTTGCCTGTGAAAGCGAAAGGAGATGTGCGGTTACGGTCGGTGGCATCGACGCTGATGTCGGGAATCTGTGTCAGCTCGAAGCTCATGGTCTCCTTGCCGGCGAGAGTGATGAGCTCGTCGCCCGTGCTGTGTTCGAGCTTGTCAAGTATCTCAGCAAGCTGGCTGCCTGTGAAGATAGATATGATGGCAGGGGGAGCCTCGTTAGCACCGAGACGGTGTCCGTTGGTAGCCGACATGATAGAAGCTTTGAGCAGCGCATTATGATGATAAACGGCGGCCATCACATTGGCTACGAAAGTGATGAACTGGAGGTTGCCCATCGGAGTCTTGGCCGGAGCGAAGAGCAGAGTGCCGGTATCGGTGCCGAGACTCCAGTTGTTGTGCTTGCCCGAACCGTTGATGCCGGCGAAAGGCTTCTCGTGGAGGAGCACACGGAAATTGTGTCGGCGTGCCACCTCTCCTATAAGCGACATAAGCAGCATGTTGTGGTCGTTGGCAAGGTTGGTCTCCTCAAATATAGGAGCAAGCTCAAACTGGTTGGGAGCCACCTCATTATGACGCGTCTTGGCAGGGATGCCGAGGCGGTGGCACTCTATCTCAAGGTCAAGCATGAATGCCTCAACTCGTGAAGGGATGGCACCGAAATAATGATCCTCGAGCTGCTGGTTCTTCGCCGATTCGTGGCCGAGAAGTGTGCGGCCTGTCATCACCAAGTCGGGACGGGCAGCATATAGAGCCTCGTCGACAAGGAAATACTCCTGTTCCCAGCCGAGATTGCTGATTACATGCTTCACTTCGGGGTCAAAGAAACGCGCTACGGCCGTACCGGCCTTATCAACAGCGTTGAGGGCTCGCAGAAGCGGTGTCTTGTAGTCAAGCGATTCGCCGGTATAGCTGATGAAGATAGTGGGGATACACAACGTGCCGTCCATGATGAAGGCAGGAGAAGAAATATCCCATGCCGAATAGCCGCGGGCTTCGAAAGTGTTGCGGATACCGCCGTTGGGAAAGCTCGAAGCATCGGGTTCCTGCTGCACGAGCAGCTTGCCTGTAAACTCCTCGATGACACCGCCTTTGCCGTCATGGTCTACAAATGCGTCATGCTTCTCGGCAGTGGCCTCGGTCATAGGCTGGAACCAGTGGGTATAGTGGCGGGCACCGTTGTCGATAGCCCAACGCATCATACCGCTGGCCACGCTGTCGGCGACCTCAACAGGCAGCGACTTCTTGTTGTCTATCGCATCAACGAGAACCTCGTATGTCTTTTTAGGGAGATATTCAAACATCTTCTGGCGGTTGAACACCTTCTCTGCGTAATAGACTTCTGGGCGTTCGGCCGGAATCTCGACAGGAACTGCTTTGCGGTTGGAAGCTTCCTTTACTACGTTAAATCTTAATTGTGACATAGTTGTAGGTGGAGGTTTGAATTAATGATGTATGTTATGATTAATTTTTGCTATTATAATGTCAGAGCTGCCAGTCTTTGATGCGCTGCACGGCTTTGAGGGTGTTCTCGTAAGTATTGAAGGCTGTCAGGCGGAAATACCCTTCGCCCGATGGGCCGAAGCCCACACCTGGCGTACCGGCGATATGCAGGTCGGACAACATGCGGTCAAAAAACTGCCATGAATCCATGCCGTCAGGGGTCTTAATCCACACATAGGGAGAGTTTTCTCCGCCGAACGCCTGCAGACCAGCGCCACGCACGCCCTCAAGCAGCAGGCGGGAATTGCGCATGTAATAGTCGACCGTCTCTTTGACCTGCCGGCTACCCTCTTCGCTGTAGAGGGCTTCGGCACCACGCTGAATGACATAGCTCGCTCCGTTGAATTTGGTGGACTGCCGACGCAGCCACAGCGAGTGAAGCGACACCTTAGAGCCGTCGGATCCAACACCGTAGAGCGGCTTGGGCACTACGGTATATCCTAAACGAAGCCCTGTGAATCCGGCAGTCTTGGAGTAACTGCGAAACTCTATCGCCACCTTTTTGGCGCCCTCTATCTCATAGATGCTGCGGGGCACATCAGGCTGGGTCACATATGCTTCATAAGCCGAGTCAAACAATATAAGGCAACCATTGGCTCTGGCATAATCTACCCAAGCCTTAAGCTGCTCGCGCGTGAGCACGGTGCCTGTAGGATTGTTGGGATAACAGAGGTATATGACATCAGGCCGCTCCGTCGGCAGCGAGGGCACGAAATCATTGGCGGCAGTGCAGGGAAGGTATATTATGTTACTCCAGCGTCCGTCAGCAAGCAGGTCTCCAGCCCTACCGGCCATCACGTTTGTATCGACATACACCGGATATACAGGATCTGTGACAGCCACCTTGGCAGCAGCAGACAGGATGTCGCCGATATTGCCAGTATCGCTCTTGGCTCCGTCGCTTATGAATATCTCGTCGGCCGACACCTCTATGCCGCGACGGTTATAGTCATACATGGCTATCTTATCACGGAGAAACGCGTAGCCCTGCTCAGGGCCGTAGCCATGGAACGTAGCCGCAGAAGCTTCGTCATCGACCGCCTTGTGCATGGCTTCAATAGCTGCCGCGCATACAGGGCGCGTAACATCGCCGATGCCCATGCGTATCACCTCTACTCCGGGATTGTCAGCCATAAATGCTGAAATCTTGGCTGCGACCTGCGAAAACAGGTAGCTCGCCTGGAGCTTCGTGAAATTATCGTTAATCTTAAACATCTGTTTTTTCCGTTAATTTGTATTACCTTCAGTACCTATTTTTTCCGTTAATCTATCGCTGTATTCCGTCTGTAAAATGCATGTATAATCAGGTGGTGCGCGGATAACTGCCGGTGAACACCGTGGTGGCACCACCCTTCATGTACACGTGTCCGTCATCGCCCCAGTCTATCTCAAGAGTGCCGCCAAGCAGCTCTACTGAGACCTCACGGGATGTCAGACCGTTGATGGCTGCAGCGACGACAGTCGCACATGCTCCCGTGCCACAGGCAAGCGTCTCTCCGCTGCCACGCTCCCACACCCTCATGCGTATGCGGTCATTTGACATAACCTGTGCAAACTCGATGTTAGCCCTGTCAGGCCACATGGGGTGCAGTTCAAGCTCACGGCCGAGGGTGTGTACATCCACCTTGGCAAGGTCTTCGACAAATATGACTCCGTGGGGGTTGCCCATCGACACAGCGTTGATTCTTACTTCTCCAGCCGAAGTGTCGACAGGGGCATTGATGACCGAGGGTCTGTCGCTGATTACCGGGACAAGCGGCGAATCGATTACCGGCTCTCCCATATCTACAGTCACAGCCTCCACTTTGCCGGCTTTGACATCAAGCGAAAGGATTTTGATGCCCGAAAGCGTCTCGAGCCTGAGGATCTGCTTGTCGGTCAGTCCGTGCTCATACACATATTTCCCTATGCAACGGCTGGCATTTCCGCACATCTTGCCTTCCGAACCGTCGGCATTGAACATGCGCATCTTGAAGTCAGCGACATTGCTGTCCATAATAAGGATTATGCCGTCGGCACCCACACCTTTGTGGCGGTCGCTCATCTCTACAGCCAATGACGCTGGATCACGTGGTGCACCTTCAAGGCAATTGATGTAGATGTAATCATTGCCCAAACCATGCATCTTGGTGAATTTTATGACTTCTTGTACGGCCATTTTGTCTGTCTGTTTATCTTTACACTGCAAAGGTAAACATTTTGTTTAAATAATCAATGCAGTTTTAGCAAAATGACGTATAATTTTTAATTTTTCCACTTTTTGCCACTTCATTGATGGTTTTTGTGGCATTTATCCATGCTTCTTTCAGAACATAATCCCGAGCCTGAGAGTAGCCATACTCAAATTGTTGGCTGATTTCCCCGATGTTGTGGTGGCATCGCTGATATCTTTGCCACCATTGTAGCTGTAACCAAGAGTAAGATAGCTGCGGAACTTCCGCGACGAGGCGAGATTGACACCTACCGACGGGTTGATATAGAACGCAGTATTGGTAGCAGTGCCGAAAAAATTGTTGAGAGCCACACCTGTACGCAGGTCAAAGAAACACAACTGTTTTTGCTTTGAGAACGATGTGCGCAGCAACACATAGAGCGGATAGCTGAACGAGTTGTTATTGACCATCCCATGTATTCCAGCTCCGAATCCCACAATATCCACTCCAGGGCATCGGAGACCGAAGTAGGCTTCTCCATCAAGCGACGACATATCGGCCGTGGTCAAGTCTATCGAACTTCCCACATCGACACCCCACGCAAAGGCAGTGGCACCGGATTCAACGGAGGCAGGCGTACTCTCTGCCGCAGTCATGTCATCGACACCCCACGCAAAGGCAGTCATCGCTATTGCAGCTATAATCGTTTTGATATAATTCATTTTTGAGTAAGTGATATAATACTTCTGTTAGCTATTGCTTACGGAAAACGGTCCTGCACCAGTCACCCTCGGTGCATGTACCTGTCAGCACAAACCCATGCCCGGCTGCCGCTTTTTCTATCAGAGGGACATCTGCAAGATAGAAACCGCTGAATACAGCGATACCTCCCTCTTTGATAGCACCGGCATATAGAGCCATGTCGTTGATGATTATATTGCGGTTGATATTGGCGAGAAACAGATCCGCCTTTTGGCATTTCTCCAATGAAGCGGCATCGCCGAGTACTACTTCGACAGCGTCGCCAGCACCGTTAGCCTCCACATTTTCACGGGCATTGACCACCGCCATCTCGTCTATTTCAATAGCTGTGACATGCGAAGCTCCGAGCATCGACGCAAGTATGGCAAGAATACCGCTGCCTGTGCCCATGTCTGTCACCGCTTTGCCCTCCACACCGCAATCGAGGAGAAATCTTATCATCAGGCTCGTAGTGGCATGGTGACCTGTCCCGAAAGCCATCTTAGGGTCTATGACTATGTCATAGGCTGCGTCAGGGACATCTGTGTGAAAAGAACTATGGATGGCAACCTTGTCACCCACCACAATTGGGCGGAAATAATTCTTCTCCCACTCGCTGTTCCAGTCGCGTCCTTCTACCGTCTCCGAAGTCCAGACGATGTGTGTGTCAAACGGAAACTCGGCTATTATGCGGTCGACAGTTTCCGCATCAAAGTCCTCCTCCCTGACATATGCCGTCATCCCTGCATCAGTGGTCACAAAACTTTCATACCCGGCATCCGCAAGGAAAGCCGCAAGAAGATCCGTCATGTCGGCCGAACAGGGCACAAGGCGGAAATCGGTCTGGCGATAGTCATTCATAAAGACTATTAATAAATCGGTTGTACTTTTTCAGCAAAGTTACTCATTTTTAAACAACAAACAAACGCGGACGACCCCGCCTCGAAGCACAATGCTCGGAGGCGGGGCCGTTATGTCACATTAGCCGAAAGATGCCGGGAGTTATCTGCGTTTGCGTATGCGCATGAGCGAGCGGAAACCGGTCATGAGTTTCAAGCCCAGCAACACATAATCAAAGTAACTGAAACAGTTCAAGACCCGTCCGACCCACGACTGCTTACCTGACAGCGAGCCGGTAGAGGTCAGATTACGCCCCATACCTGCCAGCTGCTCTTTCTGCATCTGTATGCGGGCCAGAGTGTACGCCCTCAGATAGACTATCTCATCTATAGTGTACCTGTGGCTTGCTGTAGGGTCGCTGAACGAGCTGATGAGTTCCTTATGATTCATGACAGTAAGAGTTGAGATATGAATCGGCATATCGGATTGACTATAAGCCGTTTCTTAAAGAGTACGAACACTCCTATAAGCAACAGGTACAGTCCGCCAATGATTAGATAGGCCCACATCGCTCCGATTCCCATGGCAATCCAATGGACGAGCGCAATCGACAGGAAAAAGAATGCAATCACTCCCAGGACGAACACGACAGCACACAATGCTATCGTCGCCAAAAGCCTCGCAGCCTTCTCGGTGACGGTGAGCTTGGTGTTGGACCAGTAGAGCTTTATCAGCTCCGACAGCCTCATCCATAGATTTTTATAACTCTCGGTATCCATCAGGTCAGGGGACTAATGTCGTCGCACCAGTCAGAGAGGCTTATTCGGCCTCTACCTCACTGGTGAGCTGCTCTACGAGAGCATCGATTTCACTGTCGCAGCATATGATGCCTTTCTTGCGGAGAATCTCGCGGATACGCTTGCGTGTGTCCTCACCTTTCTCCGGGGCAAGAAGCAGCGCAGCTCCGGCACCCACTATAGCTCCGCCTAAAAATGCGTAAAGAATTGATGTTGCGTTCATAAGTAACTCACAAAAATTAGTTATAAATTAAATCTTTCAAGTAACCCTGCGGGCTTGCATATCCTTATTCGTCTTTTCGGATGATTTTTAACTCTCACTCAGTCGTTTAGCTCGCTTTATCGGCTTGTCGCTTTGGAGCGCAGCGAAAAAGAAACTCCATCGCTCGACTTAAAATTCGTCTCGAAAATCCTTCGCAATTATATGTAAGCTAATTTTTGCGAGTTACTTGTCATTTTTTATTTTACTTTATCGATTTCGTCAGCGATAGTGTCTGCAAGCTCTTCCATCTTGTTTTTCTTGAGCTTCAGACCCTGCTCTTTGAGAAATTCCATTATGTTGTCACGAGTCTTTTCACCCTTTTCAGGAGCAAGAAGAAGACCTACAGCTGCTCCAGCGACGGCACCGCCGACCACTGCGAGAATAATGTTGAGGGGTTTCATATCGGTATGTTTTTAAGAATTGGTTGATGACAAATCAATTGCCTATTTTAATATATAACAATCAGACCGTATTTTTGTGCGATTAGCCTGCGACTTTTTCCACATTACATGAGCAAATAGCTGGTCAGAGGAGCGGTCTTGCCGGTCAATACACCTTTCTTAACCACAAACTTGGTGCCATGCACGCCATCAGTATATTCGCCGTCGGCGAGCGAAGTAGCCAGTTTGACCTTCTGTGCCTTATTGCTGATGTTGACCAAAGCAACGCCCTTGTTTCCGCGCTCGACTTCCACGAGAGCACCGTTTTCAGAGACTACGATATTTTCAGGCTGACCCGCCATGGCAGTACGGAACTTGTTGACAGCCACGACTTCAGGATGCTTGAAATTATCATTGCCACGGGCTCCTATACGGTTGTTGCCCCACACATTGCCCGGACCGCTACCGGCAGGACGGCTGTAGAAAAGCGGCATACCTCCATTGCGGGCGGTCAGAACCACCCATCCCATGCGTATCTGGTCATCCGTCAGGCCGGCGGACTCGTGGGCATTACAGTATGTGTCATGCGATTCGACCCAAGTGACAAGGTGGTCAGGCGTCATTGTGTGGTTCCAGCCACGCAGGTCGACGGAATTGGCATCCATTTTTTCGAGGGCAGTACGGAGCGTATGCCCATAGTTGCTCGCCGTCATCGACATGTATTTTGCATATTCAGCCTCCGGGACATTCTTATCCTGAAGCACTTCGCCGTAGACAAACACCGTGTCAGGCATCAGCAGCGACAATCCCTGCACAGCCTCGCGACCTGTAGCGACATCCCAGAAGTTGTTACGCTCCGCCTCCGGGGCTACCGGATCGCTCGGCACACCTATATGCTTGGCTGTATCGAAGCGGAAACCACGGGCGCCGAGATTGATCAGGTCGTTGATATACTGGAGGAAATAATACTGGAAATCAGGGTTTTCAGTATTTACGTCAGGCAGCCCGCCCATGGCCCACAGAGTGCATTGTGTACGGTCGTTATAATCCTTTATCTCATTAAAGCCTGATTTATGATACAGCTTCTGACGGCCACCTACCGCAGTCAGGAAATCCTGAGTCACGGCCGTAGTGTCAAATGCAGTGTGGTTGGGAAGCACATCTACAAGCACTTTCACATTATATTTGCGGGCGCTGTCACATAGAGCCTTGAACTGGTCACGCGTACCGAGCTGGTAATTGCCGACCTTCCAGTCGATAGGCTGGTAATGGTAGTACCATTTACCTTTTACCGAATCACCTTCCTGGCTGAACAGAGCCATGCCTCCGCCTTCACCGACGTAGCAGGTATTGGCAGGAGATGTCTGCACGTATTTGTAACCGGCATCGGCAATGTCTTTCATGTTGTCGGCTACGGTAGGGAACGACCACGACCAAGCATGCAGGATAGTCGCATCAGCAGGAATTTTAGGATCTGGATTAGTGGAGGCAGATGCCATGAGAGCTGCCACGGAAAGCGTACCGGCTATTGCAGTCAACTTTTTCATCGTACTTTGTGAACTTAAAGGTAAGGATTGTATATTATAATTACTTAAGTGATATAAGTGTCAAAAAGGATTTCTTTTCACCCAAAGTTAGCAAATATTTTCGGTTTTCAATTCGCACTATAGCTTAAAGCCGTGCTGCTTTAGCTTTTATTAGCATCTCTCTACCGGTGCAGTCTGTATCGCTTGGCAAGTCTGGCGTATGCGTCGGTTTCCTTGAAGTCTATCAGTGCGGCATTAATCGAATCGGCAAGCTGCTGGCGGTCACGCGCTATGAGCCACGACTGGAATTGCGTGAAGGAAATCCCCAACGACACATCGACCTGCGGGTAATCCTTAGCCAGACGCAACGCAGTAGCCTCATTGACCACCGCCATAGGAATCTGACCGAGAGAGGTCAGCATAAACAACTGCTCCGAGCCGTATTCGTCGCTCTCCTTGACAGGAATCTCCCGGCCTATTTCACGCGACAGATTATGGAGCCGCGATACGGCAGGAGACCCCTTTGGCACCCACACGGTGTCACCTCCCAGCTCTATCTGGGTCTGTACCCTCCCTTTCCGCGTAACCGAATCACGCATCTGCACGAGCACCTGCTTGTCGAGAAACGACGGCTCGGTAAATATCACCCTGTCCTGCATGTCGGTAGTCCGGGCGACATCCGCCACCAATATGTCATATTTATGCGAGTCAAGGCCGTCGAGACCCTGGCTGATATTGGTCAACGGATGGAATTTCAACGGCAGTCCCTTTTGGCGGGCTATCTCCCGGATGACATCGTAATTAAAGCCGCCCAACGTGTCGTCATAGCGGTAAAGCGACATTGGCGAGTACTCTATGGCCACATCAAGCGTGTCGCCTGACGACGGAAGGTAGGGGATGCGGTAACTACGGAAGATACTGCACTCCCTGAGCATGACCATGCAGGTCAATGCAGCGACGAGAAGCACCGCATAGAGCAGCGCACGTCCACGGGCCGGTCTTGGGCGTTGTAACATATTTGGCATTCACTTAGTTGGCAAAATCGACAGAGATGCCCATCTGGAATCTCCTGGGATTGAGAGGATAGTGGGGGATTGAAAAATAATTGTTGGAACCCATGCCCTGATTGACATGCGACATCATCACATAGAAGCGGGCACGGCTGAGTTTCAGGTTGATGTACGCATTCATAAACGCGAAATTGCCACACAGAGCTTCATCCTGATTATAGAATGCCTCAGTGGCCGGCTGATAACCGGGGGCTCGGTAACGCGTATAATAATCGCAGTCGACTCCCAACTGTACGGACAACACCTTTGCAATCTTGAAAGTAACGTACAGATTGCTGTAGACGGCAAGAGCCGGAAGCGGTATCACATCCTCATTGGACGTGGCCTGATAAGTAATACGGTTGTCCCAATGCAGCGGTCCTACTGAAAACGGCTGCTCCAGACGCGCCCAGAACAACTGCACTCCGCCGCTATGCTGGGCCGGCAGGGCGTTCCGGTCGAAATAAACGCAGTTAGTGACTGTCTCCGTCCCGACATTGACCGATGTACCCCAGCGCGGAAATTCGATACGCCCCCCGACCCGGAACGATTGCGTATTGTCGAAATTATTGTTCCATATATAATGGTTCGAGCGGTATTTCTCCATGAGCGGCGAGCAGTGTTCATTGACCAATCTGGCATACGCGGTGACGCTCAAAGTGTCCTTGCGAAGCGGAATATTGCCTGTCATATGTCCCGACACATTGAATTCCCCGGCCGCACCGACAACGCCTATACGTCCTATCGCGTCATATTTGAAATACTTGCCTTTGTCACTATAAAGGCGCGCTCCGACATACAGACGGTTTTGCGTGATGACATCCTCCATAGGCGTGTAATCCGGCAGCGGTGTCAGCTCCTCGTGACGCGGATATTCCGCCTCGTCGTAATAAGGCAGACGGTAACGGCTGTAGTCATAAGTGACAAATCCTGTCAGTCCCATCTTGGCCCACTTGTGGAAGCCCTCTATAAGGCCGATGCCCAGAGTATTTGTCACATTGGTGTACGAGGTCCTGTCATACCCCCCCGAAGTGTCATAGTAATTGTCAGCCCAGAAGCCTTCGGTGTCCTCGCTGCTGTTCTTGTTCGTAAACACATGCGAATTGGTTTTCAGATTGAAAGTCCATATCAGGTCGGTCACAGGGATGAATGTGCGCCGGACTATGGTATCGGTATCACTGCGCTCTACATGATGATACCCGAGGCTATAACGGTTGTTGACAAACAGGTCAAATCCCTTGACCCTCGTATGGGCATCGTTGAGATTGACCGCAAAGTTCTTCGCGCCGCCACCGATAGCCGCCGACGGGGCATTGTCGGGATCAAGTATCACCGCGTCATCCTTAAGCCCCCCGTTTTCCTTGTTAAGCATATTGTATGACAGCATACTCACCATCAACTGATAACGGTCTCCCATATAGGAACCCGACAATCCCCAATTAAAATCCTTGGAACCCTGAGCTTGGTAGCTTCCCCTCGAATAAAGGTAATCGAGATACGCCCCTATCTGTATCTGACGGTTGACATTGCCTGAAAAGACACCGTTAAGACGGTCCTGGCCGACATCCCGCCCACCGCCGAAATTGTAACTCAGCAGCGTCATGGGTATGCGCGTGTTGTAAAACTTGTAACTGTCAAGTGGCGGCAACCAAGCTCTGAGAGGGTCTACGAAATAAAAATCGCTCTTCGGAGCCCTGTCAATCCATATCATATTGATTCCTTGCGCACCGAGGTTACCCGTAGTGGCATAAGCGGAAGACACCGCCGAGGGCACCGACCGCTGCGCATAGTCAGTAAACAGTGTGTCTATCGTGGAGGGATGCGACACTCCAAGCGGCATCGTGGCCTCCCATGCGTATGACGGTGCTATCTCTGGGTCTTTGGCTCCGACCGCAACCATGGCAGAGAGCAATATTATAAGGAATAACAGGATTTTTTTCATAAGGAAGTTTCTGTATTCACAGGACTGCGGCAAAGTTACTGAAAAAAATCCATTGGAATAGGCACAAAAAAAAATTACTCGTCGTCTCGACGAATAATCTTCTTACCTTAAATCTAATACCATGAAAAACTTGGTACAAAGTTAAGGATTAGATGTTGAAAACCAAAATCTACGAACTAAAAAACATGTTATTTAACATAGTTTAAGAGCAGTCCCGTTTTACGAGTGCCTTTTGATCAGCTCGCGCTCGATGTCAGGGAGGGTGACATCCATCTGCTCAAGAAGCACAAGAAGATGATATATGAGGTCGGACGCTTCGTAGATGAAACGGTCACGGTTGCCGTCGACAGCCTCAACGACCGATTCTACCGCCTCCTCGCCTACTTTTTGGGCTATCTTCTTCACACCTTTAATAAAAAGCTTGGTAGTGTACGAGTTTTCCGGCATCTGCGCGTGGCGTTGCTGCACCAACCGGCTCAGACTGCGTATGAATCCGTCCTCGACAGGCGTGTCGAAGCACGACACGGTACCCCGGTGACATGTAGGGCCTATAGGATCGGCTTTTATTAGCAACGTATCGGCATCACAGTCGGCGTACATATCCACGACATTAAGGAAATGCCCGGAAGTCTCACCTTTGGTCCATAATGCCTGACGTGTACGGCTGTAGAACGTTACTTTACCTGTGGCTACGGTCTTATCAAACGCCTCACGGTTCATATATCCGAGCATCAGCACACGTAATGTGGTAGCATCCTGAACTACGACCGGCAAAAGTCCGTCAGCGCATTTATCGAGTTTAAAATGGTTGAAATCCATATATTCAAATCTTAAAAATAGTCCTACAAAGAAGTGCGCACAGGGATGCCCAACGCCGCAAGCTGCCGTTTCAGCTCCGACACGGTAATCTCTCCATAGTGGAAAATGCTGGCTGCCAGAGCGGCATCGGCACGTCCCTCCTGAAGCACCTCGGCTATATCGCCCACACTGCCAGCCCCACCAGAGGCTATCACGGGGATAGTGAGGTCGGCTGCCAGACGTGCATATGTGTCACACGGATAGCCGTTGCGCGTGCCGTCATGGTTCATGGAGGTGAAAAGTATCTCTCCGGCACCACGTGCCTCCACCTCCGAAGCCCACGTAAACAGTTCGCGCCCGCTCACCCGGCTGCCGCCATGGGTGGTCACATGCCAGATGCCGTCATCCATGAGCTTGGCATCAATAGCAGCCACTACAAACTGTGCGCCATACCGTCCGGCTATCTGTGATATGAGTTCGGGATTGGCTACAGCAGCACTGTTGACCGTAATTTTGTCAGCACCTGCATCGAGCAGCCGCGAGGCATCATCAACAGTAGAAATGCCGCCTCCCACAGTAAAAGGGATGTTGATACGGTCGGCAATCCTCTCAACCAGACGCGTAAAGGTGCTGCGCCCTTCGCGCGACGCGCTGATGTCGAGAAACACTAATTCGTCGGCACCTTCGGCTGCATAACGAGCCCCGAGTTCTACGGCATCCCCGACATCTGCAAGCCCTTCGAAGTTTATGCCTTTGACAGTACGTCCGTCTTTGACATCAAGACAAGGAATTATGCGTTTTGCAAGCATATGTGGCTATATATATGTTTCAACTAATAAGTAACTCGCAAAAATTAGCTTGCATATGTTACTTAACTTAATTACGCATGTTGTGAAGGATAGGCGTAACGGCTCATATCCTCCAGAGCGATGCGCCCCTCATAAAGAGCCTTACCTACTATCACACGCGGCACACCGGCCTCGTCGAGCGCGACGATGTCATCCATCGACCCAATGCCGCCCGAAGCGGTAAAAATGACAGAGGGATGCTGCGCCATCAATTCTTCATACAGCCCGACAGCAGCGCCGGTAAACATACCGTCACGCGAAATTTCGGTGCATATGGCTTGCGTCAACCCGTATGGTTCGAGCTTGGCAACAAGATCGGATATGGTCAACTCCGTGTCCTCCAACCATCCGCTGACAGCAATCTTGCCTTCGCGGACATCGGCACCGAGAACCATTTTATCCGACCCGTAAGTCTTAATCCATTCACCCATCAGCGACGGGTTCTTGGCTGCAAGACTGCCGATGATGGCGTAGGTCGCTCCGGCATTGAAGAGGTCACGCAACGCATCTTCCGATTTTATGCCTCCGCCCCACTCTATGCTCGCCCCATCGACCGATGCCATCCGCTCAAGCGTGGCAAGATTGCGGGGATATGACGCTTTTGCACCATCGAGATCCACCACATGTACACGCCCGAAACCGGCATCCACATAACGCTTCACCATATCTACCGGCTGGGCATCATAAGTGGTGCAACGGTCATAGTCGCCCTGGCTGAGCCTTACACACCTGCCGCCTATAATATCTATGGCGGGGATTATCTCTATCATAATTTGAGGAAATTTTTGATTATACGCTCGCCCACATCTCCGCTTTTCTCGGGGTGGAACTGCGTACCGTAGAAATTCTCATATTTCAAAGCCGATGAAAACATCCGTCCATAGCGCGTCGTAGCTATCGTGTCAGGGCAAAGGCTTGCATAGTAGCTATGCACGAAATACACATATTCGCCCCCTTTGATGTCTTTAAAGAGCTTGCCGTCAAGATTGGTGATGTCGTTCCAGCCCATATGCGGCACTTTCAAGCCGTCGGCGGCATCGAATTTCCTCACATGCGCGTCAAACAGATTAAGGCAGTCAGTATCGCCCTCCTCGGTGTGGCGGCACATCACCTGCATCCCGACGCAGATGCCGAGTACAGGGTGGCGCAAGTCCTTGATAAACCGGCAGAGATTCCGCTCTCGCAGATTGTGCATCGCCTCTCCGCAATGCCCTACGCCGGGGAGTATCACATGGTCGGCCTTTGCGATGACCGTGCGGTCATCGGTCAGCACATACTCGGCACCGAGGCGACGGAGGGCATTTTCAACCGAACGTATATTGCCCATCTTGTAGTCGATAATCGCTATCATAACATTCCTTTGCTTGAGGGTAAATCATATGAATATACGTCACGGCGCACAGCCATACGCAATGCACGTGCAAAAGCCTTGAACACACCCTCGATCAGGTGGTGGTTATTGTCGCCACGAGCTTTGATATGGAGATTGGCCTTCATGGCCACCGCGAGGGTCTTGAAGAAATGGGGATACATCTCTGTAGGAGTGTCTCCGACATATTCACGTGTAAACGGCACATCCCAGTCAAAATCCGCCCTTCCGCCGAAATCGATAAGGCACATAGCCCGGCTCTCATCCATCGGCAGTACGAAACCGTAACGCTCTATGCCTCGTTTGTCACCGAGGGCTTTGAGCAAGGCTTCACCGAGGGCTATCGCCACATCCTCCATGGTGTGATGCTCGTCGACCTCCGTATCGCCCTGGCACTTTACAGTCAGCGATATGCCGGAGTGGTGGGGTATCTGGTCAAGCATGTGGTCGAAAAACTTCAACCCGGTGTCGATATGCGACCCGGTGCCGCCATCGAGATTGACAAGCACATGTATCTTTGTTTCCGAAGTGTCACGTCTGACCTCGCCACGACGCGGCTCCGAGAGGATATGACGGGCTATTTCATGCCAGTCGGTAGTCACAAGGGCGCAATCGGCAGTCGCGGCCGAAGGCTCTCCTATCATAATGGCTTTGGCTCCGAGATTTTTGGCTAACTGCACATCTGTAAGCCGGTCGCCGATGACATACGAGGCGGCAAGGTCATAACTGCCGTCCATATACGCAGTCAGCATTCCCGTGCGTGGTTTACGCGTGGGAGCGTTGTCCTCCGGGAAGCTGCGGTCTATGAGCTGCGCGTCGAAGCGTATGCCCTCTCCGGCCAGAGCCTCCAGCATCTTGTTGTGGGCTGGATAGAACGTATCTTCTGGAAAAGATTCAGTACCCAGACCATCCTGATTGCTGACCATCACCAGCTCATACCCTTTGCCCATCAGGCTGCTAAGAGCCGTGATGACCCCGGGGAGAAAACTGAGCTTCTCTAAAGAATCTATCTGCTCGTCGGCAGGTTCGCGTATGATAGTCCCGTCACGGTCTATGAATATGGCTTTCTTCTTCACTTTATTATTGCTGTGATGAGTATGTTTGCAACAAACCGAGTAGTCGGCGGTTTTCTTCCGGAGTGCCTATGGTCAGACGCAGGCAACCGGCACACCCCGGCAGACGGCTGCGGTTACGCACTATCACACCGTTGAGTATCAGATAATCATATACAGCATTGGCATCCGTAACCTTGGCAAGCAGGAAATTCGCATCGGACGGATATACTTTCTCTATGCAGCCGCATTTAGGGAGCTCACGCATGAGCATATCCCTGTCGTCGATGATACTGCGCACCATGCCGCTGATGTCGGTGCGGCGCACACGGTTGATTATCTCGCGCTGTGTCGGGCCGTTGATGTTGTAAGGATATTTCACCCGGGCATATAGCTCGGCAATACGCTCATCACATATCGCCATGCCTATACGCAGCCCCGCCATGCCCCAGGCCTTGGAAAACGTTTGCAAGACGATGAGATTGGGGTGAGAGGCTATGGCCGTTTTCATCGACCCGGCCGGCGAAAAATCCACATATGCCTCATCGACAACCACAATACCATCGAACCTGTCACACAATTCAAGTATGTCGGCCGGAGCAAAAGCATTTCCCGTAGGATTATTTGGACTGCATATCCACATGAGTTTTGAATTGGCATCGGCAGCTTCAAGAAGCCGGCTGACAGGCAACTGGAAATCATCAGTTAGCTGCACTTCGCGCAGCTCCACATCATTGACCGCCGCGCTTACCGTGTATACCCCATAGCTCGGTGTGATAGCTATGGCGTTGTCGACACCCGGACGGCAGAATATCCTGAAAGTCAGGTCAATCGCCTCATCGCTGCCAGCTCCGCCTAAAAAAAGCTGGTCTTCCTTGACACCCTTAAGTGCAGCCACATGACGCTTCAGCTCCTTATGGTGCGGGTCAGGGTAACGGTTCACACCATTGTCAAATGGATTTTCATTGGCATCGAGCCACACGGATATGTCTCCACCCTTGCACTCGTCACGTGCAGTGCTGTACGGTTCGAGAGCGAGGATGTTGGGCCTCACATAGTCCATCGGATTTTTCATGACCGTCTATGCAAATAATCCTATTATATTAATGTGTCAGTCTTCAGAAGCCATACGGATTTTTACTGCCATTGCGTGAGCGTCAAGGCCTTCGGCCTCCGCCATGGTGACGATAGTGGGAGCAAGAAGTCCAAGGCCGTCGCGGGTAAGTTCCTGATAGGTAATCTTACGCATGAAGCTGTCGATATTGACACCGCTGAACGAGTGAGCCCAGCCATTTGTCGGCAGTGTATGGTTTGTACCCGAAGCATAGTCTCCGGCACTCTCAGGCGAATAGTTGCCTATGAAGATACTTCCTGCAGCAGTTATGCGGTCGGCAATATCCCAAGGATGCTCCATGGATATTATAAGGTGTTCCGGGGCGTACTCATTGACGAAATCAACCATATCGTCATGGTCATCCATGACGATGATGCGGCTATGCGACAAGGATTTCTCTATGCTGGTGCCACGTGACAGCTGTGCCGAGATTGCATCCACCTGCTCGCGTACCGCATCGGCTATGGCTTCCGACGTACACACGCATATCGCCTGGCTGTCTGGTCCATGTTCGGCCTGCGACAGCATATCGGATGCGACAAAAGCGGCATCGGCGGTATCGTCGGCCATCACAAGCACTTCACTCGGCCCTGCCGGCATATCTATCGACACCTCGGATGCGAGCATCTGCTTCGCCTTGGTGACAAACCGGTTGCCCGGACCGAATATCTTGTGGACTTTCGGGACGCTCTGCGTACCTAATGCCATAGCGGCCACAGCCTGCGCACCACCCACGCGATACACCTTGTGTATGCCGCACTCGCGGGCTGCATACAGTATCTCAGGCGCAATCTGGCGGTCGCCGCTCTGAGGGGTACACAATATAATCTGCCGGCATCCGGCTATCGTCGCCGGGATGGCAAGCATCAGCACCGTGGAAAACAGCGGTGCCTGTCCGCCAGGGATATAAAGCCCGACTTTCTCAATAGGCACAGGCCGCTGGATGCACATCACGCCGGGCATCGTCTCCACTTTCACAGGCTCGGGCATCTGAGCCTCGTGGAAACGGCGGATATTGTCTGCTCCGGCACGTATAGCCTCCTTGACAGCATCGGAGACAAGTTTGCATGCCTCGTCTATCTCAGCCTCGCCGACCTCAAGGTCTTCTATGGCAGCACGGTCAAACCTCAGAGCCATATCCCGCAAGGCTTCATCGCCCCTCTGGCGCACATCGCTGATGATAGCCTCCACGGCGGCGGTGACCTGTGGATCGTCAGGTATGTTGCGCTCGGCGAGAGCTTTCCACTGGCTGCGGAGCGGATTTACTATTACATCCATCAGCGGACTATGTTTTCAAGCGCGAGCACAAGAATGTCCTCGGCTCCAACGGTTTTCAGTTGTTCGATTTTCTCCCACAGCTCCTCTTCACGGATGACCGCATGGAGCGAGTACCAGCCTTTAGCAGCCAAAGGAAGCAGCGTGGGGCTCTTCATACCGGGAAGTATCTTGACAGCTTCCTCTATGGCAGACTCGGGGAGGTTCATCAGCACATACTTCATGTCGCGGCTGCCGATGATGCTCTGGAAACGGAATTTGAGCTGTTCGAGTTCCTGAAGTTTCTGTCCGTCAAGACCTTTGGTGGCTATAAGCACCGCCTGCGAATAGAACACCTGCTCCACTTCGACCAGACCGTTCTGTACCAACGTGCCGCCCGACGAAACTATGTCGAATATAGCATCGGCCATACCTACCGCAGGTGCGACTTCCACCGAACCGGCTATCTCGTGTATCTCTGCCTCAATCCCCTTCTCTGCGAGGAATTTGCCAAGAATACGCGGATAGGATGTGGCAATACGCTTGCCAGTAAACCACTGCAGTCCGTCATAAGAGGCATCCTTGGGGACAGCAAGCGATATACGGCAGTCGCTGAATCCGAGCGGCATCACAATATTGACGTCCTGGGCTTTCTCCTCCATCTCATTGAGTCCGACGATGCCGATGTCGGCGACACCCATGGCTACCGCCTGGGGGATATCGTCATCACGGAGATAGAGCACGTCCATAGGAAATCCCTTGGCTCGTGCAACGAGTTTGCGGCTGCTGCCTGATGTGGTTATGCCGCTGTCTTTGAGCAGCCCCATGCAGTCTTCATTGAGTCGGCCTTTGGCCTGTATAGCTATTCTCAGCATAATCGCTATGTCGGGGTTTTGAGTATCAATAAATATAACAGAAGCCCTCAACCTCATCACACTTCCAGCTTTTGCTCGGACAGGCTTCGGCGCATATCGGACGCTATGCCCATATTCCGCAACAGCCACGAAGCGTGACAAATGTCAATGGCTTAGATGTTTAAGGTATGTAGTGGAGGTGGGGGGGCGGCCGGTCAGCCTTAATCGAGATTATGGTTATCTTTTGCGGGATTGCGGTAATAAATCTTATGCTCTACATACTCTTCGGCTGCAATCAGTGTAGGTTTGGGCAGCTTCTCGTAGTAACGTGAAATCTCGATTTGTTCGCGGTTTTCGGATATCTCCTCGAGATTGTCATTGAGCGAGGCAAATTCCTGGAGCTTCTTCTCCAAATCGCGCTTCATGTCAGCGGCAATCTGGTTTGCACGCTTTGCTATGATTGCGACAGTCTCGTAGACATTGCCGGTGTCCTCTGAAAGCTCTATCATGTCACGGGTGACAGTGTTGAGCGGAGCATTGATTTTCTTGTAATCCATCAGATTAATCAGCTGTAATTGAAAGGATTGTATAATATATTAATAACGTTATTTAAGCCGCAGAATAATGCACATATCAATCACGGTATTTTTTAGACTTACTTATTAAAGTCCTGTATCGTCCTTGACATGGCGGCTGGCTATCTTGAAGATGTTGTCGGCCTCCTTGCGGTTCTTGCCGTCAGGAAAGTCGTTGATGAACCCGTAATATTCGTCAATCACGTCACGGAATCGCTCCGGCTTCATCTCGTCGACCGAATTGGCGGCCTCTTGATAGCGCGACTTCAGTATAATCATCTCCAGATCTTCCTTATACTTGGTATAGGGATACTTTTTGAGCGCATTCTGTGCCACGATGACCGCACTTGCATAGTTGTTGCCTAAATAGGTGCCGAGATTATAATAAAGCACGGCATTTTCGAGTTCTTTAAGAGCAAGCTTGTCCTGGAGCTCGAATATAGCGTTCTGCGCTGCGGGAGTGCGCTCGCTTCGCGGATAATACTCTATAAAATTAGAAAGCTCCTCTATGGCCTTTACAGTGTCGCTCTGGTCGAGCTGAGGCTCAGGGCTGTCGATAAAGTACCCATAGCCGCAGTAATAACGCGCCAGTTCGGTATATTTGCCACGAGGGAAACGTGTATAATAGTTTTTGAAATAAGCGCTCGCCGTCTTGTACTCCTTGTTGTCATAATAGCTCATGGCCATCAGATACAGCGCATCTTCAGCCTTCTCGGTACCTTTAAAGGCGGGTATGATGTCAGCGAGGATAGTGTATGCCTGCACATACTGCTTCTTCTGATAGGCACGCTGGGCGAAATCGAGCTTGTAGTCGGCATCAGTGCTTTTTTGCGCCTTCTGATATTCGCCACAGCCACAGAGCATCACTGAGGCCACACACACTATAAATAGTTTGACAATCTTCATTACGCTTATTAGATATAACGGGACACGATGCCCCTATTAGTCGGCAAATTTAGCAATTTTCCCTGACATAAACCACACCGCAGCCCACTACTTACACAAATATTAATGTTAAAACATTACCGCAAAGCTATGAGCAAAAAATATGTCAAATTTAAACGGCAAATCCAAACCGGCTCTTAAATTAGGTGAAAAAGCAGATAAAGCATGATTTTATGGAAGATTTTTTGTTAAATTTGCCGTAAACTGTTAGAATAGGCTCTGCGAGTTAAAGAAATAATGCGGAGATGTTTTTAACATTCAACTTTATTCAAGGACAATCGTTAAACATATAGGGCTCAGCGGCGTGACGCAACGGCTTTCGGCGATATATCATGAGACTGTTTTGCCACATCGCTGCCCTGCACGACGAATAATGAAGAAATCGACTATCTGGCTCCTCACGTTCATAATGGCCATGACATTCATAGGGCTTCTGTATGTGCAGATTATGTACATGCGGGAGATGATACGTATGCGCGAGGACCAGTTCAGCGAGGGCGTCAAGCGAAGCCTCTATGCCGTCACCACTGCTCTCGAACGCGAGGAAACGCGGCATTACCTCACCGAAGACTTTGCGATGCTTGACGCATCAGTTTTGTCGTCGTCAGGCGGATTCCGCCCCGACCAGACGCAGATGGTCAACGGCTCCATAAACTTCCAGCAAAATCCTGCCGCATCGGCCGAAACGCCAGTGGAGGACATCCGCATCAATGATGACATCAAAGCCGGAGCGGCGACATCGCTGCAGAGCAATCATGCCGACCTGAGAGGGCAATACATATACCAAAAAGGGCTGCTTAACGAAGTCATACTCACCATACTCAACCAGTCAAGCAACCGCCCGATTCGCGAACGCGCCGACTCAACACTGGTACGCGGATACATGCGTACAGAGTTGGAGAGCAACGGACTGGACCTGCCATTTGAATTTGCCATAGTCAACCGCGCCGGGCATACAGTGTACCGCACCGACCGATTCACGCCTCCCGAAAACGACGAAAAAGGGAGCGTATACGTCCAAGCGCTGTTTCCCAACGACCCCAGCTCGCGGGTCAATTATATCCACGTCTACTTCCCCACAAAGGCCAACTACATATTTTCTGCGGTCAAGTTCATGATCCCGTCGTTTGGTTTCACCCTCATACTTCTGGTAATATTTCTATACACCATAATTGTGGCGTTCCGCCAGAAGAAACTCACGGAGATGAAAAACGATTTCATCAACAACATGACCCATGAATTCAAGACTCCAATATCCACCATATCCCTGGCTGCCCAGATGCTCAACGATGATGCCGTGCGCAAATCTCCCATGATGCTTCAACACACTGCCACAGTGATCAACGACGAGACAAAGCGTCTGCGGTTTCAGGTCGAAAAAGTATTGCAGATGTCGATGTTCGACCGCCAGAGTGCCAATCTCAAGCTGCAGGAGGTGGATGCAAATGTGGCCATAGCCAACATCGTCCATACATTCAAACTCAAGGTCGAAAAATACGGCGGCAGCCTCGCTGCAGACCTCAACGCCGAGGACAGCATAGTGGTCGTAGACGAGATGCACTTCACCAATGTGATATTCAACCTTTTGGACAATGCGGTCAAATACCGCCGCGAAGACGAGCCGCTGCAACTGAAAGTCACTACTTCCGACATGCCGGGACGCAAACTCCGCATAGAGATAGCCGACAACGGCATCGGCATCAAGAAAGAAGACTTAAAGAAAATATTTGAAAAATTCTACCGGGTATCCACCGGTAACCGCCATGATGTCAAGGGGTTCGGTCTCGGACTGGCCTACGTCAACAAAATGGTGCGCGAACTCGGAGGCGAAATCTCAGCCGAAAGCGAGTTCGGTCATGGAACGAAATTTATAATTGTCTTACCACTTACTAAACTCTGATTAATTATGGAAGAAAGATTGCGTATTCTGCTCTGCGAGGACGACGAGAACCTGGGCATGCTGCTGCGCGAGTATCTCCAGGCCAAGGGCTTCAATGCCGACCTCTACCCCGACGGCGAAGCCGGCTACAAGGCATTCCTGAAAGGCAAGTATGACCTGTGCGTCCTTGACGTGATGATGCCCAAAAAGGACGGATTCGCTCTCGCACAGGAAATCCGTACGGTCAACTCCGAAGTCCCCATCATATTCCTCACCGCCAAGTCGCTCAAAGACGACATACTCGAAGGCTTCAAAATCGGTGCCGACGACTACATCACCAAACCATTCTCCATGGAAGAACTGGTGTTCCGCATCGAAGCCATACTGCGCCGCGTCAAAGGCAAGAAAGGCAAGGAAATCACGATGTACAAAATCGGCAAGTTCACATTCGACACACAGAAGCAGGTGCTTATGGTCGATGACAAAGTCACCAAGCTTACCACAAAGGAAAGCGAGCTTCTGAGCCTGCTGTGTGCACACGTCAACGAAATACTCGAACGCAACTTCGCGCTCAAGACCATATGGATTGACGATAACTATTTCAACGCCCGCTCGATGGACGTGTACATCACCAAGCTCCGCAAGCACCTCAAGGATGACCCGTCGATCGAAATCATCAATATCCACGGCAAAGGCTATAAGCTCATCGCTCCCGAGGTAGATACTCCGCAGCAGTAACGTAGCCACGAGCCGTATACAGTCCCATCTATCAGGTCAATCCTCCGGCCACTGCGAGGATTGACCTGTTTTTAATGTGTCATGATGTCAGTCCGCATCGACAGCCGCCACTTTATAGACCTTTTCCTTGGGTACTGCCACATAGTCATGCCCTTCATAGGTAAATGTGCCTACAGGCAGGCTTTCTTGATCAGACAACCCGTATAAACGGAATTTCAGCCGCTTTCTCAAAGGCAACGATGCTCCCCCATCCGAAAAATCGTACCTGACCGTATAGCTCCGTCCTTGCACCTCAGCACTGTCAGCCCGGAGTATGAGATGCTCTATACTGTCCACTGTATAAAATCCGCCTGTACCAGGCACACGGTTGGCAGGGATAAAAAATGTTTCAGGACTTTGCAATACCGAAGCCTCTGATGGCGTGACCACCCGCAACGGCTTATGCCACGGATGCCGGTAGTAAAACGAAATACCCATCTCTCGCGCCCGGTCAAACAAAGACTCGCTCGCTATGTCAATGGCCCACGGCTCGACCCACGGTGCTGTCAATGGATTGGCTATGTCAAGAGGAGCATATGCCACCGTACCTGTAGGTGAAGCGAGAAAGTCTGCTATCATTTCTTTATAATGTTTGTAATGCCTACGGGCTTCTGCGGCAATAGCCGCCTGATGCCACACAAAGAGAGACAGCACGCATAGCATCGCGACGGCAGGTACCTTTATACTGATATACCGGCAAGCAATCCTGAGCAACAACGCTATACAGAAAAACGACAGCGCAATGCTACCGCGTGTAAAGCCCATGACAAGGACAAGCACCATGCCTGTAGCAAAAAACACAATTGCAAGTACCTGAAGATTATCGCGGCAAAACCGTCTGAAATCATCCCGACGGGCCGTCCACATCCACGCCATGACAACCACCAATATGTCAAAAGGCAAGTTAGTCAACAGACTCATTACAGCATTGGCCGTCCACGACACCAGCCCTGGATAATTACCGACACTGCCGTCGGCACGCGACCATACCGCCGGGGCACACAGCAGGGTGACCGTGCCAGCGACATAAGCAAGAGCAAGGATGGCAGACGAGCTCCTGACATCTCGCAAACGCATTGCGTAGACGAATATCAGCATACATGACACCGGCACTACAAACGCTTCATGAGTCCATCCCGACATGTAACAAACAGGACACAGCACAGCCACCTGCCACCACCTCATGCAGCGACAGCTACGCCACAGCAACAAAAACAGCAATGTCGCCCCGAGACTCCACATGTAATTGATGCCGTATGCCGGACAAAACCACAAAGAAGCTGTCTGGGGCATACAATAAAGAAGCACCAGCACGGTCAAAAGCATCCGGAAGGGAGTCAGACCACGGCGCGAGAAGATAAAAACCGAAGCGAGACATGACACAGCTACAAACACCACCGAATTTACCACATAAAACGTCTCGACTCCGACAATGCCCATGAACAGCATCACAAAAAAATGCACCGGGATACGTCCGTTGGAACTTTGGTACATCTTATGCAACGACTTTACGATATCGTCAATGCCTGAGATCGGCACAGGCTCGTAATCGCACGTCACATCTTCGACATCGAATTTCACGAATGAAAAGAAGAGATTATCCTCCATCGGTATGTTGGGAGTAGACCTGAGATAAAACATCACCCCCGCCGAAAGGACTATAAGCACATACAGCCATATCTGATGGCTGACAGAGCCGACGGCACGAAGCGGCGGCACAATACCGTTGTTGTTGTTGTTTATTCCATGTGGCATATCAAGCGCAAAGTTACGAATTTTTGCACTCATCATCCTTTTGGTGTAAATTTGCGGAGGAAACCGCCGCAACAGTTCGTCACTACAATGCCGCCACGCACTTTTCAATCGCTAAAAACGAGAATATCCCGCGAATTTTCCGGACGATACCGGATTATCTACCTGATAGCAGCATTGGAAGCCCTCCTTTGCTTCCTTCCGGGCATGGGCTGGGAGGGACTCGACACCGGCTCCTACATAGAGGTATGGCGATTTTACGACATCTCGCGGTTGGAGACGTTTGTCGATATGTTCCGCACCCCGGTCTATCCCCTGTTTATCGGCATCGCCACATTAGACGAGCGTCTCCCGTTGACATTCCTGCTGTTCGCCCAGTGGCTCGTATTCATCGCCACAATCCCCTATTTCCGGCGGCTTGCATCAGAAATTGTAAGGCATCAGGGCATCACATTCTGGATGACAGCGTTCTATGCTGTCTACTGGGGCGTGATAGAAGTCAACTACTACGCCATGAGCGAATCGCTCTCCCAGAGCTTCCTCGTATTCTTCACATACTTCGCTGTCTTGGGCATACGCCGTGGAGGTATGCGCCGCATGTGCCTCGGCGCATTCTGGCTGCTGATGTTAGTGTTTCTGCGCCCGGCTTTTTGTTACCTGCCTCTGGTCTACGCTGCGGTATGCATCTACATGGCTTTGCGCCGCTGCCGTGAATGGGTATTAGGGCTGGTGTTAACCGTCCTGGTAGCAATGGCCATGTCAGGCTATGCCTGCGTATTCGACCGCAAATACGGTTATTTCGCCATGTCCGATGTCTCCACTTATAATAACTATATCAGGTGCTTGTACTCCGGCATCTTGGACGAACAGTTCTATCTGCCCGAGATGCGGCCCTACATGAAGAAGCCCGACCCCGTGACAGGCAAGCCCACATGGACAGAGTCTATTCCGTCACACATGAATCACAGCACCGAATTTCACCATTGTGTCACAGCCAATATCAACGCGCACAAATACGAATTTTTAAAAGCTACCGTCTACACCTTCCCAAGTTTCTGGAGATGCCGAGCCAACCAGTGCGCCAGCCTTTACTGGCCCGTCGGCATGATGCTCACCCTCGGCATGGATACAGCGGCCGTATTGGTTATGATATACATATCTGTTGCCGCTACAGCCATGTTCAGGCATAAAATGCTCATGCCCGTGCCTCTCCTTATCGCCGGGATATGGATAACACATGCCATGGTCACATGGTTAGGAGCGTACTGGGCGTTTGACCGGCTGATACAACCTGTATTCCCGATGTTGATTCTCGTTTTCGGCCATCTGTGCTCTTTCTTCACCAAAACCCGCACCGCCCGCGATGTATTCTGCGGCCGATGACCTACGCCCCCGCCCACCTGCACATGCTATGGATGCGACCTCATAAGCATCCATCTCCAATTATGACCGACAGATTGACCCATATAGCATTTTTTTCATTAACTTTGCAGAATGGAAGACACTCCCTCTAAGCATATAACACATTATGAATCAGCAGTTTACCCCCCCCCGAAACAGCACAATAAGATAGGTATTCTCGCTGACAATTACTGGGTAATATACCTCATAGCCATTATTGAGGCATCATGGTCATTCCTGGTACCTTCGTCATGCATCGAACAAAATGACACCGGTTCATTTCTGACTGCTCTCGGCAATTACAGTCTGCATGACTTCTTTTCGCTATTTGATTTCAGCCGGCCGCCAGTCTACCCGTTGTTCCTCGGTCTGTGCCGGTTTCTGACTTTCGGCTGGGACATGCTGTTGACCGTTTCTTTGGTACAGTGGAGTGTTTTCATCATATCGATCCGTTATTTCAGGCTGCTACTGCAAACCTTTGTCGGCAACCGCCCGCGACTGATCTGGACTGCCACTCTATTTTATGTCGTTTTCCCAGGAAGCTACGAATGTAACTACGTCGCCATTACCGAGTCACTGTCTACGACGTGTATGGTGTTCTTCATCTACACGACAGTCAACGGACTATGCCAAACGAGAGCCAAAAGTTTATGGTGGTCAGCCTTGTGGCTTTCGGTCCTTCTACTGCTAAAACCAGCATTCATATACCTGATACCGTTGATGATTTGCGGCTGGGGCATCGTATGTCTGCACCATAAGGCTATCGCCTTAAAAGGATTGACGGTTTTGGCAATTCCGGTTCTGCTTTATATCGGATATTGCACAGGGTTTCAACATAAATTCGGCTTCTTCGCGCCATCCATCATTTCTACCTATAACAGCGACATCAATATACGCACATCGATGGTGACCGACAGGCAAACAGAAGAGGCAGGAAGCGCATTGGAAGCTGCCCACCTCGAGGCGATGAACGAGAGCTTAGAGGCACGGAAAACCCGCCAAGGGGCTCAAGACTACTATGACAAAGCGCAACAGCGCATCAAAGAAAACCACGCATATCTCTTAAAGTTGCAAGTGAGCCGCCTGCTGAGCATGTTTAACGGCGACAGCAATTATCGCATTTATAGGGAACGTGGACAAGGACTGCAGCCTTTCTCATACCTATATATCCTCCTCTCGCCGCTACCGATGAAGGTATGTATCTATTCGTGGCTGACATACACAATATGTCTGGTTTATGCCATGCTACGCAGACGCAAGGTATTCTACAGTGCAGTGCTTATATCATCCATATGGATTTCCAACCTGTTTGTAGCATGGTATGGTTCATGGGGAGACTATGGGCGGCTCAATCAGGCCGTATTCCCTCTGTTCATCATCATGGCCGCGCAACTGATGAGCGTGTTGACCAAGAGGCAGTCATTCACTAAGATTTTCAAGTTTTGTCAATCATGAATTTTTAGGCAAATTTGCAAAATAAGTAACTCGCAAAAAATAGTCTGCATATAATTGTAAATGTCACACAGAAGCTTTTTATACCGGCTGCTAAAAACACCTACTGACAATATAGCCGTGCAGCTCATCCGCTACGGCATCGTAGGAGGTACAGCGTTCGCTGCCGACTTCGGTTCGCTCTACACACTGACCGAATATGCCGGCGTACACTACCAGCTGTCGGCGGCACTGGCTTTTATAATAGGTCTTACTGTCAACTATTTCCTGAGTATACGGTGGGTGTTTAATTCCCGAAGCACCGAGCGGCATCAGGTAGTAGAATTTCTCGGATTCGCCATCGTAGGTATCATCGGGCTCGGTCTCAATGCTCTTATAATGTACCTTGCAGTCGATTTCTTGTCACTGCATTATCTGTGGGCAAAGCTTCTGTCAACTGCCATAGTGTTTTTCTGGAACTTTTTAGGACGCAAAATATTGACATCTCACATACACGTATTATGCAAGATAATCCCAGACTCCCAAAAGACCGCAGCATGAAAGCTGTCATAGCCGGAGCCGGTCCCGCCGGACTCACCGCCGCCGTCGAGCTCCTGCGCAACACCGGCATCACCCCCGAAGTGTTCGAAGCGGACAGCGTGGTCGGAGGCATCTCGCGCACTGTCAACTACAAAGGCAACCGCATAGACATCGGCGGGCACCGTTTCTTCAGCAAGAGCGAGGAGGTGACAAGATGGTGGGACGCTATGATGCCGGCACTGCCCACACAGAGCCTTGAGGGGAGCGAGGACAACGACTGCGTCATGCTGCGCCGCAACAGGGTGTCGCGCATATATTACCTGCGCAAGTTTTTCGACTACCCAATCACCCTGTCACGGCAGACATTTGCCAACATGGGGCTGGCACGGACGTTCAAAGCCGGCATGGGATACCTCGCAAGTACGCTCCACAAGCGCAAAGAGGACTCGCTTGAGGATTTCTACATAAACCGTTTCGGCCGCCCTCTGTACTCTATGTTTTTCGAAGATTACACCGAGAAAGTGTGGGGTGTACACCCATCCAAGCTGGGAGCCGACTGGGGCAGCCAGCGTGTAAAGGGGCTATCCATTTTCACGATATTGAAAGACATGCTCGCCAAGAGCTTAGGAACTAAAGGCAAAGGCGGAAAAGTGGAAACCTCCCTCATCGAGGAGTTCATATATCCCAAATACGGACCGGGACATCTGTGGGAGACCGCTGCAAAGGCTGTAGAGGACGAGGGCGGACACATACACATGCAGACCGCCGTGGAGCGGATCAATGTCAGCAACGGGCGCGTGGTTTCAGCCACCGTCAAGGACAGTTCCGGCAACAGCCGCACTGTCTCCTGTGATTATTTCCTGTCATCAATGCCCATAAAGGACCTCATAGTATCGCTTGACGGCATAGACATTCCTGGCGGAGTCCGCAAAACAGCCTCCGATCTCCCATACCGCGACTTCATAACCGTAGGACTGCTGGTCAAAGACCTGTCAATCAAGAACACCACCGCTATAAAGACTTACAACGACCGAGTACCCGACACATGGATATACGTGCAGGAACGCGACGTGAAGCTCGGACGCATACAAGTGTTCAACAACTGGTCGCCATACATGGTGGCGGACGACGCCAACACCATGTGGATAGGCTTGGAGTATTTCTGCAACGAAGGCGACAGCCTGTGGGAGATGCCCGACGGCGATTTCATCAAGATGGCTATCGGAGAGCTTGAAAAAATCGGCATCATCAACTCCTCGGATGTCATCGATGCCGTGCGCATCCGCATGAAGAAAGCATATCCTGCATACTACGGGTCATACTATTCGCTCGACAAGGTCAAGGCTTTCCTTGACACCATCCCCAACCTCTATTGCATAGGGCGTAACGGCCAGCACCGCTACAATAACATGGACCACTCGATGCTGACCGCCATGGAGGCCGTCCGCGCCATCAAGTCAGGCACCGACGACAAAGCCGCCATCTGGGCTGTCAACACCGAGGAGGAATACCACGAGACCAAGAAATAGTTCCACCATCCTGAGCAAACAGACACAAGGAGGCCATGGTCGATCTTGGCGCCCCAACCGCGCTATGCAGTCTATGAACATATTTGATGCAATAATCACAGCATGTTACCACTCTTGAGCATACAACATCATAAACAGCCATGAACCACGCAATCAAATATCCAAATCAACATTCGAATTGGATTGCCTCAGCAAAAACAATCACTTTGCTATTGGTCATACTTGGTCATTGCAATTATTTTGAAGTCCTCACTCCTTATGGTGGCGTCAGTCATCCGAGCCCTCACACACTAAGCCAATCAATTATCAACGGTGTAATCGGCTTTATTTACGCTTTCCACATGCCTTTCTTCATGGCTCTTAGCGGATTATTATACAAACTGAATGTAGAAAAATATAATAGGTTACCAAAATCCACATACTTCAAAAAGAAATTTTGCAGACTTATCATACCTTTCTTCCTCACTACTTTATTAGTATCCGTACCTCTAAAATATATCAGCGGATACCGGGATGCTGCAGAATCCCCAGTCAATGATATCTTTTGGGGGCAGTTTATGATTTTAGGCAATACGCATTTATGGTTCGTAGCTGCTCTTTTTTGGATTTTCCTGTTTTTCTATACTATACGGCGCACCAGCATTCTCAACAATCCTCTGTCATGGATAGTCCTTCTATTACTCCATGATGTCGGTACCATGTGGGTCATGTCCGGAAACAGTGGCCATATCCAGCCGCCTTTAGGATTAACGAAAGCATTTGCAATGATGATATATTTTGCAATCGGATTTCAATTCCTTGCAAACAAAAACATCCTCGGATGCCTGAATGTATCTGGCAAAATATGCTTTATGACAGTCCTATGTTATATCGGTTGTTATATCGCATACTGTAATCTCAATCCTGACATTACATTGCTCTGGAGTCTGCGCTTCTATATCATCCGTCCTCTGATTGCTATCGGCGGCATATTTACTATGACGATAGTATCGATGTGGGTGCATCATAAGACAAGCATGGCAAACCACCGCCTTTTCAAACGCCTCGGCAATGACAGTTACGAACTCTACCTCTTCTCCGACCCGTTTAATTACGTCATTCTGGCTGCAGCTCTCTTTTTATCAGATACCGTCACCTCCTCCGAGTGGTATACATGCCTGATATTTGTTTTCCGCTTCTTTGCCACCATCATCCTTGCTTATGGAGTGATATTTCTAATGAATGCTTTTAAATCTGGGTATAATACCATAAAGCAACGCAATATTACACTAAGTGTATAAAAACGGTATTGTCATATCGGCAAAAAACGTACCTTTGTCAGTCATTTTAACAAAACTGATTCTTTATGCTGATTATCCAATTAGCCGTACTGTTCCTGTTTCTCGCCTTGGGCGAATTAGTGGTATATCTTACCGGCATCCCCGTCCCGTCAAGCATCATAGGGATGCTTCTGCTGACGCTTGCGCTCCAACTCCGCATCATCCGTCTGCGTCATGTAGCCGGCGTAGCCGACTTCCTTGTAGGCAATCTCGGATTCTTTTTCGTCCCGGCCGGAGTGGCCCTGCTGGGATATTTCGACCTCATCCGTGACCAGTGGGTAGCCATCGTTGGCGCATCCGCCATAAGCACATTTATAGTAATCGGCATCACCGGGTGGGTGCATCAGATTATCCGCCAGTCGACACACCACCGCCCCTCCTCACGCAATACGCACACCACCCCCAAAGATACCGAATGATGGAATTTCTCGAAAACAGCTATTTCCTTATCGCCGTCACATTCGCGGTCTATGTGATAGCCCAGCTCGCCTACCGCCGCACAGGGCTGATGCTGCTCAACCCCATTCTCGTTTCTATCGTGGCACTCATCGGATTCCTGATTGTGACAGGTGTCCCCTATGACCGTTACAGCGAGGGAGGGCGCATGATAGAATTTTGGCTCAAACCTGCCGTGGTGGCTCTCGGAGTACCCCTCTACCGCCAGCTGTCAGCCATACGCAAGCAGCTCCTGCCCATAATCATGGCCGAGCTGGCAGGGTGCGTCATCGGCATAGTGACGGTGGTGTTTTTCGCACAGCTGTTCGGAGCCACACGCGAGGTAATCATCTCGCTCGCCGCCAAATCCGTCACCACGCCTATAGCCATGGAGGTCACCCGCAGCCTCGGAGGCATACCGTCGCTGACAGCCGCCGTAGTCTGCGCCGTCGGCATCTTCGGCGGCATGTCAGGCTTCAAGGTGATGAAGCTGACAAGAGTCAAAAGCCCCATAGCGCAAGGGCTTTCAATGGGTACTGCCGCCCATGCCGTAGGCACATCGATAGCCATGGAAAAAGGCAGCTACCACTATGGTGCATGGTCGTCGCTCGGGCTGACAGTCAACGGACTCCTGACCGCCCTGCTGACTCCCACCATACTCGCCCTGATGGGTTATTAAACAAGCCTTAATACTACTTCGCGGAAAAATCCCTATCTTTGTGGAATAAACACAACCCCTATCACTCTTCACACATACAATAAAGTCACAGACTATGGGCGACCAGAGATATATGCGCCGTGGCGTGTCGGCCTCAAAGGAGGATGTCCACGCAGCCATCAAAAATGTCGACAAGGGCATATTCCCTAAAGCATTCTGCAAGATCATCCCCGACATACTCGGCGGTGACCCCGACTACTGCAACATCATGCATGCCGACGGTGCCGGCACCAAATCGTCGCTCGCCTATCTCTACTGGCGCGAGACAGGCGACCTCAGCGTGTGGAAAGGTATCGCCCAGGATGCCTTGGTTATGAACATCGACGACCTGCTGTGTGTAGGTGCCACAGAGGGCATCCTCGTGTCATCGACCATAGGGCGCAACAAGATGCTCATCCCGGGCGAAGTGATAGCCGCAATCATCAACGGCACTGAAGAACTCCTTGCCGACCTCCGCGCCCAAGGCATAGGCATCTACAGCACCGGCGGCGAGACTGCCGACGTTGGCGACCTCGTGCGCACCATCATAGTGGATTCCACCGTCACCTGCCGCATGAAACGCTCCGATGTCATCAACAACGCCAACATCTCCGCCGGCGATGTCATCGTGGGTCTGGCTTCATACGGCAAGGCTACCTACGAGGACGGATATAACGGCGGCATGGGCAGCAACGGGCTGACTTCAGCCCGCCATGACGTGTTTGCCCATTATCTTGCAGAGAAATATCCCGAAAGCTTCGATGCCGCCGTGCCCGCCGACCTCGTGTATTCCGGCACGAAGCATCTGACCGATGCCGTGGATGGCTCTCCTATTGATGCCGGCAAACTCGTGCTATCACCGACACGCACCTATGCCCCTGTAGTCAAGAAGATACTTGACCAGCTGCGTCCTGAAATCCACGGCATGGTCCACTGCTCAGGCGGTGCGCTGACCAAGGTGATGCACTTCGTGGAGGGCAAGCATATCGTCAAAGACAACCTGCTCCCCATCCCTCCCCTGTTCCGGCTGATTGCCCAGCAGAGCGGCACCGACCCTGCCGAGATGTACAAGGTATTCAACATGGGTATGCGCCTTGAGGTATATGTCGCTCCACAATATGCCGACCGCATCATCGACATCGCCAAGTCATTCGACATCGACGCACAGATTATCGGACACGTCGAGGATGCCCCAGCCAACCGCCTGACCATCCAGTCAGAGCTCGGCACCTTCGAATACTAAAAAACTGTTTTCCAAGAAAATTGCGTATATTTGACTCCGTCCAATATACTCACGCTCGGCAATGTTCAAATAAATTTGACATTGCGCTCGACTTATCGCTATATTTGTGAATCCTGGCGGCAGTAGCCGCTGAGATTCATCGATTATAATTACGTTCACTCTAACCCCTTACTGCCAATGAAATAAACGCACTATCGACATAAGGAAAAAAGAGCTTTAGCTTTATTGTAGACTACTCAAAACTTCGACACTTTTGACACCGTCTCTACAAATGAAAGTTAAGGCTCACGCTTGATTCATAAGCGTGGGCTTTCATTTGTGATATACGACGGTGTAGGTAGTCGAAGACCTTGAGTAGTATATAGCAAATCGGGTCCACGCTCTTTTTGTGTCCACACCCCAGCCACCAAAGCCCGATGATACAGGGAAACCACAATTTCTAACCAATCTTCAAAAAAATCATGAAATCAAGCAAATCATTATTAGTATCATTACTCGTTACAGGTGTCACCATGCCGCTCTCAGCCGCTACATGGCGGCTAAACCCCAATCCCGAAGCCAAAGCCGACTTTACCTCCATAGCCGATGCTATGGCTGACGACCGCGTCAACGAAGGCGACGAGCTGCTCCTTGATCCGGGACAATATGACGATGATGTAACCCTGACCAAAAACAATATCACACAGGTCCGGGCCGCTTCCTGTCGGAAAACAGCACATGGCAGTCAGCCGGTCAGGCATCGATAGGGACTATCACACTCTCTGAGTATAGCACTTTACAAGGATGTACAGTATCAAAATATGTTTATGTTAACAAAAATACCAAACTCAGACGGTGTAGTATAGAAAAAGGTGTAGATAAAATAAATGGTGAGAATGTAATTATAGAAAACAACTTTATAAGAAAATTCTTTCAAGTTTCGTTAGAAAATACGATAATACGGAATAATATCGTACTTGGTTGCTCTATATCTGGAAATGCTTCTTTGAGTAAAAATTGTACCATTGAAAACAATGTCGTATACAATAACGGTGGAAGCGGCATTGCTCAATTTGATAATTCCACAATTAGAAATAATATACTTATAGCTGACTATCCATTAAATTCTCTAAACACCTGCATCGTAACTAATAATGTTGTAAAAGGGGATGCTATTAGTAGTTATCCTGACAATATCTATGGGGCGACGATGGCTAATACATTCATTGATGACGTGTCAGCCGACCGTTATCTGCTCCGCGACGACAGCATTGCAAAGGGTCAGGCTACGGACGGTGGTGACTGCGGCGCATTCGGCGGAACGACACCCTATGTGCTGTCAGGCATACCTGTCAACATGCCCCACTTTGTCAATGTGTCAATCCCGTCATCTCCTACCGATGGCAAACTGAATATCAAACTCAAAATAGCCACTCAAAATGAATAAGCCACTGCTATATGCACGGCGCATCGTGTTGGTATCGGCTTGCGTGGCTGCTTCAGCCATACCGACGAATGCAGATGTGCAGACAGAATATTTCTGGAACGACGACCCCGGTATAGGTCATGCCACGACCTTAGCACTTTCAGCATCCGACGCTGACGGCTACAGCCTGTCATCAATCCCTACCGACGTATTGCCCGAAGGGTTCAACCTGCTGGGCATACGCTCCTCCAACAAGGGGCAGTGGTCACCCACCTACCTGACATACGTGTGGAACCGTACAATCCCTGTCAATCAAATCGATGCAGCGGAGTATTTTTGGGACAGCGACCCCGGCATCGGACGCGCCACGCAGATAGGCAACTTGGCGGACATCAACAATGCCGAGGGACCATTCTCCATAGACACCTCCGAACTGCCAAATGGCGAACACCTGCTTGGAATCAGAGTCAGGAGTAACGGACGATGGTCGACCACGTATATTAACCGTGTATTGATAAACCCCAATATGCCGATCAAGATTATCGGGCTTGAGTATTTCTGGGGTTCAGACCCGGGTATCGGTAATGCCACATCCGTTGCACTGACTCCATCGCATGAAGTGGAGATAGACCCTCTGTCACTACCGTTTCCCGATGAGGTGCTTGACGAGTACACACTATCGATGCGCCTGCAGACCAACGACGGCTGGGGTCCTACCTACACATGGAGCCACGACAATATCCCTGTGACAGATATAAATGTGGCTGAAGAAGACATCAGCCTCAACGTGGATGATACCAAAACCCTCTCAGCCAATGCACTCCCTGTGGACGCATTCCATCCGGGTATAGCGTGGACGAGCGACAATCCTGAGATTGTAAGCGTAACATCAGCCGGCGAAGTTAAGGCCATGGCCAAAGGCACGACTCTGCTTCATGCCACCTCCACTCACTATCCGTCTATCGAAAAGACCTGCCGGGTTACAGTCTTTGACCAAGGACTGTCCCAGGCAGACATCCTGACCGATGGAGAAGTCACAGTCAGGGGCATCGACGGCGGCATCCTCGTAGAGGGTGTCTCGGAGGGCGTAGTGACCGTATATCTGCCCACAGGAGCCGTAGCGGCGCGACATGCGGCGACTCCGTCACTCACCATACCTGCGGAGTCAGGTATCTTCCTTGTAGATGTCGGCGGTACCATCCATAAGATAGCGGTGCCTTAAACTACAAGGTCAAAACAAGCAAACACATCCAATCGGGCTGAAGTCGACTTCAGCCCGATTAATTTTATTGCCTGATTGGCGGATGATACGGTAAATACAGGAGGTTTACGATTCTATTATCTCCCAGTAACCACCGTTACGGGCACCTACTCTTTTGATAACTCCTTTCAGCTTCTTAACTTCTCTATCAACTGTAGTCGTTCCTACTCCAAGTTTCGCTGCAATTTCATTAAGAGATATTGACGGATTCCTCTTTATTATTGAGACAATTTCAGCTTGACGTGCGGTTAGATTAGCACCATTTTCAGCACCATTAGCACAATTAGCACAATTAGCACAATTAGCACAATTAGCACCATGGGAATCCTTAGTTGATTTAAGTCCTCCCCTTATACTCATAAAAATCTCGCGTGGGATGTCAACACATATTCCTCTTTGCTCCTCCTTAAATGTTGGACGCGCAAGACGAACCTTGTCAAACTCTGACATTATCTTTTCATATCCTCGACCCCATGCCTCTATAAATCCGGCAAGATAGAAAGCCCGTGCTATTTTGGGATTGCGTGGCTTGGAAATATGTTTGCTCATCAAGGTCTCCACCGTATAACCATCGGGAAGTTCTCCTTCATTCCACAAGTGGATATGGTCATCATAAATACTCATCTGATTCCATGTTCCACTCTGGAGTTTGTGAACAATGCTGTTAAATATGATTTCTCGTAGAGCTTCCTTGGGAATTTCCAAAGGTTCCTTCCTCTGCAAACCTTCATAATGAATCGGACGGATCAGATACTTGGCACTTAATACCTGCATTATCTTGTCTGTCATCTGTATGAGATTGCCAGTAATCTCATCTTGGTTCAATAAGTCCGCATTATCAATTCCAAATCGACCAATCTTGAAACTTGACGTTGCAAATTTTCGTTGAGGGTATTTGCCAAACAAAAGTACCGCACCATTGGCAGGAATACCATCTTTGATCAATCCTAAATTTTCAAGGACATCAGCCTTTGAATACTTGCGTGATTCGGAGTCCATACGTCCCGCATCAATGGCATGATCCAGAAAATAATCTATGGCAGCATCGTCAATATCATCCAATGTCACACAGTCACATGGCAAATCTTCCCAATTCACTACCATCTTTTTCAAAAGGAACTGATGAAGGGCGTTCCCGCGAAGTTCCTGCTTGGTGGCTCCACTGCGATAATAATATACGCCACGGCAAGATATTGGCATCAGCGACGGCTCAATGATAATTTCAATAACATCCTTACCATCCTTTTCAATATGATTAATCTCAGGGACTACTCCTGTATTGTTGATAATCTTATTGGGAATATCTTCCAACTGCTGGTGCAGCTTATCCACACCCACAACGCTCAAATCATCGTCAATGCCGATGTATATCTTACCACCATAAGCATTGGCAAAGCCGGATACCCATTTCAAGTATTCGTCCTTCCAAATGCGCTTATGCTCTATGTTCTGATTCTCCTGATTCATATAGCAAATATATTACACACTGCTGACATACACAATAGTACATTCCTTAACAGGCAGGGCTGACGGATTTTTTATTGCCTGATTGGCGGATTTTTGCTATCTTGCAGACACTAAAATGTTATTCCATTCACAATACGCTATTTCCTGTCATCAACCCCGACCATGAAAACACTCCGACTTCCACTGGCCGTGATAGCAGCGGCATCAACAGCCTTTTCAGTCATGGCGCAACAGGCTCTATGGAGCAGCGCACCAGTCAATTCGCCTGAAATACGGCCGGACAACACCGTCACCCTGCGTCTTAAAGCTCCGAGGGCTTCGCAGGTGCTCGTGACCGGCGACTTCCTGCCGAAACAGACTATCACGACCGACCGGGGCAAATTCGACATCCCCGGCACTGCCGAAATGAAACTCAACAGCGACAGCATCTGGGAATACACCACCCCCGCTCCACTCGCTCCCGAGCTCTACAGCTACTCGATGATAGTCGACGGAATGCAAATCACCGACCCCTCCAACGTCTACCAGCTGCGCGACATCGCATCGGTGACCAATGTTTTCCTCATTGATGGGCCTGAGTCGTCGCGATACAAGGTGGCCGACGTACCCCACGGCAGCGTCTCGAAAGTATGGATGCACAGCGACAAACTCGGGCATGACCGTCGTATGACCATCTATACTCCGCCCGGATATGCCGACGGCGACAAGCGTTACCCAGTGCTATACCTGCTTCACGGCATGGGTGGCGATGAAAATGCGTGGTCGGAGCTTGGCCGCGCCGCCCAGATTCTCGACAATATGATAGCCGAAGGTACCGCAGACCCGATGATAGTCGTGATGCCCAACGGCAATGTGTGGCAACAGGCCACTCCCGGAGAGTCACCGCTCGGTTTCATCAAGCCCTCCACCCACCCCGCCACTCCATATGAGGGGCAGTACACTTTTGAGGACATATTCCCCGAAATCGTCAGCTACACCGACAAGCACTACCGCACCGTGGCCGACAAAGCCCACCGTGCCATAGCCGGACTGTCAATGGGAGGCGGACACGCCATGAAAATTTCAGCAGCCAACCCCGACATGTTTGACTACGTAGGTCTGTTTTCAGCAGCCGTCCTTCGCGACTTTGCCGCCGACCCTGCCACACCCGGCGTGGCTGAAAAGCTCTCCGTGCAATTCGCCAAACAGCCTAAGCTCTACTGGATAGCCATAGGCAAAGACGACTTCCTGTATGCACATAATGTCACATACCGCAAGTTCCTCGACGACAACCATATGCCTTACAGCTACTACGAAAACTCCGACGGACACATCTGGAAAAACTGGCGCATATACCTGACCCTCCTGTTGCCGCAACTCTTCCGGTAACAATCATCCGCACACACCAATCTACAAACATCAATCAATACACACATCTAATTATGAAAAAGCTGGCTTCTTTCGCCCTGATGTTACTGTCAGCAATATCCATCGGTGCTTTCGCCCAGGAGGCGGACATGTCATGGATGGAAAAAGCTCCCGACAAGTACCTCCCGGCGGCAACCCGGACAATCACCACAGCCACTTCCCCCTGCAACCAGAATGGGGAAGCCTTCAAGGACTTCATACCCAAATTCCGCACGGACAAAAGTTTCCGCAACTCAAGACTGCGCCTGACCGACGAGCAGAGCAAGATGTCTGCCGAAGCCCTCGACAGCCCCGACGGCTGGGAAATAGGCTGGAACCTGTTTAAAGCCTCGAAGAAAAACACGCGATGCGACAAATCCTATGGAACGTGGTTTAACGTCTCAGCCAACGAGGTATGCTTCATTCATCAGGATGTCCTACTTTGCGACGAATGGGGAGGCAGCACGGCCTATGCCCGCTTCCAGCGTATCGGCGGACAATGGTATCTCACCGCCCTGATGCTTGCCGGATAAAGGCCGACAGGCTCAATATATGGTGTATTCCGTATCGCACATCATGCCATGAGGAGATTCCGACTGCTACCTATACTGCTTGCTGTGACACTGACAGTGTCGATAGCCATGTCCGGTTGCCGCAACAAGGCCACACGCCTTGACAGCGGCGGCTCGGAAACGACCAGCGCAGGATGGCCCGACACACTGAGGGTAGCGACCCTCTACAGCCCTCTGTCATATTTCATCTACCGCGACCAGCCCATGGGCTACGACTACGACTTGTTGACTCAGCTCACCAAGGACAAGGGTATGCATCTCGACCTCAAAGTCGCACCGAGCCTCAACCGCGCAGTGGAGATGCTTGACTCCGGGCTTGTCGACCTTATAGCCTACGAAGTGCCGATTACTGCGGAATACAAAGACTTGGTCATCCCTGCCGGACCTGAGAACACCACTTATCAGGTACTCGTGCAGCCCAAGAGCGACAGCCTCATCACCGATGTGACGCAGCTCGTAGGACGCGATGTATATGTGGAGAACGATTCCAAATACATGGCCCGGATGCAGAACCTCGACTCAGAGCTCGGCGGTGGCATCAATATCCACGCAATCGACAAAGACACCCTCATCACCGAGGACTTAATCGAGATGGTGTCAGAGGGAAAGATACCCCTGACCGTGGTGGACTCCGACATAGCCCGCATCAACAAGACGTATTACAATGACCTTGATGTGACCATGCAACTGAGCTATCCGCAACGCTCCGCATGGGGAGTATCACCGTCGACTCCGTGGCTGGCCGACTCCATCACATCGTGGAGCAAAATGGAAAAGCCTCGCATGGCACGCGCCGCGCTGCTTAAACGCTACTTCGAGCTGAGCAAAAACTCCAGCACACAGCCCAACGAACCTGAGACTTTGACCTTTAAAAACGGAGTCATATCCCCCTATGATGCGCTGTTCCGCCGCTACGCCAAGGACATCAGCTGGGACTGGCGACTGCTGGCAGCCCAGGGACATGCCGAAAGCCGGTTCAATCCCGACGCCCGGAGCTGGGCCGGAGCCCGGGGGATAATGCAGATAATGCCCAAGACCGCACAGGCCTACGGAGTGAGCATCGACGAGATAGCCGACAACAACACCAACATCAAGACTGCCACAAATATAATCAAGTCGCTTAACGACATGTTCAAGTCACGAGTGCCGGACCCGACGGAACGCAACAAATTCATCCTTGCCGCCTACAATGCCGGTCCGGCCCACATACTTGACGCGATAGCCCTCGCCAAGAAATACGGCAAGGACCCTACAAAGTGGGACGGCAACGTCGCCGAGGCCATATTGATGAAAACCAATCCGCAGTACTACAACGACCCGGTGGTAAAATACGGCTATTGCCGGGGGCGTGAAACCTACGCCTACGTCAACAAGGTCATGGATTATTACAACCAAGCCAAAGCCAAAGTGCCGCAATAAGGGTGGGGTATCCTTACAATATTACACGCATCACTCCATCACAGACGCGGTGGCCACGGCTTGCGCCACCCAGCCCTTGCAGGGCTAATCATGTGTGGTGCGCCATTGCAACGGGGCTTGCGCCCCGCCCTACTATTCCCCCGCCCCTCCG
>ERZ779874.152-NODE-152-length-80607-cov-14.135304_pt1 | contig 80607 bp, 66 predicted proteins | sample MGYA00511031_ERZ779874 | MGnify/ENA primary metagenome ERZ779874 (study PRJEB29588, sample SAMEA2156850) | human gut metagenome | biome: human gut; feature: human-associated habitat; material: faeces | place: Denmark | collected 2008/2010 ...
AACCTTTAGCCTTTTTTATTTCAATTATTTTTCACTTGCGAAACTTGAGTTATATAGATGACAAATAAGAGCGTCTTCATTTTACAAATCCGCAAGACAAAATTCAGTATGAGTATTTTGATGAAAATGAGCCCGATCGCGTAATTGGAGAAGGAAAAATTGAATAAGCATAAGAAGTATCTCAAGTTCAATCCATCAACCAGAATCATCCTCATCAAGCATATAATCACTTGTACGATCTTCACGCCGTTAGTGTTCCTAATGTCAATCTAAAATCACATTTTGGATTGCACAAATTCCAATTGGTAAATTTGCCAATTTAAATAACATTCTCTATATTTGCCCAAAGTTAAATTTTCCTGTGGGGTGCACCACATTAAAAAACGCTTGGAAAATTATGGACAAGAATCTAAAAAAATTTATGGCGACCGAGACTAGGTCTCGCGCCCAGATCCTCGACAGACACTTTGTTGAGGTACAGACGCCAGATGGCGAACTCTTCAAAATCATGTCAGACATTGCCAAGTACGACAGCGATGAATACAAGGCCTATGTCCTCCACTTGATTGAATTCATCTTCGACCGTAACTTCTCCGACGACAAGGAGCAAATGGCAAACCGCATTAGCCGCGATTTTCTTCTCAACGCAGTACCATCAATGGGCATGGACTCCGGTAACCGACAAGCCGAACGTGTTCGCATTGGTAAGCGCATCAAGGAACTTCGTGAGGCCAAAAAGATGGAAGCACGCGATCTAGCCTTGCTCACAGGTATTGATGCTGCCAATCTCTCCCGCATTGAACAGGGCAAATACTCCACCGGCGTGGACATCCTCTCCCGTATATGCGTTATCCTTGACGCACATTTGGATCTGATTTCCAACAGCAAAAAGTAATCTTGCCATGTCTAGTGTAAAGTATCACTATGCTCTTGATGAGCAGGACCGTCTAGTATGCATTGACGATGTTTCAATAGAAGACAGACAAGCCCACTCCTATCATTGCCTAAACTGCGGTGCCGGCATGATTCCTAGAATGGGCAAAGTACGCTCCCGCCATTTTGCCCATCGTGGCGATGACGACAATTGCGGAAACGAGACCTACCTCCACAAATTGGCCAAGCGACTGATAAAAGAGAAGTTCGACAGAGAAGGCCCGTTCGAGGTCGGCTACTACCGCGATGTCAAATGCTCAGATCAAGACACCTGTCCTTTCGTTAAGCCAGAAAAATGTCACGAACGGAAACTGGACACATTTGACCTGAAGCAATTTTATGACACCTGCATTGAGGAACAATCAGTAGATGACTACATTGCTGACCTGCTGCTTACCAGCTCGGAGAAGCCTAATCGGGAGCCGGTCTTAATAGAGATTCAAGTATCGCATAAGAGCACAGACCAAAAGCTCCAGTCAGGGCTGCGAATCATTGAAATCCGCATAAAGACAGAAGAGGACATCAAAGCACTCTTGAGCTCCCCTATCGTTGAAAACCCAGACACACAATTCGGTAATATTGGGTTCGCAAAGTTCCATAATTTCAAGAAGAAAGCCTCTTCACCTGAACCGTTGGAGAAACGCGACATACAACGATTCTACCTATTCCGCAGCGGAAAGGCATTCGTTACTAATATGGACGAACCCAAATCATGCAGAGAGGTTCACACGAAAGATAATGACAAAGCTATTTTCGAGGCCAGCATCGACTGCTTCTACCTGAACTCCCCTTCTCCTTATGAGTTTGGATATATGGCAGCGATTCAGAATGGAATCCAAGTGCGAACTTGCCAATTCTGCAAATACCACCGAAGTGGATACGAGGTCGGCCTCCGCTTAGATCCAATTTTCTGCTGTCTCTATAAAAAATACGGCACGCCAATGCCAATACTACCGTGAAGACAAGGAACTTATGGATAAGGTCAGTAGGCAGATGCCTCCAATTGTGATCGCAAACAGCGAATAGGGAATAGCGGAGCAACCATTTGCGGTAGGCTTTTCTAAAGATGAATAAGCCAAAGCTTCTCACATGTGCTTCAATAAAGACAATCATTTGATGTAATATCCACCTGTCCCTTGCGGGTTGTCAAATCTGACAAGAAAAAAAGACAAAACTCTTCATAATCGACAAAATTACCCTAAAAAGCACCTCTTATCCGACAAAATTGCTCATTCGGGTATTTCATGAGATGATTATTGTAAAAAATTTCATTTTTGAAAATGCCATTCGACAGTCTTTGATAAGAATTCGTCATGAGCACCTATACGTCGCTCAACTTACTTGACGACATCACATAATATGCATATATGTAAGTTAGATACGCCTTATACTTGTCCCATTTCTTTAGAAACAGTATTCAAATATTTTCCATTTGCTTGCGATATTATACAAAATTTGTCTAACTTTGCAAGTAAATAGAACAAATACGTAAAACCATGAGCATTGCAGACTGGATAGAAGGACTGGCTCCGAGCGGCCGATACACATTCTCCAAAGAGGATGTGCGGAAGGCTTTTCCCTCGATGTCCGCCACTACCGTCGCAACGTCCTTGCACCGCGCCGTGGCCAAAGGCCGGGTATTCTCCCCTTGCCGCGGTTTCTATGTGGTCGTACCCGAGGAGTACCGTTTATGGAAGGCAGTGCCGCAGGAAGTGTATCTGGACCGGATGATGCAGTATCTCCAGCGGAAATACTACGTCTCACTGCTTAGTGCCGCCGAGCGCCACGGCGCAGCGCACCAGGCACCGATGGGTTTCCAGGTGATGGTTGAGCCGCCTGTTCTACGAGACAAGGAGCGCGAAGGCTATGCCATCCGTTATGCCGAGCGCAAGGAAATCTCAATGTCCTATATCGAGCGCCTGGAGGTACCTGCCGGCTGGCTGAACATCTCCTGCCCTGAACTGACGGCAGTGGACATGGTAGCATATCAGGAGCACATTGGTGGTCTCACGAGGGCAGCAACGGTATTGGAAGAGTTGTCTCTAAAGCTGGATTTCACAAAGTTGGACGCCGACTTTCTGAAGGTCGCTTCCGCTCCCGTATTCCAGCGTCTAGGCTACCTACTGGACTGTGTATTGGGAGAAGAAGCCATCGCCTACGATCTGCACGCCCTGATGAAAGCCGGAGGCATGAAGATGAAAGCCGTGCCGTTCAGACTGGGCGCATCGGTTGATGAAGCCGAAGTGGACAAGAAATGGAAAGTGATGGTGAATCAAGAAATAGAAATTGATGACTTATGATACAGAAAGCATTCATAACCCAATGTGGTACGGTTGTACCATGGTCTTCTCCGCGCTTGGTGGAGCAGAATCTAATTATCTGCAGGGCGCTGGTGTCTATATTCAGCGACCCCTTCCTGAAGGAGCATCTTGCCTTCCGAGGCGGCACGGCGCTGCACAAACTCTATCTGGAGCCGCAACCACGCTATTCAGAAGACATCGACCTGGTTCAAGTGAACGCCGAGCCCATCAAGGAGACGATGGACCATCTGCGCGAAGCCCTATCCTGGCTGGGCGAACCCGTCGTCAAGCAGAAGAAACACAACAACACTCTCGTCTTCCGCGTCCAGCCGACTGACTTAGGGACCGGCGAAATCCACCTGAAAGTGAAAATCAACTGCAAGGAACATTTCAGTGTATTTCCAATGGTGCGGGTACCATTCTCTGTCGGAAACGATTGGTTCAGCGGCCAGTGCGAAGTGCTCACCTACGAACTGGATGAGTTGGTCGGAACAAAAGTCCGTGCCCTCTATAAGCGGCTCAAAGGCCGTGACCTTTTCGACGTTTACACTGCGCTAATAACCGACAAATTGAATCTTGACCGTGTAATGACGGCCTATGACCGCTACCTACGCTTCGTGGCCAGCCATGCTCCAACTTACAAGGAATTCGTGCTAAACATGGATGAGAAGATGCATAATCCTGAATTCCTCGGCGACACCACAGACCTCCTCCGTCCCGGCCTCACCTTCGATCCGCAAACTGCTTGGGAAAAGGTCCGTGAGGAGATTGTTTCATGTCTTATAAAGTAAACATCAAATCATTATTATCCGGGAAAGCAACACTTGTAATAAACAACAATTACAATGAATACCACCTCAAATTCCAATTCATTATTTCACTACACAAGAACTTATGATAATCTTTGTGGAATTCTCCGCAATGGTTTTAAGCCTAACTATTGTAAAGAAACACTTCTGAATGGTTCAATCATTGGTTTGCCGCTGGTGTCCTTTTGCGACATTCCTATAACGAGAGCTAATGACTTTCGCAAATATGGGAAATATGCTATCGGCATGGAGCGTAACTGGGGTATTTCAGAAGGTATTAATCCAATAACGTATATTGTCAGTGATAATATCTCAAAAACATATTCCACAGTGTTTGATCTACTTGAAAAAACAAGCAAACAAGCAAAGGATATTGTATTGAACGATTTGTTAAGCGGATTGAAATCTATTATTGCGCAAAGCAACAGCGGAAATAATACTGGAGAAGAAGATGTGATGAAATTATATCAAAAAGGAAAGCCAGCTATTGACCTTTTTAAGTTGTTAAATGAGGTGCAAAACACACTCGTTGGTTATACAAAACTATACAAGTCGGAAGATCAAGAACATGGCCTTGTCGTTAATTACAACGACAATGAATGGAGATACATAGTTCCTTCTGATAATGATCACAAATGGCTTCATGGAGAAAAAGAATATATCGCATGGCGTGGGGATACCACACAAAAGCCATCTTCAACCTTTGATGCTATAGTTTTTAATAGTGATGATATTAGGTATATAATCGTAGAAAAAGAAATAGATGCTCGGAAACTGATAGCGGACATTCTCAGGATGAAAACGATAGGAGGTAATAGAATTGAAGACAAGAATACATTGATCTCAATGAAGTTACAAATGATTAAAAACATCATCAGCATTGAGCGTTTAGATGAAGATTTTTAGATGTAAATAATGTAGTGTTCATGTACTTATTTGCATTGGCGATCCTATTGAGACATGAAAATAGCGTAGAATTGACAAATTGACCTTATTAGATAGCATTTCAATGAATACAACAGACCTTACTTTATCAGCCTTATTCTCCAATAAGTTTTTCCGTATCCCGGATTACCAGAGAGGTTACGCATGGGGTGAAATGCAACTCACCGATTTATGGGAAGATATCGAAGACATAAAAGACGATAAAGTAGCGTATCGTCCTCACTTCACAGGAACGATTTCGCTGCAGAAAATAGAAGCGTCACAACTATCCAAATTAGAACAGGCTCTTATCCGCGATGGCCATGAGTTCTACAATGTAGTTGATGGACAGCAGCGTTTGACAACTATCTCTATTTTGCTGTTTGAGGTCATAAAAATGCTACCGAAGAACAAGCAAAAGGAACTGATTGCACAGTATCTGTATAAGAATCAGAAGCCTCGCGTCTATCGTTTTTCATACTCAGGGACAAGCAACAACAATAACTTGTATTTAAAGAAGGAGATATTCGAGGACGCCAATGTGGGGAGCGCAAGGCAAAACGTTTATACGAATAATCTCAGAAACGCAAAGGATTTCTTTCACCAAAGAATCAAAGATCTTAAAAAACGCGAGATCGAACAATTGTATACAAAAATTGTAACTGCTCTGTTTTTTGACGTTAAGTATATTGATGATAACCTTGATGTCCAGTCGGTATTTGAAACGATGAATAACCGAGGAAAGCCACTAACTACTCTTGAGAAACTTAAGAATAGATTACTGTTTCTTACGAGTAAGCTTCCTTCAAGTGACGATATTCAGGGATTGTCAGATATTATAAATGATTCTTGGGGAAAAGTATATGAATGGTTAGGCACAAATGTGGACTCAATGCTAAATGAAGACGAGTTCTTGTCGGCACATTTGACACTTCTTCGAATCCCCCCGGATTATGTGTATTCTGAGCAGATGGCCGAGCAAAAGGTCTTTAGGATGTTTTGTAGCAGATCGACTCAGTACAACCGCAGCGACACTCGCGGTCAGCAAGATAATGCTGAGAAAGAGCCTGCTGTCAACTACGATAAGATTCACGATTACGCTATCGATCTTGAGAATTTTGTCCCCTACTGGTATCAAGCATATTTCCCCGACCCAAAGACATCTGATGGTTTAAGACAGCTTAAAATACAGCTTCTTAACAGGTCAAAGGAAATGAAGTTATTTTTAGCAAAACTATTGTCGTTAAAAAAGACAAATCAGGTAAAAGTCTCCCAGTGCCTTGAACTTGTTGAGAAGATCGTTTTTAGAGATTCTATACCTGGCTTGAGCCTTATGGATGAACGAACCTTTGCCACGAAGGCCCGTCAATTACATAATAAAGAAATCAGTATTGATAATTTATATGTTGAACTGAGTAGTTTATTAGAGACTCCTTGCAATACTCAGTCTCTAATTGCTGGGTTTAGGAACCTCTTTAACTATCAACGCGGTAATATCGGTTTTCATAGATGGAGTGGCCTCAAGTATTTCTTGTTTGAATATGAAGAGCATCTCCGTGGAAAACAACTTGCGCATTTGACCTGGGAGCAATATGATGTCACATCGATTGAGCACATAATGCCAAGAACATATGCCGATCATTGGCAGAATGAAATGAATACATACTTATCAGGTAAATCCTTTTCTCCCGAGGAAGAATACAAGGCTAAAAACATACTATTGAATAGCCTTGGCAATCTTACTGTTATCCAAGACATCAAAAACTCAGGTCTTGGGAATAACCCTTGGACGACAAAGAAGGCGGCATATTCAAATGGATGTTTCAGCGAAATTGAGATTAGTTCTAAAACAGCATGGGATCCATGGTCTTCGCAATCCATTTTTGAAAGAGGAAAAGATATGATAGATATCCTTTCAGGTCTTCTCGGGACATTATCGTTGATTTCAAATCAACAGCAAGATGATTATGTTGATGTATTGTTTTATGAGCATAAATATCTCTATGGCAATCAGCAAACAATGCCAAAAGTAGTTGTATCAGGAGATATTTCCGAAGATACTCAAGAAGCAGATTAGGCTGTTTTTCATTCCGGTTTGTTACCAAATAAACGCCTTTTTCAGAACCATATTTGAACCGCAGATGTGGCAACTAATAGATTATCAATCAGTATCATAATATGCATCGGGAAATAAGTACACCGAAACACCCTATACACACTCCGTACAAAAGGGCGTAACTCTCACATAATCAACTGAAATATATTGAAAACTTTTCCCGATTAGTTTGATCTAATTCGGGATATTATTGCTATATGTTGAACCTCAGAGAATCCTGGGCGGTATCGGTTGCTGGCCAAACTCCAATTAACCACGCCTGGCAAGGGTTGTCACCCAGGTATGCTGCGGAATTATCTCGCGGACGCATCGTGTGATTCCGCTGTGGTCCACATTCGCGTCCCGGACTATGCCTCCATTATCGGCAGCGGCTCGAATTCGTGCCTAGTACACGGCCGTTTCATCCTGCTTGACAACGTCACCGGCTACCGAAGCCAGTACCAGCAGAAGTCTTTCCTACTGCAGATTGCTCAATAAAAAACTCTCCCAGATTGGTTGCCGGGAGAGTCCATGTCGTTTTACACCGATAAGTCCGAGTTTAGTGGCTAATCAAAGTCAGCCACAGTTTTCTCCTTGTCCCAAACAATCTCTTGACCTATAGACTCGCTGCTGGTCTTCAGGTATTCCTCGATGGGAGATAATCCCACGGTGCTTCTCAGGCTGTCAAGAGCAGCGGGATTTTCCACCGGCCAGAGACATAACTGCATGGCAATATCATCATCTACAATCGTTGCTGCCATCTTAATCTGGGTGCCATAAATCTGTGGCTTGCCCTCTTCCATACGAACTCTGTCATTCAGAATGGCATAGTCCGTTTTATCCAAAACGCCCTCTTCGGCTTTTTCCTTCACAAGACCAAGATACTTGCTCCGATAGGCAAGGTCGGAATGGTCAATAACAATCCAGATGGCCCTATTGGCCTTTTCGGATAGATGGTAAGGCCAACCCTCCTTGTCCAGAATGCCGAATACAGTCGCTTGATTCAATGAATCCACCCGTTCCATCGCTGTTGTATACTCCACAATCTCGTCAGCTGATAGTGAAGACATCCCTTTTGTCCACTCACGTGCAGCCTGGTCATTATCGTACACATCTTCTAAGATGCGATTATACTGATTGCAGCTGGATAAAGCGGCTATGATGAGAAAAAGAAGAACTCTACTATATCTAAGCATTGTAACGTTAAATCTCGATTTGTCGACACAAAGATACCACAAAGTTCTGACATGCACACGAAAAACCCTCCCGGCATCTCTGCAAGGAGGGTTCGTCTTGAGAACGGAACCGGTCCGTGGGTGGTTTAGGTTCCAGCGGTCCAGGTGGTCTCCGCCAGCAAAGCCGGTAGACGTATCGAGCCAGTAAGTCTGAACGAAAACCTTCTCGCCCGGCACCGGTTCTACGCCTATAGTCTTGAGGTAAAGCTTGGTCACGTCCGTCTCTCCCCAATCGTCTTCCATTCCGGGAGTAATGATGACGGTTTTGCTCCATCCGTTGGAGATACCGGCGCTCTGGGAATTCGACATCTTGACGACGAGTTTGAACGGATCGGGCTGATGCCTTATACCTCCGATAACCATCAGCTCTGGGGTCACGACAACTTGCTCGTATTCCACGTTGGGAACGGCCATGGTATGAAGCGGAGCGTTCGTCATCAGTGGCTCCCCTGCCATCGCCCTGTTGACATTGAGACGGATGTAAAGGTTCAATCCCGAAATCTCAGCCTTCTTACCAAGCACGGAAGCACCGGAGGCGTGTTCCGCAAACCGTCCCCAATCGCGCATCTGGTCAGAGGTGAGCTGCTTCCAGGACTTGGAAATCTTCGCCATCGAGGCGCGGCGGACTACCTGGGCGTTGGTAGTAAGCCCCGTAGGACGGGACTTCACACTAAGGATGTTACGACCGCCGACCCTTCTGGCCGTAACACCCTTAGCGGAGCCCGAGAAGCCCTCGAAAGCAATGGAAGGAAGTGCAATCATAGTTTAAATCTAAGTTAAGTTTTCGGGCTGTTTCGGTAGCCCTCCGATACAAATATACATAAACTTATTTAATTGCAGAACAAATAATTATACTATTTTATCTAAACCAAAGCAATAAGCAAACAACCCGAAACAAACGGATAGAAATAATCGGGTGGATTATTCTTTTTGAGTGACTGACAGTTCAAGTATTTATCTCTACAACAGAAAATATCGCGACTCCCATTAGTGTCGGTTTTTATTCGCTTTCTTCCCTTTATGACAGATTTTCATTAACTTTGTCTACTTTTTTTGATGTACTATGCCTCCAACCGACCATCATATCTCTTCCGCCTCGGCCTTCAACGAGGACCTTCGAGATTTGTGGGATCAGTATATCCTGATTCAGGAACAACTCTTGAAGAAACGTTGTGCGCCAATCAGTATCGACCCGGAAACGATTGATATTGATGGGTATAAGATGACGGTAAATGTGGACGAGTCCGGCCGCGATCGAATCGTGGACAGGATTTTCAAAGAACGATTGATGCTCTCCCCTGATGACGTTCACGGTGACCACTTGATGATTGGCGAAGGCGTCTGGAATTCATTTTCGGAATCCGGCATCAGCTCGCTTCAGAAAGAACTTGCAACATGCTATATTCAGATGGACCAGACTCCGTCCATCAATGCAACTGTATATTACGGGAACGGAATAGTGTTCCCGACCAATCAACTCACCCTTGCCGAAATCCGCAATCTCGACAGATCTTTACAGAGCGGGCATATATGTACAGGTCAAGTTGATGATATTGTAGCCTGTATCGCAACGCTTAATGTCGACTTGGAGGCATTCTATACTCATCTTTTCGGCTTCGAACATTATTGTAGAAAGGCAAAAGAGCACAAAGGAGAGACCGTTATAAAAGACATTATCGAGTATGAGAATCATTATATCCCAGATGAAGTCATCAAAGAATATGCCCCCAAAATCGGCTTAAGACTGGAATGTTATCGGATCATCTTTACTATCGACAATCCGAATGCCAAGGAGATGATGAGGGCCATGTGTAACTTTTATGACCCTTCCGCGAGAGCGTTCGTCTTCAAGCGGTCAATTGATCGGGACGAGATTCGTGATCTCGATGTAATGTCCGAGATTCAAAAGAATATCACGGTTTTCCTGACAGAAGCCCGCCACTATTGCTCGGAAAACGAGATTCGCTTCGATACGGTTTTTCGCTACAAGACATCTAACAAACGGTCTGTTCGTTATGTATTTGAAGATGTGACTCAATATGTGTCGCAACACGACAATATGAGTTTCAATCCTGATACCGGGAATCTGGGCATAGATTTCAATTGGCGGACAGACAACATCTGGGACACCCTTAAAGAACTGGAAAAGTCAGTCCCGTTCATTTCCGCACGCACTTACGGTGCCGAGCACAAATTCAAGTGCAACGTTTCCACATCAATGGTGGGGTTCAGCGAAGTGGAGAATCGGTTAAGCGACAGATTTGAGAATGTCAGCATCGAGAACGATGCCAATAAGCATTGCGTACGCATCAGTCTACCCTGCCCTTCCGTTGATTATTATGAGAGATTGCATGATTCGCTACAGAAGGAACTATCGTTCTTGAGTGGTTCCTGCAACGTGACACTTGACCAGCGTGTTCCCGGTAAGGTCAAAGTTCTTATTCACCGTGATGAGGAGTCACGTATAGAAGACATCGAGGACAATCTTAAAGATATGCGCAAGGCCGACTTCGGCTTCGAGGTGGGTGAAAAGATGGTTCCGTTTGGCAAACTTCTTTCCGTCAAGTATCCCAAACTCATTTTTGACATCGATGTAGAGGCTGGAAAAGAGCAAGCTGCCATCGAGTATCTCAATCAAAAGAGCATCCAGTTCGTCGTGCCTATTCTTACCGGGGACATCGAAAAGATTTCCAGGTTGAAGAATACGTTTACGATGGCTACAAGCGGTAACAACCTGCTCAATGACAACCTTCAGAACTTCATCTTTGACTCCGCGCTCGCCACACCGACTCCAGATCTTCAGTACATATTACGTAGAGACGGAGGGCCGTACCAGGAACTCTGCAGGCATTTGATTAATTCGAGGATTAACGAATCTCAGAAAGATGCCATTCTCAAGTGTATTTTTGCTAAGGACCTCGCTGTCATACAAGGCCCTCCCGGTTCCGGTAAGTCAACCGCTATCGCTGAACTCATCTGGCAGCTCATCCGGAATGGACTGAAACAAGGCAATAAGCGCGAACGCATTCTTCTTACCTCGGAAACGAATCTTGCTGTTGACAACGCCATCTCAAGAATCATAAACAGCAAAACAAATCTTGTTAAACCCATTCGATTCGGAGGCGAAGAGAAACTCGAATCCGAAGGTCTCCAGTTCTCAATCGAACTGATGAAGAAATGGGTTGAAGAGGGAAACGATGCTTTGCAACCGGAAGAGATTGACGAAGAAGATGACGAAACCGGCACTGTTTCCCAGACAGAACTTGTTCTCAATAACTGGTTGGATAATATCTCTCAGAGGTCATTCTACGGCATGAGTGCCGAAGATAATGACGTTATGACAAGATGGAAGAAGGTCCTTTCCGACCCGACAAAAGAGATTCGCGAACTCGTTTATAAAAACTACGTCGACAATTGCAACGTAATCGGAGCCACCTGTAGTTCTATCGGTGATAAGAAAGCCGATGGTAAAGGAAGCACTCAGTTCTTCAGGAACTTCAAAGAGGTCTTCAACCCCAACGGGCGCAACGTCAAAATTGAGTTCACGACCGTTATCCAGGACGAATCCTCGAAGGCAACTCCGGCGGAGTTGGCTCTGCCATTCGTATACGGGAATCGGGCGATTGTCATCGGTGACCATCGTCAGCTTCCTCCTATGCTCGACCGCGAAGAAATGGAATCTTCGCTGGATTATGCTCTCTCCTCGGCCAAGTCTCAGGAAGAAAGAGAGAAGATAACTCGTCTTCAGAAATTCCTTGACACACAATTCGATAAGATTGAAGAGTCTCATTTCCAGCGGCTATATGAGAATGCGGACTCCTCCATCAAAGAGACCTTCAATTTGCAATATCGTATGCACCCCGATATAAACGAGGTGATAAAGCAGTTCTATCTGAAGGACGGCGGTCTTGACTGCGGCTTAATCAAACCGAAGGATTTGGGAGTCAATGAACCCGATTTCAGCAATCCGGCATCTCGCTATCATGGCATTGACATGAGGCCGTTTATCGGCCATAATACGCACGTATTGTTCATCAATACGGATAGCCCCGAGATGCTCGATGGAACTTCGCGAGTTAATTATGGTGAGGTTGAGGTAATAGGGAAACTGCTTGACAGATTCGCGTCTTCTTCTACGTTCTCCAGGTACCTTGACAAATTTAACAAAGAGGAAGACAAGCAGATTGGAATCATCAGTTTCTACGGGAAACAGATAAAGCAGATAAGGACTTTGGCAAAACTCCACAAGGATATTCCCATCAGAGTTAGTACCGTTGACCGATTCCAGGGTATGGAGCGCAATATAATCATTGTCTCTATGGTGCGAAGCCATGTTATTCAGGCCCACAAAGACGATGCGCCCAATTTTGCGAGATTCAGAAAGTACGGCTTCCCCGAACAATATTCTCTGGGATTCGCACAATCCCCGAACCGACTTAACGTTGCCTTGTCCCGAGCAAAGAGATTGCTTGTGATTGTGGGCAATGAGAAGCACTTTTCGCAGCATCCTATATATGAGCAACTGTTTAAAACGATAAGGAACAATCCGAACAATAAGGTTATCGAGCAAAGCGATCTATGAGTCAGGACCTCCTAAATAATGCAGAGTACGTCTATTCGAGCCGATACAAGTGGGGCTTGAAGCGTTATTCCTGCCGTGTACAATATTACACGGAGGAGCCTTTGCCTGACCTTGATTACGTCATCTGTTCCTTGTTGGCCACTACCGAATACGGTGCTTACGAAAAGAGAAGTCTCGGTGTTATGCTTGGTTTCAGTATAGTGGACAACCAGCCGGAGGCATATTTTGACAAGGCTGAGCTCAAACTATACGAGGACATTCTTTCCATCGTAGAGAAGAATCACCTGATTCGTGTTAACGAAGACTTCGTAGAGATTACCAACCTTGGGCGCTTGTCTTTGGCAAATAATACTTCCTATCGTTTCTTCAGCGGCAGACAAAATCTCTACGAACACCTGACTTTCTCCTACCCTTACCCGGATGCCCTTCAAATGTTCCCGTTCTATAAGGACATGGGCATCTATACCGAGTTGCAGAGGGGCGCACAATTCTGGCCGGAGGACAGCGATATTCCAACGATAATCGGCAGAAAGCCGAGTCAGCTCATTAAGAGAATCTATCTTCAGTCAAAGAATCCGAGCAACATATTTGAAGCCGCGATCGATGAGTATTTCGACATTGAAATACGCAAAGTCCCGGTCCAACTGTATACGAGAAATGAGGAGTACTTCCCTGTCGCGTACAATGGCGACGAGATTGCTCCGATGGCGACTCAGCTCTTTGAATTGGACGAGAATGCAATTCAGAAAGAAAATGCTATCCTGGAGTGTTTATTTGCCAAGCTATGGGATGATAAGTCTGCCGTTCTTGATTATGACAGCCTTGAACCCTATTTCGAACTTGTCAATTTCGAGGAACTTACAAAAGATTCTCGAACCAGGTGGAGCGATGAACGGTTGTTTGCCAAAATAGTTGAAATGGCCAACAGCAACTGCTGGCTGAACATCTCCAACAACTGTGACATCGAGGTAGTCTATAAGCATCTTGCGGAATTTGAAGGCCGATGGGATTGGGAAGTGCTCACAGGCAGGGTCGATGACGATTTCCTGCTTGAACACTTCAATGATTATCCGTGGAACCTAGAAGGTATTTCAAGCGACATCACAAGAGATGTTTCTCTGATAGAAAGCTTGATTCTTAAAGCCGGAACATATTCAACTGAATGGGATTGGGAGGCACTTGGGAAGCGCCTTGAAAAAGATTTTGTCCTTGACAACCTGTCCCTTACTAACGTTGATTTATCCGGTTATACCGAGGATTCTGTCCTTATCAGATCCCGACTTTTGGAGTATCCGGACAAACGCTGGGATTGGGTCAAAGTCGAAGACACATTCGACCTTCCGTTCATCTTAGAGAACATCCTTACATTGCAGGGACATCTTAAATACGTCCGCCTCTTCGACAGAGCTTTCTCAGAGGATGAAACCGTGCGTTCTTTCGTCAACAATACGTCTTTCGTGTCGGCCGTGCGTGCCAACATTGAGGAAGGCGGCTCTCTTTCTTCATTATTGTTTAACGAAAAAGCGTATGCCTGGTCAGATGAATTGATTCAAGCCTTCGACTCGTTGGGTTTGATAGATTGGCATTCCACCCGTTATTCGGCTGGATTCGAATGCAATCCCAGCCTTGTTTGGGACAAGTCATTTTTCACTCGATATAACGGCAACGTCACGACTCAAATAGGTAGGGATTTCGTGTCGGAAAGAATACAGGACGAATCGATCATCAGTGATTTCAAGGATTTTGAATGGAACTGGTCTAAGCTGTCCGGCAATCAAAATATTTCTACTGACTTCGTTAAGGCGAATTACACTTTGCCTTGGGACTGGAGCATTCTTACGGAAAGAATGTTTGCCAGCCTTAAGTATAACAACATCGGGCATCCCGCCTTTGTCGACAAATGGGATTGGAGTTATCTTTCATCAAATCTCCCTTTGGATTTCATTCTTGAAAATCTCACGAAGTACTCCAATCATTGGTCATGGAACGAGGTGCTTGACAGAATCATAAACGACCAGAACCGCCTTGACATCACATGGCTTTCATCGATAGCGACATCTCTCAATTCTATCACCGACACGACTGTCAGGGAATCTGCCTGGACGTATTTGTCGGAGGAGTATTCATACGATGAGTTCAAGGACATTCTTAGGAACACATACCATGATAGCAGGTTCTCGTGGGATCTGTCTATGTTGTATTCCAAGAAAGAATTTGACATATTCACCGACCTTGCTGAGTGCTCTGATTTTATTGACTGGGAGACACTCTCCTACTCCAAAGACTTCGATGAACATCTGGCCTTTGACCCTAAATCCGGCATCAAAGAAGCATCTTGGAATAGAGATGTCAAGCAATTAATCGTTAGTCTCGAAGACAAATGGGACTTCTTCGGCTTGTCCACATTAAGCAGTCTTAATGATAAAGATTGGTTCTTGACAAAGTATGCCAGAAAACTTGACTGGGAGTATATCTCTCTTCACAGCCTAATATTTTCAGTCGAGGACAAACAGCAGCTCAATAATGTAATCAGTGCTTACCGCTCCTATATCTCGTTTGAATCATTATCCGAGCGCCAGGACGTGGATATGATTCAAATTATCAAAGGTTTCCCCGGAGCGCAATACGACTATAATGCACTGATTGCCAACGGCAAGTGGAGAGTTACTCAAGCCGACATCGAATCAAGGCCACGGTATCAATGGGATTGGAGATTGCTTAGTTCCGCAGAAACGTTCAAGCCGACAGATGAGTTTTTGGTCAGGTACTCCGATAAAGACTGGGACTGGGAAGCTCTGTCCAAAAGGGATTCCTCCAAATTGTGGTCGTCATCCTCATTGCTGTTACTGATGGCCCAAGAAGACCACATATCGTCACAGGTGGACTGGAAGACTCTTACCGGACGCCCTTACTTCCCCGTCAGTACTCCCCTCATTGCGCTCATTCCGGACGGAGAAGTGAATTGGGAGAGATTGTCTTCTTCAGAGAAAGTAATGAATCTTCTTCCGGATTTCGCAGACGATTTGGATTGGCAGGAGGTGTCAAAGAACGAGCACTTCCCCGTCACGGATATTGAGACTCTTGAAGAGTACGCGGATGATCTGAATTGGAATATCGTCTGTAAACGAGAGGACTTCACATTCACCAACGAGATACTTGAAAAGTTCACTGACAGGCTGGATTGGACAAAAGCGTCCGTGTCCGAGACTATCAACTTCACGGCGGCTTTAGTTGACAAGTATCTTGACTATTGGGATTGGCCGTCACTTGTCAGGAACAAGGCTTTCTTCAATAAGGTTGAAATACGCGACAAGGGGTACCTCAGGCAGGAGAACATCATCAGTTTTGTTGATGCATTCCCGTATAAACCTATGGCTTATCATTTTACGCATATGAGTAATGCGGTAAAGATAATCAAGAGCCATACGTTACAGAGTCGCAATAAAGCAGAAGGAGTCTTCGAAAACAGAGCTGGTACAAATGTTTCTATTACCGCCAAGGCTCATGGTTTTGCGAGATTCTATTTCACCTCCAAATCACCGACTCAGTTTTATAACGAATGTCTTGGCAAAGACCATAATGATGGTAACTATTATAGTCGTGCGCTGAACCTTGGTCTTCCTAAATGTCCGATGCCGGTGTTCTTCGTCATTGATGTCGATGAATTATTAGCCAAGTACCCTGACAAATGCTATTATAGCAACGGCAATATGCAGAAGAGTTCGACCAGAGCATTCAAGGTCGTTGATGATCCACATCATATCAGTGCGGACGAAATCTATAACAGGTACAACAAGGACGCTCGTCAGCAAGAGTTCCTTGTTCAAGACGAAGTTGATCTATCCTCACTGTCCTCCCTGCATATCTGTTGCTATGATAACTACCAGCGTGATATGCTTAGAACGCTGGTCGCCACATCACCCCTAAAAGACCGCATTATTGCGAAAGAGGACTTATACGAACGAATCAACAAGAAACTGCATTTTGACGATTCGTCAGACACCCTCGAAATAACGACCGACTACTGCAACCCCTTCGAGTTTAGAGTCTCTTATGAGACCGGTGGCTCTCCAGAGATATTAAACCCTGATTCTATCATTAGAGAAAAAGGCAGTAACATATATATGAGTCGCTTCTTGAGAATCAAGAAGAATAAACCGTTCACCATCTACTTTGAGGTATCCGAACCTCGTAAAGGTAGCTGGCTAATATATACCAACAAATAGTATGAGTTCAAACATAACCATAGTTCGTGGAAACATCTTTAACACGAAGGCCCAGACAATCGTCAACACGGTCAACTGTGTCGGCGTAATGGGCAAAGGCATAGCCTTGGTGTTCAAATTACGCTACCCGTTTATGTTCGATATTTACAAGAGCTTTTGTAAGTCCAAGCAGATCGGGATAGGTAAGCTGTGGCTCTACAAGGGTGAACCAGGTGAGCCCTGGGTCTTGAACTTCCCCACGAAATTCCATTGGAAGTATCCTAGCAAAATTGAGTACATCGAATTTGGCCTTGAAAAGTTTGTGGCTTCATACAAGGAGAAAGGAATAACATCTATAGCCTTTCCGATGCTTGGAACCAACAATGGCGGATTAAGCAAAGAGGAAGTGCTGCCGGTGATGCTTCGTTATCTTTCCGTATGTGATATACCCGTAGAGATTTACGATTATGATCCGTCCGCTCCAGATGATTTGTTTGAGAAGTTCAAGAGCACATGGCAATCAATTAGCGACAGCGAGAAGAAAGCCTGTGGCATACGGAGCATCACTCAAATTAGATCCATCAATAAAGCGTTGGAAGACGAATCAATCAAGTCCATGATTGCTTTGATTAATTACGATGGTGTAGGCATGAAAACCATGGAAGGTTGCTTCAAGCTGGTAATGAATTATAGAAAAGAACAAACGCTATTATAATTATGGGACTGCTTGTTTATAAAGTCGCGGATTACTCATTCACCGCTGAACGGGAACAGTATCGCGCTATCTGTGAGATGCTCAAGAAACACTACGCAGGTAAGCCGGAGGTCTGCCTATTTGTTGCGAACTACAACATTTATGACAGCGAAATAGATGGCATACTGTTTAAGAATGACGCTGTTATATCCGTTGAGTTCAAGAATTACGGAGGTGAGGTAACCGCAGTCGAGAATGGTGCCTGGACGCTCTCGGACGGAACAATAATCAAGGGTGGTTCGAGGAAAAATCCTTATCAGCAGGCAAAGGTCAATCACATCAATCTCAAACAGGGGTTGATTGATGGAATGATACTGTCCCAAAGTGTTCTTCGCAATGTCCCGGCGTTGATTGTATTCAACCAGCCGATTCGATGCAACAATCTTCTCTCCGGCAGGGTGAAGAGTTGGCTACACATCACAGACAACGACCATTTCCTTCAGAAACTGTCCGACATAACTGAACCTCGGACTGATTTGTCAAACGAAGAGATACTCCACCTCGTTGAGAAATTGAATCTCCTCGATGAGTGGAAAGACTTGGATTATTGTGACGTTCAGGAACCCGAAGAAGAGCCTCTTCCGGAAGACGTTCAGCAAGGAGGTGCCCTACCCTTCGATGTTGAGGTTGAGGAATCTCCGGCTCCAGTCCAGGAGGAGGTCGAGGCTCCAGCCTCAGATAACGCTCGTCAATTAGATAAAAACAGAATCCGAGTAGCTTCTGACCGTATAGAAGCCCTGGGCGACAACGAGATATTCCTTTTCGGCAGCAACATCGCCGGTAAACATGTCGGTGGCGCAGCACGGCAAGCATATCAGAAATTTGGCGCTGAATGGGGCGTTGGTACGGGCCCTACTGGCAAGTGCTACGCTATACCGACGATGCACGGTGGTATTGAAGTAGTAGCCCCTTACATCGATGCGTTTATCCAGTATGCCACGGAACATCTGGAGTTAAGATTTCTCGTTACGAAGGTCGGATGCGGTGTTGCCAAGTTCCACCCCAATCAAATAGCCCCGCTCTTCGCTCAAGCCGTTGACCTACCCAATGTGTATCTCCCGGCAGAGTTCTGGCTATACTTACAGAAGTGACAACACCCCCGGATGAGAGAACAATGGACGAACGTCCCGCGAACAATCCGCGCCATACGTTCGGGCGTAAAAACAAAGAGGGCTGCCATTCAACTTGAGCAGTTCCCTATTCCGATTCCGGAGATTTTTTGCGATATTTGTCTTCGGCTTTTTGCCAAAAACTGCATTGCCCATCTCCGGTACAAGTCCGGCAAAACTCGTTGGAAAAATTACGGCGAACTGCCGAAAAGTCGTTAGAAAAATTACGATGGTATTTGAAAAGTCGTTGAAAAAAGTGTATTTTTGCTTCTAGATAAAGTGTCATACTATGCTGAAAAGGAAAATTGAAGACGATCTCATTGCGTGGAAAAACAAGCCTGGGCACAAGCCTCTGGTAATAATGGGTATCCGCCAGTGCGGTAAAACATATATCTCACGGCACTTCGCTGAGCAGAACTACAAGAATGTCGTCTACATGAACTTCATCAAACAGCCAGAGAGGATCAATGCCTTCGTCGGATCAAAGGATGTGGACAGCATTCTGCTCAACCTATCCGCGCAAATCAAAGGGGTTAAGTTCATCCCCGGAGAAACCTGCCTGATCTTTGATGAAATCCAGGAATGCCCCGAGGCCAGGACTTCGCTCAAGTTCTTCAAAGAGGACGGCCGCTTTGACGTGATTGCCACTGGCTCCCTGCTGGGCGTCCAGGGCTACGGCGATGAGCTCAAGAAACGGCGTCGCAAGATGGTTCAGAAGAAAGATCTGGGAATCAACTCTGTTCCTGTAGGCAGCGAAGACATCATCGAGATGTACCCGCTGGACTTCGAGGAGTTCCTCTGGGCCAACGGTATGAATCCGGATGTCATCGAGGCTCTCCGGAAGTTCTACACGGAGGAAACGCCGGTTCCGGAAGGAATCCACGTGGCCATGAGGCAGTATCTGAACCTCTATATCGCTATCGGTGGTCTCCCCGCCCCCATCAACGCATTCCTGACCACCAATAATATGAACGCCGTCAGTGAGGAATACAAGGGTATCTTGAAGGAGTACCGCGACGATATGGTTAAGTATGCTCCGGACAAAGACAAGCCCCATATCCGCGAGTGCTTCAATTCCATCCCCAAGCAGCTGGCCAAGGAGAACAAGAAATTCCAATACTGCAAGGTTAAGCCCGGCGGACGAGGTGAAACCTATCTTGGCTCTCTTCAGTGGCTGGAAGACGCCGGCATTATCTGCCGCTGCTACAATACCGATATTACCGGTCTCCCGATGGAAGGCAATGCCAAAGACAATGTGTTCAAGGTTTACACGGCAGATATCGGTTTGCTCATCGAGATGCTGGGCCCTGGGACCAGGGCGGATATCCTGCAGGGCAACCTGGGAGGATTCAAAGGCGCCATCTTCGAGAATCTGATGGCAGACACTCTTCACAAGAAGCAGCAAAGCCTGTACTACTTCCTGAAGGACTCTGGCCTTGAGCTGGACTTCCTCGTCCGGATGAAAGGCGAATGTGTGCCACTTGAAGTGAAAGCCAAAACGGCCCAGGCCAAGAGCGTCCAGACTGTCTTGAAGCATGTGGACAAATACCATGTGAAACACATCATCAAATTCGGCGACTACAATGTCGGCCGGGAAGGACAGCTGCTCACACTCCCCAACTACATGCAGTTCCTCCTGGACCTGGAGCCAGAAAAAATCGTCCTCGAACCAATCGACGTGGACGCCGTCAACGCCCTAGCAAAGAAGATCCTTGGCTAATGGTTGCTTATACTTGTTTTGTGGCGTCTAAGCTACATAACGAAAAAAGTGATATACGAATAGGTGTATAGACTGAACAATACTCATTAATGCAAATAATGCCGCAACTGCACCTGTTTCAAACAACAAAGTTCGTACAATAATACCTGGTTTTAGAATAGAGGAAATATGGTCGCAGAGGATACTCAAACGAAACAGGGTAAATGGCCTTCTCCCTTCGCTTATTATAGGAAATTACGGCCACAATACTTCTCAGACACTGTCGTTAGATACGAAGTCCCTTTAACTCAGGAACTGTTCGATCTACAATTAGCTCTCCTTTCAACCAAGAAAATGCAGAGCGTCTTCGAGAATTTTATTGTAGCTATTGCCAAACGGAATATTACTCCTAACATTAAGCCTCAAACGGGACCAGATGGTGGGGGTGATGGAAAAGTCGATGCTGAAACTTATGAGGTATCAAATGATATTTCAGACAAATGGTATTCTGTTGAAGACACCGCAAATGGAAAGGAGTATTGGGCCTTCGCCATAAGTTGTAAAAAACAGTGGAAGCCCAAGTTGATTTCAGATGTGGCCAAAATTGTAGCCACCAATAGAGGGTATACCAAAGCTTTATTCTTCTCAAACCAATACGTTAAGTCGAGTACTCGCGCTAATGTAGAAGAGGACCTTTCTAAACAATACGGTATTGTTGTGAAGGTTTATGACGCCAATGTCCTATCAAAATGGGTCTTTCAAGACGGGGGCATTGAAATCGCTCTTTCTACGCTTGGTTTCTCAGATGAGTATAAGCAAAAGACTGAAATTGTGGGCCCGAATGATAAGGTTCGTCGAGAAAAACTGACACGAATTGAGCAGAGCATTCTTCGTCATGTTGAGGGGCTTGATACCCAGTATGTCGACGATCTTCATGAAGCTTGTATTCTGAGTAGAGGTCTCGGGGAGTCCAGAACAACAATAGAAGGGCTATTCCAAAGAGCAATTCGGGAATGCAATAAACACGGCTCACAACAACAACTGTATAATATTGTCTATGATCATGCATGGACAAGTTTCTTTTGGTTTGATGATGTTGATGCCACCTATAATGATTATCTGGTTCTCAAATCACTTATTGAGGAGCACTGTAATGTAACTCGCATTGAGAAGGCAACGAATCTTCTAACAAATCTCATTAATGCCGCCAGGGGTGAGTTTTTTGATTCAAAATTGCTAATTCCAGAGTTCCAATATATCAAAGACCTTCAAAAGAAACTTGATGATAATCCTGACAAGCGTTCAAGTGCTCTGTATCTTGCTATTTATATCCAAGAGCAAAAACTTATTGATTGTTTGATTCATAATAAGCCGTTTGAAGAGGAATTGCTTGCCATTAAACCCTTATTGCTAGAATCAGCGGCCCATCTCGAAATTAGTATCGAGTCACATTTTCGGGTAATTGAGATGTTATCCGGTTTCATTGAGGATAACGAGCAATTTGAGGAGTTAATAGATGAACTTGCAGAAATTATCGCGGATAAACGGTCGAAAGCCGAGGCTGCAAGAGTAAGGCTCTCCAGAGCTGAAACCCATATGGAGAAAGGGCGTTGGTCAGCAGCAATCAAGCAACTGGGTTTTTGTGTATATGCCTTTGAGCAAGAATCATGTATGACTGAGCTCGTTAAGTCCTCAGGCTACATGGGATCGGCCCTTAATAATTTAGGCCTTCCATATAGCGCCGAGGCCTATCTCGTTAAAGCCGCCTCATTCCTTATTCAAGATTTCTATCATTCGGGAATCGTTCCACATTTACTTATAACTGTCCTCCATGAGTTATGTGGGATAGAACTTAAACTAGGTAGAATAGTGATGTACCTCAATTGGTATGAACTCTTATCCGTAGTATCGAATAACGCTCAGTTTAATGAAGAGGAATCCTACAAGACTAATTGCGCGCTAGATGATGCTGCATGGGTATGTCGTTTTGCGGTCAGCAATCTTAAAGATGCTTATATTGCCAAGCTGCCAGATGTTCTTGACCGAATGTGTATGTTTAATTCATCAGAGTACCTGAAATATGCTTTAGGATACCCTGAGGATGTTGATGACAGTTGTATCGCTACTATTAAAGAGATAGCTGATTCCCCCAAATTACGAGAACAACCGGTTTTTAGTCAATTTCTCGATAAATTGAATATCTCAATCGAAGGAGAAGCGTATGCCAAAACCACTGTTAACAATTTCACTATTACCATCTATTACAAGAATGACCCGAAAGTTCAACGTATAGCAGAATTATTCCTCGCGTCTATTGAATCATTTATGGCGACCTCTGAATTGTTTGAGATTATGCCCGTTAATGATCAAATACTTATCATTGTTACTCAAACCAATGATAAGTCAGACCTGCAATATCGAAAAGAAAGCAATGACTATGAACTTCGTTTGAATCCAGCTATATTCGATGATAAGATTTGGTGGAACTGTCTGGTGAAATTGATAGCCTATATGTTAAGTAATAACGCCGTAACACGTGAGCCATTAGAAGCTATGATTGAGAAAAAACAACATGGTGAACGGTTAATGGATAGAATCTCTGTTCTCCAACGTACAGAGATGGCTTTAAACAATGTATTAGGTCAGACATACAAGTATCGACTTGAGGATTGGTGTCATGATTCCGATAAAATATATACGTATAGAGGGAAGGCTGATTCATTTGAGAATAAGTCATTTAGCGATATCCAGCAATCCACTGTTGCGACATATACGATTAACTCAAATATGACTCTTTGGAATGATGCTGGTTGGCGAGGGTGTTTCTTTATGATTGACCAACAGTTTCAGAATCCCGCAATATTTGGGTTATCCTTTCTTAATATAGATAATGGGAGAAAAATAGTCGCCGAATGGAAGTCAAAATATAGTGTCACGGTTTACATAATAAAAGGGATTAATTCACAGCACCCTACTTGGTATAGAGTCTGTATTGCGCCGAATGTTAATATTGAGAATCAATCTATTGGGAGGTATTACACAACCATGTGCCGGAGTCATACAATGACACCTGATACAAATGAAAATCTTAATCGGTTTGAGTATCAATACAGACGATTCGGAGGATGTTGGTTAATGGCTGTCGCCACCAAGGAAGATAATTCTTTCGATATGCCCTCCTCGTTTGATAGTGCATTTAAATTCACCAATGTTGTAATACGTGATGCCTATCAGATTGATTCTTCAGACCCGGCACGTGTAGCATTAAGACCAGATGATGCTCCATATATTCCAGATGATCGTACTGAGGATGCTCCCGTGCTAAAGGTTTTAGAAGAAATGAAAGGCATCATCCGGAATAAATAGTAAATCAACGTTAACGACAATCATATCGGTCTCCTGAACATTTAGTATGACTTGCTCTTTCGTTCCATAGAAAGCACGTATATTTGCAAAGACTTTAAAGATAGCTTTTTATGGCAGAGAGCAACTACTGGATAGAGCACTATGTATCCTATTCATCCGCAAGGAACTCCGGCGTGCACCAAGTAACCAAAGACTACGAGATCGAAGTATCTGATTCTGTAGATTTCAATCCTATGATTGACGTATATGTCGCACGGAATGAGAAGCTTTCCATACAAGTACCCAAATCAAGCAAATATCATAAGATCAAACGGATTCAGGAAGCTGATTTCTTGCAGTACTTCAACCAGACTCTTTATAGGCTGGACCATTTAGAGACCTCAGGTGTCGAGTACTACATCGATTCGGAAGACTACGCTGAATACTATGAATTGCAAGCTTTCATTGAACAGCCTCATATTAACATCAAGTTGCGCGTAAATCATGGCGCTGACATGTTTGACTGCAGAATGAGTATCTCTCACTCTTTCAGCTACAGACCTGGTGTGCGAAGGAAATATGTTCAACTTCCGGAAAGCACCTTCCGCCAAGTATTCAACCTAATGCTTGAATATTGCCATGAACGAGACGCTTACGTACAATTTCAGGACACCCTCTTCGCCCAGGTGCAGGCTCTTATTTGCAGCGGCAAGCCCATCGGCGGTCTGGTTATCGATGCAAACAAATACTTCGACAAAGCCAAGGCAGAAATGCTTGAGCGCCGAAAAAACATCGAACTGCGCCTGGTCAGCGTTGACGAACCTCCCCAAAAGCGCCGCGAGCTCCGTGCAGAGATGAAGGGTATCGACTTCTGCATCTCTGTCCTCGACGCCAACAGATAAACTTACCCTCTAACCCGTGAGAATCTTACCCTGTAAACCAGAGTAAGCCTCCGGAAAATGTCGAATCGCAAGACTAGGCAGGAAATGTAGCAGGAACCAGAATTCGGTGCAAGGATTCGTTTCTACCCACATCACGCAAGAATCACTCTTTGATTTCTGATGTTTGTAGGTTTCCATTTCAGCCGGGTGTGCCAAGAGCCTGTCCATATCTACCAAACACACGACATAGTCATTGACCAACTTAGACATATGCGGGATATCCGAATGCTGTGGAAAGTCTGGCGCAACCTTAAACGGGTAGCGATGGGCTATTCTTAGGGAGTCGAAGTAAAACCACTCTGTGATTCCCTCTCCTATTACAGCTATACTCTTCTTTCCCATAGGCTACAGAAATATACTGCCAATAAAAGGTAGTTTGCCAAGTTTCCCTTGCTTGTACGCATTGTACGGAGAAAGTGTCTTGTGAAGGCCGTACTGCGTAAGGCGTTTAACTTCAGTCTCGCCTTTCTCATTCTTGTCAGTGAACCATACGACATCACGGCGGATAAAATCTTCGTCAAGAAGATTTACATCGTGAGTCGTCAGCAACATCTGGGAGCCGTTGTCGCTGTTTACGAGAAACACTTTCAAAAAATACGACAGCAACTCGTAGTGAATACTAGTCTCGACCTCATCAACTGTGATGAACCTTTCTCTTGAGAGAAGTTTATGTAGAATAACGCCCATACCTAAGAAACGCATTGTTCCCCGGCTTTCCATTACTTCGGGCAAATCATATCGTTTATCACCATCTGTTGTATGAAGGAACGACAGTTCTTCATTAGTGAGGGTACCCTTTTTTAGCATTTCTTCCCGGGCGGCTTCCGGCATTGGAGTATTCTTGATTACAAGTTCCATATTCGGAGTTATTGGAACCTCCTCTTCTTTCAGGTCAAAGTCCACGATATTGAAATCTGATGCCCGAAGTACCTTTAGGAGAAAAGCTTTCAGTTTTCCATCCTTGTCTCGACGAATTTGGCCTCTTACATAAGACGACAGTATCTGATTAGGTGAAAGTAGGTCTGCTATTCCTCTTGCGTAGAATTCGTACACCTTATTCAGTCTCGATTCTTCTACATTGCTTTTACCGAATGCTGCCATCACAGTGCAGTTGTTGATAGTGTTGCCTTCAATAACATCCTGGCTTTTTTTTGTTATGCCGGATTTGCTTCCGAAAACTATGACGCTATGATCCGTGTCTTTGTTATATGTCCTGTCATATAATGTCGTTGGTCGCTGACTGCCGTAAAAAATCAGGCTTTCCTTGTATATTCGTTTGTCGTCAAACTCAATTTCGTGAATATAGCGTTCTCTATCAAGCCAAAACACAAGGCGCATCTTGCAAGTTTCATTTCGACTGGTATCATCCAATAGAAATGGTGCATAGCCTTCGATTTTGCTCATTCTATCCTGTGGGACACTGAGCATCAAGTCGTGGAAGAAATCAAGCGCCATAAGCATATTGCTCTTGCCGCTGGCGTTGGATCCGTATATGATGCCTATCTTCAATAAATTCACGCCAGGCTTCACTTCGTGAAAATAATTTTCAGCCTGAGTGCCGTCCTGCGTAGGGACGAAACTAATTTTCTGCTCATTTTTGATGGAGTAGAAGTTTATTACTCCGAATTCTTGTATCATAATTTTCTATCTTTTCGTTTTAGACAAAAGTATGGATACTTTTCGATATTTGCAAATATAAATACTATTTTCGTGATTATTTCACTACAACAAAATGTATAAACAATATCAATGCAACTGGAACACCCATATTATGACAATGAAAAGTTTAACTTGCCGGTAACTTGATTCTTGGATGGCATAAGTGTCATAGACATCGCTATACGGAACATTGTTACCTTGATTTAACTTGCTGGCAACTTGCTTAGCTCGCAATACTGATACGGCTTCTAATTCTCGCAAAGTCTCCTGTAACAAGTTTCTATTTTCCACGCAGAAGTTATCCGAACTATCCCGAAGAAAAAGTTATCAACAGCCTTTAGGTAGTGTCAAATGATGCTGAACAAGTACATTTTTGTCTGAACCGCAGTTGAACCACATCCTCGCTATAAGATTGTTTGTCAGGGTATTAGTAATTTTGCGTGGAAAAACAACTCACATATAAGATCGTCCGCGAGACAGTTGTCCTCAACTCTTATCATATTATCATTCTCGGATACGTACCCCAAGAGGTTTATGCCTCCATACCACACAATGGATTTATCTATAATCGAGGCACATAATGACAAATTAGGCTCTGTTTTGATTGTCAAGCCTCTTAACCTTAAAATTGCAGCAGATTCCGACTCTGAAGCAGTCATAATAACGATGTCAATCCCATTATGCATCAAATCACAGAGCTTGGCAAGTAATGCGTTTCTTTCCACCCTGTATAGCTTTGGTGAGGAGATTATTATAGAGCGCTTCGCTTTGTTCAAATCAGAAATGAATGTTTGACGAAATGAAAATCCATTGAAAATGCCCCCTTTCGCAAGATTATCTTCTGTATCGATAACATCACCGAATAGACTTGGTTGACCGTTTGTTATTGTCTTATACCCGATTGACGCATAGCCATTCAGACGTTTCCTATACATATTATCGCAAACAGGTTCGTGAATATCAATGTAATCATAGATGCGAACATCCTTCTTGCCATCATATTCACGATGCAGACGACCTGCATATTGCGCGACAAGTCCCTTCCACGAAATCGGGAGCGCAAGGAAGAGTGTATCAAGCCGCGGGTAATCAAAGCCTTCTCCAACATATTTTCCCGTGGCGACAATTACCAATGGTTCCTTTGGAGGAATACTCTTGAGCTGTAGCAAAGCTTCTTTCTTTTCACGGGTGGAGCCAGCTCCCATAAGGGTTATCGTATGCTCAATGTGAGCAGACAGCTTATCAGCTAACAATACTACGTGTGATTTTCGATTAGTCAAAACGATAGGAGTACGACCATTGTTTATGGAATTGATTACATCATCTACAATCAGATTGTTACGAGTAGCATCCTCCGAAAGACTCTCATATAATGCCGTTATGGATTGCTTGTCATCTGTAAGTGAACGGTAGGACGTAAATCGTGGTATGAGATAACGGTCAAAAGATTGTTTCGCCATCTGGCTTTTGGCATCAGCAGAATAACGGATTGGCCCACATTGCATAAATATGATTGGTTGGTGTCCATCCTTGCGAACAGGAGTTGCGGTCAATCCATACACGTATTGAGCCTTGACATTCTTGAGCACCTGTTCAAAAGTGACAGACGAAACGTGATGGCACTCATCCACTATCACCATACCGTAATCCTGAACGAAAGGCTTTACTCCATTTTCGTCAATACAAGACTGTATAAGGGCAACATCGATTAAATTATGCAAAGTATTCCCTGAAGAGTCGACGCGGCCAATGGGAGAAAACGCCTTTTTCCGTCCACGTTTCTTCGGATTCTCCGGCTCTTTATAATCAATGTCGAGATATTCAATCAATCGTTGGTGCCATTGAGACAGCAAGGTCTTCGAATGAACGAGAATCAAGGTATTAACTTTCTTTCGGTCAATCATCGCCGCAGCCGTGACAGTCTTACCGAATGCTGTTGTCGCATAAAGCACTCCATTATTATGGGACAGCATTGCCTCAATCGCCTCCAACTGTTCTTCTCGTTCCTCACCCTTGAAAGTGACTTCTATATGTCTTCCGTGGTTCGTTTCATCGACAACATCAAATGCGACCTCATTATCCTTAAGAAATGCCACAATGGAATCCTCACATCCACGAGGCATCGCCAAATAATCTTCTGTAATGTCAAAGCACGAAATAACTCGTGGAATTGAATATGTTGAAAGGCGCATCGCTTGCTTGCTGTAGAATTCCGGGTTCTTGAAAGCCGCAATCCGCTTCAAGTGATTGAGGGCCTTGGCTGAAACAGACTTTAACGGAATATAAACTTTATCAGCCTTAATCATTGTCACTTTCCCATAAAAATCCTCTTTGCCAATATTTTGCGGAGTCGGAGTGACCCAAGGTTTACTTTCGTTTGATGTTGACAGTGGCCCCAATTCTTCTTGAATATGCCGCTTCAACAGAAAGTCCACCTCCTCTTCTTGCATCTTCCTGACACAATGCAAGAATGACCATTGATCCTTGTATGCCAGAAAATTCTCATCAACAAACACACTGTTCAATCTTCGCCGTGCCTTTCCTTGCAGAGGCAATGCCACAAGATTGCCTAATCCGCCATCTGGCAGACGGTCCTGATTCGGGAAGAAACGGTCGTATGACTGAAAAGACATCCTCCCATCCCTGTTCATCGCCTCAGTCAATATCGCATTGCCCAAACGTCTTGCCTTATAAGCCGGGACAGGAGACTCGAAGAATATCCACACGTGCGCACCATTTCCGGAACGGGATCGTTCTATGGCATAAGGGATATTCCAATCCTTGCAAACGCCGGTAAAAGCCAAGACATCTTCTTTATATCCGTGCGTGCAATTCTTGTCATCGAAATCCGTACAGAGAAACGCACAGTTATTGTCAGGCATAATGGCGTAAAGTCCAATTACATCGCAGCAATTCTCATCTTTACCCTCCAAATGTCTATATACATCATTGTAAGTGAGTGAAGCGAAACTTCTGTTTGGGCAGTAGGCGCATTTGTACTTCTTCTTGTCGCATATATTCAGTCTCCATTCATTTTTACATACCGGTTGATAGCCACTCTTCCCTGTCATCTTGCTGAACCATCTGCGTGCAAAGACATCTTCACGGCCTTTGAAATAGGATTGAAAGAGCTTCACTTTATCGTCAAGAGACAAACTTATGGTTGGAAGAATAGTTTGGGAAAATGCTTCGTCATCTACTATTTCCACAACGCTCGCCCCATAGGAGATACCGTGAGAGTGAAGCCATGTTTTTAACGCTTCATTCTCTTTTTGAAGCAGTTTACATTGCTGAAGCAATCGGCGGTATTTCTCTTGAAGATCGTCTACTTCTCTGTACATATTGTCAATAATCTGTCTGTGTTAATTTCACAAAAGTATTGTTTAATGACGATTTATGATACAACAAATGATTATATTTACAAAAATCCTTCATTATGAGATCCTACACACTGTTTCAGGAATATATCTGGCTTGTGAACATTATTCATAGGGCGCACGGAATCACGTTCGGGGAAATCAACCGGAAGTGGCTGGAAACCGAGATGAGCGAGGGAATAAGCCTGGCGCGCAGCACATTCAACAGGCATAAGGATGCCATTCAGGATATGTTCGGAATCTATATCGAGTGCGACAAGAAAAACGGGTTCAAGTACTACATCGGCAACGAGGAAGTGCTTGACGAGGATTCCATACAGAACTGGATGCTGTCCACCCTGTCCGTAAACAACATCCTCAGTGAAAGCAAAAGCGTGCACGACAGAATCCTGCTGGAGTCGATTCCTTCCGACGGCGAGAATCTTCATAGATTCATAGACGCTATGAAACGCGGCCTGCGAATCATCGTCCGTTACCGCCGCTATACATCTGAGTACGAGACATCTATGAATGTTGAACCATACTGCGTCAAACTATTCAACAGGCGTTGGTACGGCCTTGTAAAGTCGTTAAAGAACGGAGATTATTTCCTTCTGGCATTCGATCGCATAAAAAGCCTGGAAGTCACGGAAGAAAAATTCACTATGGATGAAAACTTTGACGCCGCCCGATGGTTCCGTGACTGCTACGGCATAGTGAAAGACACTGCCATCCCTGTGCAACGCGTTGTAATCCGCGCCTTCGGAAATGAAGCGTTCTATATGCGCGACCTGCCTATGCATCCCTCGCAAAAAGAAATCTCCCACTCTGATGAATATACAGACTTTGAACTGACGCTCAGCCCTACCGGAGACTTTCATACACCTCTGATTGCCAGAGGCGGAGCGATCAAAATCCTTGAACCTCAATGGCTTGCCGACACCATCCGCGACTATCATCAAATGGCGGTGGAGCGCTACAAATGAATATTTTGACTCTGTACCACGATTTGAGACAGCCTTATTTCATATTTGTACCCTAAACCAAATAAAACTACGTAATATGAAAAAGGAAAACAGACAGGAGATGAAGAGGCATCTCGCCAATTTCCACATCGCAGGATTCACCTACTGGGATGGCAATGAGGCTTTCGAGCACCTCAAAATCGGCACAAAACTCGATCTCGTCAGGGAAGAGGACAACCGCTTCGATCCCTATGCCGTCGCGATCTACTACAAAGATCTCAAGCTCGGTTTCATCCCGCGCGGCTCCAATCAGGAAATCAGCAAATACCTCGATATGGGTTGGGGTGACCTTTACGAGGTCCGCGTCACAAGAGTCTCCCCTGACGCGCATCCCGAGTCGCAAGTGGAAGTTGTCGTGCATATCAAGCGGAATATTCAGGAATAATCACATTATATCTGAATGAATCCGCAACCGCCAGAAGCCGCGTTTTATCATTTTAATGCTCCCGCCGCACGCATTATTGTCCTCGACGGGAGCAATATCGTATGTTTTTGCGCCACCTCTGTTCGCCGTTCAAACTTCGGCGAGTAAATTTATCATTTATAGTCAACCCATATAGATAAGCATAGGATATTTATCGGATTATCATTAAATTCGCTACCGAATAAAACTAAATATCCAAAACAATTATGGAATCCGGAAAAGGTTATGTTTACATATTGACAAATCCTTCATTTTTAATGTGAGACGTATAGCGGTTGTTATATTCATAATGATTCTTGCTTGCGTGGTGGCGGACGCGCAGTCTTACATCAGGCGCGGGAAGGATGTTTACTCGACGCCACTGTACAATTGGGACGGAAGTTGCCTGCGGGCGGGGAACAGTAAATATTCAGAGGTTCTGATTAATTTCGATGGTGAATATATCCGCCGAGGCGGCAGTCGCTATGGTGAGATTCTGTACAATTGGAACGGGGTGGAGCTGCGTGGCGGTCGTGGCAAATATGCCAAGGTGCTTTTCAGCTGGGACGGGAAAAACATACGCCACGGCGACAGCAGATATTCCACCGCGCTGTATAATTCTGACGGTCAATATATTCGCAAGGGTGAGGATAAATATTCACAGCCACTGATGAATATTTCAGGACCCGTTCCCGCGGCGGTGCTGATTTACATATTGCTGCTGTAGCACGCCGCAAAGTTGGCTACGTCTGTCTGAATTTTCATAATAGAAGCATTAATATAAAATATTGTATAATAATGAGATTGGTGATTCAAAGGGTGTCGCGCGCAAGCGTTGCCATTGAGGGCAGAACCGTGTCCGGGATCGGGAACGGGCTCATGGTGCTTGTCGGAGTCGAGACCGGAGATACGGAAGAGGATATGCGCTGGCTTGTGGGCAAGACTGTGGGACTGAGGATATTCAATGATGAGAATGGCGTGATGAACAGGGGTGTCGTGGATGTTGGAGGGGAGGTTCTTGCGGTGTCGCAATTCACTCTGACGGCATCCACCAAGAAAGGGAACCGCCCTTCCTACATTCGTGCCGCAGGCCACGATTTGGCAGTCCCGTTGTACGAGAAGTACTGCGAGGAAGTCTCGGCGGCGATCGGCAAGCCGGTCGGCAAAGGAGTATTCGGCGCGGATATGCAGGTCTCCCTTGTCAACGATGGCCCGGTGACGATAATCATCGACTCAAGGATTCGGGAATAGATTCACAGCCGCTCAATGAATATTATAACGTCCGTTACTACCCGCTGCTGTCGTAATGACAAACCTTACAGCAGTCGGGCGATCTTGGGGATCAAGGTGATGTCAGCAGGCAGCCATTCGACTGAACCGAGCTGTACGGCGGTGAGCCAACGGGCGGCCTCGTGCTCGACCAGATGAAGGTCACCGGAAAGGATGGTGCAGGCATAGCACTTCATCGAAAGGTGGAAGTCCGGGTAGTCATATTCAATGGTGTCAATCAGTTCGCCGACTCGGATCTCGGTTTCCAGCTCCTCGCGGATCTCCCTTCTAAGTGCATCCTCAGGACTCTCCCCCGCCTCGACCTTGCCGCCGGGAAACTCCCAACCATCCTTGAATGCACCGTAGCCACGCTGCGTGGCGAAGATTTTCCCATCTTTGAATATCACGGCTGCAACTACGTTTATCGTTTTCATTTTCAATGTCATTTAAAGTTAAACATTCGCTGACGTGATGTAGTCGTACAGATTCTTCTCTACCGGAGTTTCAATAGCAGTTCTTTCACATCTTGACCGAATGTACATCTAAGTCAATTGGGTACGCGCCGCGTACCTTTTCTTCATATTCTCTTTTACCGTTCTTCATAATAATACGAATAATCTATTCCTTTCATGAACATCTCCCTGTCATTCACCTTATCCGTCAGTGCATCTTTCAGAAGCCCCTTGATTTCCGTGCTATCCGCCACGCTCTTTTCCATTGCCGCAAGATAAGCATATTTGTCAATTTGGCTCCAATCAATGCACTGTCCAAGTCGCTTCTTCAGAATCAGGTCTAGCCAAATCCTCGTTGTTCGCCCATTGCCTTCACGGAATGGATGCGCCACATTCATCTCCACATACTTGTCAGCAATCTCATCAAAAGTCTCTTCCGACATCTGTTCAATGTTATGCAACGTCTGTGAAAGAAACGCTACAGGAGCGAAGGTGAATCCGCCTTTGGAAATATTCACTGAACGTATCTGTCCTGCAAAGTCGTACAATCCTCCAAACAGATAAGCGTGAATCTGCTGAAGTCCTTTTACAGTTCCGACCTCAATGCTATCGAGCAATGAACTCTCGAATAAAGTATAAGCCTTTGCTTTGCTCTTTCCGTCAATGGTATCTTCACCGTAAGTAAACCACTCAATGAATCGCGATGCCTTGTTGTTCGGCATATTCTTCGCCAACTCGATAACTCCAGAAGCATCAAGGACATCTGTCAATCTCATCTTCCCGTCTGGTGCTCGCAGTTTGAACTGGTTAGTGTCACTAACCAGTTCAACCCCATCCTTCTTCAACTTGCTCTTCAGATACTTCCAATAGTTCCTGTTCTTGGCATAGTCATCCTGCGCATTAAGCACACCGACAATGTCAAGCACACTGTACCACCACTTAGAATTCCCCTCATCCCAAATAGCCCGGACCTCTCGGTCGTCGAAGAAACGGATTGATATTTTGTTCATAAGCAAATTACAATCTTACAGTGCACACCGATAGTGCCTGATTTCGAATTGTAAAGTTAGTGAAAAATTGTTACATGCGACACTTTGCGTAACTTCTCCAGGAGTCCGTCATTCTCCAGATATCCATTCTCAAGTGCTAGTATCAGAGTACCATCGGGCTTATTATAAATCTTTCCGTGGAGAAGATAGAAATTTTGTTTGACGAATTCCTCTATTGTCTGAGAGAATGGCTTGATTGAATAAAAAGTGTATTTTGATTTCAGCCAAGGATTTCGTAAAGGCTCATTTTGAGGAATATATCGGCAAGATGTACCATACGGAGGGAGCGCCTTTCATCTGGTTCGCGTTCGACAAAGGGACAACCTCGCTTGATGCACTTCGCAAGGCTTTCTGCGAAGAGGCGTCAGTGGAGGCCGTTGCTTTGGGATAGAAGCTTGTTTGGAATGGTACAGGAGAAGGTGCTCTGGTGTACGAAAGGCAAATAGACTTGCCTTTCGTACAGGAAACTGGCTTCTGAGGTACGGAATCCTATTACTCATCAAGTGTTTTCCGGGCGAGTTCAAAGATTGCCGGGGAAAGGTGGCAGTAGCCGCCGGGATTCTTGTCGAGGTAGTTTTGGTGGTACTCCTCGGCTTTGTAGAAACAGCGGAGGGGCTGTAGCTCGACGGCGGATTTCCTGCCGGCTTTGTTCTCAAAGGAGCCGAGTACAGTTTCGATCACTTCCCTATCCTCACCGTTATCGTAATAGACGCCGGTGCGGTACCTTGTGCCTTCGTCCTCACCTTGTTTGTTCAGGCTGAACGGGTCGATCATATTCAGGAATAGATTGACAAGACGCTCCAAAGACACTTTCTCGGGATCGTAGCGGACGTGGACGCATTCGGCGTGACCGGTCTCGTCGGTATAGACTTGTTTGTAGGTCGGGTCGATTTCCCAACCGTTCGCGAAGCCGACTTCCGTGAAGACTACTCCGTCCACGAGTTTGAAAAACTTCTGCGCTCCCCAGAAGCAGCCGGCGGCGAACCAGATGTCTCTTTCCTTGCCGTAGAGCAAGGAGGTAACCTCCTCAAGATACTTTCTGTCAACTTCATCGAACGTGTTCAGATCCTTGCTGTCGATGTCAAGGACGGCGGCTATCCGGCCACGTTTCCTGCAAGGTACAACAATCTCGCTGCGGCTCTCGCTTGAGCAGGCTATGTGACCGGGGAACAGCTCGACATCGGGGACAATGGCAGTGCGCTCCTCGTTCCATGATGTGCCGCACACTCCCCTGCCCTTTGCGATGCGCATGCATGCCACAGGTCCTTGGAACGGCCCGAGCACAAGTTCCTCGGATGACGCCACACGGTAAAAACCTGTCCACCAGAAGCCGAACTCACTATTAAGCATCGCAACTATATTCGACATCCTCGCCACCTCGTCAGTCTCCCCGGCAAGAAGAGCATGAATCTGAGGCAATAGCGCAAGATATTTTTCCTCTTTTGTCATATTCATTAATCTTTCAGGTAAAGATAATGTTTTTAGTTCAATAATGGTACAATGCTCCCAAGGGCACTCCGCAAGGTATAAAATACCGGCACGGAATCATAATTCCACGCCTGCGTATTGTGTGCTGATATGCCGCCTATGTTCCCTAAAAGCATAGGCGGCATATTAACAGGCCTCTCACAATATTCTGTACAGGACATATATGCCGCCATATTTACAAAGCAGGGGAAATATTGGAGATCCAATGCCGTACGTCTGATTATATCTTGAATAAATTGATCTTTAACCGATTGCGAAGATATGCACGGCAATATGAATATACAGATATCAGAAAAATATATTGGATTTCTGATCAGATAACTTATCTTTGTCAAGATCAAAATAGATAGTCCCAAATATGCTGTTGGCAAACTTCATCATAGTCGGAATTGTGATTCTTATGCTCATCACATTCTCCATCTTTATCCTCATCGGCAAAGGGGACGATCTTATCGCCGGCTACAACACAGCGAGCAAAGAAGAAAGGGCGAAATATGACATCGGAAGGCTGAGAAAAGTCAGCGGCTACGGTTTGCTGCTCACATGCTTACCGACCGGCCTGCTTCCTTTGGCCGAGATGTCCGACATAATATTTTGGTCATCAATGATTTCTATGATAATTATAGCTATCGTTGTCACGATACTGGCGAACACCTATGCAAGGCGATAAAAACAAACAATAATTGATATGAGGAATATGAAAACACGAAGGAATATTCTCACCGCTGTACTTATGCTGTCTGTTGTGGCGTGCCGGAATGATGAAAGCTGGACCAATGCCGAGAAGAGTCTCATAAAGGGTGATGGCGAAGCTATGCGCGTGCTGACGATTTATGACAAGGCGGACTCGCTGGTGCTGCGGACGGAGTGCTCCGGAATCAGCACGAAGGAACTGACGAGTGATGAATATAAGATCCTGGCTGAGAAGATGGTGGCCACAGTGACCTCTCCGGAACAGGATGGAGTCGGCATCGCCGGGCCGCAGGTGGGAATATCACGCCGTGTCGTGGCGGTGCAGAGGTTCGATAAGGACGGTGAGCCGTTCGAGGTCTATCCGAACATCCAAATCACTTGTCACAGAGGTAAAAAGGCTCTTGGACCTGAAGGATGTCTCAGCATTCCTGGGAAGCGCGGCAATGTCGAGCGCTATCAGGACATCGACATCAACTACACCTCGCTCAAAACCTTGCGCGACACGACCGAAAGCATCAAAGGCTTCACCGCCGTGATCTTCCAGCACGAATGCGACCACCTCGACGGTATCCTCTACACCGACTATCTGGATGGCAACCAATAGCGTTTATATTCGTCATTCGTTTGATATAGAGACATTCATAATTCGGGAATAACTACTAAAAAGATATTGCTATATTCAAAAAATATAGTCATCTTTGCAAGGAAAGTCTGAATGCCGTGGATCGTTTGGAGTTCCACAACGCGATATTGGTATAGTCGTACTGATGTCGCTTTTTTGTTTTTTCAAAAATATCCACCAAAGTATAGACAGAGAACTCGGATGGGGTTCTCATCCTGAATATGTTCTCTGACTAACGTTTTACTGAACTTATATAACTTGGGAATATGATATGGTCATACGGCAAATGCTGTATGGCCTTTTTTTGTAATCAAAATTGTTACAATTATGGACACACAAACAACAAAGGAGCTGTTGAATGCTCCGCAAAGAGGAGAAATCATCCTCTATCAGACTGCCGATGGCAGGACAAAGATCGATGTCAAACTTGAAAATGAGACGGTTTGGCTGACGCAGGCGCAGATTGCCGCATTAATGGGCACAAACGTGCCGGCAATATCAAAACACATCTCAAACATTTACAAACAGGGAGAATTGGACAAGGGTTCAACCATTTCCAAAATGGAAATAGTTCAATGTGAGGGGACACGACAAATCAGAAGAACTGTTGACCATTATAATCTGGATATGATCCTGTCGGTTGGTTATCGTGTCAACAGTAAGAATGCTACGCAGTTCCGTCGTTGGGCGAACTCCGTCCTAAAAGATTACCTTATCAAAGGCTACGCCGTCCGCAATGACCTTGCACAGCAGAAATACGATGATCTGAAGGCTCTTGTGGATGTGATGGGCCGCACTATGGGGTATCTTGACTCCACGGACGAAGAGCAGATCAAGAGCATATTCGATGTAGTGAAGGACTACACTTATGCTTTGGACACGCTTGATAGCTACGACTATCAGACGTTGGGAGTAAAATCAACCACAAAGGAGTGCTTTCACGCCTCTTACGAGAATGCGATGGCGGTCATCAACGACCTGAAAGTCAAGTTCGGAGGAAGCGAACTTTTCGGACACGAAAAGGACGAATCCTTCCACAGTTCAATCGGTCAGATATACCAGACTTGGGATGGAGTTGACCTATACCCTTCAGTGGAGGAGAAAGCGGCTATGCTGTTGTATCTTGTTGTCAAGAATCATTCATTCTCCGATGGCAACAAACGCATTGCCGCCACACTGTTCCTCTGGTTTATGGAAAACAACAGGATCCTTTATGCTCCGGATGGACACAAACGTATCGCTGACAATGCCTTGGTAGCATTGACTTTGATGATCGCTGAAAGCAAGACAGATGAAATGGATACGATGGTAAAGGTTGTTGTAAACTTGATCAATGGCGACAACAAGTAAAATGAATATTCAGAGGGGAATATTACCAGATGCGGACCCTGTCCTCTGGTTTGACGTAGAGGGAGTCGGTCGGCTGGATGCCGAAGGCGTCGTAGGCGACATTCAAACCACCGTGATCGGCGATGTCTTTGATCAGTCCAGAGAGAGCCTTAACATTCTCGTCGCTGACTTTTGTCACGGTTCCCCACATAGGGTACTCAAGCGGCTGGGGGTTCAAGTCGGCCTAATGACCGGTCGCGTATTTGGCGAAGTCGTCTCCAGGACGCGCTGTGGTGTCCATGTAGGCGTAATTGATTCCGGCGGTCTTGGCCGGTTGGTTCAGCAGGCTCACGCGATGGCCAGACAGCCGCAAAGTAACAAAAATGACTTTTTCATATTCATTGATGCAATTTGAATTTTCCAGACGCAAAGATACGGCGGAAAAGTTATTCCTTATCTATGAATATGTGGACAATGGTAGTTGATAATATTTTGAATATTAATTAAATCAGTATGGGCAAGGTGGACATCCGAAATCAGACAACCTACTTCCTGCGTCTGAAATAAAGGATATAGAACACAACCAGAGACACAACAAACGTAGCAAGTCCGATGGCGCGGTTCCAAGAGTCAGGCAGCCCGAGCCCGATCTTTGCCACGCAGATGTAGGTCGTGCAGACAGCCGTCATAAACGCCGCCGGAATCATCGTGATCAGATAAGTCAGCCCCTTCTTGAACTTCACCAGATAAGCAGTCGCGGTCCACAACATAAACACGGCAAGAGTCTGGTTCGCCCATCCGAAATACCTCCAGATGACATTGAACCCGTTTTCATCGGCGATGTTGTACCAAAGCAACACCCCAGCGATCAAAAACAGCGGAATGCTGATCATAAGCCGATTGGCGACCGGTTTCTGATTCAGATGCAGGAAATCCGCCACGATCAGGCGTGCGCTTCTGAACGCTGTGTCCCCGCTCGTGATAGGAGCGGCGACCACACCAAGGATGGCCAGAATGCCACCTAAAACGCCAAGCCAACCTTTGGAAACCTTGACAACCACATCTGGAGCCGCGGCGGAAACAGTCGCACCGACCTCAGCGGCACCACCATCAAAGAAGAACCACGATGAAACGGTCGCCCAGATCAACGCCACAATGCCCTCAGTGATCATCGCGCCGTAAAACACCGGCCTGCCAAGTCGCTCGTCAGTCAGGCACCTGGCCATCATCGGACTCTGCGTGGCGTGGAAACCGCTCACCGCGCCACAAGCGATGGTGATGAAAAGGCACGGGAATATCGGCTGGCCGCTCAGAAGCCCCTTCGACTCACCTAGATTGCCAAGCCCGTCCCAAAGCTCCGGAAGCGAAGGCCATTTGACAAACAGGCAGACCATCAGAGCCAAAGCCATAAAAATCAGCGCGAAAGCGAAAACCGGATATATCCGTCCGATGATCTTGTCGATCGGCATCAGCGTGGCAAGAAGATAATAAAGGAATATCACCCCGACCCATATCATAATCGATATGCGGCCTCCATCCCCCGCGATGTCTCCGAGAATCAACGCAGGGCTGAACACGAACACCGTTCCCACAAGCATCAGCACAATGATGGAGAACGCCAGAATGAAAGTCTTTGTGCCTTTCCCGAGATATTCCCCGACCAGGTCAGGCAGTCCCGCTCCCCCGTTCCTTATGGAGAGCATTCCGGTCATATAGTCGTGCACTGCACCGGCGAAAATGCAGCCCAGAACAATCCACAGGTAGGCTGACGGTCCGAACTTGGCTCCCATAATGGCGCCGAAGATAGGTCCCGTTCCCGCGATATTCAGAAACTGGATCATATAGACCTTCCACGCCGGCATTGGAATATAATCCACCCCGTCCGCCTTGGTGATGGCTGGCGTCTTACGGGTCGGATCCGCCCCGAACCTCCGCTCCACGAACTTACCATAAAGAATATACCCGACCACAAGGGCCGTGAGACTGATCAAAAAAGAAAACATAATCCCAGTTATTAGTGACTTTCAATAGTTGCCACAAATTTACACAATAAAACGAATATGCCGTATCAATACATTCATGAAATTTTCTTTCCGTCAATATGTCAGCCTTCCGGAAGTAGCCTGATTTTTGAATTATTCGCACCGTGACTTTTAATGAATATTATATTATGAAATTCGTGGAATATCCTGAAGATAAGAAGACTGACTCTCCAAAGGAGACGGAAGGGCAGACCCGTGGAGGATGGTTTCCAAACGGGAACATATTCTGGACTATGGTGCTGATGTTCGCCTTTCTGGCATTGATCAACACATTCCTGTTTCCGGGAAGCAGGGGCAGCAGCGTGGTCGAGACTGACTATGGGACGTTCATCTCCGACGTGGATAAAGGTTTGGTCTATGACGTTGTGATTGATGGAGATAAGGTGTTATATTCAAAGAGTGCTCCTCTCACATATCAGGAAAAACTCAAAGGGCAGAGAGACACGACCTATGTCACCGGCGCGGTCACGGATCCGGATTTCGTGAGCCGCCTGTCAACGGCCCCGAGTCCCAACAAGGACGGCAAGATCCGTTTTGTGAAGAAACTCAACCGCGAACGCTCCCCTCTTCTGGATTTCATCCTTTGGTGGGTGCTTCCGGGTATGCTGATGTACTGGCTTCTGAGCTCGGCTATGAGGCGTGTCGGCAGCAATATGGCCAAAGGTGGCGGAATGGGTAATTTTATGCAGTTCGGACAAAGTGGCGCTAAAGTCTATGCCGAGAATGACATAAAGACACGTTTCTCGGATGTCGCCGGGCAGGACGAGGCCAAGGACGGGCTTATGGAAGTCGTGGATTTCTTGCACAATCCCGCAAAATATAACGAGGTCGGTGCCCACTTGCCTAAAGGGGTCCTTCTGGTCGGGCCTCCGGGAACCGGCAAGACATTGATCGCAAGGGCCGTGGCCGGAGAAGCCGGTGTCCCGTTCTTCTCGATGTCCGGATCAGAGTTCGTCCAGATGTTCGTGGGAATGGGCGCCGCGAAGGTCCGTGACCTGTTCAGCCAGGCACAGGCAAAGGCTCCGTGCATCGTCTTTATCGATGAGATCGACGCTATCGGAAAGAGCCGTGAGAACAACATCGGAGGCGGCAACGATGAGCGTGAGCAGACTCTCAACCAATTGCTTACGGAGATGGACGGCTTTGACGGGGACAAGGGTGTGATCATCCTTGCCGCGACCAACAGGCCGGACAGTCTGGACAAGGCTCTTCTCCGTCCGGGACGCTTCGACAGGCGTGTCCAGATGGAACTTCCTGACCTGCAAGGCAGAAAGGCAATCCTTCAGGTTCATCTGAAGAATATCAAGCACGAAGACATAGATTTGGATCTCATCGGACGCGCGACTGCCGGCTCTTCGGGAGCGGAACTGGCGAACATCGTCAACGAGGCCGCTTTGAGAGCTGTGCGTCTCGGCAAGAAAGCCGCCACGACCGAAGATCTTGAGGAAAGTGTCGAGGTCGTTATGGCCGGCGAGCAGAGAAAGAACGCCGTTATCTCAGCCGAGGAGAAAAAGATCATCGCCTACCACGAGATCGGACACGCTATGGTGGCCGCCGCGCAGAGCAATTCCGCCCCGGTTCAGAAAATCACGATCATTCCGAGAACTTCCGGAGCGCTCGGCTACACGATGCAGGTGGACGAGGGCGAGAAGTTCCTCTACAGCAAGGAATATCTTCTTAACCGTCTCGCCACCCTGACCGGTGGACGTGTCGCGGAGGAGATCATCTGCCACACCTGCACGACCGGAGCGTCGAACGACATCGAAAAGGCCACACAGATGGCCAGGGCTATGATCACGACCTACGGAATGAGTGACAAGTACGGAATGATGGCCCTTGAGACCAAAGGCAACTCCTACCTTGGCGGATCATCTCAGTTGGCCTGCTCGGACGAGACTGCCGCTGACATCGACACCGAAGTCCGCGAGATGATCGCCGCCGCCAAGAAAAAAGCCACCGACATCATCACCGCCAACATCGACAAGATGCACAAAAGCGCGCGGTACCTCCTCGAAAAAGAGACCATCACCGGTGAAGAGTTTATGAATATCTTCAACGGAGCGTAGTCCCTGGCATTTAATGCGCGGATTCGACTGCAAACACGACAGATTATCAGTCCAAAAGCAGGAATCCTGACCAGTAGTAAGGATCTGGATAACGCTGCCGTACGGTTTGGCGGGCTTTACGGAATGCATCATGGATGTCGCAGCCGTTGCGTACTACAGCCTTGTAGAACTCAGCCATAAAAAGCGAAGAAGCTACGTCGCTGGCCTCACCGACGTTGACAAGAAGGTAGCGGACACCAGCTTTCCTGAACGCCCTTTGGAGGCCATAGATTCCTTCCGGAGTCGCATGACCGAGGCCAGTCTCGCAGGCCGAGAGGCTGACAATGGTTGTTCCGCTCAGATCCATGGCGGCGATGTCGGCTGCGGTCAACTTCTCTCCACCAGCCATGATAAGGCCAGACATATTCATCGACAATCTGTAAGCGTCTGATTTGCTTTCGCTTCCGGTTGGCTCGCAATAGAAGCCGTGCGTCGCTATGTGGATCAGGTCCGGGGATTCTCCGCCAAGGGATAGGAATGCTTCCACCGTACCCTCCGGACCGGAATTTTCATGAACAATGGCTTTCCTCTTCAATGCCTTGGCTATGTTCCCGAGTTCTGTTGCGGTCGCGGCCAGCGGTGCATATTCATTACCATACTCCAGATTTCCGAAGAGGTATGCGGAGAGCCGTTTCTTGTGGTTGATGTCTTTATCGTTGATGCCCACAATGTCCCTTGCGGAAGACAATCTGACAATATTGTAAGCCTCCCCGAACAGTTGCCCATCGGTCAGCGCCCCAGCCTCGACTGGAATCATGTGGTATGCACCAGAAGGAACGAGGAACACATTGCCACCATGCTGAAGTTTTGATGAAAGCGATGCCAAGAAAGTCTTTACAACGCCGTTCGTCAGAGCTTCGAAACCATAGCGCAAAGAGTCCTGCGGACTTTCAACACAAAGACGCACCAGTTCCGGATGCGGTGCCTCTTTTCTGACGATGTAGGCATAATAAGCGTGCGATCCGTCATCGGATTTAAAATCCGCCATGTCCACGATGATATCGTGGTTCCTTAGAGCTGACCGGACAGCATTGGCGTCAATGTCAAGGAAGGTGCCGACATTTCCGTAGGCGGCACATTGACGTGCGAGCTTCGCATCAGTCAGCAGAAGCTGCCGGCTGGCCTCCTTGGCTGCGTCGGAATCAGAACCGAACCGGGACTCCATGGCGGCGAGTGTCCTTTGCGTATTCATAACTTTGCCGTAAAGGGCCATGTCCTCTGAAGAACCCTTGCTTTTGATGATGTCGTAAGCGCTTCGTTCTGAGGCAAGCAGGAGACCTTTTGACAATAGCAAAGCTTCCCATGCATTCTCGGTGAATTCATCAGATGTGTGTCCGGCCTTGAACCCGTAAGCGGTCATCCTGAACGTCACATCAAGGAAATTGTCGAGGTACGACTCTCTGGTCTCCGAAGGCAGGAAACGCAGCCTTTCGGCAATCTTTCTCGTCATCCTCTCCTTGACCTCAAGCAGGTTACGACTCCCCTCTTCAAGTTTCCCTGAATATGCCCGGATGTTAGCCAGATAGTTCAGCGCCGTGATGGTCACATCAGCGTCGTCTCCATAGACTTTCCTGCAGCCTTGATAGTATCTTGAATATTCCGCCTCACTCTCATCCAACCTTTTCGCGTTATACAACGCAGAGGCTTTCAATGATCCAAGCCACAATCTTTCTCTGTCTGAACCCACAGAGGCCATAGCCGAATCCGCCTTTTCGTAGTACCTCACGGCCTCGTCCCATTTTCCGAACCGTCCGTGAAGCATGCCGACCAATTGCAGGTGACGGCCTTCCATCATCGGATCGACACTTGGTTTACCTCCATTGTTCATGATGGAGTCAACGTATGACAAGGCCTTTGTTGTGTCTCGATGAGCCTGATAGACCTCGGCGACATGGAAATATTCCATCCCGACATCCGAACCGCTGTCCTTTTCACTGATTGATAGCATCTTCCGGCTGATGTCCATGGCCTCGGAGTATTTTTGTGTGGCCAGACACAACGGGCGGAGTCTGTTCAGGATCGCATACATCTTTGTGTCACGTCCTTGGGTGTCACTTGATGTTTCCAACAGCCCGATCGCATCATGGCACAAAGAAATCGCCTCGGAAGTGTGACCGGCCTTGACCGCATTGTCAATCTGAAGTTCCAGGCACATCAGCCGGACTCCTTTATCCGATGTCGCACTCATCAAAGAATCCACTTTGATGGACAATGCCGGAATCTTGTCCACAATGCCGTACTTGTTGAAGAGTCTGAACCTGTTTTTCAGAATGTCGGCAAGTTCTTCATCCATCCCTATGTCCAATTTCTTCTCAGCCTCGTCCAGACTGGCCAAAGCCCTGTCTATGTCGCCTTTATAGTCTTTGAGAAAAGACAACTCTGTCAGCGAAGCGACAGCCCAAGATCGTTCCCCGGCCTTGTTGTACCATTCCAATGAGGTTTCCAGATCCTTTTCGGCCTTGTCAAAATCACTGACCTCCATGTCATCCGCAGTCTGATGGTACCAGCTGAGGCCTATGTAGCGGCAAAGCGTCACGGTCAAGGCGGAATCAGCGTATGGCAACGCCTCAAGAAAACACTGACGACCTTTCAGATAGCCTTTGTCGGCATCATTAAACACGGCCACACCGGCTTTCATGCGTTCACGGGCGTAGGCCAGAGAATCGACGCGCTGTTCCTGCGCAGACATCCACAGCATTGCGGACAGCAGAAGCAAGGCTATTGATAGAATACGTTTATTCATTGGTGTTCAATATTTTATTCTCCAATTCATCAAGTCTTGACAGGAGATCCTTGACGAGGACCCTTGAATATTCAATCTCATCCTTAGATGGCTTCGGCTCAACCGAATGGAACGCTTCAATCGTGTCTGTCCCGATCGCTTGGCGGGTTTCTATGATCCGCTCGTGTGCCTCGGCTGTGTCACCGGCTTGGATGAGCGAGTCAATCATCTCAAAGTCCGCGTCGTATGACACGCCACCTCTGAGCACGGGCTCTTTCAAGGCCGACCCGGAAGGGTTTCTCAAGAATAGGAACACTCCGAACGCAATGCATGCCGCAAAGGCCAGTGATGCCACCAAAATTCTGGCGCGCTTCTTTTTCCTTGAATATTCAACCTCCCATCCGGCCATTGCCTCACGCTTTTGGGCGATGTCCCTGACCGCATCGGTGACCCCGTCCGTCAGGGCGTCCTTAGGTGTGTCATCTATCTCTTTCATATTCATTAGATTTATTGTTTGGGATATTCAGAAACCTTGATCCCGGCATCTGAGAATTTGTTCAGTATCCGTGCCCGCAGGATCGCCATGCACTTGGCTTTCGCGCTTTTGACTCCGTTATATGTTGTGCTTTCAGGACGTTCCGCCTGAATTTCCTCCAACGTCATGTCGTGGTAATAGAACATGGTCAGAATCTCCCGGCAACGAGGAGCGAGCATCATGACCGACTGCTTGATGATCATCTTCCGCATGGTGTCCCTGTCGTCGGCCCACCAAAGGACACTCTCGTCATCAAGTTCCCCGATGACCTCAAGAATCCTCCCTTTAGACCGCAAAACCTCATGGTACAGATTCTTCGCGATACGCAGGAAATAGCCGCCCAAGTCGGGAACCTCCGTCGCCTTTCCGCCACGTCTGGTCGCATAAACCTTACCGTCATCTATGAATATCTGTCCGTTCCCGATCTTCTCCCACAGAATCACGAACGCATCCTGAAACAAGTCATTTCTCTCCGCTTCCGCAAGGTGTTCAAAATGAGCGGCGTGTCTGTCAAAGCGATCACGACATTGCGCGTAGAGGTGCTTCTGAGCCTCCTCCTTCCCAGCCAGAACGCCTTTGACGCATCTGCAATCGGAATATTTCCTCAATGGCCAAGTCATTATCTTTTGAATATTTCCGAAAATCGCCGTATGTCCATCTCGCCTGTCAAGACTGGCGATTGCGGGTACCGCCCTTTCACGTCACTTCTTTGGTAGTAAGCGTCAAGCGTCCGCACCAAGGTCTCGTTGTCCAATCCCCTCATCTTTGGCCAAAGTGTGTGGAGCGCCAGAGTGAGCTTGCCGTGTCCGTCCGGATGCTCCTGGTTGAGCTGATAGTCAAGGCATGAACAGAGAGTCAGCCACTTTTCCGGCAGCTGCTTCCTTTTGTTCGCCCGATGCTTCCCGGGAATGACGAAGTTGTCGTACACACCCCTCACCACGTCGGCGCTTTTGCCAGACTTCCGTGTCGAGTCTCCTGCATGGCACGCATCCACCACCACCGCGATCAATCCGCTCTCCCCTACCTTTTTACGAATATTCATGAGCAGCACCCCGATCTCGTCATCGCATAGGTGCTTCTCACCTTGATCCTTGCCGCAGTACTTCCTGTAAGCGTCGTATGGAATCCACGACTCGTCCCAGCCGTCCTCCTCATCGCCGTCGATGTCCGTCATCCGCTGCCCATGCCCAGAGAAATGAATATACACGGTGTCGCCTTCGGCGCATCTTTCCGCCAATGCCTTGAACTCCTTTACAATGGCTGATTTGGTGGCTTCTTTTTGTGTCAGTGTCGCGATGTCGTGGAAAATGTTTAGTTTCAGCATGTCCACAACCAGCTTGACATCCTTGTCCCCATTGATCCTGATCCACTCCGGATCTTCGTAAGTCCCGACGCCTATGACCAACGCCCGCCTCGTCCCGGCAAGGGAAGACAGGCATAATGTCAATAACAACAGTGTCAAGGTTATTCTATTGCAAAGCATTAGATTGGATTACAGTAAATTCAAACAAGTTTTCACCACATTCTAAATCTTCATCGGTCGCTTAGCCCGCCGAAGCGCCGGTTCAGTTCTTTCCGTTCAGGTCGCCGAGCCTGTCGAAGCGCCAACATTGCAAAGGTAACATTTTTATCCGATTCTCTTCCCATGATTCGAAGACAGATAACATTCCCGGAACTGATTTATCGCCCGATGCCTGATGTTATAGACATTCGAGACATTGGTGTGCCAAAGCTCCGCTACCTCCTTGACCTCGTAGCCACGTAGAACCAGCAGATTCACCGCCTCCGCATACCGATGGTTAGGCATGGCATCCAGCACCATGCGTACGTCAACCCTGTCCACCACCCCCTTTGATGGATAACAAGGACATTCCTCCGGACACTCCCCCGGCAAAGAAGAAAACCACTTCCTGTGCCCCAGGAAGAACCTCCAAGCCACCGTTGACAGCCAAGTCCTCAACGAGCACCCGTTCCGCGCGTCGAAAGTCCTAATCCTCCGCCAATCATCCTGAGCCAAAAAGAGATAAAGCTCGCTGACCATCTCGTCATATTCAACACGTCCGTTGAACACCCTGCGTCGGATTGTCTCCAACATTCCTCTGAGTTCCCCATAAAAGTACCCCACGATGATCTCCTCATCGTAAAAATCTGACAGTTTCATAAGAGTAAAATTTACTTTGTTTACATCCTTATGAAATTTCAGCCGGTTTGTAACCCAACAATCCGCAAAAATTTTCAGGAATATCCCCGTTCCTTTAGTCATTGTTAACATCTTCTTCCTGTCACCTGGCTTTTGTACACAGGACGCCATTTCTTGTACTAAACAGCCGCACGGCATCGCTTGGTACACCAGAGGGTGCTCCCTATTCCTGTACCAACCGCCAATTACCGCATCATTGGTACGCCCAAAGTCCTTTCCCTGTACCAAAGCCACTCTTCGGTGTCACTTGTCCACGGAATGCCATTTTCGCCGGACAAAACAGCTCTTAATCAAGCTTTATCCACCAGAAGGCATATTTGGCCGGAAAAAAATGTCATGTAACGGCCAATCAACACATAATTCCCATTTTATACTTGCTAATCAGATAATTCTTTTTACCTTTGCGATTGGATTTTCATGGCAAGGAGAGGCAAGCTCCGAGCTGATAGAATAACAGGGTTTGAATTAATGTTCTGCCCTGTTTTTTTAGTATCACGGACGAAGTAGTCTTCATGAAGCCGCTTCCAGCTTTCCAACTTGCTATTTCATATCAAGAAGATATCGAGATTGTATTATGTATCTATTTGATTGATAGATGAAACAATATTACCATATTTGTCGCAAAACAGGGATTTTATGCAGTTGAAGAATAGCAAGTGAACCATTGAAACTGTCATCGAGAAAGAAGTCAATGTCATCAAAAGGTGGCAAACGGCATTGATATGGATAGGATTTGCGACTCTTGTCTTTATATTTGGACAGTTTATGTTTGTTCTGATTTTCAGAACCCCATGATAGTCACACTGTATTGGGACAATCGGCGCACTTCTGTCTCTTCTTGTCACATATGTTCTGTCGCCATTCATTTTTACAAACCGGTTGGTAGTCACTCTTTTCTGTCGCCTTGCTGAACCACCTACGAGCATCTTCCCGTCCTTTGAAATAGGATTGGAAGAGTCTCACCCTATCATCAAGCGATAAGTTTATTGCGGGAACAGACAAACAGGAATATGGGTTGTCTCTTATTTGCTCAAGCATATCCCCCGCATAATAGATGCCATGAGAGCGGAGCAATGCTTTTAATGACTCATTCTCTTTCAGAATCTCATCATACCGAATAAGCAGTTGATTATAATTCTTTTGAATATCATTCATTGAACACTATCACCATTATCTGCATCGTAAAGTTCTTTATAATTTTGTGTTACCAACTTTTTGCTTGATAACTATAGAATTATAAACTTTTTGAATTAAAAGTATCAGCCTCTCCATGACTCACATAGCCAAGTTGGTTCGAAACACAGTGAGTATTTCCTATCACTTTATCTATGTTTTGATGGGGATGACCATATATCCAATAGTTTATGCGACTATAAGCGATGAAGTTTCCAAGTTCTGCAGTGAAGGCTCCGTTTATCGGACTTCCTATGAAATCAGGTGATACCAACTCATACGATGGTACATGATGGGTTGCCACCACGATGTGTTGAGCATGACTTTCGGCAACTGCTCTTTCGATGAAAGTACGGCATTTCTCGTGCTCTTGATTAAATCGCTAACTATTTATCACACCACCACCAACCTTAATACGATAGAAGTCATTAACCATACGCTCTGTTGCAAAAGCATCCTTAGGTTCAATATGCCCCCAAAGTGTTGAGACGATAAGGTCTGTATCTTCCGATAGATGAACTACTGCATTATAATAACATTTCACATTAGGACGTATGCCCAAACACCAACCTTCATAGAGCTGTCCGAGGTCATATCCTTTGTAAAACTCATGATTGCCAGGTATTACTATCACTTGCTTATAATTCTTCGAAGCCCAATCCCAGAAAGGATGTTTGAGAAAACTTTCATCCCCCAAATAGCTAGTATCACCTGCCAACATCAAGATGTCAGCTACAGGTTGAATCGGATTATTCTCCAAGTAGCGAGTATTCTCTATAAACTCCAAATGTAAATCTGAAGCATATTGTATCTTTACCATAACTACAACATTGATTTCTTAAGTTGTTCGACAATTTGTTGACTCGTCACATTGCCAAGTCCTGCCGACTTGATGAAATCGGCATTGGGCAATTCCTGCATGATGGCAGTACAAAAACTACCAACATCTGCTTTTAAAGTTTCAGGCAATTCATATCTGTTTGTTGGAGTAAGCATCGCTGCGAGACGAAAGACATCTTTCTTGTGCTTTGCTATATGCTTGCTATCCACGCTCTCGCCCTTGGCTTTTCTTTGACTCAAATCCAAGAAAGCTTTACTCTTCAAGCAGATAAGACTCTCTATGTTGGCTATATGCACATCATCTTCTTGCAAGCTATGTTCTATCGTAAAACGATAATAGTCATCATCCATGAGTATCGCCGATAAACTTGAAAGATCCTCATCTACAGGAATCGGTGTAATACGAGCTTCCTCCGGAAAATTCATCAAGCCAAGACTACGGGAGAAGAGTTCAACTTGATATGGAAAATCAAGATTGGATGGCTTCATGAAGCGAAAATATTCATGTTTTGGTTCAACATTTTCATTTATTCCCTTGTTACGTCGTTCATAATTGCCACTTTTCACGAATTCCCAGAATTTAAGGACAAACTCAACAGACAAAGCCTCGACTATCAAGATGATGTCTATATCCTTAGTCGCGCGAGGCACTTGGGCATACAAATCCTCATGGATTTCACATGCCGTACCGCCGATTATAACATAGTTGTCCTCAAAACCTTTGAAGAAGCGCTTGAATGTGCCTATTCCTCTTACCATGACATTTCATTTATTAATCGTTCCAACTCAATTTGTATTCGTTCGTCTTCATTATTTATCAATGAAAGATAAAGCGATAATCTATCAACCGCTCCAGACACGCTAAACATTCGCGGATTATACTTCCATACTTGTATTTCGTTCTGTCCAAACTGTTTATCTGTTGGAATATTCAAAACTTTTAAGTCTTTTTTAGAGATGGCGCAACACTGCTTTGGTTCTTCATTGAGCATAGTATAGGAAGCCAAGGCATTAACTCCACTTATCATTTGTCCTTCAAGTGGTGCATCCGTATAATAAATTTGCTCAATTGGAGAAACCAACATCGGCAATGCTTTGTCCCAAAGTTCCCTGCCACTTAACTCAATCTGTACAGTCTTGGTCTTTACTCCCTCCTGCTTAATTAGGTCTTTGGTGACAAGCCACCTTAACGCCCGATTGATTGAAGCGTATGATACCGAGAGCTTATCCGCAAGTTCATAGCTGGTCTTTCCCGATATGGATTCCACTTCCAAATGGTAAAGCAACAGGCATTGCGTCATCGGTGTAATGGAATCTTTAATGTCACCATCAATTACTTTGTCATTCTTCAAATCAAGCAAAAGTGATGGAATAAACATCTGTTTGTCAGGAATTACGAAATTCACTTTTTGAGCAATCAACCTACCCACATTATAAGAATGCAGATGCTTAGGCACAAGAACCGTTATTATCCCTGTTCTCTTTTGAATGATATCCAATTGTTTCTTCGTCATAACAGGTGTTATCATGTCAGCATCTTCAATATAGACAAAAATGAGATTCTTTCCCAATATTTGCCCATGGTACAACTTAAAGTTACCAACAATGGACATCGGTAATAAATCCAGCACGCTTTTGCATACTGGTTTCGCTACAACATCTTCATTTATAACTGCACCTATATAGGTAGTCATTCTTTTTATATACTCATTGTTATTGCACATAATCATATAATAAAGATTACGTGCAAAAATAGTGATTATATTTTGAATATCAATAAGTAAAATTCAATAATAAGATTTATAAGGGATAATTATTCGGAGCGTATGAACATCTCATTGTCTCCGGCATCTGTGCTTTACCGGCGCTCATGTCCACTCAAATGCGGATTTCGGTGGACAAACCGATAATGAATCAAGTTTTGTCCACCGAAAGATATGTTTGGCCGGAGAAAACTCACTCTTGGGTGAGTAGATTGATGTGCTTTTCAGGAGACACAACTGACAGTTGTATAATTCTGATATTGTTATTAACATTCGCAAATGTCATAGATTTCTTATCAGAGATTCAACAACGGCAAGGAGGTCGATTTATGAAACAGAAAACACTTGAGTTCTTGACGAATAACCAGAGCGAAACTCCGTCAATGTGGCGCGAGAAAGCTCAATGGAGGCGAGACAACTAGTCATGGTTACGTCATTCACAAAAAATCGCCGTAAGAGTCTTATTGCAAATGAAGCAGTTGGGACTGATACAGAAAGCCTTGGCGGAGCGTATGAACTGCACCCAGCAATACATCTCTAAGATTCTGAAAGGGAAGGAGAATATGTCTCTCGACACACTCTCCAAACTAGAGAAAGCGTTAGGTATCACCTTGATTCTTGATGAGGAATATGACAATCTACCAATCGGCATGGTGGCGGAAGACATGCCGCCTATTCTAGATGACTGATGCGGTATTTGGACAGTCATGCGCAGTATGTTGTAGGTTTTCGCTATGTCAAACGACAAAGATGGTCAAAATGCTTGCGTGAGCATTTACCGTTCTCGGTTACACTACCATCTTCATGTATGGCTAAAAATCCAACATTTTCGCCCTGTCGAAAAAATGCACCAATAAAGAAATATTCTTTTGGTGGTAATGGACCGGGACCAGGCCAACAACATTCTCTGAAATTGGATATCTCATCATATAAGAAATCAACCATAACGTTTCCATCGACATCAACTATCCCATATAATGCCTTATCCGCGGATTTGACAATTCTATACTCTTGCATTGCCGCGAGGATTGATTCGCTGTAATCGTTTCTAAAGTTATTACAATGATTGATTGCAGAGGGTCTATCAATCAACTGCGTGAGAATGGCATCGGAAGAAGTTTGCCGCTTGGATTTTTTTGATTGAATATACACAAAGTATGCAAGAATAGCCGCGCCTAAAGTGGCTATTGCTATAATAATGCTCCAAAATTCAGTTCCCATAGAAATATAACATCTATTTTGCGTTATCGTTTTACATATAGTTTATAAAATAAATGACCGTAGTCTCAATTATTATCATACTCCACAAAGATAGATTAATAACATGATTATTCTCAACATTACCTAAGACTATCGTTCCGACAACTACGCCTAAGAGCCAGCATAATATAACAGACCACCAGACAGGATAAGTATAATTGTCTAGAAAGAAAGTCATACACCAAAATGCTGGATACAAACAATGTATTCCTATAGCTGCTAATTGAAATAAAGATAATAGACATCCTTGTTCACCTTCATCATCTTTTGTCGGATCTGCTGACTTCTTCCAAACCACATTTTTCCCTTCGAGAATATCGTTTGCAAAGTCTTTGATTCTTCCTGCGGTAGGTCTATCCCATGTATTATTCAATAGGCATGAGCGCACAAGTGATTTAAGGTTATCCGACCAGTTACTTGACATTTCCGGGCTGGCGGCACCATGAAGAACCATAACACCACCCTGACCGCAAAAAGGCAATTCGCCTTCCGCTATCTCGAAAATGGTCGCACCCAACGCCCAGATATCAGTAGCCTTGACGGCATTGGGATGCGCAGTAAACATTTCCGGCCCCATATAAGCAACAGTTCCGGATGAATTGTCGGCATCATCGTTACGTTTGGAATTCTTGCGCAAGGTACTTTCCATCTTAAGACTTATACCGAAATCTGAAATCAAGAAATTGCCCTTGGAATCAGCTAAAATATTATCCGGCTTTATGTCCCGATGAACAATGTCTTGACTATGAAGGTATTCTAAACCAGCCGCAGTGTCTCGAATGAATCGCCATATCGCCTTCTCATCCTTAGTCCCGATTAACCCGGACGCGGAATTTGGACAATACGGCATAACAAGGTATGGATGATTGTCGCTAATATCAAAATAGTTGGTGTGCAGAAGATTAGGATGATTAAGCGAATATGTAAGCAAAAATTCCTCCTTAAATTCTTGAATGCCATTTTCATCCAATGCGATGTAGATCTTGATGGCCACGTCAACGCCTGTCGTGAGATCCTTTGCGTGCCATACTTCGCTAAATAATCCACGCCTTACTTTTTGTATTAACTGATACCTTTTATCCATATGTTCGATGATTCCTTGACTCATCTATGCACTGATTCTTAAAAGTAACTCAGATCATCAATGCGTAAAAATCAATCTCTCTAAAATGCCAACCTTATTTTGACGCATCTATACAATGGAAACGTTGATTTAATTCTTCTTCAACTACTTTTGTGACATCTTGCATAAATGCTGTCTGACCAAAATATTGTATAACATAGTATGGGATGATTCCCATCAAATATGCCAAATGGGACTATTATATTCTAGAACATATACTTTCGTGGAGATTTTTTGACCATCTTTTGATTTGTCGTAACTACTCAGGTACCCCGGCCACCGGTATTTGGCCGGGGTACCTGAGTAGTTACGAGAAATCTATATAGGAGTTGATTATCTTTTCACTTACCACGCTGTCACTGAAGCAATTATGACAGAACGGACACTTTGGATGCAATACTTTGTCAGTCAATAGCTTATCCACAACCGTAGTCAACTGCTATATAATTACCCTATTTAATTGTGTAAAACAAGCTTTTCATCTATAGTTTTTAGAGATATGTGGATCGCTCTAACAATTGCATATTAATCAGTATGCCTTTGTAGCATCATCCTCTCCAATATAATCCATTAAATCCCAATATGAAGTGTCATCTTTCTTTATTTGCAGGATTAGATACAAAATCACACATGGAATTATCGGAAAGAAAGTAGCGACAGATATCGCACTGGTCAGTATATTTATGATGATACCGGCCATGACCATCCCTGCTATTAAATAAAAACCTGATTTTCTCCATTTTAGAAGTAAATAGTATCCAAAGACCAAAGCGGCCGATTGCAATAGCCAAGCAATTCTTAGCCACGTAGGCTCCGGTGTCCCTGTCCATAATCCTTTTGACGAAAACAACAAAAGGAAATATACTATTACAGATATTATATTGACCACAAGCCCCAAATAGAGCCAAGAAGAGATAAACCAATGTCTTTTAACAGTCATATTCATAATGTTCTTTTTCACGTTTATAAATTCATTTTTCTGACAATTGCCTCCGGGATCGCTTTCTTATTCACAAGTATGTTCGTTGTCTTGTAGCGCACGTACTCTTTGCTTACATACCATACGCCATTATATGGTCCTACTTTTCCCCAAGAATTCTTGACCATATAATACTCTGTCCCATTCTGATCCTTTGCCTTACCATAAATATGCATCCCGTGATCGTCTGTCGTGGAATAGTCATCAAATGCATCTTGCCGCATCTTCTGGGTCACTTTCAGTTCAGGACAAGGTGTCAGAGCGTAAATTGGTAAAGAGCCATCGATATCATCTCCAAGCCAATGAGCCGCATCGCTACCTTTCGTGTCTTTTTCCATATCAGGAACAACGCCTATTCCCGTTGATGTGAATCCGTCTTCACTTACATCACTTGCCCATGCCACGGTATAACCGTAATCTATCGCATTATCAATTATGGCGATTATATCGTCTATAGGAACATTCATAGTCCTTATTCCACGCCAATTGTCAGGAACGTCATAAGACATTGATTCATAAAAAGGAGAATAAGTCCAGGATGATATATCAACATAATTATCAAGATTAATCCCTAATGCTTCCATATATGACTTGGGAGTATATTTTTCCCCATTTTCCACAAATGTGTCAGGAATTTCACCAAGATATGCGGCTGTCATGTCGCGGAATCCTTTCTTCCATGCTGGTGTTATTCTTTTGTTAGGATTTTTTACTATTACAGACACTATCGCTTTTAAAATCTCATCCATTTCAAAGTGAACATGCTGCGTTGTTCCATAATTCAACCCAGGCATGATATGCTCAGGTACTATACCATACTCCTTCAGCACTGTCATGACATCATTGAAACAACTGCCCGGTCCAAAATTAAGATTGCCATGCAGCCTTACATATTTAAGTGCTTTATCATAATACGCATTTGACACAACGAACATCTCACTCAGGTCATATTCCTCTCCTGTTGCACGAAGTATTTCTGATTCAATGAATGAGAGACCACTAAAACACCAACAAGTGCCACTGGATGATTGATCCTTTATCGGTGTTATCGGATTCTTAATAATAGTCTCGAACTTATATGGCTCATAACCTTTCTTTTTCATATGTCCATTAGCAAAAAGACAGATGAAAAAAGAAAGAAGAGCAAGTAGAACTAATTTTTTCATAATCATATTACCTTGAAAGTTTTACTCCCGATACAGTAATCCCCATACCATATCTCAAATCTGTATGTTGCCGCAGGCCAAAATCCGGAAGTTTTCGATCCCCATCCGGATAAGGTAAATGTCTGTGTTGAAGAACCACTGATTGTGATTTTATTTGAATATGTATAATTAATCGGAGAACTGCTGCCTGTCCTTAATTCATTATCCTTGTACAACTTAACATAGAATGTATATGTCCCCGATGATTTGAATGGCTTAATCGTAATTTTGGGCGTCAAGTACTTGGTTTTGAAATCATATATGGTAGAACCATAATCTTGTATGATATTGCAATCTTCATCCGTGTTTGCGACCTCGATTTTTGTCACAATGAATGGAAAATCAGATATTGATACTGTTCCTGCCACGGATCCCGAACTGGCATTTTTGCATTCATTAATAAAATCAGAATCTACACTTTTAATTTGAGACAATACCTTGTAGAATGATTCCTTGAACAGTTCCGAATCACGAAGAAACAGTTCAGATCTTATACTACAGAAATCGTCAAAGCATAATACTTTAACTCCTTTATATCTGTTAAGTTCCTTGCTCGCCATAAGGACATTTTGCAAGGAGTATTCATCAGGGTAGCGACGTTGTGTATATAACGTCACATACATCGGGTTTTCATCTTTTGATGAAATTGTGATATAGTACGAAAGACCCTCAGATTTAAATTTTATATCATCATCTGTGTCAATTTCCGGCATGAATCCTTCTTCTTTCAAGAATGACAAAATATCAGAACGCAACGCCTGCTGTTCAGATGTTAGTTTATTATCTTCTGCGAATAAGGATATTGACGCGAAAAGTGTGACAGCACTTACAATGTATAATAATATTCGTCTCATGATAACTACTTCTTCGTTGTTGACAATACACGGCCTTTACCATCCTTTAAGATTCCTTTCACTACCACGCCGCGTGGGATTTCAAGTTGCTCTTTGAGATATTGAGTAAAAAGTTCAAGGACTTCACTATATTTATCTATAGAACTGTTAGTCATGTCATATTTGGATTTTGGTGAAGCCATCACAATCTCCACAAGTGAGGAGTTAACAATCTTTGCTGATTGAATTACCAGATTTTCAGCATCTTCGCCAAGTTCCAGAGGCAGATTGTCAGCAAAATCTGATACATCTTTCTGCCAATTCTTAACAGCGACCCACTCTCCATTTATGTATTGTGTTTGAAGCAACATTTTTCCTGCGGAACTATAATACTTCTTGTCTCTAGGAGATTGATCACTATTGTATGTGAAGACAATCCTTGAATAACCGTATGAGCAATTTGCTTGGTTACCTCTGATCCCCAGATATAATAACTCTACGCATTGCTGATTGTCATTGTATTTATAGACTTCCTTATGATACCCATTAATGAGCATCGGCTTCCCGTCCGTATCATAATAAGATTCACTCTCCTGCTTATTGGCAACGGTATATGACTTAACAATCTTATGATATCCCTCCTTACAACGCATAGGTCTCTCTTTTTCATCAAAGTACGCAGACCACAACATATTGTCTTTGTTGTCATATTCCATCTTCATAAAAGACCATCCGGTTTTAGGATTCATAATAAGTTTGCCTTTGCCATCAAAAGAAGCAAGATAAATTATGTTTCCGCGTCTATCGTACTGAACGGCACCTTCCGGCACCATAGCATTAGGATCTGTAGGGGAACCGTTCTTGTCGTAGAAATATTGGCGAACAACCCTACCATAGTTGTCATATTCAGATGAGATGCAGGAGTAGTTACCGTCACTACCAGAATATGCCGCCGGCTTGTTGTCTTTATCAAAATAAGACACTTTCACCTGCTGGCCTTTCTCATTGTATTCAGTACGTTGGATACAATAATTGGCATTGTTGTAGTTGGTCAATTCGCCTATGGTATTGTAATAACATATTTCAACACATTGATTTCTGGAGTTGAATTTCTGCGAATATTTATGGTAATTCATGCTGTTTGTCGCAGGCTGGTCATAAGCATTGAACAAGGCATATTCAATCAAATTATCCTTGTTGTCGTATTTGTAACGTGAGATCAATTTCCCTGACGCAAGCTTCTGATCAACGCCAACAGGTAAATCTTCGATAATGTTCCCATGGCTATCAACCTTATAATCAGTACCCGCAATACCATCAACGAGAACCAATTTATTGTTATCATCATAGTACCGGTAACTTAGCATATGTCCCATATCATCAAAGGTATGAACTCTCCGTGCGTATCCTAGATATCCTTTTGTGAGTTTTCCCTTTGTGTCATAGAATCTACGTTCTGTTTCATTACCACCGTCATTGTAAGTAAGGACAATGCCAGCGATACCTTCGCTATTTAACACGGGTTGTCCCGTTTCGTCCAAATACTCTTTCTTTGTGATATTTCCACGCAAATCCCTTTCGAAAATATACGTGCAGACATTGTTGTTGTCACGGGTAGGAAACAATTGTACATCAAGATTAGACTCTTTGATAACATTCCCCATCTTATCATACTCACGTTGCCATCCGGCCACTCCTGAATTCAATTCGCATGGTTCCCCATCAATACCATAGAAAACAATCTTAACAGCATGCCCCAACGTGTCATATTCAGACTTGACTCCGGCGTATCCCTCTGGGTTAAGAACAAGATCTCCATTAAGGTCGTAGAGCCATCTTTCAAGTTCGTTGCCATGCGGATCGTTCACCATTCTCACATAGGAATTACCATTGTCAGTAAGGCATGCGACTCCAGTTGCATCTTGGTATTCCATTTTATTGAAAAAACCATTTTCATCACACTCCGTGACGCTGATTGCAAACCCTTGTTTGGCAGAGAATTCCACATTCCCATCTATACCGAGAAATGACTGTTTCCTAATATATCCGTTATCATCATATTCCGTTTTGACCCCTGATACGCCATACTTTCCAGGAATCATGAGCTGCCCATCAGATGTCTTGAAATATTGTGCTATCTCATTACCGTACTTATCGTATTCATTCTCACATAAACCAGTTCCATCTGAATCATCCAACGAAGGTTCACCATCAATAGTAAGGTATCTGGAACTAATCCAATTATCCTCTTCGTCATAAGAAAACAACTTCTTGCCCATTCCCCATTTCGTGGCTTTAGGAGAGCCGTCATAGGCCAAATATGACTCCTCTATTACACGTCCTTTGCTGTCACGGACATATTGCTTTCCGTAGATTCCGTCTGCATCTCCAACCAAGATGTTCTGAAACCCTGCATAACGTAATGTTGTAACATATCCATTCTTATCATACTCCAGTAGATACCTTGAGATTTTACTCTTATATTGATTCTCATCAAAAGCATGGATATAACCTACTGTCTGACTCCCAATGTTTTTTTCAGTACCGTATTCATCATCAAATTGGAAAACAACAGTGTTAAGCTTCTCATTATAAGATTTGATGTACAGAACCTGTCCATTGTGGTCCTTGACTTTTACCCTGCTTAATCGGTTATCATCGTTATAGTAGAACAACATATCAAGAGGACGATCATACCTTTCAGACTCTCCATCAGGTATAATAGTCCCTATGCTGTTAACATGTGAGACCCTCTGTAGCTTATAGTGTCTTGACTCGAACTTGTACATACGGTGTACATGGCTCTTGTCAGAGTTGGAGATTTTCCCGATGCCTTGAGGAATACTCCATTTTTCGGCATAATCCTTATAGTAAAACACTTTTACTCTATTGTAATCCCATACGAATATTCCAGCACCAACGATGACGGCGGCGGCAGTGGCTATGCCCAATTTACCCCACTTGGAGACAACAGGAGGATAAATAGCATTGTGAAGTGCTTTTTTAAATTCCGAACAGGATGCGTAGCGTGCTTCCGGTTTTTTGCTTGTCGCCTTATCCACAATCGCTTGTACTTTGTCTGAGACATACTTATAGTAGGTCTTCATCCTCGGTAATTCGTCATCTACAACATGTTTGTAGATTTCATGTTCAGTGAGTGTTGTTGTATCATACGGTGGATTTCCTGTCAACATCTGATGCAAAAGGACACCGAGTGAGTAAATGTCCGAACGCTGGTCCAGAGGCAAACCCTTGACTTGCTCTGGACTCATATAAGAAGGTGTCCCCATTATCACATCCTGATCAGCATCGGATCCTTTTTCGCTCAAAAGCTCAGAAATACCGAAATCCAGAATTTTGGGGGTACCATCCTTCGTTATGATAATATTCGCCGGTTTGATGTCCTTGTGAATAATATTGTTTTTATGCGCATAATCAAAAGCATCCAACAGAGGCTCAAAGAATGAGCATATCTTATCTTCTACTATAAGTCCAGATACATTCTTGATGTACTCTTCCAAGCTATACCCGTCAGCATACTCCATAATCAGATATATACTCCCCTCCTCATCAACATGGTAATTGATGAAATGAACAATGTTAGGATGATTAAGGCGTGCCAATTTATCAGCTTCTTTAGCGAAAGTCTGGCGGGAAAAATCATTAATCATGTTGGAATTAATGATCTTAATGGCCACTTTCTGTTGCTGGATATACTTGTTCTGAGCCAAATATACACTCCCCATACCTCCCTTACCTATAAGGGAAATGATCTTATAATTAAGAATTTCTTTGCCTATCATAGTAATCAATGCTATAACTTATTATAAAGCGCCGACCAAGCCTCCGATGAATCCGATGACAAAACTGAGCACAAAACCAATTCCGGCAATGATCGCGGCCTGCTTAGCTTTTTTGTGTTCTGCATCATTCCATACAAAGTATAATATGAATCCGACAACCGGGAACAGAAATGATACTATTCCCCATCCAGCCCCTATGTTTTCGTCACACGTTGAAGGTTGTATGAATGTTTCTCCACCAGTCCCAATGCCATTTTGCCCATTCACTGGTGTATTAGGAAGAAGCATCAATACTTGAGGCCATGGAAGAGGCACCTTATTGGCCAAGAGTACAGGCGTCCCAGGCGCAATAACAACTTTTTCATTGTGATAAACGCGACCATTTATGGTAGTTCCGTTTTTACTTAAATCATGATACACATATTGACCATCCACAAGAGATATCTCAGCATGTTTTCGACTGACGTAGCCATCTTGGATTACTATGTCACAATTCAATTTTCCGATTGTTATCATTTTCATTAGTATAATTTATAGTTTAGAAATTATGATTGTGATTATATTGAAGAGAAAGCCAAACCATGCAAATTTATTTGCCTTTTTTGATTTTCGTGGGAATTTCTTTTTCCAAATACCGCCTAAAATCCATCCAGCAAGTGGCATTAGGAATGATACTATCGCAGCTCCAATAGAAATCTTGTCGTCTATTATAGTTGGTGGTTGAGGAGGTACTGGAGTAAGAGGTGTAGTGGGGCTTCCCCTTTTTTCAAATAATATTTTAATGATCTCCTGCCAATTTAATGTATAATCCGCAAGCCCCGCAAGCATCACGGATGGAAAAGCCGTGGTATTGTTTCCATATGAAAACTCAAATGAAGAATGTTTGATCATCTTCCCGTCAACTCCGGTCCCGTTTGTACTCATATCTCTGATTATCACATGAGTAGAGCCTGTTCCAGGCGTGAATAGGAGTTCCAGATGGTGCTTGCTCACATACTCCCCCGGAATATTAATGTCGCATCCTGAACGACCTACCGTTACCACATATTGTTCCGTGGATGATTGTGTATATGATTGAGATTGAATGGCATGTTTAAACTCTTCGGTCGTTTGGAACCGACGAAGCATGTTTTTATCCACAGCTTTGAGAATAGCATCTTGTGTTCTCCTGCTTACATTGATTCCTTTCTCTGACAACAAGGGAAAATCATTGTCAAGGATTGCGCATACCGTTTCGTAATCATTTGACTTCTTTGCGATTGCATGTGAGCCGCAAAGCATGTAATGAAGGAGACATCCCAGAGAATATATGTCTGTTCTATAATCAATGTTCAATCCGTTCGCTTGTTCAGGACTCATATATCCATCAGTGCCAACAACTCTTCCTATCGTTTTTCCCGTACTTGTTTTGCTGTCTTTCGCGATACCAAAATCTATGACGCATACAGATCCGTCTGGACGAATCATGATATTGGATGGTTTCACATCACGGTGTATACAGGAATTACGATGGATGTAAGTGAATACATCCAGCAATTGCGAAAATAAAGAGATCGCTTCATCTTCACTATACGGGCCATGGGCCGGATTTTGTACTATCTGAGATATGGTATTACCTTCTATGAACTCCATAGGCAAATAAAGGTTGCCATTAGAATCGGAAAAAGGTTCATCCACTATGTTGACAATAGAGGGATGTGACAGCTTTCTAAGAGAGCTGACCTCATGGTCGAACATTTCTCTGTAATCCGGGCATGCAGCGGCTTTCGCACTCATCATCTTCAAGGCGACACGTTTGCCGTTTGGGCTTTTAGCTTCATAGACAGAGCCCATGCCCCCCTTACCGACCTCCCGGATTATTGTATAGTTATTCATGATGCACTATTAATTAATGAATAGGTATTTAACACACTGTCTTTTTTAATTTGTGGATTATCTGTACCTTGATTGCTACCGCTATCATTCTTAATCGTCAAACTAACTTCTAGCATTATTTCTTCCGTGGAATCCTTTAAACAACAAGGAATACGGAACGTCTGTTCGGCTGATTCCGAATTACAGCCATTGTAAATAAAAATCAATTGTTTATTGGTAGGATTGAATTCTTTTCTCCAACAAGAATTGTCAAATGAAATCTCATCATCAATAATCTCATCAACTAAAACATTTTTTACTTCTCGTTCAAACTCGCCTAACTTGAAAAAAGGCTTGGCAAAATAAGAGAATATCAGTTTTTCATCCACTGATAACGTATGTGCTCCAAGTCCAACTTTTATCGTGTCTCTCCTCTCGGTGGTGACAATTTGTGTCACATTATTAGTTTTGCCTGTCCCACGAGATCTGGAATAGTCTTCTATGATTGTTACGGGAGGATTGTATACTATATATTGATATAACTTTTGCCCAGATTTGGAAGAAACTCTTACTATGACTTGTTCCTTAGGTTTTTTATCAAATATCAGCACATAACAAGTCTTATCTCTATAAGGCAAAATATAACCATCTGGCATAACTTGTAATGAGTTTGAATCACAAGAATCAGCCACATTCCATAGCGGAGTATCGTCATGGTAAAACGTTAAAGACGAATCCGTGAAAACTAACTTGACACATTCGCTATGCTCTTTAAATTCTTGCGCTATATTAACAAGCTCCGCCGTGTCAATTTTAATATCAGCAATACGTTCGCCACCTCTATTAGGATTCTTTTCTGGCTTAAAACAAAAATAAGCCCCTACTCCAACCGCCACAATAACGAGAATCGAGACGAGTGTTTTTAGCCACAGAGGAAACTTATCATCCTGTTTAATCGACTCGGGCGAAACGGTAAATTCAACCATTTGAGCTGTGATGTTATCAACGCCACCATTCTCATTGGCGATAGAGACCAAACGATTTACCCGTTCCTGTGCGTTCATCTCACTTTGACGGCTGAGCACCTTATTGATAGTGGCATCCGGAACCATTCCACTCAAGCCATCTGAACACAGAAGAAAGCAGTCGCCAGCCTCTGGAACAATAGCATCATCAGCGACAGTCGCGGGTGTCATGTTTGGAATGCCAAGCGCATTTGTGATTTCATTTTTTCGAGGGTGATGCTCAGCTTGTTCTTTGGTAATCTCTCCTTTATCAACAAGCATCTGTACATACGAATGATCCTTTGTCAGTTGAACTATCCTTCTGGATCGAATCAAATAAATCCTGCTATCACCCACATGGCCTATATAGACCTTTCCGTTTCTCACAATCAATAGCACGCAGGTAGAACCCATCCCGGATAATTCCGGGTGTGCTGCGGCCTCATTCAAAATAGCGCTATTAGCTATATCTATGGATTCCCCTATTGCTATACGCGGGTCATCATAATAGTTTGTATTCAGATTCTCAAGAATGGCGTTAACGGCTATTTTCGAAGCGGTCGCACCACCTACATGTCCCCCCATACCATCACAAACAATAGATACTAATCCATTGATTGTAACGGCATTCCCCATGCTGTCCTCATTGGCGGATCTCTTCCTTCCAACATCCGTTTGACCGACCACCAAACAGTAGTTAAATAGTTCCATCATATCTATCTATCTAAAATTCAGGAATCACCAAGAAAACGAACTTTGTTCCCCCGATAACAATCACATCTTTGTCTTTTAGGTCAATGACATCTCCCAAGACATAGACCTGACCATTTACATAGCTGCCATTTGCGGATCCCTTATCGAACTCTTGGGCACGGAATGAGCCTTTAGCCTCTACGTACTGAATCAAAAGATGCTTGGCTGACATATGGTTGTCATTTGGGAACGGGATATCACACGTACGGTCGCGACCGATTGTGGTCCGCCCCTCAAAAACTTTATATACTTCCCCTGAGCTTACCGCACTATAAGAGACAAGAAGGCCTACCAGACGGCGGTTCTCGTTCACGCCTGTTTCACCTGTCGCATGAACACCTACATGATGTATAACAGTATGTCCTTCTGAAGACTCGTTCTCATCTAATCCGATAGTTTCGGTAGGTTTTGTCGGTTGGTCTCCTCCAATGACTTGAGTGCCATAATCCTCTTGATTGTAAGCATTAACCTTTGTCGCTCCATTTGACGAAGGACAAAAAGGACAAGTGTCTCCATAGATTGCCGGGTCATAAAGATGACCATTTACACATTTTTTAGTTGCCATGATATTAAGTTATTGAATATATTTATCAACGAATTCTATTACCGGTGTCGGTTGGATAGCCTGGTTGTACCCCTGCGAGATTCCCAGAAATCCTGATACTATAATTCCCGCAAATCGACCTTTTTTATCATAAACAGGAGAGCCACTGGCTCCTTGGTGGATTGTGATATTGTGGCCATATTCATAATGCCCCCGTACCTGAGTGATTTCACCGCTTTGATTATTTGCCTCAAGACCTACGGAAGTCTGGCCGATCGTGAACGATTGAGGGAAACCAATTGTGCATATCTTATGCCCAAGCGCAAGTTTATTCGACGGTACCGCCTTTGTCAAATCAATGTATGCTGAACCATTAGGAAGAGTTTTTGAATTAGTCTGCAAAATAGCGACATCCAATTCAGGATCTTCACTTGTTTTTAAGACTGTGCAAGGAATAAGGTCATTCTCATTATCGATATAGGTATCATTCTGAATAACCCCGACACTAATGACGACATAGTTTACCTCAACATTGGCCGCTAATTGAGATAAACCGTTCTGCCGAAGTGCCGACTGTATGGTTCGTTTAATCTTTTCAATGTTCTTTGCCTCTTCATTATCACTCCCCACGACATGCCGGTTTGTCAATAGTTTTCCATCGGAAGAAATAAAAAATCCTGTTCCGGAACTCCTGACAATACCAGATACAATATCTCCGTCACTGTCCAAACGCAAGTAGTCTAACTGATTATTCCCGTTTAGATACGAGCTTAATAATCGCCCTTGCACAGTTGTTACATAAGCGGATTTAACATACACCAATACAACATCATTTTTGTGTTCAGCATATATTCTGCTCCAATCTTTCTCTATCCAACTCCACGGTTTAAGAAGGAAGATACCAATAATAACGATGATTGATGCAGCGATTGCGATGCAACTTTTTAATATAATTGATGTTTTTGGTGGGTAAACCGCTTCCCAATTCAATGGATGTCTATTTGATAATAAAATTGAGTCACCTTTTTTCAACACCCGAGGAGATGATATCCTTATTCCATTGACATAAGTTCCATTGGTTGAGTTATTATCTATCAATAAAACATTTCCGTCTGTCTGTTTGCACAAATAAGCATGTTTGTCAGAAACGTCATCATAGGAGAAACGAATCTGTGACAAAGCATTTCTTCCAATTAGTTTTTTATCTATGATTGAACTTGGAAAAGTAACCTCTGGCTTTGCGAGAATAGTCTTTTGTTTTGCGGTATGTATAATTGATTTCCAATCAATTGAATGATTCCCAAGGAGTACGGTCGTCCCTGATGTAAGAATGGTTTTTGATTTAATCTTTACACCATTGACGAGTGTCCCGTTTTTTGAGCTTAAATCTTCTATATAAACTTCACCAGAGTCTAATACAGTGATTAAGGCATGTGACGACGACACAGTACCATCGTTAATAACATAGTCACTCTTTGAACTTCGTCCTATTATAATACGTTTCATATGGGTCTATCTAAGAATAATAATTATCGCAGAAGTAATATGTTCATCAATTTCAGCCCAACGCGGATTGGGTGTACAAGAGCTGTTATTTCATGCTCTCCTACCTCAATGTCACTTAATGTATAAGTGGCAGCATATTCATCGTCTGCATCAGATGATGATGCAACACACTTCCCATCAATATAATAATTGACGGATTTAACTGTATTCTTACCATTAATTGATGTTTCCGTAGAAACAGAAACTCCTACTTCTGGTCCCAAATCAAAGGGACCAATTTTCATTGTGATCTCATCGCCATTGCGTGCCTCAGTTGGTGTAACTACTACACCTCCGTAAAAAGTACTTCTCATAGTACAAGAAGCAAAGACAACGGCAAGCATAGCCATTACAAAAAACGTTTTTAATTTCATTGTAACATCTGCTCTAATTCGTGTCGAGCTCAACTATTTAGTTAATCTACAAAGTATTGATATTGCACTGCTTCATTACATCACCATAAACAACGAAAGTGTGGAGTTCCACGTTCTTTCAATTGAAGGTTCTGACAAAACCCGAATAAGAAGAACGAATGGAACTCCACACTTGTATATTGACCTGTCACTGGGAGTGTGCGCCAAAAGGCGTGTCAGTGGCGGCATGATCTAATACACAAGAAAAGAGTGCTGTTCGTGAGTCCCTTATTCGTTGGAAACTGTCAGATTTTCAATTGAGGACTGCGTGATTGCACTTTCTATGTTGCGTCGGATCGCTCCGGCTTTGCAAAGTTAGAAAAAACTTTCATCCGCACAAACAACACTCTGGTATTTCTTGTGTGAGAGTCTTCTCCTATCCAATCTTTTCGGATCGTCGCTTATATTGATGGAAGAAAAGATAAAAACCTATCAATGAACATAAAAAATATTATGGAAACTATATAATAGTTGAGTAACCTTTCACTTATCGCATCTGAAGTTCAGGCTATTATCGCCATAGTTTTTTTATTGGCAATAACCGCTAGTCAGTCTGAATGACAAGATAATTTGAAACACTCCAGAATGAAGTCGTATTAGTTATTGACAATAGATATTCTCCTTTGTTTGCTTTTGTGATAACATACGAACTCTTTGGCATGTTCGTCAATATCTTCGGATTCTTGGCGTTGAATGATAGTTCGGTACATTGCCTAATATCAACAGTCTGAAAGTCCCTCTCATCAAATTCTTTCTCATTCAAAAGCTTGCTCTCTTTCAAAAACCTCTTCTTCGATGTGATACCCATTTCGCTAAGTTCTTTCTTAGTGGCTATAAGAATATGGCCATTGTTCATCATTTCATCCTGTCTGGCTATCACATTCTCCTGTTCACTGATTTTGTCTCCTTGACTGACGATTGTTTCTTCTTGTTTGGAGATGGTCTCTTTCTGATCATGAACCACCTTGCGTAGCCTGGTAATGTCCACATCCTTTTTTGACAGTTCTTTTCGAAGTTTGGCTATCTGTACATCCTTTTTCACAAGTTCCATTTTGAGATTAGCAATCAGACTCCTCATGCCGCTTTGGTTGTTAATGACGTTCTGTGAAAGCAAAGATTCCAGTTCGTCAATTCTCCTTTGTTGATGCCTCAACACGTGCTCAAAGCGATCCAAATCCCGCAAAGTTTTTGATTTGGCATACTTAACCTCTTTCGTGGGGGCAAGGAACAACATTCCTTCCTCCAAGGTTATGGAGTCGAGCACACTGTTGATAGTGTCGATCATCTCCGCAATCGAATTCAAATTTTTAGTTTGGATTTCATTCTCCAATTTCAACGAATCTCTCTCCTCCATTAATCTTGCATATTTTGATGCTGATTGGTTGCATGACAGGATCCCTAAAACCATTAAAAATACGATAAACGTTTTTGCAAAATAGTTTATTCTCATAATTATCACAGATTTCGATTATTACCCTCCTACATTGCTTGATTAACACGGAGACTGACATAAAGAAGTCTGAACTTGTGTTTTTGCTAGCTATCTCAAAGATCAAAACCTACCCCAATATGGAAACCAACACCTAGTTTACTGGATCCTTTTGCCCACTGGATAGGTAAACCGACCCAAGGGAATACTTTTCCTAACTTTAATGTCATTCTAGGTTCTAATTTAAGACCCCACCCAAATTTAAACTCTTTATCTATATTAAGCTCTTTTCTAATCTCAGAAGGGCCTGTTCCTGACCATACTCCCACGAAATCAAGAGACGATGACAACAACACATTATCAATCGCATAGGCATATGCAGGACCTATAATTAATATCGCCCCTTCATACCCCTTTTCTACAAGTCCCATATTCCACCCAACATGAAAATCTATGCCCCAATTATCATGGCTGTAAACAGAGCCTCCTAACAAATAATAACCTTGGTCCGCATAATCAAATGTGGCCATGTACGACACACCATATGACGAGAATGACCAAGGAGTAATTTTACTATCCGATTGATCCTGTTGTGGATTATCCATATGATAAGAACTAGCTATATCATCCTCACTAATGTTTATCTGTTCATTTGTTGTCTCTTCTACTGTCGGTATGTTAATTTCCAACCCTGCATAGATGAAAGTTTTGATATTAGGGTTCAATTCTTTAATTTCTTGTTCTGTCGTTCCGTAGTGCTTCGCGATGGAACTAATAGTTTCACCTCGCTTTACAACATGCTTAACTACATTTTGAGCATGCGCATTTATGCAGATACCTATAAAGGTTACAATTGCTATGATTAACTTTTTCATATCTATTTTTGATATTAAAAATTATTTTTATTCATCCTCCAATGCACAACGAAAGTGTGGAACTCCACATTCTTTCAATTGAAGGTTCTGACAAAACCCGAATAAGAAGAACGAATGGAACTCCACACTGTGTATTGGTGTCTGCCGTGCGGTGGCTGTGCGCCAAAAGGGCGTGCCTGTGCGGGCAGGTGCTGATACACAAGAAAAGAGTGCTGTTCGTGAGTCCCTTATTCGTTAGAAAACTGTCAGATTTTCAATTGAGGGCCGCGTGATCGCACATTCCGTATTTATGCTGGATTACTCCAGCGACGCAAAGTTAGGAAATTCTTTCAATCACGCAAAACAGCACTCGGATAATTCTTGTGTCAGAGTTTCGTCCATGTTCAATCCTTTCGGATCGTCACTTATATTGATGGACGAAATGAGTCTGTTCTATCTCCTAATGTGAAAAAAAATATGAAGATTCGAGGAGGAACAGTGTCAATCCTCCTCAATGATGTTCTCCGGCTCCCAGATGCGGTTCAGGATGTCTTGGGCAAGTGTGAGGCCGGATTCGGCGGCGGTGGAGAGGAGGTCGTAATAAAGGGTCTTGTCATCAACGAACTCTTCGGGGGCGTTGTTTGTGGCGGCGGCAGCGATCCATTCCCAGGCATATTCATTTTCGGGAGCGAGGGCGCCTTTGCCTATTCCTTCCAGAAGAATATTCTTGTACAGGCCCATGCGGGTTATGAGGCCGGTGCTCCAGTCGTTGCTGGCGGCCAGAAGAGCCTTCATCGGGTACAGCTCGACATCACCATCCGCAATGGCGGCATTGACTTGATCAAGCACTTTCCGCTCGTCGGTTGTGGTGGACGTGAAATCACCATCACAATGCTTCACGGCGATGCTTTCAAATAGGTCAAATAAGGAATCAGATAGCATATTAGGCGATTAACGTTTTTGTTACACTAATAAACACAATTGTTTTATTGTTTATGAATGTTAACTTTACCACATTCGATGTAGGAATATGAAGAGACAGAGATACTTATTGGCCTGTAGTCCTCCTTTGTGGCTGAGAACGGGTTCCGGACAAAGGTCTGAGGGTTCATTGCGATGAGCGGGAACCAGCTTCCCTGAATCTGGATCATCAGGGCATGGCCGGGAAGGAAGTAATGGTCGATGTCGCACATCGTGAAGTCCACGCTTACAACCTTGCCGGACTTCAAAGCCTTGGATTTGCCGAATCCGTCACGGTACCTTACTGGCATCAGATCTCCGCGGACAAGCATCTGGTAGCCGTCCGGGCGTACATCAATCAGTTTGACGACAATGTCCGCGTCCATATTCCTTGATTTACTGCCGTCAGGAAGGTCAAGCCGCAACTCGATGTGAGCCATGACCGGTCCGGCAAGATGGAGAGTGTCTGAAAGGACTGTCCCTGAATATGTCAGGACGTCCCCTCTGGCGGAGGCGAAGCTCTGGTCGGCGGCCATATACCCTCTGTCTCGCCCGCTTGACTTGACATCCATGTACGGGACAGGATTTGCAGGGTCGGATGTGAATGTCCTGAAAACCATGGCGTCAGGCTGACCTGACATATTCAAAGAATCAGTTTCTGAAAGGAAAATTTTTGCCGGACGCGCATCTGACGGCGGCCATGAGGAATATGTCTCCCATCGTGCCGCGGATTGTACGCCTTCCATTTTGCATCTTATTGTCTCGCAGGATGGCAGCACATTCACTTTCGCGGACGCATTCCCTTTCCCTTCAAGGTAATATGTGAAGAAAGGATATTCAATATTGTCCAGATAATAAGATCCAGACTCTTCTGCGAACCATGCCCCTGCCAGATGGTTCGCCTTGCGGTTGTTCCAGCCTCCGTGATACCAAGGCCCTGCCGCAAGGTAAAGATCACAGTCAGGAGACAGCCTCTTGATCTCATTGTAGGTTTTAAAGGCCCCGTAGCAGTCCTCAGCGTCGTAGAACCCACCGGTGACAAGAACCGCTGGCTTTATGTCCTTCAGGTGCCGCGCCGGATTCCTGTCTTTCCAAAAGTTGTCATAGTCAGGATGGGCGACCATGCTGTTCCAGAACGTCAGAGTGTCACCAAAGAAATCTGAAAGCCCCGACATCGGTTTGCCACGGAAATATTCATAGAGGTCGGTGTCGATCTTCACCAGTTTTGACAGCCCTTTGGTCGAGGGAGCCTTTCTGGTTCTGTACATCGATGAGCCGAATCTATAGCAGTCCGCAAGGCAGAGCGCGCCATTGTGGTGGGCGTCATCCCCCATGAACCAGTCTGTCACAGGGGCTTGCGGTGAGACAGCCTTGATCGCGGGATGGCGGGAAAGGGCAGCCATCGTGGCGTAAAAGCCAGGATACGAGGTTCCTTTCACACCGATGTTTCCGTTGTTGTCAGTGTTGGCAAGGAGCCATTCTACCGTGTCGTAAGTGTCCGTGGCTTCGTCAACAATGCACCCTTTCGCCGTACCTCCAGCCATACCGCCAAGATGCGGACGGATGTTCTCGAAATCTCCTTCACTCAGGAAGGTGCCACGGACGTTCTGCAAGACAATAACATAGCCATCCGCGGCGTAGTTGAGCAAGTCATCCCAGATGCCGGATGAATATGTCTGTTTGCCTGGCAGAGGTTCCTCCCCCGCCTCAAATCCGTAAGGTTTGAGCGAATAGGGAGTGCGGACAAGCATCACTGGTTTGGCATCGACCGCCGAGACAGGTTCATAGACAGCGGTGTAGAGTCTGACCCCATCCCGCATCGGGATCATCACCTCTCTTTTTGTGTAATTGTCTTTAAGCCATTTCACCGTGACGTTCTTTCCGTTCTGGGCTATGAGGCTGACAGAAAACGTCACAAACAGAAGCAAGGAGAGAAATCTTCTCATCTTTCAATTGTTATTTAACCCGTATCCTCTTCCCAATGCGAAGTGTGGTTTTCACTGACATCCCGTTGAGCCTGCATAACGCAGAGACCGAGGTCTTGTACCTTAACGCGATTGACGAAAGTGTGTCGCCGGACTTGATTGTGTGGTATTTCGCCTCCGGAGCAGGTGTGTCATTCTCCACCAACGCCTGCCGAGGAGGATCCGTCCTGGACGGAATGCGATGCGACACATGCTTGATCGCTGACCAAGTGCCGGACGGAGAGAGGACAATGCTGGCTGTGTCCTTAGGGACGTTCAGAGATCCATCGTCCCCGATGACCATCCAACGCCCGTCCGCCATAAGCAGGACACGCATGTCACCTTCCTGCAGCCGCAAGGTGTCCCTGACATCAATGACCGTGTTTTCAGGCAAGGCTTCCGCCACCTTCTCATCTTTATGGCTTACAAAATCAGGAAGGATTCTTCTCGCTCCAAGGAACCTGGATGAGTAATATTTCTCAGTGATGTGCGAGATCTGAATCCCACCTTTCACCGCCGCATGGATGAAAGTGAAATCCCTGCCCGAACTGTCAAGTTCTATGAATATCCCGATGTGGCCGACCCTGCTGGCGTTGCGTCGCGCCGCGAACACTACCAGATCTCCTTTTTGAAAGTTGGACCACGAGCCGCTCACTTCCCTTCCTTGCTTTGATTGGCCTACGGAAGAACGCTCCAGGTCATAGCCGAACTTCTTGTACAAATACTTTGTGAATCCAGTACAATCGAAGGCCCTCGGTCCGCTGCCGCCATAGCGGTATGGTGTGCCAATCATCTTCATTCCTTCCTCCACGAGGATGTCCGCCAGTTTTTCAGTTGACACCGTGATCGAATCCTCGACCTCGGACATGACGTTATGGGCATTGGCCGCGACCGAGATCATCACGGCGATCGCCACAAGCACTGTTCTTATTGCGTTTCTCATTTATATTCAATTCTGTATATGTCCACAGCATTGCCACCGCCACTGCTGTTGCCCTGGGAGGTCGAGAAAAGATAGTGCCCGTCCCGCGTTATCGCCAACCCGACAGGATACGAATCCGCGCGGACGGATCCGATCATGGACATGGTCTTTGTCTCCACGACAGCGATTCTGCTGGAAAAATTGCATGCCGCGAAGATGAACCGTCCGTCTGGCGAAGCTACTATCGTTCTCGCGCCCGGAAACACCTTGCAGCTTTCCCAACCGTTGATTCTGGCGGTTTTACTTTTCCCATCAAGTTCAGCTATGGCCGAATAGACACTTGTCATTTCTGCCCTTTGGACATAGCCTGCGGTGTTGATGCTTGCATAAAGGTAGCCATCCTTGCAAATTAAATGCCTGACGTTCGGCTTCAAGCCTACAATCCTCCCCAGATACGAAGAGGCCTCAAGATCTATCACGGCGATTCCACCGGCACCGCCCATACAACCGACCAGAAGATACCTGTTGTCAGGTGTGAACAGGGTTCCCCTCAGGCAGTGCCCGCTGCCATTGTCCCTGTTGACCGGCTCTGTCCTGCTATAATCAATGGATAATTTACTACCGATCACATAGTTGGAGATGTAATGCCAATCCTCAGGCCTGTCACTTGAGATGTCCATGACACCGACCGTGTTGTCTCCCCAATGAGTGACCGCCAATCTCGTTTCGTCATCCGACACGGCGATCATCTTAGGGAGCGGCCCAGTCTCGAACATCCGGATAATCGTGTCCCTTTCCGTGTCCAAGACGGCGACAGCGGAAGGTTCTTGCGCATTGATGTCGTAACTTCTTCGGTAATAGGATATCCACAAATATTTACCTTTGTGGGAGAAAGCCGATTCGACTGGTTTCCCCGAGAATGTCCGAGGATTCCTGCGCTTGTCCTTGAATGTGTAATAGCCGCTTTCATCAGCCCACAACTCCTTGTCCGAACCATCAAACCGATGTTGGACAGTTTTGATTTTCTTTCCGGTAGGAACCTCAAAGACAACAGTCCTCATGCCCTCCAGAGAATTGACGTAGAACTTAGAGCCATCAGGATGGATGGTCACCGATTTCGGAGAGCGGATGTCTGTGTCACGCGTCTTATGGTCAGAACAATAATTCTGTCTTTTCTGGACCAAGGTCACTTTAATATCCTTTGTTTCAAGGCATTCAGACAAACATGCCGGATGCGTGACACCGTCCCCGCAAATGGCGGGAACAACATGCATCAATATAACACCGGCGAGCGTTAATGCATAATGAGTGTGCTTTTCAATCATCAGCAGGTAGAATCGGTTCTAATTATGTGTCATTAAAATTATTCGCAATATATGAAAAATAAGTAAAACCTCAGCATAAATATTCAAAATATTGCCGTAGTTTTGCAAAATCTAAGCATTGAGAAAAATTCACTATTATGTTTTTGATACAGTTGATGATAGTGCTTCTGGCACTTTATGTCGGCTCACGGTACGGAAGCCTGGCATTGGGAGCGATTTCCGGAACAGGCCTCGCCGCAAGCGCATGCTCCTATAAAAGAGGCTTGGACCTTGGCAAGGACCCTGCGTTCCAGGCAAGGCTGAAAGACCCGGAGATGTATGAATATATGTACGGTAGCACAGCGACATCCCTCGGAAAGGAAATCTCCGCGTCAGCGAAACGCGCGGTTTATATATTCCTTGCCTCAATCGCCGTCATCGTGCTGTTCGCGTCATGCCAAAGGTTGCTCCCTTCCTACGAGGACGGCAGCCGGTTGAAAATGAATATAGTCATTCAGATTGTGATGCTTACAGCCGCCGCGCTGATGGTCATAGTCAGCAAGGCTTCACCGAAAAAGGCTGTAGCCGTCTCGGTTCTGATCAATTCACAAGGTGCGGTGGTCGTGGCGATGCTGCCGCTGGCATATTCATTGGGCATCCCGGGACCTGTGCTTTTGGGTGTACTGCCAAGCGTCTATGGCTATTTCTTCATACCGAACTATCCTTCGGACATCGCTACGGTCAACTTCGACCGCAGCGGAACGACCGTGATCGGGAAATATCTTCTGAACCACAGCTTTATGATGCCGGGACTGGTCAGTGTGGCAGTGTCCACAATCGTGGCCAGCATTATTTCCAGTTTGATCTTTTAAATGAATCTGCCGGTGGCGCTGTCCTTTGCCTCACGGATTTGATCCGGGCTACCGGTCGCGACAATACGGCCACCTTCGGCACCACCTCCTGGCCCCATGTCGATGATGTAGTCGGCGTTGCGGATGACATCCAGATCGTGCTCGATGACTATGACGGTGGCTCCGTGATCGATAAGGCTCTGGAACACTTTCAGTAGCGTCAGGACATCGGACGGGTGAAGGCCTATGGTCGGTTCGTCGAACACAAAGACAGAGTCGCTCTGTCCCTTGCCCATCTCGCTGGCCAGTTTAAGTCGCTGGGCCTCACCTCCGGACAGGCTCGGGGTCTCTTCTCCCAATGTCAGATAGCCAAGGCCGAGATCACGCAGGACTCTGAGACGCTGACTGATGAGTTTCAAATCAGCGCAAGCGTCAAGGGCGGAATTGATGTCCATATCCATCAGCTCTGGAAGCGAATGGAACTCTCCTGCCGCATTCTCCCTCCGGATGCTTCCCGCCGCTTTTGAATATCTTGACCCACGGCAGTCGGGGCACGGAATGTCCACATCCGGAAGGAACTGCACGTCAAGGCTTATCACACCCGTGCCGTCACAGGTCGGGCAACGGAGCTTGCCGGTATTGTAGGAGAAATCCCCGTCCTTGTAGCCGTGCTTTTTCGCGTCCGGAGTCTTGGCGAAGACTTTCCTTAACTCATCGTGCACGTTGGCATAAGTCGCCACCGTAGAGCGAACGTTAATGCCTATCGGTGAAGCATCTATGAGTTTCACCTGACGTATTCCTTCAGCGTCTATTGACTTCACGTGGCATGGCAGATCGTGCCCTGCCATCTTCGCCTGAAGCGCTGGAATAAGACTTTCAAGCACCATCGTGGTCTTGCCGGAGCCGGATACACCTGTGACAACCGTCAGCCTCCCTTTCGGGATCTCCACCATCAGTGGCTTAACCGTATGGATGGCATCGGTAACCATTGTTATCTTTCCATCAATGAATATGTCAGAGTCTTTTATCTGACTTCTTACATTAAGAGAATCTTTGCCCGACAGGAAAGGGCCTATCCTTGAATATTCATTGGCCTCGATGTCGCCTATCGTGCCCTGAGCTATCACTGTACCGCCGCTTGAGCCGGCACCGGGCCCCATCTCGATCATCCAGTCGGATTTCGTGAGGATCTGCGTGTCGTGATCCACCAGAATGACGGAGTTCCCGTCCGCTATCAGGTCCTCCATCACGCCGCAGAGTCCGATAATATTCGATGGATGCAGACCGATTGAAGGTTCATCGAGAACATACAGGACTCCCGTTGTTCGATTTCTTACGGCTCTGGCCAGCTGCATTCTCTGACGTTCTCCGGTCGATAGAGTAGCCGCTGAGCGGTCCAGTGACAGATAGCCTATTCCCAAATCCATCAGGCGTTTGGCGGTGTCCAAGAACGATTCGCAGATGCTTTCGGCCATGGGCCTCATCTCCTCCGGAAGCGAAGCCGGAACGCCTTTGACCCATTCCACAATCTCGGTTAGGGTCATCGTGCAGGCCTCAGCCAATGATATTCCTCTAAGCTTCGGTGCCCTTGCCGCATCAGAAAGCCTTGTGCCTCCGCAGTCCGGACAGACATCCAATCTTAGGAACTTCTCGACACGCTTCATCCCCTTCTCGTCCTTGACCTTGGCAAGTGCGTTCTCCACCGTGTAGGTCGCGTTATAGAATGTGAAATCCAGTTCGGCGGCGTCATTGGAGTTCTTCGCCTTGTAAAGAATGTGTTTTTTCTCCGCCGGACCGTGAAGGACGATGTCTTTTTCCTTGTCAGTCAGATCCTTGAACGGGACATCTGTGCGCACCCCCATCGCTCGGCAGACATCTTTCATCAGAGACCACATCAGCGTGTTCCAAGGAGCCACAGCCCCTTCGTCAATCGTGAGGTTCTCGTCCGGGACAAGCGTGGATTCATCCACAGTTCGTACTGTTCCGGTTCCGTCGCATTTACGGCACGCTCCTTGGCTGTTGAACGACAGTTCCTCAGCCGATGGAGCGTAGAAATGCTCTCCGCACGCAGGGCAGACAAGCTCCTTTCCAGCCGCCACCAGCAAAGACGGCTCGACATAGTGACCGTTCGGACATCTGTGACTCGCCAGTCTTGAGAACATAAGCCTAAGGCTGTTAAGAAGTTCCGTGCCTGTACCGAAAGTACTGCGTATGCCCGGAATCCCCGGTCTCTGATGAAGCGCGAGAGCCGCAGGGACATATAGCACCTCGTCCACGTCAGCCTTCGCCGCCTGTGTCATCCTCCTTCTTGTGTAAGTCGAAAGAGACTCAAGGTAACGTCTTGATCCTTCTGAATATAGCACCCCAAGCGCCAGCGAGGACTTCCCGGACCCGGACACCCCGGCGATCCCTACGATCTTCCCCAGCGGAATGTCCACATCCACATTCTTCAGGTTGTGCACCCTCGCGCCACGCACCAAAATTCTGTCCGGTTGATTCTTATTCATTGTCAATAAACATCTTAGTAAGTTCCTCAAAAGAGTCAAGGCGGGTGATGTTCGGATGCTCAAACTCCTCCGTCACCTCGTGCCTCCACATAGTGTGGAAAGGAATATGTATGCCGTAGCCCCCGATCTCGATTATCGGCTGGATGTCGGACTTGAAGGAGTTACCGACCACAGCGATCTGTGACGGTGCGACCTGCTCCACATTGCAGATGTCAAGATATTCCTTGATTCCCTTTTTGGTGACGACGATAACCCGGTAGAAGTATTTGTCAAGCCCAGAGCGTTTGATTTTGTTCTGCTGATCCAGCATATCCCCTTTTGTCATCAGTATCAAGCGGTAACGACCGGTCTTGTCCAGAGCGTCAAGCGTCCGCGCCACCCCCGGAAGCGGTGTCGCAGGAAGGCTGAGCAGCGATTTCGCGCTCAATAATATTCGTGAAAGATTCTCGCCCGGCACCTTGCTGTCAGACACCCTCAAAGCCGTCTCCATCATCGAGATGCAGACCGCCTTCGCCCCATAGCCCAGAATCGGCATATTCGCCGATTCAGTCTTGTATAGCTCCTCAGACAGTTCCTCCGCCGTTCCATATTCCTTCAACTCCTCCGTGAATACCTCCTCCGCCCTGTCGAAGTATGTCTGATTGTCCCACAGCGTATCGTCCGCATCGAAGATTATAACCTTGACCTTATCTTTCATCATTCATCACATTTTAGGTTCAAAATTAGCGAAAATAATCCTAACCGCAATCTACCTGTAATCCGATTCCGCCCAGAGATTCCAAGGCTTTTCAGGAACATAGTACTCTTTGATGCCGTAGTCGATGTTGGCCTTGCGGGCCTGGCTCAACTGGTGACGGCGGTGGATGCGGTACGTCCTTCCGTCTTTGATGAAGTAAGCACCAGTCTGGTGGAAACGGAACGGAACCTCCTTGGCGACGCATTGAGAACGCAGATTCAGAATCCAATCGAAATCACAAGGCCTCGCCCCCACTCCGGACTCTCCGCTCACACTTACCTCCTCGATCGTGTCATCCAGCCATCGTGAGATGTCCATCCGCTCAAGCATCGGCGCCACAATGATCGACTTATGCCTTATCGGAAGTTCCTTGAATATGGGAAGCCGACGCTCGGCCATAGCCTGGTTCTCCACCGTGCAGCCGATGATGACATTCTCGTACCCATCGCCCCAGTCCGGAGGCAGACACCGTTCCAGACGGTCAATCCGTTTTGTAAAGAAATAGAACATACAGTCGCTCCGAAAGCGCATCATTTCCCAGCACTCCGGCCTCCACGGATCCGCGTCCTCCAGCAGGAAATCCGAAGTGAAGCACGTGAAGACAATCTTGCCGGAAGGAATCTTGAAAGTCTTGTCTCGCTTTCTTTTGACCGGCAGATTGAACGCCGCCGTCTTGCGCGCGAGGTTGCTTGCGATCTCGCTCCCGTACATCTCATCCTGCCGATAGACATAACAGAACCTGCAGCCCGGGCTCACCTTAGTGCACCCGTGCCACGGATTCCAATCCGCGAATATGCTCCACTCCTCCGCCATTGTTAATGTTCTTGACCGCAAACATACAGATTTAGCCTTGCAAATCCAAAAGGTTAAACAAAAACACTCGTTCGGCAGAGTCAAAACCACACGTTCGTCCGCCAAAACGGCCATTTCCCCGGACAAGATGTACTATATCACCAGTTTGTCCGTGGAATACGGCTTTCTCCGGACAAACATAACTCAATTGCATAAAGGATGGAAAAAACTATCTCCTCGGAATTTTTTACAAAAAGCTTTCAGGCGATAGGCCTTTTCAAGGCATCAGGTGGCGTATTGGGATGAATTGCGAACGACTTGGAGGTTTACTTTTTCAGCATTAAGCACAACTGGGGACGTTCTGTGGCATATAGGGCTGAAAGTGTTTTGTAAGGATATTTTCTGGTCGCTTCGACAAGCTCTGCGACCAGGTATTATTCTATGGTATTCAGCAGATCACAATCGTTCAGGCGATCGAAATCTGATTTAAACAAGCGATCTTGAATGATTCGGTACTTTTCAAATTCGGATTCAGCAAAACTTTTGGCAAATTCCGCAGTAATCTTTCCGGCATCGTTCAATATAGCATCACCACCAGCTTCAAGGATTATGTCTATGCGTTTAGCCCAGTCTTCCATAGTCATCGGAATATGCCTGTCTGCCATTCTCTCGGCCATATCCAAAACGGAGTTGACCAATTTTCCCATATCTTCCAATTCCACACCATTCAGGTAATTCTTCGCTATACTGAACAATCTTTCCATCCGGAGCATTCTCCCAGGTCGTCAAACCCATATGTTCCTTACCTGCATCAGCTCTTTCCACAATCAGTTCTGCGGCGGTGTGGCCGTGAACGGCAAAGTGAATTTTATTCTGTACCTTTTTGCAGAACAATCTTGTTGTGGGCGCGTCACGGTTATAGTCAACAGCTGTGGCGTAAATGTCGGTCAGTTTCTGGTAGAATCTTCTCTTACTCAACCGAATCTCACGAATCTCTGCAAGCAGATGTTCAAAGTAGTCTTCTCCGATGAAGGTTCCATTTTCCATCCGATTATTATCCACAACATAGCCTCGAATTGTGAACTGTCGCAAAACACTTGTGCACCACTGACGAAACTGTGTGGCTCGTATAGAATTGACACGGTAGCCTACCGAAATAATCGCATCAAGATTGTAAAATTTCGTCATATACATTTTACCATCCGCCGCAGTTGCCGAGATTTTCTCGGTAACTGAACCTTCTTCAAGTTCACCAGATTTAAAGAAGCTGTTTTGAATTGTTTGTTTGAAGGTTTGAGAGTGAAAAACTTCAGTTT